>Ga0136614_10001987_pt1 | contig 12481 bp, 7 predicted proteins | sample AntDrymUQ2792106_2_FD_106643 | JGI IMG/M metagenome (GOLD analysis project Ga0136614, IMG submission 106643) | Polar desert sand microbial communities from Dry Valleys, Antarctica - metaG UQ279 (21.06) | ecosystem: Environmental > Terrestrial > Soil > Desert | place: Antarctica: Dry Valley...
AATGGTTAAACCGCCGACAACGTTGTTGATGCCAAGCAGATTTGTCCGGTTGAACAAATTAAAGCCCTCAAAAATAAGTTCGAGATAACGGCGTTCGGCAAAATTAAATCTTCGGCTGAGACGCGCGTCAAAAGTATAAAAGTTTTCGCCTCTGCCCGTGTTGCGTCCGACTGCGCCGGGACGGTCGCTCTGTGAACGCCCGTCGTTGTTCGCGTCGAAGCCGAGTAATAAATTAAACGGTTTGCCCGAACCGGCAGTGAAAATCGGCGCGAAAACGAAGTTACTGAAGATTTTGCCCGCCGTCGAATCGTCAAATTTCGGTATCTGAAACACGCCGGTTAAAACTACTCGATGACGCTGGTCGAATGCTGACAGAGCGCGGTCGGCTCGCAAATCGAGCGGATTCTGTGCTGAGAAATCCGAGTTGAAATCCGTCACTTCGTCAATTGTTTTCGAGAAAGTGTAATGCGACAAAATACTGAAATTTTGGGCAAAGCGTTTTCTCAAAGTGAATGTCGCGCCGTTATAAAACGAGTTCGCGCTTGATTCGTAAAGATTGTCTTGAAAGCGGAGCGGATTGCGGAAATCGCTGCTGATTGCCGGATTGAACGAGCGCACGAAAGTCGGACCACCGCCCGGATTATTCGGATTCGGCGCGCCGGTTTGTTTGAATTGATTGGTGTCGCGGTTGCGCGTCAGATAAATTCCGCGGTTGTAGAGATAGCTCGCTTCAAACGAAAAACCTCTGCCCAAGTCGCGTTCAATTGCCAGACTCGCCTGGTAGCTTTCCGGGGTTTTGTATTTTTCATCGCCCAAAAATCGCACTTCAAGCGGGCTGTTTTCGCGCGGTGTAATCTGGGTTGGCACTCCGTTAATGTTAAAGACCAAATCAGCAACGGTAACAGGACGCGAGAATCCGCTTGTGCGTGCAAGCAATGTTTGATAAATCGTGAACGAATTCGGCAGATTCGCTCCAGGAATCAGATTGGAGGTCGCTGTCGCCAAAACGATATTGATGTTGTCGTCGGGAAACGCCGGATTGCCGAGTGTGCGGATAACGCCCGATACAAGGCGATTGACATAAGCCGAAAAAATCCCCGCGCCGCCGCGGATGACGGTTTTCCCGTCGCCCGTAATGTCGTAGGCGAAACCGGCTCGCGGCTGAAAATCGTTTTTGTCGAGATTTAAGCCGAACGGTTCGCGGTTAAGCGAATAACGCAAACCGTAATTGAGTGTCAAGTTTTGTTTAACTTTCCAGGTGTCCTGCGCGTAGAAACCTGTGCGGATGTTGTTACCCCTAATTGTATCCGTGCCAAAGCCCTGTTGATAAACAAGCGGTAAATTTAAGTTGAATGCCTGTAAAGCGTTAATCGGTTGAGCCAGAACAGGACACAATCCGAGCGGATTGGTCGGACTCGGTGTTGGCAACGGCGTGCCAGCCGGCAGCGGCGAAACACACAAATTTGGATTGTTTGTCCGAAGATCGGTATTAAGTGCCGCCAATGTAGCGGTGCCAAGTGCCGGATTAAGCGCGATGACATTCGAAAGCGGAATCGCCGCGCCGAAGTTAAAGCGCCCGCCGAAAAACGTTTCGTTGACATCCGTTTGGAAAGTAGAGAAAACGTTGGCTCCTAATTTTATCGTATGATCGCCTTTTACAAATGAAAAATTATCAATCAAATCAAGGTTGCGCTGAATGCCAAGCGAAGGCAAAAAGATGTCGCGCCCGAAGTTGCCGAAACCTTCGATGTTGATTTCCGGTCCGTTCGGGTCATTCGGAGTCAGACGCGATTTGTAATAAATGAAATCGGCTTTAATTTCGTTAACGGCGTTCGTGCCGATTTGCTGTGTGAAAGAAGCCAGAATGCCGGTGTTGAACTGGTTCAGCGTTCTGCCGCGCGAAACGGCGGTCAGTGCGCCTGCCGCTTGATTTTCTTCCAAAAGATCGTTGGCGTGAATGCGAATGTAACCGCTTGAACTGTCATTGAAAGTGTGGTCAACGCGAGCTGAAAAATACGATTGATTAGCGTCGAACGGAAATTGTCCGCTTGCTGATGTGAAAAGGTTGACCGTACGCGGAAAAGCCGTCGCCGTGGTCGTTAACGCGCCGCGCAAGTTTCCGCCTAAGACGTTCGACGGAATGTTGTTAATCGGAGTAGTTCGTCCCTGCAGAAAGGTGAACAGTTGGTCTTGCGTGGATGTTACGCGAAAGTTATCCGTGTTAAGAAGATTGACGAAAGTGTTTTGGTTTTGGTTAAAACGCTCGTAAGCGGTGAAGAAAAATGTTTGGTCTTTGACAATCGGCGCACCGAAACTGCCGCCGAATTGTTGCCGGTTAAACTCCGATTGTCCGTTCGGATTAAAATCGAACGGGTTGCGGGCATCGAACTTGTCATCGCGGAAAAGTCCGAAGACGCTGCCCGAAATGCTGTTTGAGCCGGATTTCGTCACCGTATTGACGATGCCGCCGGACGAGGGTCCGAATTCGGAGCTGAAGCTGTTTCGCAGAACCTGAAATTCCTGCACGGCTTCCTGGCTGACGGTATCGAACACGCCGCCGGTTGTCGTGATAACGGGTCCGCCGTCAACCGTCACGAGATTGCCGCGACCGTTGCTGCCGCCGAACGATAAACCCGAAGCGCGTCCCTGCGCGACGCGGGCGTCGGAGGCATCAGAGATATTATCGCTGTCGTTGACGCCCGGTGTCAGCAGAGCGAGATCGAGATAATTGCGCCGTGAAAGCGGCAAAGTTAAAATTTCGCGCGGCGTGATAACGCTCGACTGCTGCGTCCGATCGGTTTCGACCACTTCGTCGCCCGAAGTGATATCCACCTGCGCCGCGACGCCGCCTGCCGTTAACTGGACGGGGACGTTCGCCTGTTGTCCGATGGTCAAAGTAAGGCGTGATGTCTTGACAGCAAAATTTCCGCCTGCCGCTTCAACCTTTAATTCATATTCGGTCGGCGGAATAGCCAGAAAAATATATTCGCCGTTTTCATCCGTCTGCGCCGTCCGCGATGTGCCGCGCGCCGTGTCGGTCAAAGTGACGGTGGCGTTCGGAATAACCGCGCCGGTCGAATCGGTGACTTGCCCGCGCACTTCGGCGAGCGAACTCGATGCCTGCCCGTTAGCGATTGCCGTGCCGAGAACGAATACGCACAGCGCAGTGGCGAAAAAGCCGCACAGGAAATTGGTCAATTGTCTTCGGCAAGTGCGTTTAGCGTTAGCCGCGCCGGACAATCGAAAAGATGCTTTCATTTTTTAACTCCTTAGGACAAATTAATTATTTTGTGACGACACAATCGAACTTTTACTTTTGGATTTGAAAAGGGGTAAGAATTGAACCGGAGATTGTGCCGAGTCGTGTTATCATTTGTAACGCAAAATTCATATTTAAGCAAGGAAAATCCTAAGTAAACAGTAAAAAGAGAAAAGTAAAAAAGCCGTTCCGGTAAATACTTAAATTTCGTGAGAACGGCTTTTGACTTTATACTTAACTATTTACTTTTTGCTTTAACCGTTTAGTTCGCCCGGGCGGGTTGATCTGGCTAAAAGTTTTCTCGGTAAATCACCGATACTTAACAGCGAAATTAAATTTTCGGCTAGCGTCGGCGAAGAGGCGGCGCGGCGCATCAGCGAACAAACGAAAAGCCGCCGCCGGAATTTACGGGCGTGTGCTGTTTTATATTCTTCGGCAATTCGCACCGTCGAAGAATTTTCTATAATCGCTTCGGCTAAAATCTCCGCGCCCTCGAACGCCATTAGCATTCCGCTGCCTGTAAATGGGTCAATAAACGCGCCCGCGTCGCCGACCGAAAAAAGATTCAGCGCGGGATTCAGATTTTTTTCTCCGAAACCGTCAACCGAAACCGCCAGCCAGTCGCCTACTGGCACAGCATTTTCCAGAGCGGCGCGCGCGCGTCGGTTTTGAAAAATTACGTTCTCGATGATTTGTCGGGCGTCCGAACTAAACTCTCTGACGACATCGGCGCGAATCAGAAAACAAAAATTCGTCAGATCGTTTTCCACACGACTTAGCCCGCCGTAACCGCCGCGAAAAACATAAATCTCACACGTTCCTTTTTCGGGACGCGCGTTTTTCAGATGAGTTTTGAAACCGACCAGACGATTTGGGATTTGGGATTTGGGATTTGGGATTTGAAATTTTTGTGTCTCTCCGTTGTCTCTGTGGTGAAATTGTTTTTCCGCCATTTTTCCCAAAACTCGCGCGCGTCCGGTCGCATCAACAAACAGGTCGGCGACAATTTCTTTTGCCATACCGTCTCTGTCCCGAACTTTCAAGCCGGAAACCGAATTTTTATCGCCTGCTAAACCAATCACGGAACTTTCTTCGGAAACTTCGACGCCAATTGCTTTGGCGCGTTCCAGCAGGCGCTGGTCCATTACGGCGCGGCTTAAACTGAGCGCCCCTGCTTCATTACGATCAAACCATTTGCTGGGAACGCCGATTTGTTTACCGCTCGCCGCATAAAAAACCGTTTCGACAATTCTTTCCCCGCCCGCCGCGAGCATTTCGTTTTCAACACCCAACCGGCGAAAATGCCGCCAACATTCGGGTGAGATGAATTCGCCGCATAATTTATGGCGCGGAAACAGTTCGCGCTCGATTAAAACGACCTTGTAGTTTTTCTCGGCAAGTCGAATCGCCAAACTCGTTCCGGCAGGTCCGGCGCCGACGACGGCGATTTTGTATTTAGAATTTGACAGGGCGGATTTCACTATAAAATTATCTTACACTTTCGGCGGAAGTTTTATATTTTGTTTTCCTTTTAATTCGTGTTATTCGTGTTACTCGCGCAGCGACAAATTTATGAAAATAATTCCGCTTTCCATTCCAACGCCGTTCTACGTCGGCGATGTCAATGTTTATCTCATCAAAGAAGAACCGCTCACATTGATAGATGTCGGACCGAAAACCGAAGAAGCCGCCGTCGCGCTGCGCGAAAAATTAAAACAAAACGGCGTGAATATTTCCGACCTTAAAAGAATCGTTTTAACGCACGCGCACGAAGACCATTGCGGACTCGCCAAACAAATACGCGACGAAGCTAATGCGACGGAAATCTTCGTTCACCGCTGGGAAACGGGACATCTTTTCGGACGGCTGGCGCGGGAAGAACATAAAAACCTGATGCTTCGCGCCGGTGTTCCCGAACAGATTTTCGGCGAAATGCAATCGCTTTACGCCGAAGTTTCTCTTTATACCGACGCGCTCGCCGAAAACGAGTTTTCCGAACTAAAAGACGAAATGGAATTGGAATTCAGCAGCGGCGTTCTGAAAGTTTTGCACACGCCGGGACACACGCCGGGATCGTGTTCTTTTTTAAGAGAAGCAAACCGAACCTTAATTGCGGGCGACTGCGTTTTAAAAAGAATCACGCCGAATCCAATCGTTTCACCTGACCCGATTGACTCAAACAAGCGCTTCAAATCTTTAGCCGAATATCTCGTTAGTCTGGCTCGTCTGCGCGCGGTTTCGCCGACGATAGTTTATGGCGGACACGGCGAGCCGATTTATGATTTTGAGGAAATTTTTCATCGTTACGTGCGCTCGATAGACGAGCGGCAGAGAAAAGTAATTGATCTGGTTTCAAAAGACGGTGTGACGGCGTTCAATATCGCAAGACGACTTTTCCCCGATGCGATTGGCAAAGACGTTCACCGATTTCTGGCGATTTCAGAGACAATCGCTCATCTTGATTATGCCGAGTCAGGGGGGAAAATCGCAGTTGAAATAAAAGACGGTATAGAATTTTACAAAAAATAAAACGTTAAGATATATAGTCCGTAACCAACAGAAAGCCGCGCGAAAAATCAAACCTTTTCGCGCGGCTTTCTGTTGGTTAGTGGTTTTCTTTGTTTCGCGGTCGGCAAATTCCGAAAATTTAGCACAATTTTTATGCAAAGCCGAATTCAATCAACATCAAACAGCCGAAGTTTGCAGCGAAACTATTTCGCCTATTTTATCGCTCACTTTCGTTAAGCCTTCTAAACCGGGCAGCCCTTGAATGCGCCGCGAAACGTTTTTGTCAATCCAGTCAAGTCCGCCTTTGCCGCTGAAAAGCGTGGCAATCGTATAATCGGATTCCTGTTTCGATTTCGCGCCGCTGCCGACCGGCGTCCAGAAATGTTTGATAATAAAGCGGGAAAGTTTCTGCGAGATTTCCGATTTTTGCAGTTCGATGCGGGCGACGCTGCGATAAAAGTGCGTATGCGCCGATTCCTCGCGGATGATGCCGCGCAAAATTTCCGCCAAAACCGGATGTTCGGCGAGTTCTGCCAAACGCCGGTAACCCTGCGTCGTGGACATTTCGTGAATCGCGCCGAACGCCATATGCGTTGCGGTAAAACGTTTCCCGACGAGATTGGTCAGCGTCGTTATCAAACGATTCGTCACCGTATAGCGAGTCGAAACCGAACCGACGACCTGCTTTTGCCAGTTTTCATCCGTCTCGATTCCCGCCTCGTTCAAAAATTGATTCAGCAATTCGCCGTGCGTTTGTTCTTCCGCGCTCCATCGTTCCATAAATTTGCTGATAACCGGGTCTTTGCCGGTCGGCGTGCGGCGCAGTTCTTCGTAATAAACGTCGGTCAAAGTTTCGACGTCGCGCATATACAGCAGAACGGGAATGAATTTTTCATCGAGCGGATATTTTCTAACGTCGCTCCAGTTAATGCCGCTGATAAATTCTTTCGTCAAAGTACGCGGCTGCCTCTCATACCATTCAAGGACTTCCTTTTTTGTTTCAAAACTCATAAATGCCTCTGCTTGTTTATTCGCCGGCAGGCGTGTTTCAGATGCGCCTGCCGATTTTTAACAAAACAGATGCGGTAAATTTGTTCGCTCGACTCAAAATATCGCTTGTGAAGTTCTGCAAATGCGCGGTTTAATAATGCAAGCCGCTTTACTCGATTTAACAGAGCTTTTATTCTTCGTCTGCTCTGAGTTTTTCCAGCACGGAGAAATCTTCGAGCGTCGTCGTGTCGCCCGCAATCTGGTTGCCCGCCGCGAGTTCACGAAGCAGACGGCGCATAATTTTCCCCGAGCGGGTTTTCGGCAAAGTATCGGTGAAACGAATTTCATCGGGTTTAGCTAAACTTCCGATTTCCTTGGCAACGTGGGCGCGCAACTCGGTTTTTAATTCTTCCGTGCCTTGTCGCCCGTCCTCCAAGGTAACAAACGCGGCAATCGCCTGACCTTTAATATCGTCGGGTTTGCCGACTACTGCCGCTTCCGCAACCGCTTCGTGTGAGACGAGAGCCGATTCGATTTCCGCCGTGCCGAGCCGGTGACCGCTGACATTGATCACGTCGTCAACTCTGCCCATTATCCAGAAATAACCGTGTTCGTCGCGCCTGGCTCCGTCGCCTGCAAAATAAACGTGCGGAACTTCCGACCAGTAAGTTTTCCGGTAGCGTTCATCGTCGCCCCAAATCGTTCGCAGCATCGAGGGAAACGGTTTTGTAACAACCAGATAACCGCCTTCGCCTTCGGGAACGCTCTTGCCGGCTTTCGTTTGAATGTCCATCAGAATTCCCGGAAACGGACGCGTCGCCGTTCCCGGCACGGTCGGCGTCGCGCCCGGAAGCGGCGAAATCATAATCGCGCCGGTTTCCGTCTGCCACCACGTATCTACTATCGGACACTTACCCTTACCGATAATCGTGTGATACCACATCCAAGCCTCAGGGTTTATCGGTTCGCCGACTGTTCCCAGAAGTCTTAAACTCGACAAATCATGCTTTAGGGGATATTGCTCGCCCCATTTGATAAAGGCTCGTATCGCCGTTGGCGCGGTGTAAAGAATGTTAATTTTATGACGTTCGACAAGCCGCCAAAATCTGTCCGGTTCTGGATGATTCGGCGCGCCTTCATACATAAAAACTGTTGCGCCGTTTGCCAGCGGACCGTAGACGACGTAAGAATGTCCGGTTACCCAACCGATGTCGGCGGTGCACCAATAAGTGTCTTCGTCCTTCAAATCGAAAATCCATTTTGAAGTGATATACGTTCCCGTCAAATAACCGCCCGTCGTATGCAGGATGCCTTTCGGTTTGCCGGTCGTCCCTGACGTGTAAAGGATAAAAAGCGGATGTTCTGAATCTAATTCTTCCGCCGGGCAATCGTCCGAAACGGTTTCCATCAATTCGTTCCACCAGTAATCGCGCCCGATTTTCATATTGATTTTCGAGCCGGTGCGCCGAAATACGATGACGTTTTCCACGTTCGGACATTCGGCGACAGCTTTATCAACCACATCTTTAAGTTTGATTTCCGCGCCGCGCCGGTAGCCGCCGTCAGCCGTCACAATCAATTTACATTCGCCGTCATTTACCCGGTCGCGGATTGCGTCAGCCGAAAATCCGCCGAAAATTACCGTATGCGTCGCGCCGATTCGGGCGCAAGCAAGCATCGCAATCGCCAGCTCCGGCACAAGCGGCATATACAGCGCGACCCTATCGCCGACTTTTACGCCCGATTTTTTCATTACATTGGCGAATTTTGAAACCTGCCGGTGCAATTGCTGGTAAGTCAAAGTTCTAACTTCGCCCGGTTCGCCTTCCCAGATAATCGCCGCTTTGTTCTTGCGGTGCGTTTTCAGATGTCGGTCCAGACAATTATATGAAGCGTTGATTTTGCCGCCGACAAACCATTCGGCGTGCGGTTCTTCCCATTTCAAAACGGTGTCCCATTTTTTGAACCAGTGCAGATTTTCCGCCACGCTCGCCCAGAATGCTTCCGGGTCGGCGGCTGCCTTATTATAAATTTCCTCATATTCCGCAAAACTTTTAATGTACGCCTGTTGAGCAAATTCGGGCGGCGGGGGGAAGATTCTCGTCTCTTGCAAAGTTGACTCGATAGCAATTTGGGTATTTTCCGACATAATTATTTCTCCATGTTTTATTCGATTATAAAAATTTTTTCTGCAACGTTGATTTTCGTACAGGTTTTAGTTAAATATCGTCCGCTGCCTCGCCTGCTTCGCGGGTCGGTTTCGTTTGATCCGCTCCGACTTCTTCCCAAATTTTAACATTGCGTGATTCGCGCAAGAGCAGTGAACCGACGACGAAGGTAATGCTGGCGACAATCATCGGATAATAAAGTCCGGCGTAAATGTTGCCCGTCGAAGCGATAACCGACAAACCGATGAGCGGCAGCAGTCCGCCGAAAACGCCGTTGCCGATGTGATACGGCAGCGAGAGCGCGGTATATCTTATCTTGGCGGGAAACGCCTCGACTAAGTAAGCGGCAATCGGACCGTAAACCATCGTCACCCAGATAACCTGAATAAAAATCAGCAGAATTAACATCCAAACCGTGCCGTTGGAGATTAAAGCGCCGAAACTCGTGTATGGCAAAACTTTCGGCGCGTCAATAAAAGCGCCGCTCTCATCCATTGATTTCGGTATGAGTTTGATTGCGCCCGTTACTTTGTTGGCTTCCGAATTTGCGGTTACGACGTTTGAACCGGCAACCGACTGCATCGCTTTATAAATCGGAATATAGGTGATAACGGCAAGCAGTAAGCCAGCCATAATAATCCATTTGCGCCCGATTTTATCCGACAACGCGCCGAAGAGGACGAAAAACGGCATTCCCAAAAGAAGCGCGATGGCGATGATGTAATTTGCCGAAGTCGCGTTGACGTTCAAAATAGATTGCAGGTAAAAGAGCGCGTAAAATTGTCCGGTATACCAAACCACGCCTTGACCGGCGGTTGCGCCAAACAGCGAAATCAAAACGATTTTCAAGTTTTCCCATTTGGTAAAGGCTTCGACGAGCGGACTTGCCGAAGTCATTCCCGCGCTTTTAACGTGCTGGAAAATCGGCGATTCTTTCATCCGCAGACGAATGTAAAGCGAAATGCCGACAAGGAAAATCGAAATCAAAAACGGAATGCGCCAACCGGCGATGCCGCTTTCGGCTTTACCCGCGAACTGGTCGGCACTCATTGTGTTCTGCACGGCGAGAATCACGGCAAGCGATAAAAACAAACCCAAGGTCGCGGTGATTTGAATAAATGAAGTGTAAAAACCGCGTTTATTATCGGGAACATGTTCGGCGACGTAAACCGCCGCGCCACCGTATTCGCCGCCCAGAGCCAAACCTTGCAGAACCCGAATCAGCAATAGAATAATCGGCGCGGCAATCCCGATTTGCGCGTAAGTCGGCAAAAAACCGATTAATGCCGTCGCTCCGCCCATAATCATCAGCGTCACGAGAAAAGCGTATTTGCGCCCGACAATATCGCCGATGCGCCCGAAAAACAAAGCGCCGAACGGACGCACGACAAACCCGACGGCAAACGTCGCCAGATAAGCGATGTAAGCAAAAGTATCATTGCCCGGCGGATAAAACAGCGGCGAGATGACGCTCGCCAGACTGCCGAAAATATAAAAGTCATACCACTCGATCATCGTCCCGACCGACGACGCGCCGATGACTTGCCAAATTTTGCTGGTGCTGACGCTTTCCTCGTATAATCCGCCTAAATCCCCTGTTGTTGCCATTTTTATTTTCTCCTCAAAGATTGTTGTAGATTTTTATTAAAACTTTCAACTAAAAAAGGCGATTTTTCAGAAACTTCCTTTCTAAATTCGGGTTAGCCTGCAATGAAAAATCGGGGCAAATTCGGAACTATTGTTATCCGTTTCACATTTCCGAATATCTTTCAACAATCTCAGCAGCGCAAAATTATCTTCGCTTGTAAACAAAAATAAGATTGCTCAAAGTCAAAGATCAAAACGAATTATAACGATATTAAATGCTTCTGTATGGAACATTGCTTTTGCTGCAATTATCGCAGAATTGATGGCTTATCTTTGTTATTGACTTTGCTTTACCAAAATGTTTACTTTCATAAAACATATCTTTTTAAAGATTCTAAAGTAAAGATAGCAGTAAAAGTTTGATGAGGAAGCAGCAGAGTTTTACGAAAAAGATTGTTCGCCGAGTAAAATTCGACGGCGAAACGACGGTCGAACAAGACGCGCTTGCCGTGGAAGAACCACTGGAAATTCGGCTCGGATTCGACGAAAACGGTAAGGCGACGCACAAAAGCATTTCCATTACGATGCGCACGCCGGGCGATGATTTCGAGCTTGCTGCCGGATTTCTTTTCACCGAAGGCATCGTCAAATCAGCCGAACAAATCAATCAAATTAAACATTGCGGCGTTCCCGCTAAAAACAGCCTTTTCAATAATACGGTGCGCGTTGATTTGCGCGCTGATGTCAGGATTGATTTCAAAAAATTAGAACGGCATTTTTATACGACTTCGAGTTGCGGCGTGTGCGGAAAAACATCTATCGAAGCGCTCGAAACCGGCGTCTGTTCATTAACCCAACAGACGAGCCCGCTTTTCGCCGCCGAAACAATTCATCGTCTGCCGGAAATTTTACGCGCTCGGCAAGCGGTTTTCGACCGCACCGGCGGGCTGCACGCCGCGGCGCTTTTCAACGCGGCGGGCGAAATGGAAAGCCTGCGGGAAGATGTCGGGCGGCACAATGCGGTTGACAAACTCGTCGGAGCAGAGTTTCTGGCGGGCAGAACGCCGATTTCCGACAAACTGCTTTTGGTGAGCGGACGCGCGAGTTTTGAACTCGTGCAAAAGGCTTTGATGGCTGGCATTCCGATTTTGGCGGCGGTCGGCGCGCCGTCGAGTTTGGCGGTCGAACTCGCCCGCGAATATGGAATGACGGTTTTGGGCTTTGTCCGCGACAATCGTTTTAATATCTACACCGGCGCGAAAAGAATCGCAGGCAAAAATGATTCAAGCGCGGAGAAAATTGAATCCGCTGAATTTGAAAAAGCGAAAGCATCCATTATGGCGGCACAGTAAAGTTGTATTTTCGATTTATGAAACTTCGTATCAGGGGAAATTCGATTCGCTTGCGTCTTTTGCGCGGTGAAGTCGAACAATTCGGGGCAACCGGGTGCGTTACGGAAACAATTCAATTCGGCGCGGCACCCGCCACGCAGTTAATTTATATTCTTCAAGCCGACAGCAGAGCACAGCAAATCACTACAAATTTTGCCGACAATCAAATTACCGTTACAGTTCCCGAAGCAGCGGCGCGATATTGGGTTGAATCAGAAATGATTACTTTGACGAGCGAACAGCCGATTGAGAATGGCAAACAAAAGGACACTGATAAAAATGGCGCACTGGGAAAGGTTTTGAAAATTTTGATTGAGAAGGATTTTGTCTGTTTAGACAGAAAAGACGACCCGGACAACGCCGACGCATTTCCGCACCCGACGGGAAAATGCGAGTGAAAATCAAATTGCAGACGACGAACAAGGAAGACTTCAAGCAATGGCGAACGAACAATTAAATCAGGAAGTTGACCCGCATGAAGGAACGCAGATTGACGGCGCGCACGAAGCGGCAAACGCTTCTGATACTCGGCAGCCGAGCCATTGGACGGCGGGCAAAGAAAATCTGCGCTCTGAAAA
>Ga0136614_10001988_pt1 | contig 12480 bp, 9 predicted proteins | sample AntDrymUQ2792106_2_FD_106643 | JGI IMG/M metagenome (GOLD analysis project Ga0136614, IMG submission 106643) | Polar desert sand microbial communities from Dry Valleys, Antarctica - metaG UQ279 (21.06) | ecosystem: Environmental > Terrestrial > Soil > Desert | place: Antarctica: Dry Valley...
GCAAGCCGAGATCGTCGCCGCCGAGCGACCCTGCCGCACGCGCACGTTCGAGCCGCTCGCGCGCGCGAGCGGCTCGAACGTGCGCGTGCGGCAGGGTCGCTCGGCGGCGACGATCTCGGCTTGCTCGCCTGGCTCGAGTTGACGCTCGAGGGCGACGAGGACAGCGCCGAGCGCGACGCGCGCGCGGCGCTCGCGCAGGCCGGCGAGGCACGCTTCGCGGCGGCCGCGCTCGCCGAGGCGCTTCAGAGCCGCGGCGACGCCGACGGCGCCGTGGAGGCGATCCGCTCGGCGGGGGAGCGCCATCCAGAGATCCCCTGGTACGCGCTGACGCTCGCCGACGCGCTCGTGGCCGCCGGTCGTGTCGACGAAGCGCGCCCCGTGCTCGAAGAGGCCGCTGAGCACCCCGAGCTGCGCCGGCACGCGCTCAAGCGCCTGTCGCGGTTGACGCTCGAGCAGGGCGACGCTGCCGCCGCACGGCATTGGTTCGCCGAGCTCGTGGCGCTGGCCCCCGACTATCTCGTCTACGCCTCCGACTACGACCGGCTCGGCACGCTCGAGCTGGCGGCCGGCGAACGCGAGGCGGCGCACGCGACGTGGCGCCGCGGCGCCCGCATCTATCCGCGCAACGTGCGCCTGCGCGAGCTGCTGGCCGAGCATTTCGGCGAGCGCGAAGCGCTCGCCCGGCCGAAGATCGCGCCCGTATCCGAAGGGCAGGTCGGCGCCAAGCGGATCCCCGTTCGTACGCCGTTCATCACGTTGCGCACTCGGCTGGCGGAGCTGATCGCCGACGCGACCCGCGACGTGCTCGAGCCAGGCGACGTGATCGCGCTCGCCGAATCGGCGACGGCGGCCAGTCAGGGGCGGATCGTCCCGCTAGAGCTCGTCGGCTCGGGCCCGCTGGCCCGCGTCTTGTGCCGCTTCGTCGGCAAGATCGGCCCGCTGCACAGCCCGGAGGGGATGCAGGGCGCGGTCCTCGTCGCCGGGCGCCCGCGCGTCGTGCTCGGCGCGATCGCGGGCGCCGTCGGCAAGCTGATCGGGCGGCGCGGCTGGTTCTACCGCGTCGCCGGTCCCCAGACGGCAATGATCGACGACGTCGCCGCGGCGATGCCCCCGCACGACCACCACGTCGTCTTCGGCCCGCGCGCTCCCGACGAGACGGCCGCCGAGCTGGCCGCCGCGCTCGGCGCGGCGGTCGCGATCGTCGACGCGAACCACCTCACCGGCGCCTGGGTCGTCGGCGCCTCGAGCGGTGTCGACCGGCCCTGGTTGACGGCCGCGCTCGAGGACAACCCGGCCGGCAACGAGGACGAGCAGACCCCCGTCGTGCTGGTGCGCCCGACCTAGAAGCTACGGGACCTGCAGGCCGAGCGGCCTTGCCTTGCGCGGCGCCCTGGTGGCCTTCGTCTGTCCATTTAGGCCGGTCACCGGCACTGGACGTGTGTTGGGGGCCGGGCTCGGCTCAGCCGGTCAGGGCCGTCTTTGCGGCACGCACGACGGCGTCCAGATGCCGCGGCTCGAGGCTCTGATGGACCGGCAGTGCGAGCAGCTCGCGGCGCGCCGGCTCGAGCTCGGAGAAGCGCTCGCGGTCGAGCAGCGGGTGCGGCACCGGCCAGACCTCGAGCGCGCGCACGCCGTGCTCGATCAGCTTCGCCGTCGCGGCCGGACGGTCGGCGGCCCGGACCGGCAGATACAGGGGGCAGACGCCGTCGGGCAGCTCGCGGTAGGGCTCGGGGCAGCGCTCGCCGAACTCGTCGAGCAGGCGCGCGTAGTTCGCGCGCCTGCGGGCACGGATCAGGTCGGGGTTCGAGCGCGGGGCGAGCGCCGCGGTCAAGCGCGCAGGGGGCGCGGCCGCCGTCTCCATGTCGGCGACCTCGAGATCCCACTCTCCGATCACCGTCTCGGTCAAGGTCCCCGCGCGCGCCGCGGCATCGGTGCGGCTCGTGCCGGCGATCAGCCTCGTCGCGGTCGCGCGCAGCGGGCCGATCCGCGACAGCGCGGCGCGCGCCGCCGCCAGCGAAGCGGTCGAGCGCGCGAGGCCGCGTGCGCGTGGGCGCCCTTCGAGCCAGGCATCCACGCGCGCCCGCGCGCGAGCGTCGGGTACGAGCAGGGCGCCCCCGTCCGGCACCCCGAGCGACTTGCGCGGGCAGAACACGGCCGCGTCCCCGCGCGAACCGAGCGGCGCCCCGCCAGCGGTCGAGAACAGCCCGTGCGCGGCGTCCTCGATCACGGGGGCGCCGGCCGGCGCGGCGGGAATCGGGAAGCCGAAGTGCGAGATCGCATAGACGGCGTCGGTGCCCGCCGCCGCACGCGCGAGGTCGTCCTCGTCGACACGCAGCTCGGAATCGACGCGGTAGAAGTCGATCTCGAGCCCGGCGAGCCGCGCCGCCTCGACCTCCGAGCCGCAGTGGTAGGCGGGCATCGCGACGCGTGCGCCGGGGCCGAGGCCGAGCGCGCGCAGCGCGAGCCAGACCGCTCCGCGCCCGAGGTGGGTCAGGCGCAGGCCGGGCTCGCCGAACGGGAAGGCGCGACCGCGCGGCCGCAGCGCCGCGACCGGCGCCAGCGGCGGATAGACGTTGATCAGCCCCGGGCCCGACACGCCCGCCCTCAGTCGCTCCAGCGCGCCCGCACCCGCGCCGGCACGAGCCGGGCGAACAGCGACAGGTCCTCGACCCGCACCAGGCGCGCCACTGCACCGAACACGGCGATCCCCGCGAGGCCGCCGAGGACGAGCTGCGCGAGCGCGCGCAGGTCGCCGGGATCGAGCGCGCTCTCGGCGCCCGCCATCACGCCGACCATCGCTGCTACCGCCACGGCGGACGCGACCAGCGCCTTGACGATCTCGACCAGCGTGCGCCGCAGCTCGAGCCCGCCCGTCCGGCGCGCGAGCAACACGGCCGCCAGCGCCGTCCCGACGACATAGCCGAGCGTGTGCGCGAGCGCGAGGCCCTTGACTCCGAGCGAAGGGAAGAGCGCGAAATCGAGCCCGATCGTGGCGCCGTTCTCGGCGACGTTGATCAGGCCCGGCGTGCGCGTGTCCTGGCGCGCGTAGAAGGCGCGGATGCAGAGCAGGAAGGCCCCGAACGGAAACAGCCCGAGCGCGAACAGGCGCAGCACCTCCGCCACGAGGTCGACGCTGTCGGCGCGCACGATCCCGTGCTCGAGCAGCGTCTCGATCAGCGGGTCGGCGAGCACCAGGTAGGCGGCCGTCGCCGGCAGCAGCAGCAGCGCGAGCGCCCGCATCCCGCCGGAGGCCGAGGCCCGGAACGCGTCGCGGTCGCCATCGACGTGCTGCGCCGACATGCGCGGGACGAGCGCGGTCACGATCGACACCGCGGCGATGCCGATCGGCAGCTGGAAGAACGCGAACGCCGTCACGTAGGCGGTGATGCCGCCCTGGATCTGGTTCGCGAGATAGAACGAGACCACGAGCCCGATCGTGTTCGTGACGACGTAGAGGAAGGTCCACCCGGCGAGCCGCACGATCTTGCGCACGACCGGGTGGCGGGGATCGAAGCGGACCCGCAGTCGGCCCGGCAGCCGGCGCACGAACGGCCAGTAGATCGCGGCGAGCGCAGCCACGCCGCCGGTCGTGCCGAGCGCGAGCAGCAGCTTCTGATCGTCGTTCGCGGCGACGCCGGCGTTCGTCGGCACGCCGGCGACGAGCAGCGCGAAGCCACCGAAGACCGCGATCAGGACGAGGTTGCTGAGGATCGGGGCGAACATCGGCACGGCGAAGCGCCCGTGCGCGTTCAGCAGTCCGCCCATGATCGCCGCGAAGCCGAACAGCAGGATCTGCGGGGCGAAGACGCGCAGGAAGAAGCCCGCGAGATCAGCCTGCGCGGCCCCCTCCGGGCCCTCGACGCGCGAGGAGAACAGTTCGATGATCCACGGCGCGGCCACCGCTACCACGAGCGACATTGCGGCGAGCGCCGCGAGCGAGACGGTGACCACGGCCGAGACTGCCTCCCAGGCGTCCTCGCGCGGCTTGGTGCGCAGTTCCTCGACCATCACCGGGACGAAGACGGACGTCAGGATGCCACCGAGCAGCAGCTCGTAGAGCGAGATCGGCAGCGTGTTGGCGAGGTTGTACGAGTCCGCCAGCCGCGACTCGGTGACCCCCAGAGCGGCGGCCATCGCGACGATCCGCAGCAGGCCCGTGATCCGCGACAGCGCGGTCCCGACCGCCATCACCGCAGCAGGGCGGACGAGGCTCTGGGTCGCGACGTCGACGGTCTGCTCGTCGCCGGCGGGAGGCCCGCCCGCGGGGGCCCCGCCGGCTTGGCCCGCCTCGACGCTCATCCGGCGCGCAGGCTATAGAAGCATGCGGGCGGCGCGCATAGGGTAGGAGTTACGCACACTTCTTCATGGCCGGCGGCAGGCAGGAGAGCATCGAGTAGCGCCGATCCGGCGAGCTCAGACGGCGCGTTCGAGCAGCGCGTCGAGCTCGGCCTCGATCCCGGCCGCGAGCACGTCGAGGTCGCGCACGGCGTCGGGGTCGGCGCAGAGCCCGAAGCCGAGCTGGCCGGCGACTGAGATCACCGACACCCGCAGCGCGTGCCGGTCGGCCGGCTCTGCCAGCGTGTAGATCTCGCTCACCGGCCGCCCGAGCAGGGCCCGGGGCTCACGCGGCCCGGGCACGTTCGACACCGAGAGCGTGAACGCGCGCGGGCCGGCGCCGAGGTGCGCGGCGACGGCCGCGAGCGGCCTTCCGTGCGCGAGCCCGTGGAAGAACGAGTAGAGCACGTCCGCGTCGTGGTGGTGCTTGCGCTCGCGCGTCTCGGCGCTGATCGCGAGCAGTCGTGTGACGGGGTCGGGCTCGGTGAGGGGCAGGTCGACGAACAGGAACGAGTCGTGGTTACCGGCGGCGTCGGGGCCCTCGTGGCGGCGGTGCAGGCTGACCGGCACCTGCACGCGCATGTCGGCCACCGGTCCGGCGCCGGCGGCGAGCCAGCGGGCGAGGCCGCCACCGACGGCCGCGAGCACGACGTCGTTGACCGTCGCGTGCTCGGCGAACGCGGAGCCGATCCGCTTCAGGTCGGCGAGCGGCCTCGGGGCGAACGCCGCGGCGCGCGTCGTCGAGATGTGACGGTCGAGCGGCGAGCGCGGTCGGCGGCGTGCCTCTCCGCCGAGCTCACGCGCGAGCGCGGCCGAGGCGCCCGCGCCGCCGCGAAGCGCGGCCCGAACCCCGCGCCGCCGCGCGGGCGCGGTCGCCGACGCGGGTTCGGTGGCCGCGGAGGCGGGCGGCGGCTCGTCGTCCCAGAGCAGCTCCCCGGCCCAGCGGATGACGGTCATGCCGTCGGCCATGCAGTGGTGGATTCGCAGCACGAGCGCGAGCGCGCCGTCCGCGAGCGCGACGACGTCGAGCGTCCAGAGCGGGTGCTCGTGGTCGAGGCGTTTCGACATCAGCTCGCCGACCAGCTCCTCGAGCTGCGCGCGGTCGGGCGGCGTCTCGCCGGCCGGCTCGCGCACGTGGCGGTCGAGGTCGAAGTCGTCGTCGTCCTCCCAGTAGGGCTCTGGTCCGAGGACGACCCTCTGGTGCAGGCGCGGGATGCGCTCGAGGCGGCTGGCGACGCGGTCGCGGACTGCGACCGCGTCGAGCGCGCCGGCCGCCCCCGGCTCGACGACGACCAGCTTCAGCGTGTGGCCGAGGATGTTGGCGTTCTCGAGCGCGAGGATCGCCGCGTCGTCGGGGCTGAGCCGCTCCACCGTCGAGAGGATGCCGGACGGACGCCCCGCCGTCGTCGCGAGCGCGGTTAGTGTTGGCCACGAACGGACTGTCGAGCAGCAGGAGGAGCGACAATGGAAGCATCCACACCGGAACCGGCCTCGAACCCGAGCGCGGGCAGCGGGGGTACGAGCAACACGATGCGCACGCTGGAGGGCAAGAAGGCCGGTCTCGAGAAGGGCGAGGCCGAGGGCGAGGTGAAGGGCGACGACGAGGGCATTGCGTCCGGCTCCTCGACGCCGCTCGGCGGCTATGACAGCTACGAGCCCGGCTTCTACATCGTCGACGTCGAGCAGGGCTCGGGCGGCGTCGCCTACAAGGTGACGAGCCGGCTGCCGATGGAGGCCGGCACGACGTACAACATCTGCACCAAGGCCTCGGCGGACATCTGCCAGAAGCCGATCCCGGAGTGAGGCGCGGCGCATAGCCGAGATCGAGCTCAACGAGCTATGGCTGGCGCGGCACGGCGAGACCGAATGGACCGTGTCGCGCCAGCACACGAGCGCGACGGACCTCGAGCTGACCGCGCGCGGTGAGGAGCAGGCGCTCGCGCTCGCGCCGGCGCTCGCGGGTCCGGCGTTCGCGCTCGTGCTGACGAGCCCGCTGAAGCGCGCCCGGCGCACGGCGGAGCTCGCCGGATTCTCCGGCGCGGAGGTCGACGAGGACCTGTTCGAGTACCGCTACGGCGACTACGAGGGGCTGACGACGGTCGAGATCAGGCAGGAGCGACCGGACTGGGACCTCTGGCGCGACGGTTGTCCGGGCGGTGAGACCACCGCCGAGGTGGCCGCGCGCGCCGACCGCTTCGTCGCGCGCGTGCGCGGGGCCGGCGGGCCGGTGCTCGCGTTCTCGAGCGGCCACATCTCGCGCGTGCTCGGGGCGCGCTTCCTCGGCCTGCCGGGGGAGGCGGGCGGGATGCTGATACTCGGCACCGCCTCGCTGTCGGTGCTCGGCTCCGAGCACGGACACCCCGCGATCAGCCGCTGGAACGACCGCTCGCATCTCGGCTGACGAAGGCGCCGTGTCGCTTTGACGGGGCAAGAGCTCGGTTAGACGACACAGCGGCCCGGTAACAGGCGCTGCCCGGGCGACCGCAACCGTCCGCCGGGCGGCCTGTTATCAACCTCCGATGGCTCGACTCGTGCGGATTGCCGTACTTGCCTGCGCGTGCGCGCTCGCGCTCGCCGCCGCCGCGCCCGCCGGCGCGGCGCGGCCGGACCCGCTTCCTGCCTCGCAGGCAAGCGTGCTCGACGGCAGCGTGATGTGGATCTGGATGCTCGAGCGCTCGAGCGGCGGCAGCCCGGCCGCGATCGCCGCCAGGGCGCGCAAGCACGGCGTGCGGACCGTGATCCTGAAGGCGGCCGACGCCGGCAGCGAGTGGAAGCAGTACTCGCCGGCCTTGATCTCCGAGCTCAAGCGCCGCGGGCTCAACGTCTGCGGCTACCACTTCGTGTACGGGCGCATCCCGGTCAAGGAAGCGAAGATCAGCGCCCGCATCGCACGCCGTGGCGATTGCCTGCTGATCGACGCCGAGGGCCAGTACGAGGGGCGCTACGTGGCTGCGCAGACCTACATCAAGGAGCTGCGCAAGCGGATCGGCGCCGACTACCCGGTCGGCCTCGCGCCGTTCCCCTACGTCCACTTCCACGGCCGCTTCCCGTACTCGGTGTTCCTCGGCCCGGGCGGCGCACAGTTCAACCTGCCGCAGATGTACTGGGCCGACATCGGTACCACCGTCGATCAGGTCTTCGACACGACTTACACCCATCAGCGGATCTACAAGCGCCAGGTCTACCCGCTCGGGCAGGCCTACTACTCGCCGCCGAGCAAGCAGCTGCGGCGCTTTCGCGCACTCGCCGAGGCCTACGGCGCCACGGGTGTGAGCTGGTGGAGCTGGCAGGCGGCGACGCCCGCCAACTTCGAGGCGATCGGCGCGCCGCCCGAGCCGGTCGGCTCCTCGTTCCGCCAGAAGGACCGTTTCCCCGTGCTCGCCCGCAACAGCCGCTCCGACATGGTCGTCTGGGCGCAGCAGCACCTCGTCGCGGCCGGGGCGGCGCTCAAGGTCGACGGCATCCTCAGCCCCGCGACCGAGGCCGCGATCAGCGCCTTCCAGACCCAGAACGGTCTCGCCGCGACGGGCAAGCTCGACGCGGCGACGTGGCGCAAGCTGCTCGATCGCGACCCGGCCGCGGTCCAGTGGACCAAGGAGCCCGGCTTCGTCAGGCCACGCTCGGCGCGGCTCGCCGAAGTGCCCGCGCCCGCCGAGGTATCGCGACCAGGCCGCTAGCCGTGGCTCGGGCGGTTGTCAGTGGCCTGCTCTTGCTGTCCCTGGCGCTCCCCTGTAGCGCGCGCGCCGGCGGGTTAGAGGCGGCGCGGGACGTCGCGCGGCAGGCAGACCCCGTCGCGGGGTTGACCTTGCGGCAGCTCGCCGGCCAGCGGATCGTGTTCGGGTTCGCCGGGCCGGCGCTGCCGCCTGCGCTGCGCGAGCGGGTCCGCCGGGGCGAGCTCGCGGGCGTGATCCTGTTCAAGCGCCATATCCGCTCACGCCGCCAGCTCCGAAACCTCGTCGCCGACCTGCAGGCGATCCCGCGGCCCAAGGGCCTGCGCGATCCCCTGCTCGTGATGATCGATCAGGAGGGCGGCGCCGTGAAGCGGCTCGACGGCGCGCCCGACCGCTCGCCCGAGCGGATGGGCCGCCGCGGGGTCTCCTTCGTGCGCGACGAGGGACGCAGGACGGCCCGCAACCTGCGCGCGGTCGGGGTCAACACGAACCTGGCGCCGGTGCTCGACCGCGGTCGTCGGGGGTCTTCGGTCGAGCGGCTCGACCGGGCGTTCTCCGCCGACCCGCAACGCGTCGGCGAGCTCGGAACCGCCTTCGCCCGCGGCCTCGACGACGGTGGCGTGATCGCGGCCGCCAAGCACTTCCCCGGGCTCGGGCGCAGCTCGCGTGACGAGGACTTCTTCGCCGCGCGCATCGACGCGCCGAAGTCGAAGCTGCGCGCGGTCGACGAGCCGCCGTTCGCCACCGCGGCACGGGCGAAGGTGCCGATCGTGATGATGAGCACCGCGATCTATCCGGCCTTCGACGCCCGCCCGGCGCTGTTCTCACGGCGCTTGTCCGAGGACGAGCTGCGCGGCCGTCTCGGCTTCCGCGGGGTCACGATCACGGATGACCTCGAGGTGCCGTCGGTGAGTCGCCACGGACCGCCGGCGCGGCGCGCGCTGCTGTCGGCGCGCGCAGGCGTCGACCTGCTGCTCTTCGCTCAGAGCTACGCGGCCGGGGCCGAGGGCGCCGCCGCGCTCCGCACCGCCGTGCGCGGCGACGAGCTCCCGCGCTCGGAGCTCGAGCGCTCGGCTGCGCGCGTGCTCGCGTTGCGCGCCACGCTGCGGTGATGGATGATGCGCCGATGAGCCCATCCTGGGGGCCGCTGCACGATCAGATCATCGACGCGGCCAACGACGTCTACGGCGTCCACCCCGGCCGGCGCGCGCTGCACGCCAAGGGCACGCTGCTCGCGGGCGAGTTCACCCCCAGCTCCGACGCGGCTCGCCTGAGCACGGCGGCGCACCTGCAGGGCGAGGCGACTCGCGCCACGGTGCGGTTCTCGAACGGCAGCGGCGATCCGAGCTCACGCGACGCCGCGCAGGATGGCCGCGGGATGGCGGTCAAGCTCTATCTCGACGACGGGACGACGACCGACATCGTCGCGATCTCGCGAACCGTCTTCTTCGTGCGCAACCCGCAGGACTTCCTCGACTTCATGACGGCGCGCAAGCCGGATCCAGAGACCGGTCAGCCCGACATGGAGAAGCTCGGCGCCTGGTTGGGCGAGCACCCGGAGGCGGGCACCGCGGTTCAGGAGCAGCTCGCCGCGAAGCCGCCCGCCAGCTACGCGCAGCTCGCCTACCACTCGATCCACGCGTTTCGCTTCACCGCCGGGGACGGCGAGCAGCGCTGGGTGCGCTACCGCTGGGAGCCCGAGGCTGGCGAGCAGACGCTGTCCGACGATTACGCCGCGGATCGCGGGCCGGACTACCTCCAGGAGGAGATCTCCGAACGCGTCGCGGCCGCGCCGGTCGCCTTCCGCCTGCACGTCCGGATCGCGGCCGCGGAGGACGACCCGACCGATCCCACGGTCGCATGGCCGCAGGAGCGCGAGCAGGTGGAGGTCGGGCGGCTCGAGCTGAGCGGGCTCGACGACTCGCGCGAGCAGGGCGACGACGTGCTGGTGTTCGACCCGACCCGTGTGACGGGCGGGATCGAATGCTCGGACGATCAGATCCTGCAGGCGCGGGCGCCGGCATACTCCGCCTCGATCGCCCGTCGGAGCGCCTCGCGGTAGTGGCAGAGCAGGATCCGCTCGGCGTCGCCGGCGCCCGCGGCGGACGCGCGGCGCGCGAGTACGACCTCGACCGCACGACCGCGTTCAGCGACGGCGTGTTCGCGATCGCGGTCACGCTCGTCGCGCTCACGATCGAGGTGCCGACCGTCTCCGAGGCCAACGAGTCGCAGCTGCCGGACGAGATCTCGAAGATCGCGCCGCAGGTGCTCTGCTACCTGCTGACGTTCCTCGTCCTGGGACGGTTCTGGCTCCTGCACCACCGGTTGTTCGGAGACCTCGATCGGCTCGATGGGCGCCTCAGCGTGCTCAACCTCGCCTACCTCGCCTTCGTGGGGATCTTTCCGTTCACCGCGGAGCTGCTGTCCGACTACGGGGACCAGCCGATCGCGGTGGCGCTCTATGCGGTCGGGGTGGGGCTGGTAAGCCTGATCGGCACGGCCATGACCTCCTATGCGCTCGGTCGCGGCCTGATCGGCGAAGGCGAGCGCCGGGACGAGGCCGAGCGAGGGCGGCATGCTGGCATATGGCTCGCGGGTGTATTCCTCGTGTCGGCGGGAATCGCATTCATCAGTCCGTCCGTGGCGATCGCCACCTGGGTGATCCTCGTCGTCGCCCGCGGCGGGACGCACGCAGTCTCGACGGTGACGAAATAACCTCTGATCGGATGGCTACGAGCGTCGCGGAGCTGATCCACGCCGGTGATCGTGGGGGCTTGGCCGCCTTCCTGGACGAGCGGCTACCCGCAGTCGCCGCCTACGCGCGCCGAGTCGCCGCACCCGAGCGCGCCGACGAGGCCGTCGAGTCCGCCTTCTCCGGGTTCGTCTATGCGGTGCAGCAGACGGGCGAGGTGGACGACGAGGCGCTCGAGCGCGCCTTGCGCGCGGCGACCCGCACGGCGGCCGCCCGCTGCGCGCCCAAGATCAAGCCGCCGGCGGCGAAGGATCCGGAGGCCCTGCCGAAGCTGCTGGGGCGCGACGTGCCGGCACCCGGCCGCGCTCCCTGCGAGGCGATGCCAATGCTGCTCGCCAGCCGCGCCAACGGCCTGCTGTCGTCCGAGGATGCCTGGCGCGTCACCCGACATCTCGCCCGCTGTCCCGTCTGCTCGGAGACCGAGCGCCGTTTCCGCGACGGCGAGCAGGCTTTCGTCGAGACCGATCTCCCCCCGACTACGCTCGGACTGCGGGAAGCCGTGCTGACCGGCCTGCTCGATCGCTTCGGCGGGCCCGCGGACGCGGCGACGGCGCCGCCAGCGCCGGAGCCACCGCCGGCGCCGGAGCCACCGTCCGCGGCCGTGCCGGAGCCAGAGCCCAAGCCGGAGCCGCCGCCGGCGCCGGAGCCCGAGCCGAAGCCGGAGCCGGAGCCCGAGCCGAAGCCGAAGCCGCCGCCGGCGCCGGAGCCCAAGCTCGAGCCACCCGCTGCCTCAGAGCCGCCGCCCAAGCCGCCCCGCGTCGAACGGACCGGCCCTGCCCGCTGGCTGCCCGCGGACATGGCGCCGCCCGCGGCCGCGCCGCCGGCGCCCGAGCCGCAGGCTGCTCCCGAGCCTGAACCCCCGCCGGAGCCGGAACCCGAACCGGAGCCCGAGCCCGCTTCCCAAGCCGCCACGCCCGATCCTCCGCCGCAGCCGGAGCCGCAGGTGAGTCGCTGGCTGCCGGTCGCGAAGGTGGAGGACGAGGAGGCGAAGGAGGTACCCGAGCCGCCGGGCGACGATTCCGAGCAGGCGCCCGAGACGTCGGCGGCCGATCCCGAGCCGGCGCCCGAGGAGGAGAAGCCGGCCCCCGAGCCCGCGCCCACGCCGGCAAGCCCGCCGCGCGCGGGCCGCCGCGACCTGCGCGGCCTGCTCGGGGGGAGGAGCCGAAAGGCCTCGCCCGCGGTCGAGCCCGAGGCGCTCGCCCCGATGCCCCCGCTCCCGGACCTGTCCGAGCCTGCGGCGAAGCCCGAAGCCGAGCCCGAGCCCGACACCAAGCCAGAGCCCGCACAAGAGCCCGAAACCAAGGTCGAGCCCGAACCCGCGGCCCCCGAACCCGACACGGAGCCCGAACCCGACACGGAGCCCGAACCCGACGCTAAGCCCGCGAAGCGCCGCGGCCGCTGGCTTCCGCTCGGCAAGGCGCCGAGCGACGCCGAGCAGCAGCAGGCCGCCGACGCGGAGGCCGCCTCGGCGCCGAAGCTTGCGTTCGAGGTCGATCCGGCCGCGCCGCCGCAACAGCGCACCGGCGCACTCCGCCGCGTGCCGCGCAGGGTCTGGGCCGGCCTGGCGGCGCTCGTCCTGCTCGCCGCTTTGGCCCTCGCCCTGGTCGCGGTCCTCTCCGACGACGATGGCGACTCGAAGAAGTCGAGCAAGAAGCCCGCGGCGTCCGCGAGCGCGCCCGTGCGCCAGCCGCCACCACGCGAGCCGGAGCCGATCGAGCTGAC
>Ga0136614_10001989_pt1 | contig 12476 bp, 11 predicted proteins | sample AntDrymUQ2792106_2_FD_106643 | JGI IMG/M metagenome (GOLD analysis project Ga0136614, IMG submission 106643) | Polar desert sand microbial communities from Dry Valleys, Antarctica - metaG UQ279 (21.06) | ecosystem: Environmental > Terrestrial > Soil > Desert | place: Antarctica: Dry Valley...
GGTCGCGACCTCGTAGACCTCGGTGGTGGCGAGCCTCATCTCCTCGGCGAGCGCGACGATGTGTGCCGCCGAGATGCAGTGATAGCGGTCCTGGATCTTGTGCAGGTGCTCGATGAGCAGATCGCGCCGCCGTGGCTCCTCGCCGAGGAGCTCCCGTACCTCCGCCAGGGACGCGGGATCGACGGCCCGGCTGCGGATCTGCCCGCGTTTCTTGATGGTCGTTACGTTCACGCAGAGTCTCTCTGGGTAGGGTGCGCTATGCGCACGCGAAGCAGATCGCCATGGGTAAGCGGCGCGCGCCACCAAGCCAAATGGAGACTCCCCGCCGTATCTGAGCCGCCATCAGCGCCTTGTATGCCACCGTACAAAGCTATATAGTGTCGACAACTAAATTCGTGGTGGGATACCACAGGGTCTGATCCCAAGGTTCTTCACTCAACAATAAGAGGGTATTCATTATGTTACCACGTATGATGTATCTGGTTTTCTATATTACTATTCTACTAACTGGTGTAGTTCAAGCGGAAGAGCAGCTTAGTAGAGAATACGCGCGAGATGTCATCCTAAAATCAAAGGAGATTGAGGATTTAAGGACTCACGTAAACCTCACCACTCGTGGAAGAATCCAGGGTAAGGAGCTAGGGATGTGGACAGGGAGTCGCAGTAGCCCCATTCTAACTGCGAAGGGGCAAACGTTGATTTCGGAAATTAGCACCTGGTATGTCAAGTTAATCACCCCAAGCGATATCCCATCGGTACAGGTCACAGGGATTGCGGACCCCAGGGGGGCTGGAAGCGAGCAGAGTTCTCGTGGGAGCATAAGAATCCCACAGGAAATCCTACCGTTGGTCTGCACGGGTGCACCGGTCAAGCCATTTTCCAACACTATGATGATGGATGGCGCGTGAGCAGTGTGAAGACGATGCCGAGGAGCGACTGTGAGTAAGTAGCTTGTAAATGATCATTGGCCAGGGATGCCATTTTTGTCTTGGCTCCGAAATCAAGAGCTCGTAGATTGGGGTGACGGAGGAACCCCAACATAACGCGCACGCCGAAGCGTTGGGGTTCGTTCTTCACCCCAACCTACACGGACTACAGACGCCAGCCTTCCCGATCGCCATGGAGACGCCGTTATCGATGGTGCGCCTTGTAACAGATGTAAACGCATGCGGCGGAACGCCCACAAAGCGGGCTGCCATCGTGCGCTCAAGCAGCCTGTTTGACCTGCAACTGCACTGCTAACCCTGCCCGAGCAGCCAACAGCACCAAGGCATCCAGGCTGAACTTGTCGATCTTTCCTCGTAATAAATCATTCAGCCGCGGCTGCGTCACCCCCAAACGCCCGGCTGCCTCCTCCTGCGCCCACCCCCTTGAACGCACGAGTTCCTGAAGCTCGATCATCAACGCCGACCGTATCTTCATGTTCTCTGCCATCTCTGGAGAATCCTCCAAAGCGTCCCACACACTCACAAATGTCTGCTCAGTCATGCTGGTCTCCGATAATCCCGCAACCGCTTCCTCGCCAAGTCCAAATCCGCTCTAGCCGTTCTTTCCGTCTTCTTTTGGAAAGCATGCAACACACAGACACCTTTGTCTGACTTGGCTACGTAAATTACTCTAAAAGCACCATTCGCATCCCTTAGGCGAATTTCGCTAATCCCGGCACCGAGGGTGGTCAGTGGCTTCCAGTCATCTGGCATTAGACCGCGTTGCACACGATCCAGTTGATGGCCAGCCTCGCGCCGAACGTCCGAAGGAAAGTCCCGGATCGCTTCCAAAGAGTCGCCGAGAAATACAATCGGCTTCATTATACCAGTATATCACAACCGATAACTCCGTAACGCGCGTAAGGGCGGGAAGGTAGCCAGCGTAGCCCGGATGCGGCAGAGTGAAATCCGGGCCACGTCCTGACCCCGATTGCCCCGAATCCCGCTGGGCTGCATCCGGCCTACATTGCTGAAACTGGTGCGCAACAGCGGGGATTTCGACGTTTCGCATCATTCCCTGGCGATGAGCGCGCCCTACGACCTTCACGGCCTTGCCCGTGCCCACCCGGCAGGGGTGCACTGGCCGCAGGATGCGTCCTCGAAGAAGCGCAGGGCATTGAGCGCGGGCGCGGTCGTGATCGGATAGCACGATGATGGCGGCGGAGCCGTGGGGGATGAGCGTATCGAAGTCGAGGGGCAGATCACCCTGCGACGCCGGCAGGATCGCATCGGCCACGCCCTCGGAGCGGTCCGCCATGGCCCGGTACAAGGCATTGAGCAGGCGTTGTATGAAATTCCTGGGTGGCTCGACGATCCGGGACCGAAAGCTTTGCGCGAGCGTTCGCCACGGTGCGGCGTCCTGCTCCCGTGTGCCCGCTCGCCGGTCCAATCCCCTGGGGCTCGGTGCGATGCGCGGCTGCCGCCTGGCGCAGAGTGTCCGCCTCGGTCTGTTTCTGGGTCGCTTGTTGCCTCCCCCGCTTGTGCGCCGTCCTCCAAGTCCCGCGCCTGGGCCTCGATCCTCTCGGCCTCGCTTCGATGCGCCGTGGCGAGGGCTTCCTGTTCGGCGGCGAGGGCCGCGTAGTCCGGTCGTCCTCCCCTACGATCTTCCGCACCCGCTCGCCGCGGCCATTGTAGGTGTAGGTTGCGAGGGGAACCCCCGCCTGGGTCACGGCCGTCAGCCGATCGTGGTCGCCGTAGACGAATCCATAGTCGCGTCCGTGGTGTTGCCGTTCGGATCGTAGCGGTAATCCCTCGTACCTCCCGCTTGGAGCAGCCGGTGGGAATCGGCGGCATAGGTGTAGTCCTCGGAGAAGCCGTTGCGGATACGGCTCGAGCGGTTGCCCGCGGGATCATAGGTGTATCGGAGATCGCCGTAGCGACCCTGTGCCTCGATGAACCGATCGGGGCATCGTAACCGAACGCCTGATTGCGACCGGGATCCAGCGGGTTCGTGATGCCGGTGATGTTGCCGTTCGGGTCGAAGTGAAACGCGGAGGACTGGACCGCGCCCGCCGTCTGAGCCGTGAGCCGGTCATCCCGATCGAGAATGCGGGTGAGCGGGATCCCGTTGCCGTAAGCCAGCGATATCATCGGTCCGAACGGCCGGTACGCGATGTCCCCGGCGAGCACCTGCGTGACACCGTCCCAGGTGGTGCTCATAGATGCGATGCGGTTGAGGGCGTCGCGCGAGTAATCGACGATTCTCCCGGACGGATAGGTGATGCGGATCAACCGGTCGGCGCCGTCGTAGGCATACACGAGGGCGTGCGTCACCCCGCCCACCGTGATGGACTGCTGAGTGAGTTTCCCGCGGGGATCGTAAGCGTACGTGATCGTACCGGATCCATCCCGCATCTCGCAGAGCCGACCGATGCCGTTCGGGCAGCTATCATGGATCAGGGCCACATCCAGGCCATCGTCCGGGTAGTCGATGGCCGTGAGTCGGTTCAAGGGATCGTAGCGGTAATGGACGGTCACACCTCGGGCATCGGTCCGGCTCGTCCGATTGCCGGCGGCATCATAGGTGTAGGTCGTAGTCCCGGTATCGAGAGGTGGCCCCAACCATCGAGACAGTAGGATAAGTGAGATCTCTGCTCTATTGTAGGCGAGGCGACTCGCCGGGAAATGAGGAGAGAAGAGCATGAGACGTCCCCGTCGTAATCACGGAGCGGCCTTCAAGGCGAAGGTGGCGCTGGCGTCCCTGAAGGGTGAACTGACGCTGGTGGAGCTGAGCCAGCGGTATGACGTGCATCCGAACCAGATCACGCAGTGGAAGGGCTTGTTGCTGGAGCGTGCCGAGCGGGTGTTTGCCGAGGGTACGGGCGGCAGCCCGGTGGTCGATGTCAAGGCGCTGCACGCCAAGATTGGGGAGCTGGTGCTGGAGAACGATTTTTTAGAAGGTGCGCTCATCAAGGCGGGCATGTTGAGCGCAAGGCGATGATGGACCCGAATCATGAGCTGCCGGTGAAGCGGCAGGCGGAAGTTCTGGGCATTTCACGGTCCTCGGTGTATTACGTGCCGCGGCTGTCGGAGGCGGACTTGGCATTGATGCGTCGCATCGACGAATCGCACCTGGAGCGCCCGTTTGCGGGCAGTCGGATGCTGCGGGATTTGCTCAAGCAGGAGGGCTTCGAGGTCGGGCGCAAGCATGTGGCCACGTTCATGCGGCGCATGGGCATTGAGGCGCTGTATCGCAAACCGCATCTGAGCAAGCCTCATCCCGAACACCGCGTGTTCCCCTATCGCCTGAGGGGCTTGGCCATCGAGAGACCCAACCAGGTGTGGGCCATGGACATCTGCTACATCCCGATGCGCCAGGGCTTTGTGTACCTGGCTGCGGTCATGGACTGGTGCAGCCGAGGAATTCTCGCTTGGCGGCTTTCCAACAGTCTCACGACGGATTTCTGCATCGAGGCAGTGGAGGAAGCGATAGCTCACCACGGCCGACCGGAGCTGTTCAACACCGACCAGGGCAGTCAGTTTACGGACAGCGGTTTTGTCGCGCTGCTGGCCGCCCATGGTATTGTACAGAGCATGGACGGCAAGGGATGCTGGCGTGACAATGTGTTTGTCGAACGCTTCTGGCGCAGCATCAAGTACGAGGAGGTGTATCTGCACGCCTACGACAGCATAGCCGAAGCGAAGGCCGGCATTGGGCGTTACATCGCGTTCTACAACGCCCGCCGTCCGCATTCCTCGCTGCTTGACCGGCGCACGCCCGATGAGGTGTACTTTGGATCACTGCTGCTCGCGGCAGCGGCTTAAACCATGCAGAGACCCACTTATCCGTGCCGCGATCTCTGTCCTAAAAAGCGGGGCCACCTCTTCGGGACTTGTCTCCTGAACGAGATCTCCAAACGTCGTAGATGTAGGTAGTCGTCAATCCGCGCGGATCGGTGATCGCAGTTGGGGCGACCACAAGCAAAGGCGCACTGAAAATCCAGGCGGCGTTGGATGAACGGCCTCATGTAAAGGCTCAACTAGCACGGTTCGTGACCTCACCACATCCTACACGGGCTATGAACGTCTGGATTTGCGCCTCGTAGAAACCTCGTTCCTGACCGGGCGGCAATTCACCGAGAGCTTTCCACTCTATTTCTCGAAGATGCGATACAAGATATGTATTTCGTAGAGCAACAAGTAATCGTGCACAAAACGGGTATATCTCCAGTAACCCTGTTACTCGAATGATAGCTCCGTCGAAATCAAAACTAATCCTATGATACGTATCGTCGTCGAACCACCTTAGTTCTCTGTTCACTGCGTCATAATGAGTATTCTTCGCAACGCTAGCCTTACGAGCTGCAGCGATGGCATGTATAGCTTCGTCTAACTTTGGGGGGAACTCAAACAGTGCTTCTCTCCTTACTCGGTGCGTCAGAACCAAAATCACTTAGGCCACGTCCATCCTCGGATATATTCGGGACCGCCTCCAGGACCCCATTGTGGATTGTCGACCGCCGGTCTCGGGCCCCTGACAGGTTCATACCATCGTGGTACGACCGGTCTTGTGGCGGTTCCGGGATTCCAGGGAGGTAGCTGCAAAGGGCTTTGAGCGGCTGCGCCTGGAGCGAATGGAGGGTTGAAGCCCCATCCTCGCGTAAGCCAAGGACTGTTATATCCCGGATTGCTCGCAGGATAGTATTGCCAGAACGGCCGCCCCAAGTAATGACCGATCCCTGCTCCACACACAAGAGTTGCAGCGGTCGGATCGCTGGTATTCGGCGTCCATAGAGCGGCTAGCGCGCCCAGAATATGGTAAAGAGGATTACCGGATTGTACAGCGCTATCAGCCCAGTGTTGTGCGGCCGAATCTCCATAGGACTCCCCGGCATCAATAAGGCCACCAAACAAGAGTCCCTCTGGATCGATGAGATTAAGTGGGTTATTCGCGACATAGGCGTAGGTGTTGATCCCCCCCGCGAGCCCGATCGGGTCGCTTTGAATGTACCGCCCGATGCTCGGATCATAGTCCCGGAAGTAGTTGTAGTGTAATCCCGTTTCGGTGTCGAAGTACTGGCCGGGGAAGCGCAGGTTGTGCTCGACCGCCTGGATGGTCACGGTGGCCCGCCCGAAGGGGTCGTGGTGGGCCTGCCAGACGATGGCCTGGTCTTGGTCCGTGAGAGACTCCGGGGTGCCGAGGTGGTCGGTGTGGATGTAGGCAATCGCGTTGCCGGAGATCTGGGCGAGGGGGAGGTGGTCGAGATAGACGTACTCGCGCTCGACCTGGCCTTCCTCGTCGTATTCGGCGAGCAAGCGGCCCTCCGGGTCATAGAGATAATGGGCCACGGTCTGTGCCGAGGACGGGCTTTCGGCGAGCGCGCGGTACTCGGCGGCCAGGGCCTTCGCGGCTTGGGCTTGAGCGCGGAAGGCCTCGGCCTCGGTGTGTAGGCTTGCTGCTTGCTCGCGGGCCTCCGTCGCTTCGGCCAGAAGCGTTGTGGCCTCTGCCTCTCGGGTCTGTGCCTGCCGTTCTTTTGCCTCCGCGAGCTCCCGCAGCCCCTCGGCTTGCACCCGGAGCCGACCGGCTTCTGCCGAGATCGCATCGGCACGGGCCTCGGAGCGGTCCGCGATGGCCCGGTATAAGGCATTGAGCAGGCGTTGTATGAAATTCTTGGGGGGCTCGACGATCCGGGAACGAAAGCTTTGCGCGAGCCTTCGCCACGGTGTGGCGTTCTTCTCCCGCAGGGCCGCTCGCCGGTCCAGTCCCTGTGCTTCGGTGCGATGCGCGGCCGCTGCCTGGCGCAGGGTCTCCGCCTCGCCTTGTTTTGATGCCGCCTGGGCCTCGCTGGCTCGGGCGCCGGCCTCCAAGTCCCGCGCTTGGGACTCGATCCTGTCGGCCTCGCTTCGATGCGCCGTGGCAAGGGCTTCCTGCTCGGCGGCGAGGGCCGCGTAGTCCGGTCGGTCCTCCCCTACGATCTTCCGCACCCGCTCGCCGCGACCGTTGTAGGTGTAGGTGGCGAGGGAGACCGCCGCCTGGGTCACGGCCGTCAACCGATCGTGGTCGCCATAGACGAACCCGAAGTCGCTGCTGTCCGTGGTGTTGCCGTTGGCGTCGTAACGATAGTCGCGTGCGCCCGCTTGGAGCAGCCGGTGGGAATCGGCGGCATAGGTGTAGTCCTCGGGGAAGCCGTTGCGGATCTGGTTCAATCGGTTGCCCACAGCATCGTAGGTGTATCGGAGATCGCCGTAGCGCCCCCGAGCCTCGACCAGCCGGTCGAGGGCGTCGTAGCCGAAGACCTGATGGCGAGTGGGATCGAGCGTATCCGTGATGCCGGTGATGTTGCCGTTCGGGTCGAAGTGGAACCCGAGGTCCTGGACCGTGCCGGCCGTCTGGGCCGTGAGCCGCTCATCCCGATCGAAGGCGCGGGTGATCGGGATCCCGTTGCCGTATTCCAGCGACGCCAGCGAGCCGAACGGCCGGTAGTCGATGTCGCCGGCGAGTGCCTCCGTAACACCGCCGAACGTCGTGGTCACGGAGGCAATCCGGCCCAGGAGGTCGCGTGCGTAATCCACCGTTCTCCCGGACGGATAGGTGATCCGGATCAACTGGTCGGCACCGTCGTAGGCATACCCGAGGGTGTAGGTCACACCGACCACCGTGACGGTCAGGGTGGTGACGTTCCCGCGGGGATCGTAAGCGTACGCGGTCGTACCGGATCCATCCCGCATCGTGCAGAGCCGCCCGATGCCGTTCGGGCAGCTATCGTGGGTCAAGATCACATCCAGGCTGTCGTCGGGATAATCGATGGCCGTGAGCCGATTCAAGGGATCGTAGGTGGAGTGGACGACGACGCCTGGGCATCGGTCCGGCTCGTCCGATTGCCGGCGGCGTCATAGGTGTAGGTCGTGCTGCCGGTATCGGGGCTTGTCTCCTGAACGAGATCGTCCAGGCCGTCGTAGGTGTAGGTGGTCGTCAAGCCGCGCGGATCGGTCATCGCCGTCTCATTGTCCCGCGCGTCGTAAGTGACGGCGGTCACACCGTTCAACGCATCCGTGGTCGCGATGCGCCGTTTCAGGGCGTCGAAGGCGAAGGTGGCGGGATGGCCGTTTGGATCGGTCGTCGAGATCCGGTTGCCGTTCGCATCATAGGCATAGACCGTGGTTTGGCCCTCGCCGCCGGTCTCCTGCACGAGGCGGTTCATCTCGTCGTAGATCCGGGACCGGGTGCGGTTCAAGGTCCCGGCGAGATCCTTCACGTCTTCCCGGAGGCGATTGCCGAGGGCATCGAGGGTATAGTCGATGCGATGGCCGAGGGGGTCCTCCAGGCCGACCAAGCGGTGCGCGGCGTCGTAGCGATACCGCAAGGACGCGCCGTCCGGCAGCGTCGCACGGACGAGATTGCCCGCCGCATCGTAGTCGAAGGCCGTGGTTTGCCCATCGACCGTGCGCCTCACAATTCGCCCGCGGGCGTCGTAGGCGAGCGCGGTGACGGTGCCGTTGGGATCGCGGATAGTCGATGGCCGGCCGTGAGCGTCGTAGCCGGTGATCTCGGTCTGGTGGCCCAAGGCATCGGTGACCGAGACGAGATCGCCGCGCGGATCGTAGGCGTAGCGCGTGAGGTCGGAGACATCGGTGCGCGGCCCATCGACGGTCTCGAGGAGACCGAGGTCGTTGTACGTATGGGTGGTGACACGGGTGGCGCCGGCCGCCGCATCCGACTCCGAGCGCCTCAGTAAGCGCCCGGTGGCATCATAGGTAAGGGTGGTCTCCTTGCCGAGTTCCCTGATCGAGATCGGCACCCTGAGGATCGGGTGCCAGGTGATCGTGACGGTCCGTTCTTCCGGGGTTCCGGCCGCTTCGGTGCGAGAGAACTCGAGTCCCCGCGCATTGTGGCTATAGAGGGTGGTCTGGCCGTTGAAATCGGTACGCGAGGCGACGAAGCCGTTGGCATCGTAGGTGATGTCGCGGGCTTGCAGGCCACAGTTTCGGCAGGGACCGCCATCGAGTGAGGTGAGCTTCCGTACGCCATGGACGGTGTCGAAGGCATAGGCCCGCGTGTGACCCGAGGCATCGGTGGCCGTGGTACTGCCATCGGGATGGTACGCGAACGTGACCCGGTTGGTACCGCCCGCATGCTCCGATAAGACCCCCCGGCCGGATGGGTCGTAGCCCCAGGTGGCAAAGCGCTCGCCGTTCTCGTCGGTGATTCCGCTCAGGTGATGCGGAAAGCGTGGGTCCTCGTAGTGATACACCCGGATCGGATCGTCGCTCGGATCGGCCGGTGTCGCATCGGGGTAGCCGACGCTCGCGAGGTTGCCGTTCCCGTCGTAGCGATAGGAATAGACGCCCCCGGCGGGATCGGTCATGGTTTGCAGGCGCTGTGTTTCATCGTAGGTGAAGCGGAGTATCCGCCCGGCGGGATCGGTGACGCTCGCGAGCCTTCCCTCTGCATCGTAGGCGAGCGTCTGGGTGAAGCCGTGGCGGTTGGTGATGGCGGCGAGCCGGCCTTCTCGGTCGTAGCGCTCCGTCTCATCGCTGTTCGTCGTGTAGCGCCATCCGATGAGTCGTCCGGCTGTGTCGGTGAGACGATCGAGGCGTTCGCTCACATCGACCTCGGGCGTCCACACGCCGCCTACGAGCTTGAACAGGAACGCCTGACCCTCGGGGCGCGTGATCGCGGTCTGGGTGGCGGTCGTCGCGAGCTGCCGGTCGTAATGGCTCCGCCACTGCGCGCCGAGCGTCCGGGCCAGGCGCTGTTGTAGTGCCGCTCGAAACGCAACGGAAAAACCCCGGCTCCGACGTAATCGATCTCGCGCTGGTACTTGTTGCCGGTGCCGCCGCAGATGGGATTACTGCCGTTGCATTCACGCGGAGGGCCGGACCCTTTCTTCTCCGGTGGGGGCGGGGGCGTGTAGTAGACCACCATGCTGTCGGTGGCGCTGCACGAGCCGGCACTGCCATGCACAGTGAAATGATTCGCGCCGGGCTCGAGCGTGACGGAGGCGGCACCCGAGCCCAGGAACTGGATGAGATTCGTGAAGACGCCGCTGCGCTGGAAGAACACCCGGCCGTTCACGGTGGCGGTCACCTGCCCGAGGTCGCCGGGGTTCGCGGTGCCCGAGCCGGTGCCCGAGACGCCCACCGTCGCGCTCATGACCGTACTGCCGCGCGCCGGGGAGGTAAATTGCAGTGAGCACGCTTGCGCGGCATCCATCGCGCTAACGGCAGCGAACACGGATAAAAGAAGGGCGAACGCGTTGCCGCATCCTACGTCACGCATCATCAATCTCCTTTTGAATGAAACGCGCGGCAAACCTCAGCCGCCAGTTCGGGTGGCGGTTATCTACCCACGAGCAAAAAACTTTAGCGAGCGGCGGATACCGCCAAACTCGATCACTGCTCCTTGTCCCCGAAGCTGCACCTCAGGTCCGGCAACCCCAATTCCCGACTGGGACGAGATCCGACGCATGCGGAACTACGTCGGGATAATTAGCGGCATCAAGCGCCTGGAGCGGGCCAGCCGCTGGAGGCGACGGTGCTGCAGCGGCCTTTACGTTGACCCGGATCGGCTCGCCCCCGATCTGATCGCCACTATGCCGAGCTTCTGCGCGGCATAGGTTCGGAACGCGTGAGCCGTCTCGATGAGGATCCGCGCGAATCGCTTGGCGGCATCGAGGGAAGTGCCGAGCTCAGCCAGGTCATCGATATACTCGTGCACGAGCCGGTTCCGTAGATCCCGCGCGCCCAACCATTCTTGGGTGCCCAGGCGCTCGGCGCGGTTGAGGTTTTCCACCGCCGTCCCCGGAAGCTCTCCCTGCCCGTAGAAAAAGCGGCAGGAGCTTGTCGCTCAGGGTGTCTTGCAGGCGGGAGAACTTGGCGCCGAAGGACTCCAGGCGATCGATCCCTTCCGGCGTGGCAAGCTGTTTCGCGAGCCATTCGCGGTCGATCACTTGGGCACCTGCAAAGAACCGTTGCGTGACTTCGGCGAGATGGCGAGCTTCCCGATCGACCAGGTCGAGCACACGCGCGAGTCGGGCGGTCAGGTCGTTCACAGAGCGACTCCGGTTCGCTTGGCCGTCTCGTGGATCGGTTTCAGCGCTTCGCTCGGTCCACGGGTGATGACGTCGATGCGCTGCGCGCCGAAGGCCTGCTGCAGGGCGCCGTTGAAACGCAACGCGCGCCAGGCGGCGTCGTTGATGGGTTCGCTCAGCTCGACGTATAGATCGATGTCTCCGCCGTGCGCGTCGTCGTCCACTCGGGAGCCGAAGAGCCAGATCTGAGCGTCCGGCCCGAAGCACTCGGCGGCGCGCGCCTTGATGGTGCGGACTTGGGTGTTTGTGAGGCGCATGCCGGGTTGTGGCGGGCGTACCCCTGAGAATTGCTAATCAGCTTTCGTAGACATCGTAGCCTGGGTGGGCCGCAGCGTAACCCAGGGATTGGCCATGGTCTACCCGGATGCTGCTTCGCTGCATCGAAAGTACGATTGCTTCGCCAAACTCCATTCAATACGCCGAACCGAATGGCTGCGCTAATCGGGAACTCGGCGCGAGACAAGACCTGACCCCAGTCTCTCCGCAGTCTCTCCCCACCAGTCTCTCCCCACGTCCGGCCTCGTCGACCCCGGCGATCGGATCCAGCCCTCCGTCGGCCCAAGTCTTAACCGCACGCAACAGGTCTGACAACACGGTGGAATGCCCCCGGCAACGCGCTCATCGTGCCGGAAAGCCGGCTTGTGGTTTCAGTTCCCTCGCGGCGAAGGCGTGCGAGCGGCGCACGGTCTTACGCCCCCTCGCCCTCCCGTTTCCCAAGGGGGACTTCGTATGAGACTCCAACAACCCCGGGATGCCGGTCCCTGATGCTATCCCCCACCGGCCGACGGAGGGAAGACCCGGCTGGCGCTCAGGCACGCGGCAGGCCACCGAGGGGCGGGCGCGTCCACGGGTATAATATCCCGGCGAGGCCCCGGACGCACAGCATGAACCGCCAAAGCCGTTCCGTCACGCGCGCTGCAACGATGATCGCGGATGCGGGCGGCAGAACCACGCCCGCCCGGCGCGCCGTCCTCGAGATCCTGCTGGCCGCGAAGCAGGCCCTGAATCACCAGGAGATCGAGCAATCCCTGCGGAAACGCGGCTCGCCCTGTGACCGCGTCACCCTGTACCGCGTGCTGGAGTGGCTGGTGAGCCACAGGCTCGCGCACAAGATCGTCGGGGACGACCGCGTGTGGCGGTTCAACACCGTCCACAACGATCTGGAAGCACACCCCCATTTTCAGTGCACCCACTGCCGCCAGGTCTACTGTCTGGAAGATCTACCGCCGCCCTCCGCCTTGACCCTGCCGCTCGGTTTCCGCCCTGAGCACACGGAGCTCATGATCCAGGGGACCTGCCCGACCTGTCACACGTAACGCAACGCAGTTGCGAAGCGGCCTGTCGCTAACCCGACTTAGCCGATTCGCCCTAGTTTTCCGGCTTTCGGCGCGACATCGCCATTCGTAACTATTTGTTTTGTAAATCCGGCTGCGCAACAAATCCGCGAAAACTCGCTGTA
>Ga0136614_10001991_pt1 | contig 12472 bp, 5 predicted proteins | sample AntDrymUQ2792106_2_FD_106643 | JGI IMG/M metagenome (GOLD analysis project Ga0136614, IMG submission 106643) | Polar desert sand microbial communities from Dry Valleys, Antarctica - metaG UQ279 (21.06) | ecosystem: Environmental > Terrestrial > Soil > Desert | place: Antarctica: Dry Valley...
AGAGAATCCTGATCATCGCGGGGCCGAATGGGGCGGGGAAGACGACGTTCGCCACCGAATTCCTGCCGAACGAGGCGGACTGCCCGCAGTTCGTCAACGTAGACCTGATCGCGGCCGGGCTGTCGCCATTTACTCCGGAACTCGCGGCAGTGAAGGCTGGCCGGCTCATGCTGGAGGCCCTTGCGGAGCTGGAAAAGAAGGGTGAGAGTTCTGCCTTCGAGACGACATTATCCGGCGTGACTTACGCGGGCCGCATTCCCCGCTGGCAAGCCGCCGGTTATCACCTCACGCTGTTTTTTCTTGCCTTGCCGTTGGCTGAGCTGGGCATCACACGAGTCGCGGAGCGTGTGCGGCAGGGCGGTCATCATGTACCCGATAATGTTGTCCGGCGCCGGTTTGCGTTGGGCCGACGGAACTTTGACCGCATATATCGTGATCTGGTGGACCCTGGGCGCTTTACGACAATTCCGGCGCGGAGCCGGTTTTGATGGACTGGAGAGTTGATTCATGACGTGATTGCACACAACATGAGCCTACAGGCGCTTAGGAACCGCAGCGCCTAGACTTTCTTCGACATGACCAAACCCCCGCATTGCGCATGGTGTGGGGCCTTACCCGAGACGGGTTGGACGAGCAGCGCGGAACGATTTCGTCGAATTGCCGATCACGTGTAGCTATGGATAGAGTCGATCTGACGGGCGCGATGCCGTCAGCTAGACCCGATCCGGGCTAACCCGCACGCCGCTTTATGGCGCGTCCGGTCGATCGAGAAGTTAGACGCGATGGCTTTTCGATAAAACGGCCCGTGACAAATTTGTGAAGTACGCTGGCAATGAGAGTTTGATAAGGGACCCCTTCCTCCAGGGCACGCGTCTGTATATCCATCAGGTCAGGGGATGAGAGTCGGATATTCACGCGCCGGTTCTTGATAAGCGTCGCCCGAGCAGCTGTCCCGAAACGTCTTAAGCTCGGCCTTCGAAAGACCGATGGATTTGAGTTCACCTTTCTCGTAAGCTCCTAGAATCTCGCTTTCAAATTGGTCACGCGTCTTCATCTGAACCACCCCGTTGGAAATAATCCCGAGTCGCCTTTCGGCTTGGGATGACTGTTTTCATAAAATAGTAGTCCGCCTCTTCAACCACCGGAACCAAGTAAGCATGGCCCTCGATCGCCGTGGGTTGTGGTGCTGCAGCACATCCATCAAATCCCCGTTTTCAATAGCGAGCACCACCTCTTCGAATGAGATGCTCCGTTCGACCTTCAATTGTTCGTTCTTTTCGTGGCTCCGATCAGAAGCTTTTTCCAGTTGTTGAGCGCGGTTATCAACTGCGTATTGACAGCCTGTTTGAAGCTCTCTCCGCCGTCCCGGGCGTTATAGCTCAGGTGGATAATCACGTCGGCGATGGTGTCGTAGTCAAACGACCGGATGACAGAAGGCAACTCCAGATGCCACGTGCTGATGGCCCCCGCGCCTTCGAACGGCAGGTAGCGCTCGTCGCGGAAATTGAGCTCAAACAGGCCGGTGTCGCCGTTGCAGTTGCTGGTCGCAATCGCCACTGGAATGGCATCGTCTCTGACCAGCGTGTGCCACGGGATGGGCGGGATGAGATAGGCGTTGAAGTCCTGAAACTGGCGGCTACCAGCAGCCCAGACATCCGCCGCCCGCAAGTGGTTGCGCAATTCATGCAGGGCGTAGAACTCGTAATATGCTTATCGATTCCCGTTGGTGTCAGCACACGATCTTCCCAGTTGTCACCGACTGACGGATTCTTTTTCTGAAGGTCCATAGCGCTGTCCGGCCGCCACTTAGCTGACTGTGTAATGGCAAACGAGCATAATCTCTTCGATCGCTTCAGGCGCAACCTGCTGCTGGCCGCCCGGCTCCTGCCAGAGCGCCAGCGTCCACTCTCCCGGCGCGCCGGCCGGGGATTTCATGAGGCGCAACAGGCCGTTCAGTGGAGCGCCATAGGGTAAGGCCGGGCCTGAGGCCGTCGTTCCTGCCGCCAATGACAGCTTGAGCGTGTCCTTTGTCACGGTTCCGGCGAATTCCGGGCTGACCTGCACGAGGAGTTCGATCGTGTCGATCGTGAGCGTCCGGCCCTGGAAGACGAAGGGAAAGCGCTCGGCGACCAGCGGCAGCGTGACCGCCGGCACGTCGCTCTCGCCGGGCGGATGCAGCAATCGGTGCCACTCATTCGGGAACTCGTGGCGCAGGCTGAAGAGGCGATCCAGGCCCCGGCGTTCGGCTTCGGCCAGCACCATGGTGTTGAGTGCAGTCGTTAGATCGACTTCGACCGTACCCCGGAAGGCCAAGCCACCGTCGCGGGCGGTGTAGCGCACGTGGAGAATCGCATCCGAGATCGTGCCGTAGTCGAACTGCCGAAACGTCTTCGGCAGTTCGAGCCGCCATTCGCTGATCACACCGGACCCCTCGAACGGCAGGTAGCGCTCGTCGCGGAAGTTGAGCTCGAACAGGCCGCTGTCGTTCTGGGCGCCGCTGGTGGCGATCGACTGGATGGCGCCACCGATGTTGTGCTGGAAGCGACCGTCCTCCAGGCCGGTGTAGGCGTAGGCACCTCCATTGACGCCGGTCTCCTGGCGGATGCGGTTGCTGATTAGCGTGAGTGTGCAGCTCACACCGGTGTACGGCCCGGTGACGCACGGGATCGTCAGGCTGAGCGACTTGATCCGGCGCATGTAGTGGTTCGGATAATCCATGTCGAAGATCGCTTCCGGCAGATTGAAGTAGCACTCGCCGCTTTGTTTCAACATCACGAGGACGATCGGATCAAGCGTGGTCAGCGAAATGTGCTTGGTGATCTCGTACTCGCGCTTGTTCTGTTCGAGATGGGCCAGCTCCATCCGGCGCAGGTCGTAGGCGAGCTTCTCACCGGCCATCAGCCCTTTCTTCAGACTATCCCAGTAGCCGAACTGAATAAAGCTGGACTCGTCGGTCAGGCTTATCTCGTGGAAGTAGGCCTTCTCGGCCCGCTTGGCCAGATCGTAGGCCATGTTGTAACTACCGAAGTAGATCTCCGAGACTTGCGAGATCATCCAGTCGTAGAGCGCTTCGTTGGTGAACTTGCTTTGCATGAGGTCACTGGCCGCCTGTGCGTTGGCGATCTGCATGTCGTGGTTTTCTAGCTCGCGTTGCATGATATCACGCCTGATATCAGCCGCGACGAGCTGTTTCGCAACCTGTTCCAGCTCTTTGGTGGCTGCCTCCACCTGAAATCCCCATTCTTCCTTGCGGCGCTCGTGATTCCCCAAGATTGCGTTCAAGGTCGCACGGTAATTCAGATATGACGCGACTGCATCAGAAACTTGTGCAGAGGCCTGATTTGCCTTGCCAGCCATATCAAGCACGTCGGCTGGCTGTAGAGTGTACCCTTTGACGACTCCCGCAGCTACATATACAGCCGCTGCGCCGATATTGAAAAACTCGGAAACCATCCCGGCAATATTTGCCTCCGCCAGCCGATCCTGCTGGTTTGTCTCATACTCATTCCAATCAGCGGTGATGAGACCGAAGTAATACGCCTGTCGTGCTTCCACCAGCGCCTGGGTTTGCTCCAGGGCTTGCTTGGCCGCGTCGGCCTCCTCAATCTGCAATTCCTTGATCTGCCGGATCGCTGCAAGCAACTGGATCTCATGACCGGCCCGCAGCAGCGACATGGCTTCGGCGTCTTTCTTTTCCAGGGCAGACAGCAGGGCGGCGCCGAGCGACCGGACCTCGTTGCAGAATTCGAGCGCCTTTTGCAGCATCACCTGGAAGCGGTAGGGCGGCAGCGGCGTGTACAGGCCGCTCAGCACGCTGCTGAGGTCGACTCCCATGGCCACCGCCTGGACCAGCAGGCCCGGATCGATCGGCGGCTCGAACAGCGGCAGCTGGCGCACCAGGCCTTCGATGTTCATGCAGTGGCGGATCTTGAACAGGCGGGCGGCCACAGTGTCCCAGAGCGCCAGCAGGTTCTCGTTGGGCGGGATGCAGAAGTAGAGCGTTAGAGTCGGCAGTTGGCCGTTATCGCTGCCAGTTGCGCCGGCCGGCTCGGCGATATAGTTTTCCACTTCGACCAGGGCGTTGGAGAAGGCGTCCAGGTCGCCCCGCAGCGCGTTGAAGGTCTTCGGGGCGGTCTGCGTGGCCGGCAGCAGCTCGGGCTTGGGACCCAGGATGTTGGCGGCCAGGATGTAGAGCTGGGTGGCCCCGTTGATCGTCTCGATGGTTTCTTCCGTGAAAAGCTGGTCGCCCCAGTCGATCAGGTTCTGGATGTACTTCATCAACACGCTCTTTTGATAAGCCTGGGGTCGCAAGCGGGCCAAGGCGTGAGTATTGAAGGGATCCTTGCGCCACTGCTCGACCTGCTTGGCGATGGTGTCGTCCCCTTCAGCCAGGTCAAGCATCATCTCCAGCGTCGTCTGACCCGCCGTTTCGAGGTAGAAGGGGTAATAGATCCAATAGCGTTCCGGGCCGGTGGCGCCGCCGTCCGCGCCGGCCAGTGGGTTGAAGATAAAGTGGTACCAGCGCTGGGCCTCCTCGAAGCGCTGGTTCTGGCGCAACCGCTCGGCGATCAGCAGCGGGGCGTGGAAGAAGAGCTCTTCGTTATAGATCGAGTAGGCGCCGCCGTAGGTGAGCTCGACCTCGTCGATTGGGTACGCGGTGGAGACCACGTCCGTGTTCGGATCGAAGAGGTCTCCGAAATAGTCCTTCGCCTGGCTCTGAGTCGCACGCTGAAGCAAGGCCGGTACGCCCCCCTGATCCAACCGCCGCAGAAAGTCACAGAGGTACGGGTGGTGGAAGGTGTCGAACTTGAGTTTCTTCTGGAGATCGAAAAGTAGCTCTTCTAACCTGAATGATGCCTTGGTGGACGATCGAGTGATACTTGTCCGAGCTGCGCCGACCCGTCCTTGGGCGCCACTCGCCACCGGGTCCTTCTCGACGATCGGCAGCTCCCACGTCGGACGGACGTAGAACACTCGCGTGATTCCGTGGTAGAAGAAGGCGTCCTGCCCATTGTAGTAATCGTACTGAGGCGGCAAAACGATTTGGAACAGACCGGGCGTGTTGGCCAGTACGGTGACAACATCCTGGTCGGGCGCGCCGGCTTCGCCGAGGCCGGCATCGGTCCAATACAGCGCTAGTGGCGCGCCCTCAGTGTCCGCTTCGACCTCAGTGTCCGCTTCGATCAGTGTCATGGCATCTAGGACCGTATCGGGCGGCACTTCGATCGTGTAGGTATACGGGCCTTCGTCGATCGTGACTTTCTCGCCGCAGTGCATACGAAAGGCGAGGTAGTCGTCGCCGGTGAACGACAGCCCGCCACCGTCTTCGTGCCAAAGCGGAATGATCAGCAGGTCGTCGTAATCCTGCACGGTCTTGAAGTAGAAATAGTTCTCGTTTTCCGTGCGCGGCGCCTCGAACATCAGGCGCTCCGCCGACTTTTGCGGGGCGACCCATTGGCCCTGCTGGTACTTGCTCCAATTCAACTCGACCGTCCACTGGTACTCGACCGTCAGCTCGTGCTCGATTTCGTCCAGGTCCAGCGTCGGCATGAACAGATAGAGCGTGCCCTGGTGAACGACTAGGAACTCATGGTTACCGGCGACGCTGACGCCGACCGGCTCCCAGGCCGTCCAATAGGCGTCGTCGACGCGCTGCCGGTAGTAGTATGCGTACGGCCGGTTTTGGGTGCGCGCCAGCACATGTAGCCGATCGATCGGCGTGCCGTCGTCCGCGGTTTGGAGCTGGTGGTACAGGCTGCGGACCTCGATCCGGTCGATGAGGTCGAGCCGCGCCAGATAATTGCGCAGCGCCGTTTCGGCCGACTCGTCGGTCAGCGCGCTCTGCCGCAGCTCGCTGGACAGATCCTCGAAGAAGGGAGTCATATCGTCTCGCAAATCCGGCTCGATCCAGTTTTCCGGGTAGAGGAAGATCTTGCGGGCCGCTTCCCAGAGGCGGTACTGCTTCATCCATTCCCATCGGGCGGCGGCCTCGGCCGGCAGTTTCCCGCCGGGCTCCAGACCCATCAGGCAACGTTGGACGAAGAGCTGCACCGAGCTGATCGCCTGCTTGATACGCGAGGTTTCCATGCAGGTGTCCATCTCACCGTCGATCAGGAAATGCTCGAACAGGTCGCTCGGCCGGTCGATCTCCGACATGGTGGCGACCAGATAGGTGACCAGGGCGGCACGCTGTTTCTCGCGCACGGCATCCCTGAGCGGCGGGGCGATCGTCAGGTAGGTCGCGTCGTCATACTTGCCCTTGACTGCCTGTTTGATGCTCTGGGCCGTGACCTGCATGGCGTCCGTGTCGTCGGTCGGCATCCAGGTGACGACCACCTCGGCCGGCATGCCGATCAGATCGAGCACCGCAAAGGCCCGGTCGAGCCGGAGCAGATAGCGCTCGTCCTTGTAATGCTCGGAGACGAAGCCGAAGACATCCGGACCGGCCAGGGTTCGAATGTCGTCCCGTGCCCAGCCGGTGTAGGCCACAATTGCGTCCCACACCGGGTTGGCGGAGGCGCTGCTGTGGCCGGTCGCCAGCACGTCGAAGAGCGACCGTTTGCCGGTGGGGAACTTATCGCGAAAAGCGAAGACGCTTACCAGTCGGGCCCAGCTTCGATACGTGTCCTCATTCAGGGCGTCCTGCGCCGTCAGCGGCAGCTGGCTCAGGTCATACCAGCCGAAGGCGTATTCCTGGCCGGTGTTGTCCTTCGGGTTGAACAGCCAGGGCAGGTCGGCGAGGCCCGCGCCGAGTTTCGTGAGCGCCAGGGCGATTTTGTGCAAGAGCAGATAGGCCTGGTAGGCGGCCTCCTGGACGGCGGGGTCAGCGGCCCCGACCAGGGCCCGGAGGCTGGTCAGGCTGTCGGGCAGGTGTTTGGTGAGCAGCGCCTTGGCCACGGCCAGCTCAAGCTCAAAATCCACGGAGATCTGTTGGATAACGAGCGCCTGGCTCGCCGCCTGCCCCAGGTAGCTCAGGGCGCCGCCGAGGACGTACCCGTAGCGCGCCTCGGGCTCCGACAGGACCGGCGGGCTCGCGGGCGATGGGACCAGGAGAGCCACCGCCTCGGCGGGGTCGAGGAATGGCTCGAAATAGGTCTCGATGAACCTGATTTGCCCGTCCAGCCCACGCTTTGAGGTGCGGGCAAGGAGGGTCATGGCTTCGGGCAGCGCCTTGGCAGGCAGCAGCAAGGCCAGTTTGCTGGCGGTGATCGCCCCGGTCGGGTCGGCAACCGGGGCGTGCTCCTGGGCGATCTGGGTCAGCCCGGCGCGCAGGGTCTCGAGCGCGGCCCGGATCGCCTCGTGGCTCAGGCCGATGCCGGCCGCGGGGTCGTAGACGTGCCGCAGCAGGTAGTCCAGCTCGGCGATCGAAGAGGCGGAGGCCCGGATCTGCTCTACGCGCTCAACGAACCTTAACGTCTGGTTGATCTGGCTGCGATCGAAGGGATCGATGCCGATGAGCGCGCTGACCGATAAAAACTCGGTTATGCTCAGGTCAAGCGCGCCGGCCAGCGAGACGGTCCGGTACAGTTGCGAGAGATTGGCGAGATTGAGCGTATCGTCCGTCACCTGAGCGGCCATGATCAAATCAACTTCCTCGGCGCTGATCTCGAGCGCGGCGACGATCGTGGGGATGTGTTCGCTCATCAGGCCCGATGGTGGCCAGCTCTGTTTGCCTTTCGTCGAGAACAAAGGCGTCGTCGACCGGATTGAGCACCGCGTTGCTGAGGAACAACCGCTCGTAGAGCGAGCGCTGTTCTTCATCCTGGGGATAAACGGTCGTCTCGATGTTCGCCCACCAGCTCAACAGCTCGTCCAGCGGCAGGCCGAATTTATCCAGCAGTTGTTTGACGTACATCAGCCGCACCAGGAAGAGCCCGTCTATAGCGTTGTCCCCGACCGCGGTCAGAACCCGATCCAGGTCGCGGATCGTCCAGCCCAGCGCCCGCTGCAGGCGCAGGAAGCAATGGATGCGAGCGAGCGCTCCGTCGAGCCGGTTCAGCGTGGCCCCCTCCAGGGTGCAGAGTGCGCTGAAAGTGATCGAAATGCCGAAAACGATGACGATGCCCGGTGAGGTTGGCTCCGGTGGTGAAGGTTGGCCGGGGCCCGGCAAGCCCGGAGTCGGACTAGGGGGATCGAGATCCGGGTTGAAGATAATCGTTCCCCGAGGGGTTGATAAAGCGGGTGTAGAGCAGCTCCAGCAGTTGCTCGTAGATCAGGCCGGTCTGCGCGAGGAAGGTAGGCACGTCACTCAACTGCGCGACCAGGTCGCCCGTCATTCCCCACAGCTCGGCCAGTGATTTCTCGGCATCGCCGGTGATGGCCCGACGGGCCAGCGGCGTGAGCTTAAGATACTCGCCGGCCCGTCGTATCGTTTCTTGCAAGGCATCATCGTCGGGGGCACCCTCGCTGGCTGGTTCGCGCTGGAAGATGTCCATCAGCTGATACAGGCTCACCCCGAGATGTTCGAGGAAAGTCCGGGCCTCGGTTACCCAGAGATTAAAGGGCATTTCGAAGGGATACACCCGGCCCGCCAGATGATCGCCGTCATAGGCCACCGGGTTGATATGCTCGTCGTTGGCTTGCAGCTCGGGCGTGCTCCAGGTGGTCTGGTAGGCGAGCGACTCGCCGGCGATGGCGTTCTCGAAGACCTCGAACGCCAGTGCCACGTACGGCATCAGGGTGTCGGCGTTGGCGCACGTCAGCTCGATCTCCCCCAGGTCGGGCCGGCGCCCGAGCAATATGGTGAGCGCGGTACTACGCGTAGTAGGACCTTCCTCCTTAGGGACGAGCGCGGTTGTACCCGGAATATCAAATATTTCAGCTTCGTATTGGCCCAGGAACATCAGTAGGTCGGTCAGGTAGGCCGCTGGGCTGTAGACCGAACCGCAGTGTTCACACGCGCAGTAATCCAGCGAGCCGAACAGCGTTTCCCACTCCGGGATATCCGGCGAGCCGTTCTGCGGGTTGCCGATCACGCTGGGGGTCAACTGGCTGTTGTTGTACTTGAGGAACGCGGCCAGCGCCGCCGCCGCCGTCTGATTGGCATTGTTGTAGACCTGGATTGCCGCCGACACCCCGCCGACCGCGGCGGCGAAGGTCTTGACGAAGCGGTCTTTGCCGTATCGCGCGATACTCCGGGCCGATCTCAGCCCGGCATCTAGCAAGGCCGCCATCCCATCGAGGCGCTGTTCGGCCGGCACAAGGCGATAGACGCGCTGCATGCCCTTAAGGTCGGCGCTGAGCTGCGCGACATTGGTGATGCCGGCCAGATCGCTGCCCGGCAGGAATGTGGCGATCGAAGTAGCGCCCAGGTCGAAGGTCGCGTTGCGAGCCAGAAACTGTACCAGCTCAGCCTGCGCCGGATCGGCGGCTCTGGCCAGCCGGCCGGCCAGGGCGGCGGTCGCGTAGAGTTTCTCGAAGGCGCGGGCCAGGGCGACGGCGTAGGTCTGGATGCGCTCCTGGTCAGTCTGGCCGGGGGTGTCCGGCGGCGCGCCGATGATCTGCCCATTCTGATGCGTGTTCAGCAGGCCTCGCCATGCCGGCGCTTCCAGCCGGGCCAGGTCGCGCGCCGAGGCGATCACACCGCTCCGGCGCTGCTCCTGGAGATGCCGCACCAGCGGGACGTGATTGCCGGTGATCCGGCCCAGATACAGGCTGAACTGGACATCGACGGCCTTGGCCTCGCCAAAGGCCGGATCGGCCTCCAGCCCGGCCCAGAACTCTGCCCTCGTTCCTTCGTGCTGCACGGCGCGCAACAGCAGGCTCTCCTGCTGCGGGCGGGAGAGCGAGGTGGTCGCCAGCAGATCACCCAGGGAATATTTGCCGGCAACGGTCGAAGACGCCAGCGCCTGCTCTACTCTGGCCTGCTCAAAACGCGCGGACACCTCATCGAGGTTCAGCTCTGCCCCGGGAATGTGGTTTTTATCGACCGCCCCTCGCAAGATGCGTTGTAGCTTACCCCGGTCAAGACGCAGCAGGACCATCTGATCGGTGGGCTGCCCCTGGCGGAACAACCCATAGAAGACCGCTGAAGGCAGGTGGAACTGCTGAGCGAACCGTTCGGCTTCAACCATGTGGGCGACGAGTGCAGAGTCGAGACCGGTCTTGGCCGCCAGATAAGCGATCTCGTCTGGGCTCAAGTCGGCCGGGTGAGTTTGGCCCAGATAAGGCCGGACTGCCTCGCTCACTCGGGTATATTCCGAGGGTCCGCGATAGCGCTCGTTGCCAAATATCAGATCAACGGTCTGTTCGGCCGGTGCGTTGATGATAGTCCCGGAGGTGGCTACTTCCCGTCCCTTTTGATCGAAGGCACGGACTACGAGGTCGGCCTGGGTCTTGGTTGGCCTACTGAGCTGGTCAGAGGCATAGGCAATAACGTATGCGCTGGCATCGTCGGTGGTTGCTTCGCCCAACTGTTTCTCGCTGCTGAGTTCTTTGTCAAAGGCGCGGATGGTAAGGTTGGGCACCGGTTGGCCGTCCGCGCGGATGAGTCGGCCCCGGGCGACAGCGGCAGTGGGCTCGAGTTGCGTATCTCCTGGCGAGCCCGAGACAGGAGCATCACCATCCAGCAGGCCGCCGGGCGCCGGGTCAAAGGCGCCCGGCTCTGCCAGCACGGCGTTGATCGCCTTGGCAGTGGCCTCATCCACCTCGCCCGTGGCCGGCAGCATCTGCGCCGTCTGGAACTCGCGCACGGCTTGCCGCGTGGCTGGGCCGAAGAACTTCCGCTTTATCTCTTCCGCTGAAACAGCGAACCCACGTTTCCTGAGGTTTTCGTGGAGGCGGGTGACGTCGTCGCCAAAGTCGCCCACGTTCAATTTTTCAGTACGCATCTGTCCCTCCTCCGTCGCGGCGATTCTTCAAGGCCTGCCTTTCGCTGCTGCCCCCTTCGGTTCAAACTTCAGCAACACCAATGCCCGTGGGTCACGTGCAACGAATTGAACACGCTCTACCACGCGGAAGAAGTATTTCGAGCCCTCTTTGCGCACGTACTCAATGGTTGCCTCGCGGCCCACATATAGCATGATGGGATTACCGCCCAGCGCCGTCATAAGGCCTCTGTTCTGCGGCAAGGTTACGGCATTCACAAATCCGCCCTCGACCAGCGGTTTGATCCTATCGGCGGTGGTGACCAAACTGGCGTCGCTAGGAGTGACAAAGGCGTCCGCATACACTCTGACAGGTAGGAACAGGGCGAAATTAGGCGCCTGGGCCTTGGCAGTCAGTTTTGCAATGCCCTGCGCAACCGCCTCGAACACTCTCTCGCCAAACAAGAGGCCTGGTTTTGGCTTATCCGGTGGATTGACCACAATGGGCTCGCTGACTTTGTTCGGGTCGTTGTCATCCGCGTCCGGAGGATCAGCTTCACCTAACAGACCGTCATGCGCTGACTCTATCAGATCCGCCAGGATATTGGCCGGCAGCTTTCCCCTTTGGCCTTGAAGAATCACCGTTTCGTCCGCGAGTGCCAGCCCTTTGGCGGCCATGCGCGCTAGTGTCTTACAGGTCTTGAGCTGGGGCTCCTTGCTCACCTGAGTGGCGGTCAATGCGAACTGGACATAAATCTCGACGAATTGCTTGGTTTGGCCTTCCTTGATGCTGAGATCGGCGAAATCGATCACCTCGTCGGAGATCGAAGTAGGATTGTTATCGAGTACCATAGTGGGAAACACCTTTTGCGCTGTTCGTACTTTGAATACTTCCGCTACGACAGCATCATTAATCTCCTTCCAGGTATTCATGTCCCAATTGACTTCACTTGAGTTGTTCATGGGTTTCTCCTCGTTATAGAGTTAATGAGTTAACAGTCTTTACTTTTTTCAATACATAAACAGGTTACATCGATATTCTTCACATACCTCCAAAATCGAAGTAGTTCATATAAATTCGCCCGCCTTCAACTTGGATTCAGGCGCGCTGGCCCAATCCAGCGGATAAAGGCCTTGTTCGACGTAGCGGTGGAATGTCGAGTAAGGCCAATCCGCAACACCATACCCTCTTTCGTCGTTCCAGATGGATTGCCGGAACCCAGAAGCCAAGGATGGCTTGCGTAGCTTACATCCATGTAGCCTGGATACCGGCAATCCATGCCGGTATGACGCTGTCTTCGTTTAGGTGACGATCCTTGCTACGGCCCGCCCGCCACCCGATAACGTCGATAATCCGGCACCTGTTTTCACATTCCCCGTTCAATAATTGCCATATTTCGTAGGGCGGAATAGCGACAGCGTATTCCGCCATTTTCGCCGCCCCAATCCGCTTCCGGTGCACACCATACGGTGCGTCGTACAGGATGCGGTATATGCCGACCCGCAAGCCGTAGTCCGCCGTCCCTTTAAGCTTCTTCGCATCGTGCGGGCGAGGATTCTCAGCAAGCCGATCAATGTGCTGGCTGATCAAGCTGGCGTAGCCCTTCGGCAAAGTGGCAAGGTCCTTCATCGCGCGCCGTAGGATGCGAACGTTATACATCTACCCC
>Ga0136614_10001992_pt1 | contig 12469 bp, 11 predicted proteins | sample AntDrymUQ2792106_2_FD_106643 | JGI IMG/M metagenome (GOLD analysis project Ga0136614, IMG submission 106643) | Polar desert sand microbial communities from Dry Valleys, Antarctica - metaG UQ279 (21.06) | ecosystem: Environmental > Terrestrial > Soil > Desert | place: Antarctica: Dry Valley...
ACTAGCCGTGGATCGCGACGAGCAGCGGAATGATGAGAATCGCGACCACGTTCGCGATCTTGATCATCGGGTTGATCGCCGGGCCCGCCGTGTCCTTGTACGGATCACCGACGGTGTCGCCCGTGACGGCGGCCGCGTGGGCCTCGGAGCCCTTCCCGCCGTACTCGCCGTCCTCGATCAGCTTCTTCGCGTTGTCCCAAGCCCCGCCACCCGAAGTCATCGCGATCGCCAGGAAGATCCCGGTCACGATCGTCCCGATCAGCAGGCCGCCGAGCATCCGCGGCTCGATGATCCCGACGACGATCGGGAAGACGACCGGAATCAGGCTCGGGAGGATCATCCGCTTGATCGCCTCACCGGTCACGATGCCGATTGTCCGGCCGTACTCGGGCCGCGAGGTCCCGGCCATGATCCCCGGGTCGCTTGCAAACTGGCGCCGCACCTCCTCGACGACCTGCCCGCCGACGCGACCCACCGCCTGCATGGCGAGCGAGGCGAAGAGGAACGGCATGAGGCCTCCGATGAAGAGGCCGGCGATCACCCAGGAGTCGCTCAGGTTGAAGGTGATCGCCTTCCCGGCCTCCTCGGCGTACTCCGATGTGAACCCGTCGAAGAGGATGAGCGCCGCGAGGCCGGCCGAGCCGATCGCATAGCCCTTCGTGACGGCCTTTGTCGTGTTGCCGACCGCGTCGAGCGGATCGGTGACACCGCGCACTTCTTCGGGCAAATCGGCCATCTCCGCGATGCCGCCCGCATTGTCGGTTACGGGCCCGTAGGCGTCGAGCGCCACGATCAGGCCGGTCATCGCGAGCTGTGCCATCACGGCCACCCCCACTCCGTACAGGCCCGCGAGCGAGTTCGCGCCCACGATGGCCGCGGCGATCACGATCACGGGGAGCGCGGTCGCTTGCATCCCGATCGCGAGGCCCTCGATGATGTTCGTGGCATGGCCCGTCGTAGAGGCGCGCGAGATGCCCTTGACCGGGTTCCACCGCGTCCCCGTGTAGAACTCGGTGATCGCGACGAGCAGGAAGGTCACACCTAGCCCGATCAGCGTGCACCCGTAGAGCTCGCCGAAGCTGAAGCGGTCGGTGTCGAACGCGGCGGTGACCGGGATGAACCCCAGCGCCGAGAGGACGACCGCGACGAGCACCGCCTTGTAGAGCGCATTCATGATGGAGCCCCCGCGGCCGACCCGCGCGAACTGGCTGCCGATGATCGACGCGATGATCGCCACGCCGCCGATCGCGAGCGGGTAGACGACGAGGTCCGTGTTCCCAAATCTGATCGCTCCGAGGAACATGACGGCGACGGCCGTGACGGCGTACGTCTCGAAGAGGTCGGCGGCCATGCCGGCGCAGTCGCCGACATTGTCGCCCACGTTGTCCGCGATGACGGCCGGGTTTCGCGGGTCGTCCTCGGGGATGCCCGCCTCCACCTTGCCGACGAGGTCGGCGCCGACGTCCGCGGCCTTCGTGTAGATCCCGCCGCCGAGACGCGCGAAGACGGAGATGAGCGAGCCGCCGAAGGCAAGTCCGATCAACTCGCGCGTTGCCTCCTCTGAGTCGCGGTCGAACCAGCTCGTCAGGACGCCGTAGTAGCCGGCCACGCCGAGGAGCCCAAGCCCGACGACGAGAAGTCCCGTCACGGAGCCTGCACTGAACGCGACGCTCAGAGCGGCCTTCACCCCGCGCCGGGCAGCCTCGGCCGTTCTGACGTTCGCACGCACCGCAACGTTCATCCCGATGAAGCCCGCAGCGGCCGAGAAGACGGCCCCGATCAGGAAGCCGAAAGCCGTGCCCCACCCGAGGTCGTTCCAGAGGCCGATCCCGAGAAAGAGGACGATGGCCACACCGGCGATCGTCAGGTACTGCCGGCGCAGGTACGCGGAGGCTCCCTCCTGGATCGCGTGCCCGATCTCCTGCATGCGTTCGTTGCCCGGCGACAGACGGAGGAGGCGGACGGTCAGGAAGATCGCCCAGGCGATCCCCAGCGCCGCGCAGACCAGGCCGAACAGCACGCTGTGTTCCTGGAAGAAATCGCTCACCGCTCGCTCCCTGTCTCTCTCACGAAGTCGCCGTCCTCAACTCCCTCGAGACCGCAAAAACCCTCTCGGAGAGCCGGATTGCCGACGCGGACTTCTATCACAAGGTCCGGACGCGAGCGGTCAGATCCGCGCGCCGCGCAGCGCGGTCGCGCAGGCGTCCTGCGGTTGCGGTTCGATCCTGGGGATGACAGCGAAGAGCAGCTTGCGAAGCTTCTCGTTGTTCTCGTTGAAGACGGTCACGACCTGCTCGTGCGAGACCGGGTCGGCGCCCGCCACGCCGACGTCGTGGTCGGTGACCATCGAGATATTGGCGTAACAGAGCTCGAGCTCGCGGGCGAGATATCCCTCCGGGTACTGCGTCATGTTGATCGTGTCCCACCCCAGGCCTTGGAACCACTTCGACTCCGCGCGGGTCGAGAAGCGCGGCCCCTGGATGACGACAACCGTGCCTCCGTCGCGCACCGGGATCCCGAGCTCCTGAGCTGTCTCGACGAGCAGCCTGCGAAGGTCGGGGCAGTACGGGTCGGCCGCGGAGACGTGCGTCGTTTCGGGCCCTTCGTAGAACGTGTCCGCCCGGCCCGAAGTACGGTCGACGAACTGGTCGGTGACGACGAACTCGCCGAGCCCGATCTCAGCTTTGAGCGAGCCGGATGCGTTCGGCCCGATGACGCGTCGCACGCCGAGCTCCTTCATCGCCCAGACATTCGCGCGGTAGGGGATCTGCGCCGGTGGAAGCTCGTGGTCGGGCCCGTGGCGGGGAAGGAAGGCGACCCGCTTGCCGCCGACGTCGCCGATCGTGAACGGGCCCGACGGCTTGCCGTAGGGCGTGTCGACCTCGACGGTCTCGACGTCTTCGAGGAACGAGTAGAACCCCGAGCCGCCGAAGACCCCGATCTCAGCCCGCGCAGACACGGCGGCGGACTCTAGCCACCGGGCTGCCCGGCTGCCTTCGCATACGCGAGCTGCAGATTGGCGACGGACGCCTGGAAGTCGCGGATGAGGTCGGCCGGCACGACGCGTTCCAGAAGAGGCGTGAGCGCCAGCATGGTCTCGATCGCCAGCCGCACCTGGTCGAGGTCGCGCTTTTCGCGGGTCTCGTCCGACGCGCCGAGGCTGCGGTACCCGACGGCCGAGACGGTCATGAGTGCGTTCAGGAGGATGTCCTCGACCCGGAGCTGGCGGAGCTCCTCCGCAAGCTCGCGGGCGAGCTGCTCTTGATCGTCAGACACGAGCGGGCTCTAGCACCTCGTCCGCGTAAATCTCCTGGAGCGAGGCGCCGGCCTCGTACCGCGCGATCTGACGCTCTGCCGGGGTGGCCGCGGGAACGGCCAGGTACGGGGCCGCGCCCAGCTCCTCGGCGACTGGGAGCACCCACTCGATGAGCTCCTCGAGCGCCGCGCGGGCCGGCCGCACCCGGGGCTCGGGAAACGAGCCCAGGTCGATCAGATCGCCGGCGAGGCCGTAGCGGATCGCGCGCCAGAAGTTCTCCTCGATCAGGTGGTGCTGGAACGAGCGGAGCGGCTCGCCCTCATCGAGGGCCCGAGCGATCCGCGCGGTCAAGGAGTAGAGGAGCGCGGCGAGCGCCTGCGCCTCGGCAACCTGCGGCTGGCCGTCGCAGATCCGGATCTCCACGGTCGGGAAGGCGAGATGGGGCCGCACGCTCCACCAGATCTGCGTGTGCTCGCTGATCGATCCACTCGCGAAGAGCCAGCGGACGTAGCGCTCGTAGTCCGCCCAGCTCTCGAACGCGTCCGGGACCCCACAGCGCGGGAAGAACTTGGTGAAGATCTCCGTGCGGGCGGAATGGAGGCCGGTGAAGCAGTGCTCCACGAAGGGCGAGCTGGCCGAGAGCGCGAGCACCTCGGGAAGGTAGTTCCGGAGGGCACTGGCGACCCGAACGGCTCGGTCGGCGCCCTGGATCCCGGTGTGCACGTGCAGGCCGAACGAGTTGTTACGCCAGACGACGTAGCGGAGGATCTCGTCGTTTCGGCGGTAGTGGGGCGTGTCGATGATCCGCTGCTCCTGCCACGGGCTCCAAGGGTGCGTCCCCGCACCGCAGAGCGAGATCCCGAGACCGTCGGCGATGCGCAGGAGCTGCGCGCGGCGCTCGACCACCCGGGCCGCCGCCTCGGCGAACGAGTCACACCGACCCGTCCGGATCTCCACTTCGGAGGCGATCAGCTCGCCGACCAGCGAGCCTTCCAGCTCGGTCCCCGCGCTCGCCTCCTGGAGCTCCTCGAAGCGGTTGACGAGACCAAGCGTCTGCGGATCGAGGAGCGCGAACTCCTCCTCGACCGCGACGGTCAGGTCTTCGGCCTCCTCGAACTGCTCCCGGGCGAGGCGCAGCTGCTCGTCCGGGGACAGGCGCTGCGCCTCTCCCATGAGGCCGAAAGTATCAAGAAGAAAGTATTGACCCAGCCACGTGCTCCCAGCTCCAGCGGCGCACGACAGTCCGCCTGGCCGCCCCGGAGAGGCGCTTCCACTCGCCCTGCGGAAGCCCGAGAATCGCGTTGGCTTTCGCAGCGAGGTCGCGAGCGTCCCCGGGAGCGAAGCTCGTCAGGGCGCGATACTCAGGCGGGTACTCCTCCTCGAGACCCGCGGCGATCTCCGCCAGGCCGGAATGACGCGCGACGAGCGGCGGCGATCCGGCTGCCGCCGCCTCGGCCGCGACCATGCCGAAGGCCTCGGGAAAGACCGACGGCGTCACGCTCACGTCTGCGAGGGCAAAGAGGTGCACGAGGTGGCGATGCTCGAGCGGGCCGCTGAGGAGCAGCCGCCCGCCCGCCCGCGCCGCGAGGTCATCCCGCAGCGGCCCGAAGCCGACGAGGACGGCGCGGGCGTCCACGTGCTCGAGCGCGTCCACGAGCAGGTCGGCCCCCTTCTCGTGGGAGAGCTTCCCCACGTAGACGAGCGTCGGCTCCTCGCCGGCGAGGAACTCGGCGAACCGGTCGGCGTTCCCCTCGTCCGGCAGTCGCTCTAGCCGCCGGCCGGGGTTCGGCGGGTCGCGGCGAGCCTCTTCGATGAGGGCCCTGAGGGCCTCATCGCGCGGTCGGGGCCGGAACGCGTCCACATCCACCCCGGGCGGGACGACGCGCACGCGGGCCAGGTGCTCGCCCGGCCCGAGCACGTCCTCGAGCACACGGCGGATGTGCTCGGAGCCGGCGAAGACTGAGCTCGCGTCGCCGAGCGCTTGGCGCGCCCAGGCAGCAAGGTCTGCGTTCCCGCGGATCGAGAACTCAAGCTCCGACCCGTGGGCCTTGACGGCGAACGGCATCCCGACCGCCGCCCCGACCGGGGCGCCGAGGAGCACGTGATTCGCGAGCAGGAAGTCGGCCGGAAGGTGCTCGCGCAAAGCGCAGGCGTTTCGCTCCACGAACTCGAGACGTTCGGCAGGCGCGAGGTCTTGCAGGAGGCGCGCCTCGAGATCCTCGTAGCGGTCGAGGACAAAGACGGGAAGCGAGCCGCCGCGCAGATCCGGCCGAACGACGATCGCGCCGCCGAGGTCGAACTGCTCCGGATGGGGGTCCTGGCAGAAGACGACAACCTCGTGTCCGAGCCTGCTCCAGGAACGCGCGAGCGAGCGCGTGTAGACGTTCGAGCCCGTTCCGCCCAGGAGGTAGCCGTGCCAGATGAGAATCTTCACGAGTGGCCGCGAGAGATCCTGACGGAGACCTCGTACGGCGGGCGCAGCGGGGCGACCGCCTCGCGTTCGAACGGCTCGTCGACCGCCATCAGGCGAGGCTCTTCACCCTCGCGGCCCGCACGCTCGGCTCGCGGGACGAGGCGGCGGATGCTGTACAGGATGCCTTCCTCCGAGCGTGGCGCCGGCTCGACTCTTTTCGCGGAGATGCCCTCTTTTCGACCTGGCTCTACCGGATCTGCGTCAACGCAGCGCACGACCAGCGAACGCGCCGAAGCGCGGAGCCCGCAGAACTCGAGGACGTGGCACCAGACCCGCGCGACCGCTTCGCCGAGAGCCGTCTCTCCGACGAGATCCAGACGGCGCTCGACGCCCTCGACGAGACTCAGCGCGAGGTCGTCGTCCTCTACGACATCCTCGGCTGTTCCTACGCCGAGATCGCCGAGGTGACCGGAGCGGCCGAGGGTACGGTGAAGTCGCGGCTCTTCCGCGGGCGGACGGAGCTAGCGCGGCGGCTCGGAACCGCCGGAGCCCGCGGAGAGTCCAACACGTGATGGCCGAGGGGCACCCCAGCGAGCTCGACCTGCTCGCGCTCGCCGAGGGCGAGCTCCCGGGCGACCGGCGTAACGCACTCATGCAGCACATCGACGCCTGCCCGATCTGCGCGCGGGCCGTGGGCGAGGTCGAGGCAGGGCGTGCCGCGCTCCGGGCGGCGCCTGCCGTCGAAGCGCCCAGGCAGCTCCGGCGACGCGTCTCGGCAAACCTCGACGCCCACGAGCCTCCACGCAGGGTCTACGTCTCCCCGATGCGCCTCGTGGCGCTCCTCGCTCCTCTGACGGTCGTGCTCGCCCTCGTCGCCGCCGTCGCGAGCATCGACTTCGGCGGCGACGATTCGAGCGGCGGAGGTGGGCGTGAGTCGGCGCAGGCGGACGAGGGGGCAGGCGGCGGCGGCACCTTGGACCAGGAGCTCGACGCCCCGACGCTGGCCGAGGAAGGGATGGCCGTCGCGTCGGTCGCCGGCCCACCTCGCCAGGTGGCGGCATTTCTCAAGTCGCGAGGTCTCGATGCTCGCGTCGTCGGACGACGCGTGGTGGTGCGCGCCTCCGATCCGGACGCAGTCGCGCGCGAGCTGGCAGCCCGACCCGGCGGCCCCATCCAGGTCGTCGTGGAAAGTCCCTAGGCCAGGTAGAAGTAGAGCGCGTAGAGCAACTCGACGGCCGGGCTCGTCGTGTGCACGGCGACGTCGGCAGGGACGTGCAGGAGCGCATCCGTGTAGTTGAAGATGATCTTCACACCGGCGTGGACGACGTCGTCAGCCACCTGCTGTGCGGCCTCGCCCGGCACGGCCAGGACGGCGACGATGATGTTCTTCTCGCGAATCACGTTCGTCAGAGACTCGTAGTCGAGCACCTGCATCCCGTCGATCGGCTGCCCGACCTTGTCGGAGTCGGTGTCGAAGGCTGCGGCGATGTTGAAGCCGTGGTCGGCGAAGACCGAGGAGCTCGCTACAGCCTGCCCGAGGCGGCCGGCACCGAAGAGCGCGATGTTGTGCTGCCCCTGCGTTCTCAGGATCTTGCGGATCTCGCCCGAGAGCGCGTCGACGTTGTAGCCGACGCCTCGCTTCCCGAACTTCCCGAAGCCGGAGAGGTCGCGCCGGATCTGCGTCGCGTTGATGTTCGTGTACTCGCTGATCTCCTGGGAGGAGATCCCCTCCTTGCCCATCTTCTTGGCTTGCGTGAGGACGCGCAGGTACTGGCTCAGCCGCGCGGCGACGCCGACGGTCAGGCGATCGCCCGATGCGCGCTCGACATTCTCAGGAGACATGGCGGCCAGCCGGGAGGACACTCTTGTGACAGAGCATACCGACGCCGTTTGCCAGGCTCTGCCGTACCTGGAGGCGTTACAAAGTCTTAACTTTGTGCGAGGCGACGGCGCAGGGCGGCCGGGAGCACGAAGTACTCGAAGGCCTCCTCTCCGTCGATCGCAACGACCGGAATCCGCTCGCGGTAGCGGCCCTCCAGGACTGCGTCTCCCGCGATGTCGACCTCGTCGAGCGCGAAGGGAATCTCCTCGCGCACGCTCTCGAGGACGCGTCGCGCGCTCTCGCACAGGTGGCAGCCCGCGGCGGCGTAGAGGGTGACGCGCCGCTCCGGCGCTATGGGTAGAGCCCGCGCGTGGTGGTCGCTTCGGCGACGCGGCCGACGCCGATCGCATAGGCAGCCTGGCGCATGGAGATCGACCGCTCCTCGTGCGTCCGCCAGGTCTCGGCGAACGCACGGGTGATGATGTCGTTCAGCCGCTCGTTCACCTCGTCCTCCTTCCAAAAGTACTCCTGGAGGCCCTGGACCCACTCGAAGTACGAGACGACGACCCCGCCGCCGTTTGCGAGCACGTCCGGGAGGATGAGGACACCACGGTCCTCGAGAATCTCGTCGGCCTCGAGCGTCGTCGGGCCATTCGCCCCTTCGCAGATGATCGAGGCCTTGACCTCGGAGGCGTTGTCGCGCGTGATTGCATGCTCGAGCGCGCAGGGAGCGAGCACGTCACAGTCGAGCGCGAGGAGTTCCTCGTTCGTGAGGTCGTCCCCTTCGCCGAATCCCGCGAGCGCGCCGTTCTCACGCTTGTGCGCGGCAGCAGCCTGCACGTCGAGGCCCCCAGGAGCGTGAATGCCTCCCGTCGAGTCCGAAACGGCGACGATCGTTGCGCCCCACCGGCTCAGGATGTCGGCCAGGTTGTAGCCGACGTTCCCGAAGCCCTGGATGGCGACGCGGGCGCCGTCGACGTCGCGGCCGCTCTTTCGCAGAGCCTCACGCGTGCAGAACGCTGCCCCGCGGCCAGTCGCCTCCTCGCGCCCGCGCGAGCCGCCCACCTGGAGCGGCTTACCCGTGACGACGCCCAGGACCGAGTAGCCCTTGTTCATCGAATACGTGTCGAAGATCCACGCCATCACCTGGGGGCTCGTCCCGACGTCCGGGGCCGGGATGTCCACCTCGGGGCCGATCTGGTTGATGATCTCTGTCGTGTAGCGGCGGGTCATGCCCTCGAGTTCCCGCACTGAGAGCGCCTTCGGGTCGCAGACGACGCCGCCCTTGGCGCCGCCGAAGGGAAGCTCCATCAGCGCGCACTTCCAGGTCATCCACATGGCCAGCGCCTTCGTCTCCTCGAGGGTGACGGCCGGGTGGTACCGGATCCCACCCTTCGAGGGGCCCCGGGCGACGTTGTGCACGACGCGGAAGGCGTCGAAGACCTGAACCGATCCGTCCTCCATGCGCGTGGGCACCGAGACCTCGACCGCCTTCTTGCACTCGAGGAGGACGTTGACCATGTTGTCGTCGAGGCCGACGACGTCGGCGACGCGCCGCAGCTGCTCGCGGGCGGTCTCCCACGGGCTGCGCTCGGTGAAGGGCTCTGGCGCCTGGACCGCGCTCATTCGCCGCGGATAGTAAACGGCACGTCGACGCTCGTCACGCGTGCCCCTGCGTCACCCGCCACTGGCTGAGCCCGCAGACGCAGGACGTAGTCCCCCGGCCTGAGGGTGTTGCCACGAGGGCCGCGGCCCGTTAGTCCAAATGCGTAGCGGCCGGGCAGGAGGTGGTTCAGCCGGCCGAGCACGCCAAGTCGCTGCCGCCCGTTCGCGGCCCAGAGCTCAGCCTCGAGCAGCTGGACGGCATCGAGGGCATGCCCGCTTCCGTCATCCGCCACGCGGCCGATCCGGAAGGCGACGACCGAGGGCCCGCTGTCCGAGGGCACGAATGCGCGCTCGGAGATTGCCACCGAGCTGACCAACGGCTCCTCGTCGGCGCCGCGGAAGCTGACCGCCCACGGGACGCGAACCGGCCGCGAGCCACGCGGGGAGACGACGAACGCGCCCGCGGCGTCCCCTTCGAGCGGGCCGGACGCGGACGCGACCAGGGTGACGTCAGCGGACGTTCCCGGCCGGAGGGCGAGGTTCGCAGGCGCAGCCGAAAAGGAGATCTCGGGCTTCCCCCAGCGGTCGCGGGTGATGCCGAACCCGACGTCGAGGATGCGAGTCGAGAGGTTCCGGACGGAGATCGTCTGCGTCACTCGCCAGCCGGCTCGACCCGCGCGACCGTACGCGAGCGTGACGGGCGCGACGGCGACCTCGGCCGCCGCCGCGGCCGCCGGGTCGACGACGCCCGCGCCCTGGACGGTGACCGGGTCAGGCCGGCCGGCGCGGACGAGCTGCTGTGCGCTCCCGACCAGCAGGCTCCGAAGCTCGGTAGCGGTGAGACCCGGACGCGCCTGGGCGAGGACGGCCGCCGAGCCGGCCACCACGGCGGCGGCGACACTCGAGCCAGTCGCGGTGGCGTAGCGGGGCGAACCGTCCGCGTTCGTTCCCGCGTCGGCCGTCGCGATTCCGACGCCGGGTGCAACGAGGTCGGGCTTGACGCCCCCGCCAAAGGACACGCCACCCGAGGAGAACGGTGCGACCTTCCCGAAGGTTCCGTTGCCGACGCGCCGGGTCGCTCCGAAGGAGACCGAGGCGACCTCGCCGCGCGCGAGGCCCTCGACGACCGCACGACCGGCCTCGGCAGGGATCGCGACGACGGGGATCGCAGTCGTCTCATCCAGGTCGAGCGAGCCGGCTGGTGCGCGCGCACCGTAGACGACCACGGCGGTCGCGCCTGCCGTCACGGCGTTCCGCACCGTGGTCTCCAACGCCGGGCCGGCCGGCAGGACGGCCGCGTGACCTGACACGGTGCTGAGCCCCTCGGCGTCGAAGAAATCTGCGAGCGTCGCTCCGTCGGCGAGCGCGCTAGCCTCGCGCCTCGGGTCGGCGAGCGTCGGGCCGGCGAGTGCTGCCGCCGGGAGTGCGCCTTCGGGCGGCAGTGCCCCGACCACCCGCGCCCGCTCGTCGAGGACGTACTCCGCGCCGACGCGCACGAGCGTCCGCGCGTCGAGCACCTCGGCGCGAGCGTCCAGTGCGCCGACGCCAATCGCGGCAGGGGCACCCCCCGGGGAACCAACCGTGCCGAAACCACGTCCGCCGCGCCCGTCGTTTCCTGCCGCTGCGACAACAAGGGTGCCGAGCCTCGCGGCCCCGTCGATGGAGCGGGCCTCGGGACTGTCGCCGAACGAGGCGTACGGCTCGACGACCGCCGCGAGCGCGACCGCCGCCGCGTCGTCGACGTCCCCGTCCGCATCGGGATCGACCGCGCGCTCCAGGCCTGCGATCAGGACGTCGCCGCGCCCGAGGAGCTGGTAGGAGCCGTCGGCGGCTCGCTCCCAGTCGAGCACGCGGATCGGGAGGATCTGCGCGGCGGGAGCGACGCCGCGGAGCCCGGCCGGCCCATTCGACCCGACGAGGATGCCGGCCATTCGCGTGCCGTGCGACTCGCGCCGCGCCGGCTCGTCCGGCTTCGGCTCGGCGGCGGCCCGACGGTCTCGGTCGGCGACGTCGTAGCCGGGGAGGACGCGCCCGTTCAGATACGGGTGGTCGAGGTCGACCCCGGTGTCGAGCAGGGCGATTCGCACACCGGCCCCTTCGAAGCCGGGCAACCCCACGTCGGGGCGGCGCCCGGCCCCCGCCCGGTACTCGGGCCGCGTCAGCACCTGCGAGGTGACGGAGGCCGGATAAACGACCCGCACCGGATAAAGGCCCGCGACGCCGTCGGTCCGCTCGAGCGCGGCCAGGGCGCGGGAGTCCACCTGCGCCGAGAATCCGTTCAGCGTCCGCGTGAACGAGCGCTCGCGCCGCAGCTCGACGCCGCGCTCTGCCAGGCGAGCGAGGAGGACGCGCTGCGCCGCATCGGCCTCCGCGACCCAGCGCTTCTGATCCTCGGGTGAGGCAGGAGTCTCGGCAGCGGCCATCCGGTCGGCGAGGGAGGGCGCCTCGAGAACGACGATCATCCGCTGCCCGCTGGACACGGCCGGCCGGTCGCCGAGGAGGCCGTCCCACGCCTCCGCCGCAGCGTGGAGGACCGAGTCGCCGGCTCCCTGCACCGGCCCCGCGCCGGCGACTGCAGCGGCGAGTGCCGCGACCGCCGCGAGAGCTGCGGCGCGCAGCAGGAGAGGGCGACGGCTACGCCGCCGAGGCGTATGCATCCAGCGCAAGATAGTCGGGAAACGCGATGGCCGTTGCGAACCTGGCCGCCGAGGCGATCATGGCCGCGTTGTCCGTGCAGAGGGCGAGCGGAGCGAGCTCGGCGTCGGCGAGGCTCTCACGCAGCTCCGAGTTGCTCGCAACGCCCCCGACGACCGCCACCTTCTGGGCGCCGAGCGCCTCCGCGGCCGCTCGCGTGCGCCCGACGAGCGCGCGCACGATCGCCCGCTGGTAGCTCGCCGCCAGGTCGGCACGGCGCCGCTCTAGCTCGCCGGCCTCCAACGCGCGCACGGCGTAAACGAGCGCGGTCTTCAGGCCCGAGAAGGAGAAGTCGAAGCCGGGCACGCGTGCCACGGGAAGCGAGAAGGCCTCGGGATCTCCGGCACGGGCGAGTCGGTCGATCGCCGCGCCGCCCGGGTAGCCGAGACCGAGGAGCCGGGCGCCCTTGTCGAAGGCCTCGCCCGCCGCGTCGTCGAGCGTCGTTCCGACGACGCGGTAGCCCGCGCGATCCTGGACGTCCAGCAGCAAAGTGTGGCCGCCGGTCGCGAGGAGGCAGAGGAACGGCGGCTCGACCGAGCCGGGCTCGAGGAAGAGCGACGCGACATGGCCGTGCAGGTGGTCGACGGGGACGAGCGGAAGGCGCCGCGACCACGCGAGCGTCTTAGCGGCCGAGAGCCCGACGAGGAGCGCGCCGATCAGACCGGGGCCGCGGGTGACG
>Ga0136614_10001996_pt1 | contig 12460 bp, 11 predicted proteins | sample AntDrymUQ2792106_2_FD_106643 | JGI IMG/M metagenome (GOLD analysis project Ga0136614, IMG submission 106643) | Polar desert sand microbial communities from Dry Valleys, Antarctica - metaG UQ279 (21.06) | ecosystem: Environmental > Terrestrial > Soil > Desert | place: Antarctica: Dry Valley...
CCCGCACCACGCCGCGAAGAGCCCGCGCCGCAACCAGAGCCTCCACCTTCAAGGTCTGAGCCGCCGGCTCGTTCGCAGCCTGAGCCGCAGCCGCCACCGCGCTCTGCGGAACCGGAGCGAGAGCGGCCCGCTCCCGCGAGACCTGCAAGGCCATCGCGGGGTGGACCTGACATATCCTGAGTTTAATGATGGTTGGGAAAGAGAAAGGGGCATTCTCTTTCCCACCGCCGAGAGCGGAATAGCGGGTGATAATTTCTACTCTGCCTTCACCCGCTATTTCGCTCTGACCGGTTCTCAAACGTGACAGGTGACAGGTGACAAGAAAGAGTTAAGGCACGTCAGTTCTCCCAAGCGAAGCCAAAGTTTGTTGGTCAAGATGCTGGCTTAACAGGATCATCCTGTGCAGCACAGAATTCATACTGTCCTGTCACCTGTCACCTGTCACTTCTGAGTAATGACGTGTACCTGAAAGGTTGTGTTATGCATCGCGCCCGCTGTCACAGATTGATGACAGTTCCAGTCATCGCACTTCTGCTTGCCTCCGCTCTAACCGCGTTCAAAGCTTCCGCGCAAAACTTGAATGAACGCGACTTCAGGCCCGACGTTCGACGCGCCCTCTCCAGTCGAACCAAAGATGATTCGCCGGAGCGCCGCGCGAGCGCCACTGCGGCCCGCAGCAGTGACCGCGAAACGTTCGCGGCGCGCGCCGAGAATCGTTCATCACCTGCCGTCGGCTCGCCACGCCGCCCGGCGCGTCCGGCATCGAGAAAGGCCGCGGGCGCGAATCAGAAGACGACGACTCCGACGTTTCCGAACGACTCGACGAATACTTCACAGACCGACAACGCAAGTTCATCCATCACTGCCCCCATTACCACGCGCATCCGACCGGGCACGCCCCTCAGTCGGATTCTACACACGTCGCAACTCGGCATTGATTCCCTCAACGGCATCAACCAGTTATTCACTGATCGGAACATGGATTTGATTGCCGACGAACGCACCGTGTTCGACTCGGACGGTGGGTCATTCGACTTCGCGGTGGGTCGCTCCGGCGCGCGCTACGAAGTCTTCACGGCGATTGATCGGCGCGGCACAATCGATCCGCGCGACGACATTCCTTATGGCGTGATCGTGGTCGCGCTCGACACGAACGGCGATTACGTGCGCGATTCAGAAAGCGTCTATGACCTTGAGCGCGACTTCGGTCTTCCTTCCGCCGTCACGGTCGTCTCCGGCACGGCACGGTCGGGGCGCGAGTTCGTGATCGTCTCGTCGAGCGGGTACTACAATCGCGCGGACGCGGGCGACCCGAACAACGAGCCGAGCGCAGGCGTCGTCCTGCTGGTGAGCGATCCGCTGACTGGCGGCTTCGATAACTCGCGCTCGCGCGAGTTGGTGCGCGTCGGCAACAATCAATTGAGCAACGCGAACGGACTCGCGCTGCTTCCGAACAATGATCTGTTGATTGCCGACTTCGACTCGAACGAATTGCGCATCGTCCGCGACACTAACGCCGACGGTGTCCCCGACACGCTCGACCCGATTCCGTACTACCGTTATCAACTCTTCAGCGGCGTCCCGCTCGACGCGCCGCTTGATGTCGCGGCCAACTCACGCGGCGTCGTCTTCACTCATTCATACGGTAACGACGCGGCGCTACTGGCCATCTATGACGACAACGGCGACGGGCGCGGCGATGTCGACGAAGTCGCGGTCGAAGGACTATCGCTTGATAACAACCTGATCTTTCACGGCCTCACAGTGGATCGCGAAGGCACGGTCTACGTCATCCAGGATGCTTCGGGGACTGCCGATACGCCGGCAGACGGCGGCAATCGCGGAACCCCTCGCATCGATGCCTTCCCCGACCCGGCGCTGAACGGCATCCTACGCGATGGCGAGATTTACGTGGAGGCCGACAAACCACTAACCGACGCGCTCTCCGGCCTCGCCTTTGGCGTCGACACGACTTACGGCGCGATCAATCGCCTCTCGATGGTCAACAGCGCCAGCCTGCGCGGTGCGGCGACGCGAGACGGGTTGGCGACCGTCATTGGCTCTGGCCTCACGCGCGGCGCGCAAGGCTCGAAGGAAGCGGATGCTGAAACCTTCGGCATTCGAGTCCTGGTTGAGGGACGCAGGGCGCGCGTTCTTTCTTTCAACGACACGCAGATTAACCTTTACCTTCCGCCGGACGTATCGATTGGCGCGAACGCGATTGTAGTGTCGGTCAACGGTGTGGTCGTCGCCGCCGATGACGCGACGGTGGCGAGTGCCAACCCGGGCGTCTTCACCACCGCGCAGACCGGCGCGGGCGAAGCCGTGACGTTACTCACATCCGGCTGGCTCTACATGCCGGGGCCGTTCCCGGCGAAGAGCGGCGGACAGTCAAGCGTGGTCGCACTGTTCGGCACCGGCTGGCGGGGTTCTCTGCCCGTCACAGCGACCGTCGGCGGAAGGCCGGCAACAATCGAATACGCCGGTCAGTCCGGTGGCTTCGGCGGGCTTGATCAAATCAATCTGGTGATCCCCGACGGCGTGAAAGGGGCGGCGACGGTAGTGGTCACAACCGCAAGCGGTGTAACCAGCCACGGCGACGTGGTCATCACCATCAAGTGATTTCGATGCGATGGGGAAACTTATTCACATGTGATTGATAACACAATCGTGCCATCACTCTCGGTCTTAGCTGTTACTCTTCAATTGTCGTCAACATACTTTATTGTGTGAGTGCATTTCGTCAATAACGCCGGAGTTAACCGGCCCGCGCGCACCGCCATTGATGAAAAGTTAGCTAGCAGCGGGTCTGGTTGAATCTCTCTAGCATGTCACCTCGCTTTAGGAGGCACGAGGTCCGAAACATAGAAGCCAGCCACCCCAAGCGCGAGTTCCTTTGGCTTGGCGTCAACGCAATTCGTCAAGATGATAATCGTTAACTTGTCATCCGTGAATCGCGCAAATTCAGCTCGAAAGCCAGCCAGTGTTCCACCGTGACGCACCAATCTGTGTCCGTTTAGCTCAGCTAACTCCCAACCAAATCCGTAGGGATAAGTGTTGCCATTGTTCAATGTCGCCCGTACCCACATTTGCTCGCGGACATGGGGCTTGAGAATTTTGTCTGTGTAGAGTGCGGCTTCCCATTTCGCTAAGTCAAGAATGTTAGAAACAAATGCTCCACTCGGACGCATAGCCAGCAAGTCACCAGCATTCTGCAATCGTCCATTTTGCCAACCGTAGCCGGCAGCACGATTAGGGATAATATCCGGGACACTTGTTGTGCGTGTGACGCTCATCGCTAACTGCTTGAATACACGCTCGCTCAGGTAATCCTCCCACGGCTTGCCACTTACCTTGTGGATGATCTCGGCGAGCGTAAAGTACCCCACGTTGCAGTACTCCCACTTTTCCCCTGGCGTGAAGCGCAACGGCAATGGATAAGCAGTCCTGATTACTTCCATATTTTCCTGAACTTTGAAGGGGTGGAAACCAGGAGCTTCTCGGATGATGCCCGACGTATGGGTGAGCAGATGCCGGACGGTAATCTCTTTCCACGTGTCCGGTGTCCCTTCAAGATATTTGCTGATTTTATCATCCAGACTGACTTTACCCTCTTCGACAAGCAGCATGATCCCCGTGGCAATGAATTGCTTGCTGACCGAGCCAATTTTATAGATGGTTTCCGGCCTAGCAGGAACGTTGAGTTCGACATTCGCTAATCCATAGCCCTCCGCCTTGATGACCCTCCCAGCTTTGACGACGGCAAGAGAAAGACCGGGAGTATGTTGCTGCTGCATCTGAGCCTTGAGGTAGTCATCTACCGTATCCGCTTTAACCGCCACTGCCACTAACAGCGATACAACAAGGGCGAAGAAAGGGACGCGTTTACTGTACATGTTATTCTCCATAGGTGTTTGTTTCACTTTACTTTCCTGCGTTGCGATCTCGAATACATAACCGCTGCACAATAAACACCAATGCCTTGAGTTTTGTGGCAAAAAATATGGGATAAGCGCCGAACAAATGACTGAGGAGGGTTGGTGGATGAGACAGCAACGGATCAAGCCGGGGCCGAACCAGGAATCGGTGTGGGACTACCCGAGACCGCCGCGCGTGGAGGCATCGGCGCGCCACATTCAAGTCGTCTTCGGCGGTGTGATGATCGCCGACACGCGGAACTCCCGGCGCGTCCTCGAAACCAGTCACCCACCCGTCTATTACATTCCGCTTGAAGACATCAAAGCCGGGTGCCTGACCCCGTCGGGTCGCTCATCATTCTGTGAATGGAAAGGGCGAGCGAAGTATCACACGGTCAAGGCTGGCGACAGAGAGGCCGTCGATGCCGCGTGGTCATACCCAACACCCGAGCCGCATTTCGCATCAATTAAAAACCATGTCACGTTCTATCCGGCGATGATGGATGATTGTTATGTCGATGGAGAATCGGTGACGAAACAGCCCGGCGATTTTTATGGCGGCTGGATTACGGGCGACATCGTCGGCCCGTTCAAAGGCGGCCCCGGCACGTCCGGTTGGTGACTTCGATGCGTGTGGTGATGGAATCTGCTCTTCGCTCAGCTCAACTCAAGTGCCCTTCAGAGGTTTACCCCGTACCTTGTGACGTCTCAGCCACAATCAAGTCAACGACATCCTCCAAGCGACCTGCTTTCACGTACGCCTCGCGTTGCCGCGCCGCACCGTTGCCGCGCGAAACTGTTTCGCCCACGAGGGCGGAGATTTCGTCCCACCCTTGATGCTCTTCGAGTGACGGGCGCAGGTAGGCGAGAAACTTTTCGATCACCTCTGCTGCCGGGGCGGCGCGTTCGGCCCCGACATCGATCAGGTTCCCGCCCAGCCCGTAACGCGCCGCGCGCCATTTCGCCGCACGCAGCAGTTCGGGGCGCGCTCCTTGAATCGGCTCATCGCGCATCGTTTCTTTGTAGCCGGTTCGGACCAGCGCCTGCGCCAGGGCGGCAATCATCACCGCTTCGTTGACTGTCAAGCACACGTCGGTGACGCGAAACTCTAGCGTCTCGAACCGCGCCGACGGACGCACGTCCCAATAAATTTTCGTCCCGTCCGAAACGCTTTCGGTCGCAACCAAAGCATCAACCAATCGGTCGTACTCGGCGCGCGAGGCGAGCGGTTGCGGCGTCCCGGCCATTGGCCAGCGCCGCCAGATTTCCGTCCGAAAGCTCGCGTAACCCGTATCTTCCCCCAACCAAAACGGCGAGTTCGCCGCCAGCGCCAGCATCGGCGCCAGCCATACACGCGCGCGGTTCATGACCTGAATCGCCACCTCGCGGTCGTTGATGCCGACGTGGACGTGACAGCCGAAGATGAGCTGCTCGCGCGCGAGTTGTGCGTAATCTTCGGCGATACTGAAGTAGCGTTCTTTCGGCGTCAGCTTTTGATCTTCCCAGTGCGAGAACGGGTGCGTCCCGGCGGCGGCAATCCGACTCCCATCACGCTCCGCCGCGCTGATTACGCCGCGCCGCAGGCGCACCAACTCCGCACGCGCATCGCTGATGGTTTCGCAGACGGGCGTCCCGATCTCGATCTGCGAGAGGTAGAGTTCCGACTGCACTTCGTTGCCGACCGCGGCCTGCGCCTTTGGCAGAATGCGCCCCGCGCTTGAACGAAGCTCGCGCGTTTCGGGGTGGATGATTTGATATTCCTCTTCAACACCGATGGTGAATTTTTCCTGGTCCGCCGCCATGCGAGGTGATCCTTTGCTCGTCGGTATCCGCGAGTAACACCGACACGATGCCACTCCGCTATTTATTCTGTCCAGCGCCGATTTCCAAACAATGATTGAGCAACGGCATGCTCCGACTATTTCGCCGTCAGCGGATCGTACAACTCACGGTGTCGGGCTTTGAGTCGAAGGTACTCCGGGTCTTCACGCACCTCTCGCCATTTTTCGCGGAAGACTTCAGCGGAGGCGGCTTTCACCGCGTCGTTCTGGTAAGGAAGAATCTCTTTTCCGTCGGTTGCGTATTTTCGTCCGCCTTTGTGATTGGCGTAGCGGCGTGCGCGCGTGTAATCCATCTGAAGAAACTTTCGCGCCATGTCCATCCCGACGAAGTCCGCCGACTCGCGGTAGCGCACATACATCTCATAAATTCGCGCTGCCGACTCGCGCGCCACGTCAGGGTTTTTGAAGCGCCAGTGAGGAAGTATCTCGCTTTTGTATGGCTCGACCAGCAGCACGCCCTGCTCGCCTCTGCCAATGCGGTAGAGTTCCGGGTGCGCACGCAAATCCAGTTCGGCGTAGTTGAGTGAGTAGTCGAATTCCACGCCACTGATGCTGCCGTCTATCGTTCACGAAAATGCTCGCGGTTTGGCAAATATCTGTGTCGCACGGAACCCGTCTAAACTCTGTGACTGCCGCCGTCGAGGTAGCAAATTAAGAACAAAATCCCCGGCTAAGTCTCAATCAACATCACTGAAGAGTTAACTTTCAGCAGGTGGAGTGCTGCGGCGGGTAGTACGTGAAACTAAGTAGCGCGCCGGGGTAAATCAATTCGCCCCTTTTTCTTAGCAGGGAAGAGGTGCGTCAGGACGCGATTCATGCGCCGCCCCCACGCCTCTTCATTGTGCTTTCCGCCTTCGGCTTCGTAGTAGCGCAAATCCTCGCCATCAACCCAGCCTTTACCGGTCAGCGAGTCGCGCAGATGTCTGACGCCGCGCAACGCACCCTCCCCTTCCGCCGTTCCCATGTCGAGCCAGATGCGCAGGTCGAGCTTAGTCTTCAGCGCTTCGACATCGCGCACGATGACGCGGTTGTCCCACCACACCGACGGTGAAAGCACTGCCAGTTTACCAAAAGTCTGATGATGCCTGAGGCCGAGATAGAGCGTCACCAGACCGCCGAGTGACGAGCCGCCGACGCCAGTGTTCGCCCGGTCGCTCAGCGTTCGGTAATGAGTGTCAATCATCGGCTTCAACTCTTCGATTAACAGGCGGGCGTAGGATGCCGCCTTGCCGCCGGCGTTGACCCTCGCGTCTCTGGTCGGGGTGTATTCGTCGGCCCGCGCCAATCCGGCGTTATAGATGCCAACGACAATCAGTGGCTCAATCTCTTCGGCCTCGATTAATTCTTGCGCGGTTGCACCGATACCCCAGTCCATACCCGGAATGTATGAAGTCGCGCCGTCAAACAGATTCTGCCCGTCATGCATGTAGAGCACTGGATAACGCCGTGATGGATCGCGGCTGTAGGAAGGCGGCAGATACACAATCACGTCGCGCGGGTCGGGCAGTGATCGGGAAGCAAATTGTCTCTGAATGTGAAATTCGCCGGTGGGACGTGGGAGTTGATGCGGCTCAAAAGGTCTTGATCCAACTTGGTCTTGTGAAGTGAACATATCCGTCAGTTAATGACGCGCAAATATCTTCCGTTGGCGCGCCGTACACCGTTCCTTTTGTACATCCATGTTCGCTCCGTCGAGACCCACCACCGCTTTCGCGCCGTGTCGCCTGACAGGTTTTACCATGTGACTTAACACAATAAAAGCATGAGGCGGTCGTATTTCCAGATTCAGTGCTGGTGGTGGATTGTGCAAGTCGTTAACTTGCATCTTTTACCCCGTTTGGTGCATTATATGCGGGTCATTCCTTCTCTCGCGCATCAACGGTGATGCGCCCCGCATCAAACACTATCGCGGCGGCGTTTGGGATAGTTCGAGAGCAGGCAGTAATCAATTTGTAGAAGCTGCTCTTTTCTTGGAGCATCCGATCAGACGACTTCGCTACTACCGTTTCGCCGAAGCCAGTGCATTCGAGCTTCTCTTTACACTCCTAAATGGGGAGAGGAAAACTTCTTCATGAGTATGAAACTCTACGTCGGGAACCTTTCGTTCCAGACATCGAGCGAAGACTTACAAGACCTGTTCGGACAGGCAGGGACGGTTGAGTCGGCGTCGGTGGTCGAGGATCGTGAGACGGGGCGTTCACGAGGTTTTGGTTTTGTTGAGATGGCGACCAAAGAAGAAGGCGAATCCGCCATCCAACAGTTCAACGGTAAAGATTTCAACGGGCGCAATCTGACGGTCAACGAAGCTCGTCCGCGCGAAGATCGTGGCGGCGGTGGTGGTGGTCGTGGTGGCGGATTCGGTGGCAATCGAGGCGGTGGCGGTGGTAGCGGCGGCGGACGTGGCGGTTACGGTGGTAATCGTGGCGGCGGCGGTGGTAACCGCGGTGGCGGCGGCAGCGGCGACCGGACTCCTCGTTGGTAATGTGGTATCAAATCAAAACTCGATTCTTTTTTTCGGACGCCCCCGGCTGATCAAAGAGCCGCCGGGGGTGTCGCTTTGTCGGCACATGGTTTTGTTCGTCCGTGGCAAGTAAAGCACGGCCTCTGATGAGGAGAGATTTCGATTGGCTAAAGAAGATTTAATTCCGGCTGAGGGTGTGATTGTCGATAAGTTGCCGAATGCATTTTTCAAAGTGCGTCTCGACGGCAGTGAGCATGTCGTGCTGGCACAAATTTCTGGCAAGATGCGTAAGAACTTCATTCGCATTCTGCCTGGTGACCGCGTCACTGTCGAGATGTCTCCATATGACCTGACGCGGGGCCGTATCACATACAGATACAAATAGTCAGAACGTATCGCCGCATTAGTCCACATCAATCATTCAGGCGCCGCGCTATCTGCATGCACACGGAGAGAGCGATCAACGCGCGGCATTTCGAAAGAGGAACCAATGAATAAACCTATGTATTCAGTCGGCGATTGCGTCGAAAAGCATTGTGAGAAGTGTGCCGAGACGCGCGGCCACGTCGTCGCCTCAATCACGAAGCGCGGTCACGTCTCGCGGGTCAGTTGCCCCCAGTGCGGCACCCGCAGCCCGTTCAAAAGTCCTGCCGCCGGAGCAACCAGCGCCCGTGCTGGCGCGACCAAAACCGGCGCGCCTTACGACTGGACGCGCACCTATCGCATCGGCCAGACGCTGACCCACCCGGCTTACGGCGTCGGTGAGGTCACGGCTTTAATTGAGCCGAAGAAAATCGACGTGCTATTCCAGGATCGCCTGCGCCGGCTGGTTCATTCGCAGGCTCAAGCACAGCCTCAGGCCCAGGTTCAGCCTTAGTAACCCTCCGTCGGCGCTTGCTAACTGGCAAATGGCTTGGCAAAATGGCCGATCACTTTACAACGAGTGGGGTGGCTTCAATTGAGGCGTCGCTTTTTTAACGACTAGGGTTAGTCACAAATTTCAAATTCAAGGGCGACGCTGATACAAGTGGCGGGGCAGCGCGCGTCACGTTTATGATCCCGCTTGGAACTTGATTCGGAGATAAATGATGGCAACAGTGAACGTCAACCAGGGTGAGTCGATTGAAAGCGCTCTGCGGCGATTTAAGCGTAAGGTGATGTCTGAAGAAATCATCAAGGATGCGAAGAAGCACGCCTTCTTTATGTCACGTGGGCAAAAGGCGAAACTGAAGTCCGCACTGGCGCGCAAGCGCAACAAGCGGAAACAGCGCCCGATGATGCGGCGCAGTTAAACAACTCCTCTCGCCGCCAATTTTCTAAAAGCGCAATCCTCTAAAAGCGTAAGTGCCGTCGCCTCTCGCGTCGCGGCACTTACGCTTTCTGTATTTACCGGCCCACGACGCCTAGAGATTTTCGATGGGAACCGGCTCGACCTGTTCGGCCAACTCGAAACCGAAGACCCGCGAGTAAAAGTAAAGCTCGCCGTCAAGCGCCCGCTTGATGTTCTCAGCGCGACGGAAGCCGTGCTGCTCGCCCTCGAACGCGACGTAGGCCACCGGCAGCTTTTTTACGCGGAGGGCGTCGACCATCAACTCGGCTTGATTCGGCGGCACGACCTTGTCTTCTAACCCCTGAAAAAATATGACCGGGCACGATAGACGCTCGGTGAAGTTGATCGGCGCGCGCTCGTAATAAAGGTCGGCGCGCTCCGGGTACGTGCCGACCAGACGGTCGAGGTAGCGCGACTCAAACTTGTGCGTATCTCTGACGAGCGCGGCCAAATCACTGACGCCGAAATGGCTCGCCCCGGCTTTGAAGAAGTTACGGAACGTTAGTGCGCTGAGCGTCGTGTAGCCGCCGGCGCTCCCACCGGTAATCGCGCAACGGTCGCCGTCAACGTCACCGCGTTCAGCGAGATAGCGCGCGCCGTTAATGCAATCATCCACGTCAACAATTCCCCACCTTCCGTTGAGGCGCTCGCGATATGCGCGACCATAGCCGCTGCTCCCGCCGTAATTCACGTCGAGCACCGCGATGCCCCGACTCGTCCAGTACTGAACGGCCAGATTTAGAATCTTCGATGTCGCCGATGTCGGCCCACCATGACACATCACCAAGAGCGGCGGGCGTTCCCCATTCGGCGCACGATGATCACGGTTACGCGGCGCGTAAAAAAATGCGTGCGCAGTCAGCCCGTCCTCCGTCGAGTACTCGATTGCTTCCGGCACAGACAAGTAACCGGTGTCGATCTCGATCTCGCTTGAACGGCGCAGAACTTCGACACACTCAGTCGTCAGGTCGAGTTGCGCCACGAGCACGCGCTCAGTCGCCGAACCACCGGCGAAGAAGGCGCGCCCCGCCGACGCGCGCAACGATCCGAACTCTGTGTAAGATGTTTCAATCGGTTCGAGATTTCCGCTCACTGTTTCGATACGACCCAGTTTCCACGTGCCGTTTTCACAGAACGTGCAGACGATCCGCCGGAATGACTCGAAAGCATAAGTTGACATTCCGAAGACCCACTGCGGACGGCCGAACTCCGCACTCATCGCACCCACCGGCTCGGTTCTCTTTGTGTCTAAAGCGCGGTACAGATTCCACCATCCGCTCCGGTCAGAGACGAAATAGAGCATCCCGTCCGGCGACCACTCGGGCTGAAAGATGGACTCACTTTCGCCGCCGGCAATCTTCTCTGGTTGCTTCAGGGATCCGTCGGCAGCCAATTCCCCGACCCACAACTCGCAGCCGTCCCAAGGCATGTTTGGATGGTTCCAAGCAAGCCACGCGAGACGTGTCCCGTCAGGGCTGACGCGCAGTGACGAATAGAAATCGTGGCCGGAGATGAGCACCACTTCCCCGCCACCCTCATCACTGCGGTGCATAACCGAGTCCCCGTCCGCACCGCTTCCCGCCACGCGCCTGGCATCATCCCCGTAGCCGTCAAGCGGCAGGCCGACAATCGAGTTGACGGCCTCGCGCCCTGCGTCCGTGTGATCCTCGCGCACCGCAATCAGACGCTTGTGCTGCTGGTCGATGACGGCGTCGGCGTAGCGCCGATCAACCCCAGCCAGTGTCATCGGACGCGGCTCGGCGTCGCGCCCCTCGACGCAGTACAAACGTTGGTCGGCGAAGTTCGAGAAATACACTTTCCCGTCGGCGACCGCGTAGCTGCCCCCACCGTACTCGTGGGCGCGCGTCCGCACATTGAACGGCGCCGGCATCAAGTCTTCCTTCACGCCGTTTGGTGAACGCCGCACAACAACCACACGGCCCCCTTCGGCGGGTCGAAGCTCCGCCCAGTAAACATCGTCGCCGTCGATCATCACCTGACCGAGGCCGACGGTGCCGGAAACAATCAGGTCGGATGTAATCGGCGATTTCCACGAACCGTAAGGTGAAACTGATTGCTGGCTCATTGATGTTCTCATCTGCTGCTGCTGTGACGTTGACCGTGATTATAAAATTGATTGGCCGATTCTTTACTGAGTGCGTTCGAGCGGTGGCGCGACCGCGCAGAAGTCTTCGTTGAAGCGTGCGGCGTATTGATTAAGCAGTTCTTTGACGCGGTCCAACTTTGGCGAGCGGACAATCAGGCCGACGTGGTAACGCCTCTTGATGCGGTCAACGATCTCCGGCTCGGTATAGGCCGAGGTGTCTGGGTACTCCTGCCGCGCGAGTGAGAGGACGATCCCGCTGTATTCGTTGCGTGTGGGTCGGGCTTCATAAGGCGCCTCGCCGTTAATCAACTCGATCTTCGCCCACTCGCGCCAGAGGTTAAGGCCGCTCGCGGCTTCCAGCGTTTCGGCGATGTACGCCCCACCGACGCGCGCCCCGACTTCGAGGAAATAGAATTTACCGTTCGCGCGGCTCTTGATGAACTCGGCGTGGGCGGTGCCGCGCTTTAATCCAAGGCACGTCATCAAGCGGCGGTTCATGTACAGGAGAGGCTGATGATCATCCGTATCGCGCTCGACCGAGTGAGAGATGAACACGCCACCCTGATGCGCCACATCCATCGGCGGCCGCCCGTAGCAACTGACACCCGCGAAAACCACCTTCCCCCTGTCCACCAGAGAGTCCACATGATAGACATCTCCGTCGACAAAGTGTTCAAGCAGATAGTTCGGCGACTGCTCGGCGATCAACTCGCGGCCGTCGAGCGCGTCGATGGCGCGCCACACTTGTTCGCTGTCATGCAGTTTTTTGATTCCCACGGCTGAAACGTCGGAGCGCGGTTTCAG
>Ga0136614_10001999_pt1 | contig 12457 bp, 11 predicted proteins | sample AntDrymUQ2792106_2_FD_106643 | JGI IMG/M metagenome (GOLD analysis project Ga0136614, IMG submission 106643) | Polar desert sand microbial communities from Dry Valleys, Antarctica - metaG UQ279 (21.06) | ecosystem: Environmental > Terrestrial > Soil > Desert | place: Antarctica: Dry Valley...
CGTCGCGTTGGAGATGCTCAAAGCGCGCTCTGTATCCGGCATTACACCTTCCCTGCCGTTTAGTGACTCGCGGACGGTGAACACTCCACTCAATGCTTCCGCCATCTGAAGCGAAACGGAAAAAGAGAAGCGGACGGCAAGATGTGTCTTCGTTGGCAAACGTCAACTGAAGATGCGCTTGCTCGTTCGCTTTTCTTCTCACGTCTTAGGCGCGAGAAACAGAAAAAGAGAGCGGCAAGTAAAGCATGTCTTTCACCCACATGGGTAAAAGCTGAAGCAAGAAATTTCAACCATCAACGCACATCACACAAGAAAGGAAACGACACATCATGTCTTTTAATCGCATTCAAGTTCTCGGCAATCTCACGCGCGATCCCGAACTCCGTTACACCTCGAACGGCACGCCCGTTTGCACTCTCAACGTCGCCAGCAACGACCGCGCACGCGATCCGAAAACGAAAGAGTACGTTGACACGCCGACGTTCTTTCGCGGCACGGCATGGGGACAGAAAGCAGAAGTAATCGCACAGCATTTCGAGCGCGGTGCGGAGATTTTCATCGAAGGCAAATTCAAGCCGGAAGAGTGGACTGATCGCGAAGGCAAGCCGCGCACGACCTTCGGCATTCAAGTCAGTGATTTCAACTTCACGGGTAGCTCAAATCGCAATCGTGCGGCATCCGCTCCGGTTCAAACGGGCGGCGTGAACACGCAAACTGATGATGCTGAAGACGACGAAATTGACTTCAGATAGAAAGTCGTTTTCGCTCATAACTGACTGACGAACGCCGGACGCTGCTCACACAAGCGTAGCGTCCGGCGTTCGTCGAGATCATCCGTCAAACCGCAGCTCCCCGCGCCGACGCGCCTGCACTTTCCGGCGTTCCGTTTGCTGAAACTTGCATACTGTTTTTGCCTTTCTTCCGCCGCTCTGCCGCCCACCGCTCGAAGCCTCTGTCGGCGTCGAACAGCATTTCCAATCCCGCGCTGATGATTGCTCCCGCCTCCGGTTCCTCCCCTTCCATTTCCGCGACAAACGATTTGTAATCCTCAAGTCGCGCGAACACCACCGCCTCGACTTTTGCATTTTCTATCGTCTCGAATTTGCCGCGCTTGGCACTGACGAGCGGTACGGCTTCGATTGTTTCCGCGCCGTTCCTTTTGGTCTGCTTTGCATCATCACGCCGTTCGTTGTTGGCATCTTTTCCCATCACTTTTTCGCTTCTCCTATTTCTTTTCTTCAATCGTATCTTGCGCCCTTTCGACTCTTTTCCCGTGACGCTTTCACGCTGATGACTTCAACTTTTGTGCCATGTCTGCCTACGCATTTTTGGCGAAGTGGGGTGACCTAATAATTGCTGTTCTGCCGATACTGAAACCACGATTCTCGCTCGCCGGAATACGCCTGCCTGACCAGAGACGAATAGCTTATTTACCTTCGATTTTTACTGCCTACAGGTAGAAGCCTTATTTGCTATCGTTTAAGCCGCAACTCCAATAGCCGCTCCGTTTACGATTTCTTATCCGATAGCGAATCAAACTTTTCGTGATACCAACCTCTGTTTATCTCAATCGGCACAACACTTGCACTGATACGGAAACGCACTCACTCGCTTATTTGCTATCAAATAAGAATTAACTGGAGTCTTGCCGTGACGATTGAAGAACCGACCAAAAGAAGCCAGACGGCGCGCCAGAAACGACAGACGCGCAACAAGAGAAAAACCTTTACGGACCGCACATATGGCGCGCGTTTGCCTTACGAAGATGCGCGCGTCCTAGACGATTATGCCGAGCGAAATAAGCTCGATTGCGCCGATGTTGTGCGCCTTGCAGTGAAGCAATTCGTCGCGCGTCAAGCGATGAAATACCAACCGAAAGATGCGGTGCGCGCCGCCGTCGAAGAAGTCATCAGTGAGCAACTTGCGCCGGTAATCGCCCTACTTGAGAAGCGTTCGCCTCACAACAATCTTGCCAGCCAAATCAACTCTCCTTTGCATGAACAGAAGCAGCTTTTGGAGCGCGTTCTGCTCGCTTCCACACTTGCCATGCGGCTATTTGTGAACTACTCGGTTGAGCCGGATTTACGTGCGACTGACGCGCGGAACCCCGACGAAATCAAGGCACATCTGATTGCTGCCGACAATGGCAGAGACGCTTGGTGCGACCTGACCAAACAAGTCATCAAGCGCACCGGACGGCGTGTCAGGCATGACCTCAACCTGCGTCCTCCAGACGCGGCAGCACCACAAAGTGCCGCAGAAAAACAGCCGTATATAGACACGGAACATGCTTTGACTGAAGACGAAATTGCAAAAGTGTTGTCGTAGAAAAGTGGAGGTCTAAACGAGGGTGAACAAGTCACGTTTTGTGCTGAAACAAGCGTCAGTCGGAGCGTCGGGAGCGAGCGATTTGACGCGCTACGTTGCGAAGAACAGCCTCGACCACAAGCGCGAAGGAGACAAGGCGCGTCCGCTTTTCACCGAACGCGACAACGATCTTTCACACTGGGAAGCGCGCAAGTTTTTAAGCATCAATGGCGGCGAATTAGAACGTGAAGATGTGCTTCATTACGTCCTCTCTTTCGAGCAACCGGAGGACTTTTTGCAATCGGGAGAGACGGACAAAGAACGCTGCCAAGAGGTACGCGAGATGGTGCGCCGCGCGCTTACCGAAGGCGCACAAAATATGGACATTGACAGTTGGCGGTGGGTCGCCGGAATCCACCTTAACAAGCCGCACCCGCACGTCCACATCCTCATCAACAAGCACGCTGTTTCGCAACGAACCAACGACCTCACGCGCATCACAAAACTCACCCCGCCGCTCGTCGCGCACTATCGCCAAAGTCCGAACGGAAGGCGCGAATTTGACTACGGCATTATTCTTAATTCGCTCTCAAACGACGTTGACAGGCGCATCCATGAGCGCAGGCTTTTAATCGAAAAAGAGCGTGAGAAAACACTGGCAAAGGAAGCCGCGAAACTGCGTGATGACCGTCTCGCGCTCGGTCAAGCGATGCTCGCGCGACATGAAGTTGAGCGGTTGTCAGGTGCCATCTCGTACAGTAAAAACCGCGACGGCGGCGGACATTCGAGACTCGAAAAACAACTCGAAACCGCGCAGACGCGCGATGAGGTTTTGCAGCTTCGTGCCGGTGAAATTCGAGCGAAATTCAGCGAGCAAAACACGGCTTTGCCTGTTCCCCTGCTCACTCCTGAAGAACTTTCCAAACTGCAAAATGCCGCCGTCGTCACACGCGCCGCGAAGCGTGTCCGCACCCTTGAGAAGATTCGATTGGCACTCGCCGAAGAACATCAACGACCCGCACGCAGCACTCACGAACAGGGAAGATTAGCGGCGCAGATGCGCTTAACGGAAACAGATTTGGCGACGCTTGATAAGCGTGCTGATAAGTTCAACAGACACGCGCATCTTATGCGTTGGAACGTCTCCGGCAAGCGTTGGAGTCTGGCGGGCGTTGACTTCGCAATCGAAAAAGAGAGCATTCGTTTGAGCTTCGCGCACGCGGGCGTAGCGGCTTGGCTTCCATCTACCAGACGCACCGCGAAAGGCGAAATTGCCCGCCTTCAAGAAGCCCGTACAGAGACAATCGAGCGCATCAATGAGAAACGGAATACGTTTAATTCGCAGCGTGAAAAAGCCTCCGATACACTCACGGCACTGAGCGAAATCCGCGACCGTGAAACACGCAGCCACCTTCACCAATCCGGTAATGAGACGGGTAATTTACCCGCGCCAATCTATACCCGTGCGGAACTTGCGCGCATGGCAAAGCACGCACACGAAATGAAAGACGCGGTGCTACTGACCGAAGTTTTTAAGGCAATTGAGGGGAATGATTCAAGTCTCTCGCGTGCTGACAAACACCCTGACAGAGAGTTCGCAGCACGCACACTTGCACGCGGCATCATCGCCGGAATTGATACCAGAGAAGCGCACGAAAAACTAATTGAAAATCAGCGCACACGGCGTTTCGCGCCCGTCGTGGCGTATCTGCCGAACGGCGCAATCGTTACCGGAACTCTGCGTCAATTTGAGATTCGCACGCGCGCCGAAGCACTCGCTCGCATCCTCACTCATAGCCCCGAACAACAAGCGAAAGAGCGCGCTATTGCACAAGCGGTTAGCGAAAGAGACGCAACGCTTAAAAGTGATTACGAACGCGCAGCCTCGTACTTCACAGCCGCCCGCAAAATTGGCGATTACTACATTCAAGAATTCAACCGCGAGGGCAAAGCTATCCCACCGCCAACCTTCACTCCTCATGAACAGCAAAGGCTCGATTACAATTCCAAACACGGCATGACCGCTCCAACGCTAGTACCTGATTCATCCTCAATTGCAGCCACGCACGAACAAGCTGCTGACAGGTTTAATCAACCGGATGCGCGGCAGAATCAGCAGCAGGAAGGGCGCACTTCCCGCGACACGCAGACCATTTTCCGCCTGCGCTAAAGCAGTTTTTATCCCAGCAAGAAGGTGTCGAAAATGAATCATGGAGGCTCGAAAACGACACCGAAGGGTTCATTTTCGACACCTTCTTGCCGTCCAGATTTTCGGTTTATCAATCACTTCAATTCGCACGGGATTTGCCTTTCCTGCAACTCGTGGAAGCACAGCAACAGGTTGATTCAACTACCATCGCAAGCCGTGACGAACGCTCCGCGCGAACGATTCGCAATGTGGACGACGCGCGGCGTGTTCTCGCGCCATACATTTCCGACGAACAAGAACTCACTCGCACGGCAGGAGATTTTTTCAGACTCGCCGGACGCATCGCGGAACGCCGTAGCAACATCGGCGACAGCAGCAATTCATCGTTCACCGAAGCCCGGCAGGATGTCTTCCACAACTACTTGGAGCAAATTGAACGCGGCGTATTAAGCGGCAAAGTTTCGATTGATGAGGAACGCCAGGTCGTTACCCGCATACTCGACGAGATGCGCGCCAAAAATCTGCGTCTGCATTCATCGCCGGAAGCGCACCGCGCGCATTTGGAAATCGAAAGTTTCGCGCGAGCGACGGACGATTTGCGCGCGCTCTACGAACCGCAAGACGGACGCACCCGACCGGAACACGCCAGCCATCTCAACTCTATTTCGCAGGATGCGCGCGATTTGTATGAACGCGGTGCCACCATCTATGGCGATGTGCTTTCCATCCCTTACGAGCAGACCGGAAAGCCCGACCGCGCTGACTCTATACGCATCGGCACGCACGCCCACGCTGTCCGCGAGTTCTCTTCTATCGTCAGCGAAGACAAAGCGAAAGAACTGGCAGCAGAGTTCGTTGAGCTAGGCAAACAAATCGCCGGACTCACCGCCGACGGTGATATGCGGCTCGCTGTTTTTCAAACCTTTTATCGTGAAATCAAACGCGACGAATCGGACAAATTGCTTTCGCCGGATAAGCAAGCCGAACGCATCGAACCTGTGTTCGAGCGGATGCGACAACTCGCCGACGCGATGCGCGCGGAGGAATGGAAACCCGACCGCGCCGAGTTTGTCGAATACGTTGAGTGGGAGCGCGCCACTTCTGCGCGTCAACATGATGCTGAACATGAAACTCACGGACGGCTCACTTATCGCATCGAGAACATCGCCGGCTTAGAGATTGACGAACCAGACGCGGCGCGCGAGCGTGACGACGCCAACTCTGAACGCGATTTCAGCGGCGGCACATCAGCGAAGACTGAATATGAGCGTGTTCGTCTGAAAGACTTGCCGCCGCGTCTGCCCGAAGGATTGAGCGAACAAGGTGAGCGGCAACTGCGTTACGAATTACTGCCGCGTCTTGACCGTCAAATCGAATCAGGCGCGACCACTGCCAGCATCTTCGCCGGACTTGCCGTCGCCGAGCGTGAGGAAGAAAAGCGTTGCCGTGATGAGAAAATCGCTGCTCGATTTGGCGTACACACCCCTTCCAACGAAGACCGCGCGGTTACACGCGATGAAACATTGCGCGCCCTTTACACGCTCGACGCGATGCTGGCGCAAGGCGAAACTACTGCCCGCGAACGCGTTGCGAAGACAGTTGGCGAGTCAGCAAACAATCACGCGGACAGAGCAAGCGAATATGTAAAGCACCGTCTTGCTGTACAGGCTGAAATCCAACGTCACGCGCCCACCATCGGCGAGCGAGTTTCCGCGATTGAAACAGTTGGAAGCCGCGCGGCAGACGACTACCGACAACTAACCGGAGCGGTGCGCGCATTCGAGAGGTCAGAAGCCAAACGAAGCAAACTGCATGAAGAAGCAGAACAATTCGCGCAAACAGTAAGGCAATCACCGGAGTTTCGAGACGCGCTCGAAGCATCCCGCCGCGACAACACGGACGCGCAACAGCACGCCCGTCACGCTCTCGCTAGCGCGCTGACCGACCCATCAGTTGAGCGTGCCTTGCAAGGCAATGCGGGACGTATTGCACACCATCAAAGACTTCTTAGCACCGTCACGGGTCGTGAGATTGAAACATCACTTCAAGCGCACGCGGCTCTCAATCCGCACCTTGACCGAACCCGATTCATTCTTCACCACTTACGAGATGAGCGTGATGGATTAAATATCGGGCAAGCCGTACTGCAACGCACAACAGACAGCCAACAAACAAAATCACATAATGACACAGTGCCTCCGCTCTATGTCAGTTTAGGCGAACAGGGACGCGAACGTTTCGCACTGAGCAGCCTTAACGAGTACCGGATCGCTTCCGCCCTCGCCACCCGTTTGCAAGTTCCTTTGAATGTTTATGAATCGCGGCACGGACGCGAGTTGACCGGCGACAGCGAGACGCGCCGCGAAGTTTATGCTTTCGCCAGAGATTATGTTGATTACCGCTTGCAAGACAGCGCAACGCGGATGCTGAATCAGCGTCCACTTTACCGCGAGTTCCATCAGCGTTTGACGCAAGCGAAGTCGCTCGATGAATTGCAAACGACAATCACTTATATCCGCCGTGAAAACTATGACCGCGCCGCGCATCCTGAAAAGTATGCTGCCGAAGCGCGTGAACTTAAAGAACGAGGCGAGCGCACGCGCCACCCTCTTTCAGAAAGTGAGATAAGCCGGTTATTGCTTGCGCCCGCTCCCGCACATTTCACCTCAGAGATGCGCGACCTACTTCAAACCCGCGCCGCAACAGCGCGCGACAAACAGGCAAAGACGCAGCAACTTGCGCGCGGCGAACTCCCACCCTCACCCGCGCTGAGCGCGCTACTCACGGAGTTTGCCCGCACCAAACATGAAGACCCTGCGCGCCACACTCGCAATGTGCGAGCCTTCTTAGGTGACTACCTCAACCCGCCCAACTCAAACAGAAACCGCTTCTCTTCGCAGAACTTGCACGAACTCGGCAAGAGTTTGGATGCCGCTGAACGCAACTATTTCTTCAAGCTCGTTAATGACACGAAATCCGCTCTACAATCCGGTGCGCCCGTCAAAGAGATAAAGCCCCTTCAACTTATCAAAGAACCGCAGACGCATGGAAAAGACAGCCGGGTTATTACGAATGATGCCCGCGAACAATCAGCGCGTGTGGCGCGGGAAAGCGCGATGTTCCGTCGCTACTATGGAGCAAGCATTTGGCGAGAAACTGAACTAACAAACGACATCACACAAACCGCAACAAACCGTGAAACGCGCGCCGATGGTGAACGAGAAATCGTGCGCGGAATATCGGAGCGCGACATTGAAGTAACAGCCGCGTTGCTCAAGGAACGCTCCAGTCAACCTCATCTCGTCGCTATGACCATAGAATCCCTTCGCACTTCAGATGCTGCGAGCAAACGGCGACTTGGAGAAGTCGTCGAAGTTTTTCGCGGGATGCGTGTTGCGAAGAACGAGCAAGGTCAGATTCATTTCCAAATCACCACGCCGCCGCGCTCTGAACTCGCCCGCGAGGAATGGCAGCAACTTTTTGACCGTTACACAGCGCGCACGATTGAACGCGGCAACAAGACACCAAACCTTTCTGATTCGCAACGACGTGATTTGCGACGCAGGGCGCAGAGTGAAGCGTGGCACGATCTGACAACGGAGTTTGGGCGTACACGCGCAAACCTTAGCGCGCCTTTATCTGACGAACGAGCGCAAGAGGTGGAGAAAACTTTTTCAAATACTCTCGCTCTGCAAGAACGCGCCCGCATCGCGCACGACGCGCGGGAAAGTTTCATCGCCGCACAAGTTGCTCAAGTCACACGCAAGCTGTCCGACAATCAAGGCTTCACCGAGATTCAGGCGCACGAAGCCCAACAACTCGTTCGTCATGCGCTCGCTTCACCGCTTGTTGATGGACACCTTCAATCGCGCTCTCCTCAAGATTTGTCGTCGCTCACACAGCAACGCACGGACAACATCGCTGAATTTACTAACCGCACCATCATGCCGCGTGACCGTGAAGCGTATCTTCATTTTGATGAGTATGCGGCGCGCACCAAGTCGGAATATCTTGCGTCATTCCGACAGATTGATGCTGCACAATTGTTGATACAGCGTGAAGAAAGACGCGCCAAGTTTGCCCCCTTGCGCGAAGAGATGGGAAAGCGCGTCAGCAGTTATTTATTAGAAGCGGTTCGCACAAACGACGCGGCGAGTTTTCAACGCGAAAGCTCCCGGCATACGGAAGCCATCAGCCGCATCATTACAGGAACCATTCACGATAGCGGAAAGAATCTCGCAGAGTTCAACCTGAACAACGAGCGCGTGCGGGATGTCTCGCACCGTCTCGTCACCCGACTTCCACACGCTCAAGGACGAAGTCATGAGCGTGTCGCCATCGAACATTCACGCGAACATCAACTCGGTGAAGTTGCGCGCCAAGACCATGCGCTTCCGGTTCACACCGTTGGAGAACCCCACCCAAAATCGCACGCCGTTCAACCTTCAGCGCAAAAACACATCTCGCCTTCGCTGATGCCAAGCCATGCTGAAACGAGCCGTACAGATGAAGCAATCGAACAACGCATCAACCACTCGTTGAAGCATTTGGAAGGTCAAGCGATAGTGCAAAATGTCACGCACAATCTAAACGACCAACCGCTGTCTAACGGCGGCAAGCAAACGGCGCACGAGATGAACGCTGACAATCGGGCGTTGCGCGAGCGAGTATTTGTGCTTGTTCGTTGATGTATTCTACAACTCGCATTTATGATTGAGACGGCGATACAATCAGCCCGTCAACTTGTTTATCTTTTCGCCAAGTGTCACCGCTTATGTCGTCGCACACGCTTCTAAAATTACTGGCTCAGATCAAGTCTGGAATAATTATTTTTGAACCCTTCAGGCGCACGCCGCAGGAAATAGCCGAGTTTCAGGATACGGTTGAACGGTTACAAGAACTCAAACAACTGAATCTGATTCGGAGTTTATTCACCGAACGCCGTGCCTTTGCTGATGGCGAACATTGCATCCTTGCAATGGTGCAAGGTGGACTCACGGCAGACGGTGAGCAACTTCTCATAGAACATCAAGACCACGTCTCATTACAACAAGCTACAGACTGAATCCATTCCATCTCATCTGCTAAACGCAGCCGCGTAGAAGCCCCGATGCGTAAGCGTATGCTGATTGATGAATACCTGCCCATTTATGACGTGCGCGAGCGACACCGCATCGCAGTTCATGCCCCCGTCGAGCGAGTTTATGCGGCAGTTCGCGCACTGGACATCAGCGAAGCACGTTTGACGCGCACACTCTTTCGGTTGCGCGGACTTCCCTGCCCACCCCGCTTCAAACTCGATGATTTCCTGAAGCTGCGTTTCATTCTCTTGGGCGAACGCCCCGACGAGGAATTGCTGCTCGGACTCGTCGGCAAGTTCTGGACGCCGGCGGGCGAGCTTCGTCTGCTGACGCGCGAAGAGTTTAAGAATTTCAATGAACGCGGTTACGCCAAAGCCGCTTGGAACTTCTCCTTGACGCGAACATCAGACGACGTTGCATCGCTTGAGACAGAGACGCGCGTGTTTTGCACGGACAGCGCGAGCCGCATGAGATTTCGTTTGTATTGGACAGTTGTCGGAGCGTTTAGCGGTATCGTTCGCCGCGAGATGCTAAGGATCATCAAACGAAACGCGGAGAGCGGAGAGAGATGAAAGTCAGCCAAGACGCTTATGGGCAACAACTGCTCGCGCAATATAACAGTCAAATGCCGACTGCTGAAATCATCGAAAGAGATGACGGCTTTCTTGACATCGGCTCAGACGCAGGCTTGTACTTCCGCGAATATAAACAATGGTCTTCCGTAGAACGCCGTGCGGTCAAATTAGCGCGGGGCAGAGTCTTAGACATCGGTTGCGGTGCGGGTCGTCACTCCCTTTATCTACAACAAATCAGCTTTGACGTGACTGGCATAGACATCTCGCCCGGCGCGATCAAGGTGTGCAAGCTGCGCGGTTTGAGAAAGGCAATCGTCAGACCCGTCACCGACGTTGATAAGTTCAAGCACGACTCATTCGACACAGTGATCCTGTTCGGCAACAACTTCGGCTTGTTCGGCAGTCCCAAGGCGGCACATCTGATCCTTAAAAAGCTTTACCGGATAACATCTCCCAACGCGCGCATTATCGCGGGAACTCTCAACCCGTACAAAACAAGCGACCCGGATCATCTTGAGTACCACAAATTGAACAAGCGGCGCGGCACAATGCCCGGACAAATACGAATGCGAGTGCGATACAGGCGAGCGACTGGAGCATGGTTCGATTATCTTTTCGTCTCTCCGCAAGAAATGGAAGATATTTTCAAAGATACAGATTGGCGAATCGAAAGGTTTATCGCACCGGAAGCGGCAAACTACTTTGCTGTTATTGGGAAGAAATCTTTATAAATGCTCCAGTGGTGTGTGAGCGATAGTTCATATATGAACATGAGCGGCAAATCTACAATGCTCAAGTTTAGATTATTGACCTCTGATGATTTTCCGTTGTTGCTTGAGTGGCTGTCGAAAGAACATGTCAAAGAGTGGTGGGATGACGGCGATGATACGCTTGAGAAGGTCGCGCGCCACTATGGAGAGGCTGAAGAGGGACTCGCAAGGTTCATCTTGTTTGAAGTGGAAAAAGGCGGCGAGAAACCCATCGGCTACTTCCAGTATTACTGCGTCCCTGACGGTTCAATCGGCATTGACCAATTTATTGGCGAAGAGGATTACATCAATCGAGGCGTAGGCGAAAAGGCAATCAGAATGTTCACTGAGATGATTATGCGTGAACATGAACCGACGAGCATCATCCTTGACCCTGCGCCGGACAACAAAAGAGCTATTCGATGTTACGAGAAAGTCGGCTTCAAGCACTATGAAACAAAGCAAACAGAAGACGGTCACTTAGCTTATATGATGCGGTTCGATTGCCAGCAACCTGCGATCTGATGCCTCTCTTAATGAGTAGCCATGTCTTATTTGATTCGTAAAGCACATCGAAATGACATCCCATGCATGGAAAAGTTGCTTGGGACTTACATGCAGGAGACATATCAGAGCGCGTGGGGAGGAACAGCGCAACGACTAGAGCAGCATTTGGTTGGCAGCGAAGTAAAAATATGTGTCGCAGAAACCTCTGACCGTGAAGTTGTCGCTTTCGTCGCATGGACGGCTTCCTACGATCTTCACTGGTGTATGAAAGGCGGCGAGGTCATAGACCTGTTTGTTTATCCGTCTCATCGCGGTCGTGGCGTCGTGATGTTACTGATAACAGATATTGCGATGGAGATTCAGAAGCACGGAGGCGCATATCTCAAAGGCGGGGCGGTGGGTAGTTCTGTTGTTCATCGTCTCTATCAACGGATCGCAATGCGTGTTTCGGAAAATGATTACTACGTCTCCGGACGCGCGTTTCGACGGTTAGCCGAGTTGTCAGGTAAAAGTCCGCGTGAAATAGTCAGTGGCTTGCCGGAAGTAGCGTGGAACTATGAGCCGTGAGCGGCATGATTTCCGCGTTCGCCCGCATCACTATACACAGTCAGCATACACAGTTAGCGCGCAACAACTCTGTTGCGAAAGGGAAACTATTATTTCAGTTCGTCCGGCTGTCGAAAGTGACGTTGAAGTTCTCTGCTCGTTTGACATGATTGCGCGTGAGGAAAACGCTCGTCGAGAGTTTATCGGGCGTTCAGTGGCTGCCGACACTTGCTTTGTCGCCGTCGCCGATGGAGAAGTCATCGGTTACGGTGTGTTGAACTATACTTTTTACTACAACGGGTGCATTGACATGCTGTACATGCATTCTGACCATCGGCGGCGTGGCGCAGGCACGGCGTTGCTAAGGCACATGGAGTCGCTCTGCCGAACTCCCAAGTTATTCACTTCGACGAACCTTTCAAACCTACCGATGCAGTCGCTGCTCGCCAAATTAGAATATGTGTTGACGGGCGTGATTCACAACCTCGACGAAGGCGACCCGGAGATCGTGTATTTCAAGCGGCTCAGGTGAATCGAACGCGC
>Ga0136614_10002000_pt1 | contig 12457 bp, 11 predicted proteins | sample AntDrymUQ2792106_2_FD_106643 | JGI IMG/M metagenome (GOLD analysis project Ga0136614, IMG submission 106643) | Polar desert sand microbial communities from Dry Valleys, Antarctica - metaG UQ279 (21.06) | ecosystem: Environmental > Terrestrial > Soil > Desert | place: Antarctica: Dry Valley...
GAAAGGAGAAGTGTGGACACGGCTTCGCTGTGATTTTGTTTTGATTCAATTCACGCAGGGGGCGTGTCCTCACTTTCTCCTTTCGCCCTTCTCCTTTCTCCTTTTTTGTACGGCTTCGCCGCCCGGTTCGCCCACTTTTTCATTGGTTGGGACGACGGCTGCAACTGAAGGCGAGTTTGAGCGCGGGTGAGCGGTATTGCCGCCGATGGCTTGCTGTGAATCGTCGGCGAAGTATTCGTTGACTTTTGTGCGTCGTCCGCGCAGTGCCGGCGTCTGTTGCTTGGACTCGTCCATCTTGTTCGGGCTGTTGTTGCTGCGCTCGTCGCCCATCTGCTGGCCGCGCCGCTGTGCCGGGATGCCCGCTTTGCTCTGTGCTTTCTTCGTCGCCATCTTGCTTCCTCCTGTTGGTCTCCTGATTGCAAATACTGTCTCTCGCCGCAATCGTCGTTATTCCACTTATGCTTCGCGGACACGCAGCGGTTCTGGCTCAATTGGTCGCGATGATTGTTCGCGCGCGGCGGCATCGGGCGTGGCGGGCGGCGGTGGGTTGGCGACGAAAGTTTCGAGCGCCGTGTCCAAGACTTCGCCGATGCGCGAGGCGAAGATGATTTCTAAATCCTTGCGGACTTCTTCGGGAATGTCTTCGAGGTCGGCTTCGTTGCGCGAAGGCAGGATCACGCGACGAATGCCGGCGCGGTGCGCGGCGAGAACTTTTTCCTTGATGCCGCCGACGGGGAAGACCAAGCCCGACAGAGTGATCTCGCCGGTCATCGCCGTGTTGTGATTGACGCGCCGCCCGGTCATCAGAGACGCGAGTGCTGAAATCATCGCGACGCCCGCCGATGGGCCGTCCTTCGGGATCGCGCCGGCGGGGACGTGCAAATGCACGCCGTAGTTTTTGAACATTTCTGCCGGAATACCAAACTCGGCGGCATGGGACCAAAGGTAAGAACGTGCCGCACGCGCGGACTCTTGCATCACTTCGCCGAGTTGACCCGTGATCGTCAAGCCGGAGCCGCCGGGCAAGAGTGTCGCTTCGATGAAGAGGATTTGCCCGCCCATCTCCGTCCAAGCCATGCCGGTCGCGACGCCCGCCGGCAATTCCTTGCGCGCCTCTTCCGGGTAAAAGCGCGGCGCGCCTAATAACTCTTTAATGTCTCCGGCTTGGACGCGCACCTTCTCAGCTTCGCCCTTTGCGACACGCAGCGCGGCTTTGCGCGCGACGCTGCCGATGGCACGCTCGAATTGGCGCACGCCCGCCTCGCGCGTGTAACGTTCGGCCAACAGCATCAGCGCGTCGTCAGTGATCGCGAATTGTTCCGGTTGTAGGCCGTTCTCAATAATTTGGCGCGGGACTAAATACTGCTTGGCGATGTGGAGTTTTTCCTGATCGCTGTAGCCGGCGAGTTGAATAATCTCCATGCGGTCGCGCAAGGGAGCGGGGATGGGACCAAGCTGGTTGGCCGTCGTGATGAAAAAGATTTTCGACAGATCGAAGGGCAGATCGAGATAGTGATCGCGAAACGTCGAGTTCTGTTGCGGGTCGAGAATCTCAAGCAGCGCCGCCGCTGGATCGCCGCGATAGTCTGAGCCGAGCTTGTCGATCTCGTCGAGCATCATCACGGGATTATTGACGCCGGCGCGCCGGATCGACTGAATGATCCGGCCCGGCAGCGCACCGATGTACGTGCGTCGATGGCCGCGCAATTCCGCTTCGTCGCGCACGCCGCCGAGAGATAATCTTTCAAACTCGCGCCCCAACGCGCGAGCAATCGAACGTCCCAAACTTGTCTTGCCGACGCCCGGCGGGCCGACGAAACAGAGGATCGGGCTTTTCGTGTCGGGCCGCAGTTTGATGACGGCCAAGAATTCAAGAATACGCTCTTTGATGTCTTCGAGGCCGTAGTGATCTTCGTCGAGAATGCGCTTGGCTTCATCGAGATCGAGCTTATCGGCGGTCGATTTCTTCCACGGCAATTCGAGAATGAATTCGAGATAAGTGCGGATCACATGATAATCGGGCGCGGCGGCGGGCAGCTTTTCCATGCGGCGCAGTTCGCGCTCGGCTTCCTTGCGAACATCTTCGGGCAAGTCAGCTTCGTTCAGCCGCTCCCTCATCATCTCGGCGTCGGCACGCTCGCCGCTTTCGTCGTCGCCCAACTCTTTCTGAATCGCCTTCAATTGTTGGCGCAAAATGTAATCGCGCTGCGCCTTGTCCATCTCGCCCTGCGCTTCGGTCGCGATCTTCGAGCGCAGTTGCATGATCTCGACCTCGCGGGCGAGGCGCGCGTGCGCGAGACGTAATAACTCGTCTGCCGTGTCGGCTTCGAGCATCGACTGTTCTTGATCGACGCCGAGATCGAGGATGGAGGCGAGGAAGTAAGCGACCGTCACGGGATCATTCGCGCCTAAGACGGCGGCGCGCACTTCGGGCGGGACTTGCGGCAGCATCGCCAGTACGCGCTCGATCAAAGAGCGGACGTTGCGCTGCAACGCCTCGGTTTCTCCCGCGTCAATTGTCACGAGCGCGGGCAGAATTTGGACGCGGGCGCGCAAGAAGGGATCGGTCTGCGTCCATTCGAGGACGCGGATGCGCTCCGTGCCTTGCACGATGATCTGGATCGCGTCGGGACTGCGAAACATTCGCTTGATCATGACGAGCGTCCCGACTTCGTAGAGTTCTGCCGGCGTCGTCGCTTCTTCTTCCGTGCCTTTGTCGGGGCGGACGCTCACGCAGGCCAGCAATTTCTCTTCCGTCTGGAGCGCCGCCTCGACCGCTGCGACCGAACGCGGGCGACCCGCCGCGAGCGGCACGACCGTGCCGGGAAATAGGGTCGTGTTCTGCAAAGGCAACACTGCGATCTCAAACGGCGGCGTGCCGGTTTGCGGCAGTGTTTCTTGATTTGCGTTCTGCTCGTTAGGTTGATTCTCAGCCATGATGAATGCCGCGCGCCGTCACAAATTAAAATTTGATAGACAATCGTTGGCGACGCAAATTTGTCCCAGAGGGACAGATGAAAATAGCCCAGCGATTCATCGCTGGGTAAAAACGTGAACCGGGATGCGAGTCCCGGAGGGACGGCTGAAGTAGATCATACGTTACATATTCAATCGTCCCTACGGGAACTCAGCCTTTCACGCGGCTCGCCCCAGCGATGAATCACTGGGCTATTGCCAATCGCCCCTCACCGGGCTGAACAGATTGCTTCGGTTGAATCCTCATCGCTGAAGAAAGTCCCGTCCTCAGCCGTGTTCATTCCGCTTGCCACTTCGCAAACGCAGAATCAACAACCCGTCTTGGTAATTGCTCTCAATCGATGCGCCCTCAATCGGCTGCGGAAAGCGGAGCGTTTTCTCGAAGCGGCTGTAAGTGATCTCTATTTGATGATACGAGATGGTCTCGCTGCACAAATGATCGCGGCGTGTGCCGGCGATGACGAGGAGCGGGCCGGCGATTGTGACCTCAATCTCTTCGGGACTGACGCCGGCCAGATCGACTTTCACCAGCCAGCCGTCGGTGGTCTGATACACATCCGCCGCCGGGGCCCAATGCCGCTCTGCCGGACGCTGCCGCCGCCCCGCCGGCATCAGCCGAAAATATTGGTCAATGGAATTTGCCATTACAAAAACAGTGACGAGTGACGAGTGACAAGTGATGAGCAAGAACAAGTTTTTATCTTGTCACTGTTGTTATCAGCCGAAGATTCGATTCCAGAATGACGAACCGCTGGAGATTTCTTCGAGGGCTTCGGCGAGTTCGCGGTCGTCGTTGGTTTCTAAGGCGACGTCGGCCATCGAGATGATGCCGCGCAGGACTTGATCGCGATCCACGATGGGGATGCGGCGCACTTGCTTGTCGCCCATCTTGCGAATGGTGTCGATGACGCGGTCGTTGGGCTGCGCGGTGTGAACGTCCGTCGTCATGATCTCTTCGGCGGGGGTCGTTTGCGCGTTCTTGCCTTCGGCGATAGCGCGGACGACGATGTCGCGGTCGGTGATTAGTCCGACGAGTTTTCCGTTGCCCTGCCCCCTCGCCGCAGATTGGCGATTCCCGGTGTTGGTCGCTGCTGTGTTCGCGTCGGCAGTCGCGACGATGTCGGTCGTGGCCGCCGTCGCATCTGCGCGCTCGACGACGGGGATCACGCCGGTATCTTCGTCGCGCATCATGCGTGCGACTTCTTCGAGCGGGGTATCGCGGGTGGCGACCGTCACATCACGCGTCATAATGTCGCGGCAGCGAACGTGCGAGCGCGAAGCTCCGCGTGCTTCTCTGCGTCCGGTGAACATCTCGCGTCCACGCTCCCACATCGACTGATCATCACGGTCGCCGGAGCTTCTGTTAGAGCGTTCATAATCGCCGCGCTCGCCGCGCCGCCCAACCGCGCCGGTGTCGTAATCTGTGCGATAGCTCTCGCGCTCGCCGCCGTAAGAACGCTCGCGACCATAATCGTCATAATCGCGTCCGCCGCCGAGATAGCGTTCGCGGTCGGGCGCGTAAGACATCTCGTCCGCGCGGTAATCGTCGCGATAGTTGTGGCTGTCGCCGCGCTCGTAGCCCTCTCGTCGGAGCGGGCGTTCGTCTCCGTAATCGCCGCGTCCGCGCTGTTGGCGTCCGCCGTAAAACTCGTCATCTCTATCGTTGCGGTATTTAGACATTGCTTCCTCCTGAATCGATCACCCAAAAAATAAGGGGGCCACCCTGCATCGAGGCACGGGCCAAGCAGACCACGACCGCCGCGCGGCGAAACAAAACCGCCGACCGGCTGCCGGCTCTTGTTAAAATGTGCTTCAAGGGAACGGGGATGATTATAAATGCAAAAGGCGGGAAAAAACAGTGACGAGTGATGAGTGACGAGTGACGAGTTGAAGGAACGTGTCTTTCGCTCGTTACTCGTCACTCGTCATTGCTTTACTGATTGGTCATCACTTCGGCGACGACTTGGACTTGCGCGCGGATGTCGAGCGTGCCGGGTTCGATGGGCGTGGGCGGCGCGGCTTCGGCGGAGACACGCGCGCGGGCCGCATCAGCATAGAGCGGAATCGGCGGACGAACCATGCCTGATTCGACGACTTCGACGATCCGCACGACGCGCCCGCCGAGCGCGGCGGCGAGCGTCTGCGCTTTGGCGACGGCCTCGCGCGTCGCTTCGGTCAATGCCTGTTCCTGCGCCGGTCGGTCGCGGCGGAGCGTGAATGAAAGGCTATCGATGTTCGAGGCCCCGGCGGCTGAAGCCGCGTCAATCGTTGCGCCGACCTTCGACAGATCACTGAGCGTGACGGTGATCGTATTGCGCGCTTCGTAACCGCGAATGAGTGGCGGCTGCCCTTCGCGGTAAGCGTACTGCGGCTGCAAGCTGTAGCCGCTCGTCTTAACTTCCGCGTCCGTCCCGACGACTTGTTTGACGGCGCGCATGATCGCGTCTGCCTTGCGCGCGTTCTCTTGCTGCGCTTCCAAAGCGGTGCGCGCTTGCGTCACCGCCGCAATTTGCACAATGGCCGTGTCAGGCTGCGCCTGCACGAGCGCATCGCCGGTGACGACCACGCGCGTCATTCCCGCCCCGGCTCCTGCGCTCGTGACGCCCGTCTGACTGTTGCCGCCGCTGCTCTGGCTCCCACGCGCTCGCAACGCGCTCGCTTGAAACGGCGTGCCTTCTTGATAGGTTGTGATCACGTCGCGCTTGACTTCGCCTGTCGCTTCGACTTCCGCCGACTCGCGAAACCAAGACTCATTCTGCCAACGATCCGCATTCAAGATCAGATATTTCTGCTTGTCCGCCAAAATCAACCACCCGCCCGGCTCGACCGTCCGGCCCAAACGACCGCGCACCGTAATTTCTTCGACTGCAACCGCGAACGCCTGCTCCCCGCATAAAAAGAAACTCGCGCCAAGAACCGCGAGCAACATGATTCGTCTTTTCATTTTTTTCTCCACTCCCGTCAATTAAAATTTACCAACGCGCGCCCCGCGCCGCCATCGCCGGGAGAAGACTTGAAGGCGCGGCCTAACACGCGCGCTCACTTCGAGAGAACGCGCGAGCGTGTCATTGCTTGCGTGTGTTGTTGAACTGTGACCAGTTTGTTACGATTTTCCGCGCAATGCAATCCTTCAACAAAAGCTCTCTCAATCCCAGACGCCCGCACCGCACCGGTGAGGCAGTGATTGTCGGTCGCATCGAAGACGTGCCGCCGGGCCGCAGCGCGACCGTCGAACTCCACGGCGGCAAAGAACTCGCGCTCTACAACGTGGGCGGCGAATTCTACGCGACGGAAAACTTCTGCCCCCACCGCGGCGCGCCCCTCGCCGACGGCCAACTGTGCGGCCCAACCATCGAATGCGACTGGCACGGCTGGCGCTTCGACGTCCGCACCGGTGCGTGCCTCAATCGTGCCAACAGTGATCTTGAATTCTACGAAGTCATGATCGAAGACGGGTGGATTAAGATTGTGATTTAGCTCCTGCTCCAACATCCTTAACAATCTCAAGTGGCGCAGCATTAAGACAACCGAATCTCGTCAAAACCTCACGAGACTAGAAGCCGATCCCACGCTCGACGTAGCCAAGGCCCTTGAAACACCATCCTTCGCCACATCCGCTTGTGGCTTACATGAGCTATAGCATTCAAGAAAAAGCAAGAGACAAGATGGACAGGATGCACCAAATCAAGCACAGCGTAATGAGCGGGCGCGCGGTGGTGGCGCTCTGCTTCATCCCGTCAATCCTGTTCATCCTGTCAAATTGTTTTTCTTAAAGTCTTATTTTCAGATGAGACGGGCATTGGAGGATAACAATGCTGGTGACGAAGCATTGATAATAAAGCGGCGCGACTCTGCGCCTGTTAAGACTGGAAATCAAAAAATTTCTTCTGACCGCTCGCCCCAAAAAGGTGAAGCCCCCGCGACTCTGGGAAGGAGTCAATTCGGAAGCGGGGGCTTCTTGCTCCGCGCGTGGTAGAAGGGATACCGTAGGCGCGGGCACGACGGCCACTCGTGAAGGGGAGCGAGGGCCGATCTTGTGAGGAATCTCAAAGAGCTTGGCTGGGGTGTGCCGGGCCTCGCGCATTCGTCGAAACGAGGCGAACTTTATTTGCGCGAGCGGCCCGTTGTTGCGCCAACTATTCCGTCGGCTTGCTGTTGTCCGCCGGCACACTGGCAGAGGCCGCCGCGCGCATGATCTTCTTGAGGGCGTCAATAGCCGGGCGCGCGCACTGCTCGTCGATCTGGTGTTGTGACAATCGGAGCAGCGTGTGGCGAATCTCTTCCGGCGTCAAATCCTGTTCACACACGTCGTCCATCACCATCATCTCTCCCTTGGTATCCATTATGATCTTTCTCAATTACTTTCGTGCTGAAACGGACAGGCCCCTGAAGCTAGTAATCTGCCCGCTTAATGTTGCGGTTGGGAGTTCACGCTGGCGGCGTGCTGGGTCGCGCCCGCGGCAACCGCATGGTTGAACTGTGCACCCTTCATCTTCCCGCGGGCAGACTACTAGATGGCTTCGAGTTGATGGGCGAGCGTTGAGCGGCGTACGGCGGCTAGTAACTGCTCAACGTCAAGCGGTTTGCTCAAGAACCCATCAGCACCGTTTTGCAAGCAAGCCTTCCGCGTCTCGATGCTCGATTCCGAACTGACGATATAAACTTTCGAGTTGGGGTAATGCTCTTTGATGTATTCGAGAATACGTAAGCCGACTTCCGGCGTATCAAGCACGGGAGGCAGATGCAGATCGAGGATCGAAACCGCCGGCTCATAAACCATCGCCCGGCGAATCGCCGTCTGGAGATCATTAGCCGTCATCACTTCATACTCGTCACACAGCGTCCAGAACAGTTGTTGCCGGATGGCCGCATCATCATCAATAACTAAAATTTTAAGCTTCATGGACGCTTTCCTCTGTCGCACTGTAATACGAAAAAGCAATTGCTTCAGATTGCTTCCCCGCCCCTCGGCTTGCTCGAAACGAACTCTCAAATTTTCCAATTAACAAGACTGCGCTCTTTCCCTACGCAATGCTTGTGCCAACTGTTCTGAGCGCACGAACTCGCCGAATTTGCGCTCAAGTCAGAGAATGAAGAGATGTCCTTCAGCCAGACCGTTAACAAGCGTGGACAGTCGGCGGAGCGGAGTGTGTACAGGAATGGACAGAAAAGTACTGAGTACTGAGTACTGAGTGAAAAGCAATTGTCTTTTACTCAGTACTCAGTATTTTCTACCCAGAAATGTGGAGATCGCCGATCAGCCGGTGCATATAAGAGCGGCTGATGCCGAGTCGTTTGGCGGCGGCGGCTTTGTTGCCGTGTTCGGAGTGCAGGGCATTGATCAGGAGTCGGCGCTTGAGAGCGAGGACCGCGCCTTCAAAAGTGGTCTCGTCCGCGACCGGGACGCCGCCGGGCGTCGTGGTCGCGGTGGGCAACGTGCGGAGCATCTTTTCCGGCAAGTACTCAAGGCCGAGGCGCGGGCCGGTAGTCAGGACGACGAGACGCTCGATGACATTCTCTAACTCGCGCACGTTGCCGGGCCAGACGTATTCCTGCAAGGCTTCGATGAGCGCGGGTTCGAGTTGCGCGAGCGCGCGCCCGTGCTTCTCGGCAGACTTGGCGGCGAAGTGGGCGGCCAGCATGGGAATGTCGTCGCGGCGCTCGCGCAGCGGCGGCAGCGTGAGCGGTACGACGTTGAGGCGGTAAAAGAGATCGCGGCGAAAGCGTCCGGCTTCGACTTCTTGTTCGAGATCGCGGTTGCTCGCCGCGATCAGACGGATGTCAACGGTCAAGGTCTTGGTCCCGCCAAGTCGCTCGAAGGCGCGTTCTTGCAAGACGCGCAACAGCTTGACCTGCACGTTGGCGCTCAACTCTCCGATCTCGTCGAGAAAGAGCGTGCCACCGTCGGCCAACTCGAAGCGACCGCGCTTCAACCCCGCCGCGCCGGTGAACGCGCCTTTCTCGTGGCCGAATAACTCCGACTCGATCAGCGTCTCAGGCAAGGCCGCACAGCTGACCGCGATGAAAGGGCCGGAGGCGCGTGCGCTCTCTTCGTGGATCGCGCACGCCAGTATCTCTTTGCCGGTCCCATTCTCGCCCGCGATCAGGACGGTGGCATTCGTTTCGGCAACGGCGCGCGCTTGCTTGAGGACGCGCTCTAACACAGGCGCGGAGCCGCACAAGCGTTTGAAACCCTGTCGTGCGCCGAGCGTCGCGCGCAATCGCAGATTCTCTTGCTCTAGCCGGCGCACCCGCGCGGCTTGCTTTGCGATGTGCGAGACTTCCTCTTCATTGAAAGGCTTCTCAAAAAAACCGTAAGCTCCGCAACGAATGGCTTCGAGCGCTACCTGCTTTGAATGTGTCCCGGTGATGACGATAACAGGCACGCTCGGGCGCTCGGCCCGCGCGGCTTCAATGACGGCGAGGCCCTCGGAGATGCCGTCCAAGTCGGGCGGCAAGTGCAGATCGCACAGCACAACATCGACGTGGCCGCCTTGCAATTGCGCGACGGCCCCGGCGCGCGTCTCGGCTTCGACGACGTGATGCTCGCCGTCAAGCGCCCAGTAGAGTTGACGCCGCAGCACTTGATCGTCATCAACAATCAACACCGTCGCCTTGTCCCGCGCCTGCTCACTCATTCGGTTGTTCAGGAAAATTTGGAATCGAGTGACCGACGAGAACTTACCACAAAGGGGCTGAAAAGCAAGGCGGAAGTTTAGCTCGCTTGACGAGCGCGGCTCTTCATGCTCCGGCAGGAAGAACGACGCGGAAAGTCGTGCCGCGACCGAGTTCTGAATTGACATCGAGCCGCCCGCCGTGCGATTCGACGATCTCGCGGCAGGTGTAGAGGCCGAGGCCGATGCCTTTGCTCTTCGTTGTGGCGAAGGCGCGGAAGAGGCGCGTGCGAATAAACTCTTCAGTCATCCCGATGCCGCTATCCGCCACGCTGAAGAAGACGTAACCGCTGCCTTCCGTCCCGGCAGCGATTATTAAGCGCCCACCCTTTGCGCCCATCGCTTCGAGCGCGTTAATCACGAGGTTCTCGACGACGCGCTCCATCCGATCAGGATCGATGGGCGCGGTGAGGGTTTCCGGCAACTGTGTCTCAAGGTCATAGAAATGTGCGACCGGCTCGGCGGTCGCGGCCAGCGCGCGACGAATGACGGGGACCAGATCGGCAGGGCGTTGCGTGCGTCGATATTCGCCGCTGAGTGTTTTGACCGGCTCGCTCAAACGCGACACGATGGCGCGCAGTTTGTCGGTTGCCTCGCGCAAACTGTGGATCGCGTCGGCGCGAAATTCTTCGCGGTGAAACTGCCGTTCCATGTTGTTGACGAGCATCGACAGTCCTGTGATCGAGTTCTTAAGATCGTGCGTCAGCATCGCCGACAGGCGCATGAACGACTCGAATTGTTTGGTCTCGGCGGCGCGTGCGATCTGTTCGCGCAGGCGGTCGCTCATCAGATTGAAGCTCTCGGCCAGTTTGTTCGTCTCGTCACTCGACTGCACGAGGATGCGCTGATCGAGATTGCCGCGCGCGATGGCCGTCGCCGCTGCCGCGACGCGGTCGATCCGTTGCGCCGTGCGATTGACGATCACGAAGATCAACCCTGCGCCCACGAGCGCCACCAACCCGGCGAGGGAGAAACTTAACCATCCTGCGCCGCCACGCACGCCGGCAACGGCAGCCGAATAATTTCCGGCCACGCCCAGCGAGAGGCCGAGTTCCGGCAATGGACGACAAGCCGCCAGCCATTGGTCCCCATGCGGCGGCGCACGATAAAAGCGCGTGCCGCTTGCGCCCGCCGCCATGTCGCGCGCGATAGGAGCGAAATGCGGCATCGTGGAAGCCGCTGGTTGATACATCACCGCCTCGTTCGTGTGGAAGACGATCTGCCCCTCGCGATCAACGGCGACGATCTGTTCCGGGTGCTCTGACTCTCTTCCGTCCCCCGCAACATCCGGCGCGGCCACGCTGCGCGCCGCTTTTTGCAACAGCGAATTGAACTTCAACACTGCCACCACCGCGCCGACAGGATTGCGGCCTCCTCCACTTCCCGCAAATACCGGCACGACATACGCCACGCCCGCGCCAAACGACTCCCGCGACACTGGCGCGCGCAACAATTTCGGTTCAGTCAGCGCCCACACGCGCTCATCGACACGCCACTGTCCCGGCCAAAAATTTTCCGTCTGCAATCTCACCGCGTCGCGGCCCGGCTGGAGCGGCGGCTCGGCGCGCAAGAGCGGACGACTGCCCGCCGCGACGAGCATCAACGATGCGTAATCATCCTGCTCATTTTTCAGCAGCGACGCGAAGGCGGCAGCCACGCCTTCCGGCAACGACAGCACGGCCTTATCCGGCGTGTCACTCACGGAGGCGGTCGCCCCTGCGCCGTGCGCATACTCGCTGACAGCGGGCATTGCAGCCAACGCTTTCAGATCGGCTTCGCGCTCCGCCAGAGAATTCTCCAACGCGCGCTCCAACAACCGCACCCGCCCTTCAATATCGGCGCGCACGAATTGCTCCGCCGCCCGCGCGCTGTCCCGCCAGTAGAGCGCGCTCACCGCCAACAGCGGTACGATCCCGCAGAGCAGAAAGACCAGCAGAATTTTTCCGCGAATGCTCATCGTGAAGGCCGAAGATTTTAGCGCGCCGACGGTGCGGCCCAGCAAGTATTTGTCTCAACTTGTAAAGCTAACCACCGCGACGAGGCTGTTGACACAGAAGCTATTTGACAAATTCTTTTTTCCCCGAAGGGGATAGATTCAATCGCGTCGGGCGTTGCCCGACGCGATTGAATAAGTCGCTTTCAGCGACAAGAAGACCTGTCACACAGTCGCCTCAATAAAGAGCGGCAAACGAGTCTGTGACTCATCAATCTTTCCGTCTCAGTCCGTCTGTCCGACGCGCGTCCGCCGGAATTCCGCGAGCAACGGCGCGAGGCGTTTGACGATTGATGGATGGAGCGCTGTGCCGGCGGCGGCGATGCCATTGCGATTCTGCACGTCCTCGGTGTTGTAGCGATACGGCTGGCCCCAGAGGTCTGTGAGACTGCCGCCGGCTTCGCGCAAGATAGCTTCGGGCGCGCAGGTGTCCCATTGCTGTGTGCGCGAAGAGAGCGAGATGTAGAGATCGCATTGCCGCTCGACGATGAGGCCGATCTTGATGCCGACTGAGCCGCGCCGCACTTCTTCTTTGATTCCGCACGCACGGATCACTGCGTCCATGCGCGGGCTGCGATGCGAGCGGCTAGCGGCGAGCCGCGCCCGTGTCAAATCTCGCATATCAGAAACGCGCAGCCGTTCCGCCTTCATCTCAGGACGCATGACCCACGCGCCCGCGCCTTGTGCGGCACAGTACAACACGTCCGTCACCGGCAGATAGAGAACGCCGAGCGCCGGCACGCTCTCGACCGCCAAGCCGATCTGCACGGCGAAATCCCCGTTGCCTTCGATGAAGCCTTTGGTCCCATCCAGC
>Ga0136614_10002001_pt1 | contig 12456 bp, 14 predicted proteins | sample AntDrymUQ2792106_2_FD_106643 | JGI IMG/M metagenome (GOLD analysis project Ga0136614, IMG submission 106643) | Polar desert sand microbial communities from Dry Valleys, Antarctica - metaG UQ279 (21.06) | ecosystem: Environmental > Terrestrial > Soil > Desert | place: Antarctica: Dry Valley...
GATACTGATCCAGCACTTGACGGCGGGCGATTCTCTGGACGAGTTCCTGGATGGGTTCCCTAGCGTCAGCCGAGAGCAGGCCGTCGCCTACCTGGAGATGACCCCGGAGGCTATCGAGAGCTTAGCTGGTGCGCGTGCTGCTCGATGAGAACGTGGACCGGCGGTTGAAGCGATTGTTCGGCGAGGGCTTCGAGGTCACCACCGTTACCGAGCGCGGTTGGAACGGCAAGGACAACGGGGAGCTGCTCGCTGCGGCGCAAGAAGAGTTCGATGCCCTCGTAACGATGGATCGGGGTATCCCGCACCAGCAGAACCTGGAAGGAATCGCACTCGTAGTCTTGCTGTTGGAGGCGCCGAGCAACCGCCTGATCGATCTGGCGCCCCTCGCGCCGGAGACAAAGGAAGCCTTGGGCGGAGCACGACCGGGAGACGTGCTGCGAGTACCAGCTTCATAAACCGTCCTCTTCTTTTCGCCTCAGACCCCGGCGCTGGAGCCGTCTAACGCGTACCTTCCCCGCCTTCCCGCCGCTCGCGCTCTCGCCGCCAGTGCTCCAGTCGCTCCTTGATCCCAACCTCCGCGCCGCTTTCTTTGGGCTCGTAGTAAACGTGTCCGGCGAGATCGTCCGGCAGGTAACGGTCGTTCATCCCTTCGGCCTCGCTGTCGTTGTGGGCGTAGCGGTAGCCCGCCCCGTAACCTTCGTCCTTCATCAGCCCCGTGGGAGCGTTGCGCAGGTGCATCGGCACCTCGGGTACGGAGCCGCGGCGGACGTCGTCGAGGGCCTTGTTGATACCGACGTAAGAAGCGTTGGACTTGGGAGCGGAGGCGAGGTAGGTCGTGGCCTGGGCGAGCGGGATGCGACCCTCGGGCATGCCGACGAGCTGTACCGTCTGCGCCGCCGCCATCGCCAGGGGCAGACCGTGCGGGTCGGCGTTGCCGATATCCTCCGAGGCCAGGATCACGATCCTGCGGGCTATGAAGACCGGGTCTTCGCCCGCCTCGATCATGCGCGCCAGGTAGTGTAGCGCCGCGTCCGGGTCCCCACCTCGCACGCTCTTTATGAACGCGCTTATAACGTCGTAGTGTTCCTCCCGGCCGTACCTCAGGGACTTCTCGCCCACTGCCCCCTCGACGTCCGCGACCTCGACCCGCCCCGACGCGGCGGCAGCAGCAGCCTCCAGGGCGTTCAACAACCGGCGTCCGTCGCCCCCAGAGAGCCCCAGCAGGTACGTCCGGGCTTCGGTCGAGACCTCAATCCCGAGCGCCTGTTGTCCCCGATCCAGGAGTGAGACGAGGTCTCCTTCCGAGAGAGGCTGTAGCCGCAGGACGCGCGAGCGCGAGAGGAGCGGGGCTATGACCTCGAAGGACGGGTTCTCGGTCGTTGCCCCGACGAAGTCCACGAGGCCCTCTTCGAGGGACGGTAGGAGGACGTCCTGCTGGGCCTTGTTGAAGCGGTGAACCTCGTCCACGAAGAGGATCGTGCCGCGCCCCTCGTACTTGAGGCGCTCGCGGGCCGCGTCCAGGGCTGCCCGCACGTCCTTGACTCCGCTCGTGACGGCGCTCAAGGGGACGAACTCGCCCTCCATCTCCGAGGCCAGGGCGCGGGCGAGCGTCGTCTTTCCGGTACCCGGCGGCCCCCAGAGGATTATGGCCCCGAGCCGTCCTTTTTCTACCGCCGTCCGCAGCGGTTTACCGGGACCGGTCAGGTGGTCTTGGCCGATCACCTCTTCCAGGTTTCTGGGGCGCAGGCGTTCGGCGAGCGGCGCCCGGCGGGCGAGGGCGTCGGCGCCTTGTGAGTCGAAGAGGTCCATCGAGGGCTACCGGTCTACTCTCAACACGATCTTGCCCCGCGCGTGGCCCATCTCCCCATGGGCGTGTGCCTCCGCAGCCTCTTCGAGCGGGTAGACGCTGTCGAGGACGACGCGCAGCCTTCCCGCCTCGAAGAGTTGTTTGAGCAAGGAGAGATCATCGCCCGAGGATTTTACGAGGACGACGCGGGCCTTTTTGTGGGCGGGGATGGTCGCGATTTGGCTCAGGAAGTTGCGGGGACCGGGCTCGGTGGTGACGTAGACGCCGGCGGGATGGAGCGCCCATTTGCAGGCCCCAAAGCTCCTGTTGCCCACGACGTCGAAGATCACATCGTACCGCTCCTCGTGCCGGGCGAAGTCCTCCTCTTCGTAGTCGAGGACGTGATCCGCGCCGAGCTCTCCGGCGAGGGTGGCGCTTTCGGCGCTACACACGGCCGTTACCTCCGCGCCGGAGATCTTCGCGAACTGCACGGCGAAGGTTCCGACCCCGCCGGAGGCGCCGTTTACGAGCACTTTGCGGCGCGCGAGCTCCCCAGTATCGCAGGCGTGCGGGGCGTTATGGGCCACCTCGCGCAGGGCGTTCCGGATCGCCTGCACCGCGGTGAGCGCCGCGAGCGGCACCGCGGCTGCCTCCTCGAAAGAGAGGTTGTTTGGCATCGCCGCGATCGCATCCTCGCCCGCCACCGCGTACTCCGCGTAGCCCCCACCGGAGACGCCGTCGAGCATCGCGAAGACCCTGTTCCCCACCGCGAAGCCGTGTACCTCGTCACCCACGGCCGCCACGACGCCGGCCACGTCGCGACCCGGTACGCGGCGGGGTATGAGGGCGCTCAGGGGGCGAAGCTCGCCGCGCCTGATGCGCCAGTCCACCGGGTTCACCCCGGCGGCGCGAACCTCTATGAGGACTTGCCTCCCGCGGGCCGCGGGTCTCTCGACCTCCTCCATCCGGAGCACCTTCGGCCCACCGTGTCCGCGCGCCACGATCGCGCGCATTTTATTGTGCGTCTTATCCATCGTGCTCTAGCCCTCTCCGGAGTAGCGTTCGTCGTGCTCGCGGCGCTGGCGGTCCATTCGGCGAGCGGCTTCGAGGACGTCCTGGGGGTAGAGGCTCTCCAGGGCGCCGGTCTCGAGGACCTGCTCGACGGAGTGTTCGGGGATCATCATCCACTCCGCCGCGTGCGGGACCGGCAACGGCCTGTTTTGGGCTCTGTACATCAACCACACCAACCAGCGCCCGGGGCGCGAACCGGACAAGAACCTCAAAGACTGCACCTCCCGGTGGAAGATCTCTAGCATAGTTATTCTACCCAAGCGTTCGACAATTAGCCGTCACTACACGTGGACTCTCGCGCCTCCGGGCAGCAGAGTCGGTAAAGCGCCGGGGCTCCCGTGTACAATAACCCGCGTGAAGCAGCAGGATTTCTACGAGCTGGTCGAGAGGGCGCTGGAGGGGTTGCCGCCTGAGCTCGCCGAGCTCCTGGACAACGTGGCGATAGTCGTGGAGGACTGGCCGGATTACTCGACGCCGCTCGTCTCCGGAGAAGACGACAACGTGCTTTACGGGCTCTACGAGGGGGTGCCCCTGACGGAGCGGACGGCCGGGTATCACGGGGTTCTGCCCGATAAGATCACCATCTTCCGGGGCTCTTTGGAGCGGGACTTCCGGCAAGAGGAGCTAGAGGAGCAGGTGAGGATCACCGTCGTGCACGAGATAGCCCATCACTTCGGATTCGACGAGAACCGCATAAAGGAGCTTGGATGGGGATAAAACCGCAGGAGGCGGGATCCGTCGCGATCGAGCAGCGCGTAGAGGCCTCGGCTCCGGCCGTGGCTTCTTATATCGGAGACTTCCGCAACGCGAAGGAGTGGATGGTCGGCGTAGAAGGGGTCGAGCAACTCTCCGAGGATTCGTACCGCCTCATACTCGAGAGCCCGGTTGGCCGGCTCGAACCCGAGGTGAAGATCCTGGAGCACGGCGACAGCGCCATACGCTGGACCTACACCTCGACCATCGAGGGCAGCGGCGAGGTCACGGTCTCCGAAACGAGCAACGGCTCCTCGTGCATGGTCTCCTACGTCAGCGATTTCAGGCTCAAAGGCAAGGTCCTGAGCCGGGCGGCACGCTTCGTGGGCATGGAACGCTTCGCCCGCAAGAACGGAGAGCGCTCCCTGCTCCGGCTCAAACACCTCATGGAAGCGAGGCGTTACTGATGGTCGTCGGCGCCCTGGAGGTACTGCTCGTCCTCCTCGTCGTGCTCCTCGTAATCGGCCCCCGCCGCATCGCCGACCTGGGTCGCTCCCTGGGCCGCGGCGTCCGCGACTTCAAACTAGAGTTCGGCCGCAAGGAGAAAGACAGGGAGCTGGGCGACGCGTCGGACGAAGAACGGGAGAAGGACCTCCACAAACGGGGTTAGCGACCAGCCAGGGCCCAAATACAAACGTACCGTCCTCCGGGAACGGCAGGATCTCCTCATCCTGGACCGTCTCGGACTCTTAGAGGCCTCAGGCGGCAGCTCGGCCTGACGCCGCAGCCGGAGAACAGCTCATGAGTAAGTGCAATCCGCCTTCTGCGAGGTAGCGGCGTAGACGCTGCTCGCGGGGTTCGGGTGTGGCAGAGGCGGGTACCGATCGCTCTAATGCATTGCCCCTTTCCTCGTGGCTCGGCTACATGGGTTCCATACCTGGCGACATCCCGGCAAGCAAGGACGCCCCCAGCAATACCACGCCGCCCGCTACCATGAGGACGCCCAGGGGAGCTGCGACGCGGTGGCTGCCCGGAATCGTCTTCTCCGCGAAGATGATGACCGCGGCGGTGAGCATCCAAGCTAGGTTCATCATCCCCAGAGCCACCAAGCCCACCATCAGCCCGGCGCAGCAGCCCAAGCAGTCGACGCCGTGGAGCATCCCCAGCCGCAGAGCGCCGGTAGCTTCCGGGCGCCAGTTCTGCATCAGGAAGACCAGAGGGTTGCTGCAGCGAGCATGGCAGATACGCTTTAGCGGCGTGAACTGGTAAACGCCACCGACGATGAGGAGTAAGGCAGGCAATACTGCCGCCAAGGAACCTGCGGCGCTGGACAACGAGCTGTAGGCGTAAACTGGTAGCCCCGCGGTAGCCCAGACGGCGACGTAGCCTACCAACATGACTGCCATGCCGGCCTGTGCTCGGGCGAGGCTAAGGCGCTTATGGGCGAGGGTCCGGTAGAGCAGGATCAAGGGCAGCGTGGCGGGCACCATCATGGCCACCATCATCGCCGTCCAGCCTGAGAGGAACACGAAGATCCCCCCGATCCCGCCCATCGCCATGACGCCCATGGCGCTCCCCATATTCCCCATAGAAACCGCTTGGTAGATGACGTAGGCCCACCCCGCCGCGGCCAACGCTATCAGGGCCAGCCCCGGCAGGAGGTTCTCTCGCCTGCGCCACCTCTCCAGAACTGAAGGGGTGAATGCGCTACTGCCATCCACGGCTATAGACCTTGACGTCTCGTGAGTGGGCGGGTCGGAGCGGATAAAACTACGGGCCGGTCCAGTCAAAGGGAATGTGCTTGCTGGACTTGCCGTCCCACTCCCACTTGAAGCCAAAGCCCTCCGCCCGGTCCGCTATGGCTCTGCCCCAGGTGGCTACTTGTCCCGGTCCCACCTCGCTGCCCGGGGGGTTGAGCAGCTGCACCCGCTGCCCCTCCGGCGTCGTCGGTCCTGTCAGGGCCTCGGCGCTTGCCACGACCCGGCCTGGGATCTCCGCCCTCCAGTACGCCAGGTCGTCTGCGACCTCGAACTCTATGGGCACGAACTCGACGCCGCGCATCTCCCCTATCAGCTCAGCAAATTCCGCCTGGAAACCACCGGCCTGCCCGCCGAAGATCATCTGCAGCGCCTCACGCTGCCGCTCGTCGGCCCGTTCGTCGATGAACAACCCCAACGATACCTCGCCTTCTCCGGCCCAGACGTTGCCCTCGAAGGCGGCCAACCCGATGAGGCTCAGGCCGTCCAGCCGGACATCACCATAGTGCCCCTCGCGGACGTGGTAGGCAAGCACGCCCTCGCACCAGTTATCGGTCGGGGCCTGGGCGAACTCGCAAGGACAGGGTATGTCGCACCTACAGACGTCGAACCAGTCTCCCGCAACATGCCACTGAGGGACGTCGCTTGCAGCACCAGGTTCCATGTTCCCTTCTCCTTTTCCCGTTTCCCGTTTCCCGCACCAGCATTATGCCGGATTGTGAAGCCCAACGCATCTCCCACACCGGCTACTGTCGGAGGTAGAGCTGAGCCTACTTCCGAGAATTTGGACTTGCACGCAGTTCCGTAAGCAGGACACGAGCGCCCGATAGCTAGACCAGCGCCAGCTCGATCTCCGGCTCCTCGCCCAGCGTGGCGGAGAAGTGGACCTTTAGGGCGTTGTCACTTTGTTCAGCACGCGGGTGAGAACTTTCCGCCAACCGCAAGAACCTTTTTCACGGCTGGACCAGCAAAAGCTCATAGTCGATAGCCAGGAATTTGACTTAGGTACCGCGCGTCTTCATACTACGTTGGGCACAAGGGGAAAGGAGAAAATTCGTGGCGTCGGATCCTTTCGTGATCGATGGGGTTTGTCATCCCTATAACTTCTCGGATGAGAACCTCAAGGGCCGCTTCGGGCGCATCTTCAACGACGTGCTGTATGCTTTCCACCTGCTCTTGAAGAACCTCGGCACCCCCGCAGATGTGGCCAGGATGGCCGTCTACCTCGCCAAGGACGCCGACTGGATGACCGGATCGATACAGGTGGTAGATGCAGGCTACACCGCAAGATAGGCAGCCTAACTCCGCCCCGCCGGGTCGCCAGGGTAGCGAAGCCCACGTTCCGGTGCTCAGCGGGGCGAGCGTGAGATCGCGGCGTTTGGAGAAACCAAGGGAGTACCTGCATGAAACGTGACGTGACCTTTCCGAGCCAGGAATTGAACTGCGCGGGCTGGCTGTACGTGCCGGAAGATCTGGAAGACGGCGAACAGCGTCCGACGATAGTCATGGCCCACGGCTTTAGCGCGGTCAAGGAGATGTACCTGTCGAACTTCGCCGAGAAGTTCGAGGAGGCCGGGTTCGTCGTCCTGGTCTTCGACTACCGCTACTTCGGCGACTCCGAGGGCGAGCCGCGGGGGCGTCTGATCCCCACCGAGCAGCACGAGGACTACAAGAACGCCATAACCTGGGTTTCGCAGCGACCCGAGGTGGATCCCGACCGCGTCGGGATCTGGGGAAGCTCCTACAGCGGAGGACACGCCCTGTACCTGGCCTCTTTCGACAAGCGGATCAAAGCAGCCGTTGCTCAGGTGCCGCTGGTCAACGGCTGGGGCAACGCCCAGAGGCTCATGCGCCCGGACGTCTTCGACGAGTTCCTGGTGGCGCTCGCCCAGGACCGGACGGCCCGGTACACGGAAGGAGAGGGAGGCGGCGTGCCCGTCGTGGCCCCCGAGGGGGAACCTTCCGCGCTGCCTACGCCGGAGTCCTACGAGTGGTTCACCCACACAGGCGAGACCATCGCGCCCAACTGGCGCAACGAGGTCTCTCTGGAATCCATGGAGGCGTTCCTAGAGTACGACCCGGCGGGGAACATACACCTGATCTCGCCGACGCCCCTCTTGATGGTCGTGGCCGAAAAGGACACTTTGACGCCGACGGACATGGCCATCGCGGCCTACGAGCGGGCTTTAGAGCCCAAGAAGCTGGTCATCATGGAGGGGGGAAAGCACTTTGACGCCTACACCGAGCCCGGGCTCTCCCAGGCCGCGCCCCCGGCGGTCGAGTGGTTCGAGCGGCACCTGATGGGGCGACAACCGGCGCGCGCCGGAGAAGAAGTAGTTTCCTGACGGAGTAGTTTCCCAACAAAGGAGGATGCTGATATGGCGAGCACCATGCCTATACACCGAGCTGCCAAGAGGTCGCCTTCCCGGAAACCAGGCTGCCGGTGACCTACATCTTCTCGGAAACCCGGACCCTCATCGTTACAATCATCCTAAGTGAAGTGCTTGGCAGGATGAGAAGATGCAGTGAGAATGATCATCCTCACTGCATCTTCGTTAGAGCTGCGGGAGCCTAAGACGAGAGTGTCACCTTTAGCGCGTTCGTATTCGCGGCGTCGGCGAATACGTCGTAGGCTTCCATGATCTCGTTTAGCTCGAAGCGGTGGGTGGTTAAGCCCGTCGGATCCAGACGCCCCTCGGAGACCAGCTTGAGAAGGGTCAGCGTCGAATACGTGTCGACCAACCCGGTGGTGATGGTGATGCTCTTGATCCAGAGCGTCTCCAAATGAAGCGTGGCGGGCTCACCATGCACCCCGATGTTCGCAACCCGCCCGCCGGGACACACTAGCTCGGTACATAGCTCGAACGTGGCTGGTACCCCAACGGCCTCCATCACAACTTCGGCCCCCAGCCCGTCGGTCATCTCTTGCACTCTCTCCACCACATTCTCGGAAGAGTTGTTGATAGTTACGTCCGCGCCGAACTCTCTGGCGCGCTCCAGCCGCGAGTTGTCGAGGTCCACAGCGACGATCCTGCCCGGTCCGTAGAGCTTGGCGGTTATGATTGCCGCTAGCCCCACGGGTCCCGCACCGACTACGACGACAGTGTCACCTGGCTTTACCCCACCGTTCAATACGCCGATCTCGAACCCTGTGGGCAATATGTCTGCTAGAAACAGCACCTGCTCATCAGAGAGACCCTCGGGCACCTTGTAGAGGCTGGTATCAGCAAACGGCGTCCGGACGTACTCCGCCTGTGTTCCGTCCACTAGGTGACCCAGGATCCAGCCGCCCCCGCTCAGACACTGGCTTTGTAGCCCCCGCCTGCAGTATTTGCAGCGTCCGCACGCCGAAATGCAGGAGACCAACACCTTATCGTCCTTTTGGATGTCCTCGACGCCCGAACCGGTCTCAACGACCGTCCCTACGGCCTCATGGCCCAGGGTGCGTCCCTCAGTCACCGTGGGAACGTCGCCCTTGAGTATGTGCAAATCCGTGCCACAGATAGTCGTGGTGTCGATCTCGACTATCGCGTCGGTTGGCTGTTCGATCGTGGGATCCGATTTTGACTCCCACTCCTTCTCCCCCGGGCCATGGTAGACCAACGCTTGCATGTCTTCACCCTCCGTTCGCTTCCCTTATCGTTATCGAAGATACATTCCCTCTCTCCTGATTTTTCAACCCGTCCTTCGTTCACTGGAGTACCACCTAGTTGTTTCTCGGAAACCGGGCGGCCACTGATACCGCCTTCTCGGCAATTTAAAGCATGTGTGGAAACCCTACTTTCGGAACCTAAGTCCTAAGAACTCTGCTCCTTCTTTGCCTCGGGGAGGGGGTGGCGCTGTACTCCTAACCCGTAATCTGACTTGATGGATGTCTTCGAACAGTATTTCCCAGCCGCCTTCAGGAACGGAACAGCGCACGTACCTGCATACGTACGTGCCGGTATTAACCCAATCAGGAACCAGGCCTTCGAGATCTACCTCGATGTACGGTTTCGGTTCTTCGGTGATGTGCCTCTGGGTTCGGCTTTGGAGGTCGATCCGGTTTCCGAACCTCCCACCGAAGGGGCTATTTAGCTTGTGGAACTCCATCACGACAGCGTCGAAATCGTCTCGCCCCCGGATGAGGAGCGTGGCGCGGATCGTGTCACCTCGTGCGTAGGTTCGCTGTTCTGGAGGATCGATCACCAACACGACCAACACGGAGCCAGGGTGCTGCTCACCAGTAGTACCTAAGGAGCAGATATGGCGTTGCTACGACCAGGGACAAGAGGGTAACGGGGATACCGTAGGCCATGAAACGGAGGAAAGAGATCTTCTTGCCCGCCCGCTCGCTCATACCGGCGACGACGACGTTGGCAGAGGCACCGATCAGCGTGAAGTTGCCCCCGAAGTCCGCCCCGATGGCCAAGGCCCACCACAAGGGGCGTACTTCTGCCTCGGATAGGCCTTCTGCTTGCGCCAACTCCTGTACCACCGGGATCATGGTAGCGGTGAACGGGATGTTGTCCACGATCCCACTGGCGATGGCGCTTCCCCACATCACGAGCATCGCCGTAACGGCCGGCGAATCGCTGGCACCGATGAGGAACTCGGCTATCCGGCCTACAAAACCTGTCACCTCTAGGCCGCCGACGAGCACGAAGAGGCCGACGAAGAAGAGCAGCGTCGGCCACTCCACCTCACGCAGGACCTCTTCGACGTCACTCCTTGCGTAGAGCATCAGAGCGGCCGCGCCGAAGAGGGCTATGGTAGCGGCTTCCAGGTGCAGGGCCCCGTGCAAGAAGAAGCCGAGGATGACCACGCCGAGGACGACGAGCGACTTGCGCAGGAGGATGCGATCCCGGATGGCACCGCGCGCGTCCAGCTTCCCGATGGTCTCTTTTGCGTCTTCGCCCGCCCGTAACTCGCGTCGGAAGGCCACGTAGAAGAATCCCAGTACGAGCGGCAGGGCGAAGAGGACGACCGGGGTAAGGTTCAGGACGAAGTCGGTGAAGGAGAGGCTGGCAGCGCTACCGATCAGTATGTTCGGCGGGTCGCCGATCAGCGTGGCAGCCCCACCTATGTTAGACGCCATGACCTGGGCCAAGAGGAAAGGCAGCGGCGAGACATTCAGGGCATCCGCGATAAGGAACGTCACCGGTACCATGAGGATCACGGTGGTCACGTTGTCCAAAAAGGCGGAGAGAAAGGCGGTAACCAGGCTGAGCAGGATCAGGATCCTGCCGGGGCGAGCCTTTCCCAGCTGGGCGCTCCGTATCGCCAGGTACTCGAAGAGGCCGGTCTTGTTCAAGATGGCGACTATTATCATCATTCCGGCGAGCAGCCCGATGGTGTTCCAGTCTATGAACTCGCTCGCTGCTTCGCTCTGCTCGACGACGCCGAAGGCGACTATGAGGATGGCCCCGATCAGGGCGACCACCGTACGGTTGGCGAGCTCGCTGCCGATGAAAACCAGCACCAGGACGAAGAGCGCTACGGCGAATAACTCCTCCATTGGGGGCCAGTATATAATGGGACTCCGACCATCACCCCTACGACGTCCGCCAACAACAGGCACGGAGGACGGGTTTGAGCAGCGAAGAAGCGTCCCGCCAAGAGCCCGACCGGGACATAAAGCTCGAAGAGATCATGCACCCGGCCGTCAGCGTTACCCCGGATACCTCCGAGAGGGAGGTGTTGAAGGTCTTGCTGGAGAACAACGTTCCCGGTGTTCCGGTGGTGGACGAAGAGGGAAACCTGGTCGGCTTCGTATCAGACAGACACCTTTTAGCCTCCGCGCTGCCCGAATACCTAAAGGTCATGGCCGACGTCTCCTTCGTCTCCGAGGCCGGGGACGAGTGGGTGGATTACTTAGCAGGATCGGCCGAGAGACCGGTAGGCGAGGTGATGAGCAAGGAGGTCTCCCAGATAGAACTAGGCAAGAGCGAAGTCGTCGTCGCCCACAAGATGGTCCACGATGGGGTCTCAAGCGTAGTCGTCACGGAAGCCGGCAAAGTGGTGGGTATCGTGACCCGCCTCGACCTCTACGCCGCGATCATAGGCAATGCGCCAAGCTAGTTTATTCACGCACCTTCTGAGAGGGCTAGTCTTCCCGGATACTCGCTCATCCAGAGGCGACAAACAGGAGGGTCAACTACATTCATAGATCCCCTCGATGCGACAGAGGAAGATCGGCATGAATAGGAACGTGAACGAGGTTGGCCCGGACGAAATCGTTGCGCCCGATCTCGCCAACCCGGCCTTCAAGGCGTACCCCTACGCGTTCTACGCGCGCTTGCGTGCCGAAGCCCCCGTGTGGCGCACGAGGCTACCCGACCGGCGGACGGTGTGGTTGGTGACCCGCTACGAGGACGTGGCCAGTGTGCTGAAGGATGACACCTTCGTCAAGGACCGGCTCAACGCGATGGATCGGGAGCAGCAGGCGAAGACGCCATGGGTACCGGGCTTCCTCAAGCCGCTCGAGCGCAACATGCTCGACCTGGACGATCCGGACCATGCGCGGCTGCGCTCGCTCGTGAGCAAGGCGTTCACCCCGCGTCTCATCGAACGGCTGCGGGGGCGGATCGAGGCTCTCTCGGAGGGGTTGCTGGACGCCATGGAGCGCAAGGGCACAGCGGAGCTGGTGAGCGACTATGCGCTGCCTTTGCCCGCGACCGTGATCGCCGAACTTCTGGGGGTCCCGGCGGAAGACCAGGGCAAGTTCCACCGGTGGTCGAGTAGCCTGGTCTCGGTCTCTTCGAAGCGCGACATGCTCCGGGCGCTCCCCGCCGCGCTTTCGTTCGTACGCTACCTCCGCAAGCTCGTCGGGCGGCGGCGCGCCGAGCCCAAAGATGACCTGATGACGGCGCTGGTCCGGGCGGAGGAGGCGGGCGACCAGCTGAACGAGGACGAGATCCTGGCCATGGCATTCCTGCTGCTCGTGGCCGGCCACGAGACCACCGTCAACCTGATCTCCAGCAGCACGCTCGCCCTCCTTGAGCACCCCGAACAGGCGGAGGCGCTGAGGAGTGATCCTTCGCTCATCAAGCCAGCGGTCGAGGAGCTCCTGCGCTACACCAGCCCGGTGGAGATGGCGACCGAGCGCTACGCGCGCGAGGACGTGGAGATCGAAGGTACGACGATACCGCGCGGCGAGCTGATCCTAGC
>Ga0136614_10002002_pt1 | contig 12454 bp, 13 predicted proteins | sample AntDrymUQ2792106_2_FD_106643 | JGI IMG/M metagenome (GOLD analysis project Ga0136614, IMG submission 106643) | Polar desert sand microbial communities from Dry Valleys, Antarctica - metaG UQ279 (21.06) | ecosystem: Environmental > Terrestrial > Soil > Desert | place: Antarctica: Dry Valley...
GAGCGGGGCTGGGCCTGGCTCGCGATCGTCGGCGTCGCCGCGACCGTGGTGTCGATCTACTACTACCTGGGCGTCGTCCGCGCGATGTACGCGAGCCCGGGCGAGCTTCGCTTCGCGCCCGCGGGGGGCTCGCCGCCCCGCGATCCTGCCCTCACCACCGCCATCGCGACGTCGCTCGTCGTCACGGTGGGGACGTTCTTCGCAGCCGGCCCCCTGATCGACCTCGCCCGCGACGGCGTCGAGCTCCTGCGGTTCCCGCTCTGATGGCCGACCGCGTCGTCGTCCTGGGGGGAGGCGCGACGGCGCAGGCGTTCGTCGCCGCGCTCCGGAAGCTCGACGCGGACGTCGAGATCACGCTGGTCGAGCGAGAGCTCGTCGGCGGGGAATGCTCGTACTGGGCGTGCATGCCCTCGAAAACGCTGCTCCGGTCGCCAGAGGTCGTGGCGGCCGCGAAGCGAGCACCCGGTGCGGCGGAGGCCGTGGACGGCGGGCTCGCCGTGAACCGGGTCCTCTGGTGGCGCGACCAGGTCGTCTCGGACTACGACGACTCGAGCCAGGAGACCTGGCTGAAGGAGCGGCGAATCGAGCTCGTCCGCGCGAGCGGCACGGTCCGCGAGCCCGGCGTCGTCGAGGCCGCAGGCCGGGAGCTTCCCTACGACAAGCTCGTGATCGCCACCGGCTCGAGCTCCGCTGCGCCTCCGATTCCAGGGCTCGACGAGCTCGACTACTGGACGAACCGCGAGGCGACCGGGGCCAAGGAGGTGCCCCAGAGCCTCGTCGTGATCGGCGGCGGCGCCGTCGGATGCGAGCTCTCACAGGCGTGGAGCCGGCTGGGTGCAGACGTAGACCTCGTGCACGTGTCCGAGCGCCTGCTCCCGCGGGAGGATCCCGAGGCGAGCGAGCTGGTGGCCGAGGCGTTCCGGGAGGAGGGGATCGGCGTCTACCTCTGCGCCGACACGGAGAAGATCGCATGCGCCCGAAGCGGCGAGCGGTTCCGGGTGGAGCTTCCGGACGCCGAGCCGCTCGAGGCGGAGCGACTCCTCGTGGCGACCGGTAGGAAGCCGAACGTCGAGGGCCTCGAGCCGCTCGGGCTCCAGATCGAGAAGTCCGGGATCAAGGTGGACGAGCGTCTGCGCGCCGGCGAGAACGTCTGGGCGATCGGCGACGTGACCGGCATCGCGCTCTTCACGCACGTCGGCAAGTACCAGGGCCGGGTCGCAGCGCGCGACGTCGCGGGGAAGAAGGCGTACGCCGAGTACCGCGCCATTCCCGCGGTCGTGTTCACGGATCCACAGGTCGCGTCGGTCGGCGACACGAAGTCGGAGGGGCTCGTGACGGCATCGAGGGCGATCGACAAGACCTCGCGGACATCGACCTACGAGCGGCCCAAGCGCTCCGGGTTCGTGAAGCTCTTCGCCAGGCCCGACCGCCGGGCCCTCGCCGGAGCAGTCGCCGTCGGCCCCGAGGCGGGCGAATGGCTCGGGCAGCTGACACTCGCGATCCGCGCCGAGGTGCCACTCGACGTGCTCGCGGACTCGATCCAGCCCTACCCAACGTTCTCGGAGGCGATCTTCTTCGCCGCCCGCGAGCTCGCCGGCTAGGCGTTGCGCAGCTCGCCGCCAGCTCGTTAGCCTCTAGATGGTTGATCGACAATTACCACACCCTCGGATGGCGGCCCAGACACTGAGCCAGGCCGCACCCTCGCCCTTGTCAAGGCTTCTAGCCTTGCCTGCGGACGACGGCGCACCCTGGCTTGCTCTGGACCGTCCCCGCGGGCGCGCGAATTACCGACCAACCATCTCGCCGTGAGCGTGGACGCCGACATCGTCTCGACCCTCGCAGGGCTCCGCCTCTTCTCCGATCTCGACCGCCCCGAACTCGAGGAGGTCGCACATACCTTCGACGAGGAAGTCATCCCCGCGGGCCAGCGTGTCCTCCGCCAGGGCCTCTCGGGCTCGAACGTCTACGTGATCCTCGAGGGAGAGGCCGGGCTCGTCCTGAACGGCGAGGAGCGAGCGACCCTCCAGCGCGGGGAGTTCTTCGGCGAGCTCTCCGTCCTGCTCGGCGAGCCGCCGACGAGCGACATCGTCGCGAAGACGACGCTCCGCTGCCTCGTCATCCCCGGCCCCCAGCTCCGCGGGTTCCTGCTCGCGCACCCCGAGGTGATGCTCCAGATGCTCCTGTCTGTCATGTGGCGCCTCCGGACCACCCTCGCGTGGCTGAGCTAGACGAGCGGCCCTTCCCTCCCGGCGAGTATCCCGTCGTCGTGGTCGGAAGCGGCCCCGGCGGGTTGCAGACGAGCTACTGCCTGAAGCGGCTCGGAATCGAGCATGCCGTCGTCTCCCAGGACGACTCCCCGGGCGGGATGTTCCGCAAGTGGCCGATCTACCAGCGGCTCCTTTCGTGGACCAAGCCCGACGCGCCGGTCGAGCGGGGGACCCGGGCTTACGAGTGGTACGACCACAACAGCCTGCTGGGAGAGGAGACCGGCGAGCAGGCGCTCGTGGCCGAGTTCATGGACCGCACGTGGATGGTGCCGTCCCGCCCGGAGATGGAGCAGGGGTTGGCGGCGTTCGCGGACCGGGCCGGCGTGGCCGTCCGCTACGGCTGCCGCTGGGAGTCGACCCGCCAAGAGGACGACGGCTTCGTCCTGGTCACGTCGGACGGCGCGTACCGGTGCAAGGCGGCCGTGTTCGCGATCGGCGTCACCGACCCGATGAAGATGCCGATTCCCGGGATCGAGGACGTCCCCCACTATGTCGAGACGGGGAGGCCGCGCGATTACGAAGGGAAGCGCGTCGTCGTGATCGGCAAGCGAAACTCGGGCTTCGAGATCGCCGACGGAATGGTCCCCTGGGCGAGACAGGTCCTCCTCGTCTCGCCGCGGCCCGTCGCCGCCGACGTCCTGGCCACGTCCACGGTCCGGGTGCGCTACCTCCAGCCCTACGAGGACCACTCCTGGGGAGGCGGCACGTTCGCCCTCGACGCCGCCATCGAGCGGATCGAGAGGACGTCCGGCGGCTACCGGATCGTCGCGAACGGGACGACGTATCCGGGCGCGCTCGAGCTCGAGGCCGACGTCGCCATCGCGGCGACGGGGTTCCGCACTCCCCTCCTCGACCTCCCGGACCTCGGCTGCTCGACGGTGAAGCAGGGTGCACTGCCCGCGCAGACGCACCACTGGGAGAGCGCGACCGTCCCCGGCATCTACTTCGCCGGAAACGCGACCCAGGCAGCGGCCGGGCTCCGGAAGCACGGAGTCGGGAGCGCGTCCGCGGCGGTGAGCGGCTTTCGCTACAACGCGAGGCTCCTCGCGGCGCACATCGCAGCGAAGCACTTCGGCCACGCCGCACCGCGGCGAGGGCTCGGGCGCGACGAGGTCGTCCCGTTCCTCACCGCGGAGCTGACCCGCGCGCCCGAGCTCTGGACGCAGAAGTCCTATCTCGCCCGAGTGGTCGGGCTCGACTCCGAAGCGGGGCCGACCGACGAGGGGATCCAACCGCTCGCCGCCTTCCTCGACGAGGGCGAAGGGAATGCGCTCGCGGTCGCCGTCGAGATGGACGACCAGGCACGGATCTACCCGGCTCTCTACCTGCGCGTCGGCGAGGAGTTGCACGAGGATCACTGCCCGCCCCAGCCCCTGCACGACTTCGAGACGGACGGCTACCGCGCCCAACTCGAGGATCTCGTCAAGCGCGGGCTCGGTTGACCGCGCTCCCCCGCGCGCGCCTCGCGGCCTGGGCGCTCCTCGTCACGCTGCCCGTCGCAGGGCTCTGGATCCTGCTCGCAGCGCCGCGGCTCGACGTTCGCTGGGAGAACCACCCGGGTCATTTCTGGCTCGTGCTCGCGGCCGCCGCGGTCACCGCCGTTCTCGCGTACGCGACCGGCGAAGCCGCCCGGCGCCGAGGGGACTCCCGCCTCTTCCTGATCTCGGTCGCGTTCCTCGCGAGCGCCGGGTTCCTCGGCCTACACGCGCTCGCAACGCCCGACGTCCTCCTGGACGGAAAGAACGCCGGCTTCGTGATCGCCACGCCGATCGGGCTTCTGGCCGCGGGGGCGCTCGCCGCGCTCTCCGCCCGTGCCGCCGGCACCGACATCCGCCGCCTCCTGCCATTGCGAGCCGTGATCCTCGCGGGCCTCGTGGTCTGGGCGTTCTGGTCCCTGACGTCGTTGCCGCCGCTCGACCGCGAGCTTCCGGACGAGGTCGGAAGCTCGCCGCTGATCGCCCTGGCCTTGGTGGGCGTGCTCCTCTACGGCTACGCGGCTGCCCGCTATACAGAGGTATGGCGGGCGCGCCGCCGCCTCTTGCCCGGTGCCGTCGTCACCGCCCTCGCCCTACTCGCCGAGGCGATGCTCGCGATCGCGTTTTCCCGGAACTGGCATGCGACCTGGTGGGAGTGGCACCTGCTGCTGCTGGTCGCCTTCGGACTCGTGGGGTACGCGGCCCGGCGCCAGTGGCATGAGGAGCGCTTCAGCGACCTCTACCTGGACGAGACCCGTGGCTCGGTCCGCGAGGTGAGCGTCCTCTTCGCCGACCTCCAGGGTTTCACCGCCTTCTCCGAGCAGGTGGGGCCGGCCGAGGTGCAGCGAATGCTGAACGAGTACTTCGAGACGGCCGTCCCGCTCGTCGCGGGCGAGCACGGCGGCGAGGTGGACAAGCTGATCGGCGACGCGATCATGGTCACGTTCAATACGCGGGGCGACCAGCCGAACCACCCCGAGCGGGCGGCGGCGGCGGGCCTCGCCCTCCAGCGGGAGAGCGGACGAATCCGCGACCGCCACCCGGACTGGCCCCGCTTCCGCGTCGGAATCAACACCGGTGAGGCGAGCGTCGGCCTTCTCGGAGCGGAGGGCGGCCGCGGCTTCACGGTCGTCGGGGACACGGTGAACCTCGCTTCGCGCCTCGAAGGGCAGGCTCGAGCCGGCGAGGTGGTGATCGGCGCCGCCACGCGGGAGCGGCTGCCGCAGGCGATCGAGGTGGAGCGGATCGGAGACCTCGAGGTGAAGGGGAAGGAGCGGCCGGTGGCCGCCTTCGTCCTGCGTGCGCTAGCCGCGGAGAGGCCTGGCGGCCAGCGCGACGAGCGCCTGGCAGAGCAGCACGAGGAACGCGAGCGCTAGGGCGCCGCTCGCGAGCGCGGGGACGCCCTCTGCAGTCATCGGCGCACGAGCCGCCGCACCGACGATGAACAGGGCGAGGAGGATCCCGGCCAGCGCGGATTGAAGGGTGCCGAGCGGGTCCCGCTCGGCCTCCACACGACGGGCCAGGCAGACGAGCCCGGCCGTGGCACAGACGGGCACGGCGACGAGCAGGAGCAGGAACGAGACCGACGCAAACCCGAACGCGTCCGAGACCGCGGTGGCGAAGAGGAGGCCGGCGGTCAGCTCGACCGCCATCGCGCCCGCTGCGCTCCCCGTCCGCATCGCGTCCGGTTTCGACGCCCCGAGCGTAGTTCCTCCGTTACCCTCACCGCGTTTCCGCAACTAGGAGGACGGATGCCGGACGTGCCCGTGACCTGGCTCGGCCACGCGAGCTTTCGCGTCGACACGCCCGGCGGCAAGCGCATCTACGTCGACCCGTGGCTCGGCAATCCCAAGTGCCCGGAGGGCGAGCACGAGCCGGAGCGGATCGACGTGATCGCGCTCACCCACGGCCACGACGACCACGTGGGCGAGACCGTCGAGCTCGCCAGGAAGTTCTCGGCGCGCGTGATCGCGATCGTCGAGCTACGCGGGTGGCTGGCCGGCCGGGGGCTCGACGAGGACGTGTCCAGCGCGATCAACAAGGGGGGCACGGTCGACGCCGATGGCACCAGGTTCACGCTGACGGACGCCAAGCACTCGTCGAGCAGCCCGGACGGGGACTACCTCGGCGAGGCCGCCGGGTACGTGATCGCGTTCGAGAACGGGACGACGATCTACTTCTCGGGCGACACGTGCGTCTTCGGCGACATGGAGCTGATCGGACGGATCTACCGACCGGATGTGGCGATCCTGCCGATCGGCGGGCACTACACCATGGATCCGCGCGAGGCCGGGGTGGCGCTCGAGCTGCTCGGTGTCCCGAAGTGCATCCCCAGCCATTACGGCACGTTCGGGCTCCTGGCCGGGACCCCGGACGAGCTGCGGAAGAACCTGCGCGAGGCGGGCGTCGACACCGAGGTCGTGTCGCCGGAGCCCGGGGAGACGGTGACCGTCTAGTGCGCACGCGCTGGCTGGGCGCGACCGGTGTCCGCGTACCCGAGATCGCGGTCGAGGGAGAGGATGTCGAGGCGCCCGACGACCACCACATCCGGATCGGCGAGAGCGACATCGAGGCTCTCGTCCTCGAGGAGATCGGCGACCTGGAGGCGATCCACGAAGCCCACCTGCGCGGAACGCCGATCGTCGTCCGCGCCGCGGATCCACGTGGGGTGGCGGCGGCCCTCGAGCACCCGGAGGTGGCCTGCGTGCTCGTCCCGCCGGGACGCGGCGACCTGAGGAAGCTCGACCTGCGGCGCCTCAAGTATGGGTAGCACGCCCTTCGTCTCGACGTATTCGATCGCCGCCTGCGACCTCGAGCGCGGGGAATGGGGAGTCGGAGTCCAGTCGAAGTTCCTCGCCGTCGGGTCGGTCGTCCCCTGGGCCGAGCCGGGCGTCGGTGCGGTGGCGACCCAGGCGCTCGCCAACCCGCGCTATGGTCCGGACGGGCTCGCGCTCCTCCGCGACGGGCTCTCCGCCGAGGAGACGGTCGCGGCGCTCGTGGAGGCGGACGAAGGGCGCGACGACCGCCAGGTCGGCATCGTGGACGGCGATGGCCGCGCGGCCACGTACACGGGGACGGCCTGCCTCGACTGGGCGGGCGGCAAGACCGGTCCCGGTCACGCAGCCCAGGGAAACATCCTGGTCTCGGAGGAGACCGTCACCGGCCTCCAGCAGGGCTTCGAGGCGAGCGCCGGGCGCCCGCTCGCGGAACGGCTCCTCGCGGCGCTCGCGGCGGCCCAGCTCGCCGGCGGCGACCGGCGAGGCCAGCAGGCGGCGGCGCTCCTCGTCGTCCAGAAGGACGGCGGCTACGGAGGCCTGGACGACCTCCTGGTCGACCTGCGGGTCGACGACCACGCCAAGCCCGTGACGGAGCTCGAACGCCTCTACGGCATGCACCAGCTCCTGTTCGGAAAGACGCCGCCCGGCGAATGGCTTCCGGTCGACGAGGCGCTCGCCGAGGAGCTCCGCACCCGCCTGGCCGCGCTGGGCTACACCGACCCGAGCCTGGAGAAGGCGTTCAACGCGTGGGTGGGCACGGAGAACCTCGAGGACCGCGTGAACGGCGTCGAGCGCGTCGACCCCGTCGTTCTCGCCGAGCTCCGGAAGCGCTAGAGGTTTGACGTGAAATTCGGCCCGGCTGAATTTCGTGTCAGGGCCTCTGAACTAGCGGTCGCCCGGGAGCCGGACGTCGCCGGCCCCGCGGCGTAGCGCCGGGACCGGATCGGCCTCGGGCCGGGCGACGACGAGCACAGCGCCGTGCCCCTCTCCCGCCAGCGCGTCCACGAAGAGCTGGAGCCCGACCGCGAGGGCGAACGCCTTGTGCGCTTGCTCGCCGCCGAAGGGCACGAGCTCCTCCGGCGCCGCGCTCCCGGCCAGCACGTCGCCGTGCGTGACCTTCCCCATCGAGACATCGGCCACCAGAGGCCGCCCGTCGGAGCTCGGGACCGCGATCGAGAGCGGATTCGTCCCCGCGAGCGGGGGGCCGCCGTCCGGGGAGGCGAGCCGGGCCGGCGACGTGGCGGTCAACGCCGCTACGAGCCCCGCCTCGGCGAGCCGGCGCGTCCAGTATCCGAGGACACCCGTGGGAAAGCAGTGCGACGCCACCACGACGCGCGCCCGCTCGGGCGGCGTCTCGAGCTGGCTCCGAACGATCGAGTCGAGCGTCAGGTAGCCGAGCGCGCCGTTGCCCTCCCAGCGCTCGTAGCCGGGCTCCACGAGCACCCGCTTCGGCTCTGCTTCCGGGTGCAGGTCCGGCAGCGTCGCGAGCCAGGCCACGCGGGTGAGCCCGTGCCCGGCGCGACCTCGCGCCTCGGCATCCAGGAAGTGGCGGGCGAGAACCTCGGTCGCCTCCGCGCCGAAGCCGAGCCCGCGGATCCGCCTGCGAACGTCGTCCTCCACGGCCGACTACCCTAGATGCCAATGGCTCTCGCGTTCGCCGCCCGCGGCCTGGCCAAGCGTTACGGGACGATCGAGGCGCTCGGCGGAGTCGACCTCGAGATCCGCGAGGGCGAGCTGGTCGGGCTGCTCGGCCCGAACGGCGCGGGCAAGTCGACGCTCGTGAAGATCGCCTGCGGACTGGTTCGGCCTTCGTCCGGCTCGGCCGAGATCTGCGGCGCTCCGGCGGGCTCCCGGGCCGCGCGAGCCGCACTTGGCTATCTCGCCGAGCTCTTCAGGTTTCCGGGGTGGGCGAGCGCGAACGAGGTCCTGCAGCTCCACCAGCGCCTGTCTGGGTCGGAGGGCGGCGCTGCGGAGCGCGCCGAGCTGCTCGAGCTCGTCGCTCTCACGGACGCGGGCGACCGGAACGTCGACGCCATGTCGAAAGGGATGCAGCAGCGGCTCGGGATCGCACAGGCGCTGGTCGGCTCGCCGCGCCTCCTCCTCCTGGACGAGCCGACGAGCGCGCTCGATCCCGTCGGCAGGCGCACGGTGCACGGCCTGCTCGAGGAGCTGCGCCGGCGCGGAGTCTCGGTCCTTCTGAACTCACACCTTCTGAGCGAGGTCGAGCTCGTGTGCGACCGGGTCGTGATCCTGCGCCGGGGAGCCGTTGTCGCGGCAGGGCGGCCCGAGGACCTGGCGGAGCCGGGCGTGATCGAGATCGAGACGGCGAGGGGAGTTCGGCGCTTTCCCGGCAGGGGCCGCGAGGAGGCTCCGCGCCTGGTCGCCGAGCTCGTCGCGGCGGGGGAGCAGATCTACGGCGTCCGCGTCGTGACGGCCTCGCTCGAGGAGACGTACATCGAGGCGATCGAGGGAGCAGGCGGGTGAGCGCCGTCGCGACGATCGTCGGCTACACGCTGCGCGAGAGCCTGAGACGCCGCGTGTTCCTCGTCGTCCTCCTCCTCACGATCGCCTTTCTCAGCCTCTACGCGCTGGGCACGCGCCAGGCCTTCAAGGACGTGCGGAACTTCGAGGACGGCATCACCGCCGGGCTCGATGCGACCACCCTCGCGGGCGCGACGCTCTTCGGGCTCTCGATGTTCGGCACGCTCTTCCTCGGTGCCGTCCTCGGGATCTTCCTGACACTGGGCGTCGTCCGGGGCGACGGCGAGCGGGGCCTCCTCCAGCCCCTCGTCGTCCGCCCGATCGGCCGTGCCACCTTCCTCCTGTCCCGGCTCCTCGCTGCGGGCACGGTGTGCACCGTCTACGTGTGCCTCGTCTATACCGGCAACCTCTTGATCACCTACTGGATCGGGGGCTGGTGGCCGGACCGCGTCGTCGTTCCCGCGCTCGCGCTCGCGGGCGGCGTCCTGATCGTTGCCGCGCTCTCGCTCCTCGGCTCGGTCTTCCTGTCGGCGACCGCGAACGGGATCGCGGTCTTCATGGCGTTCGGCGCAGGCCTCGTCGCCGGGCTGCTCGGACAGATCGGCGAGGCGCTCAACTCGCAGACGCTCGAGCGCGTCGCCACCGTCTCGACCTGGCTCCTCCCGTTCGAGGCGCTCTACCAGGACGGGCTGAATGCGATCAGCGCCGACAGCTTCGGGCTGACGAGAGTCGCGCTCCAGCTCGGGCCCTTCGGGGGCGCCCAGGCAGGCGGGGCCTTGCTCTGGCCGTACGCGCTCGCCTACCTGGCCGCCCTCGTCGGGCTTGCACTACTCGGGTTCGCTAGGCGCGATCTCTAGCTCACCCTCCTAGCAGGTCCCCCGTCTGATCCAGCTCAGGGTTCCGAGCGAGACGAGCCCGCTCGCGAGGTGCGTCGTCCGCGTCACGAAGTCGTAGCGCCCGGGCCTCCAGCGGCCGTCGGGGCACGCAAGGCCGGCCGACGTCGCCCTCCGCGTGAAGCCGAGGTTCGGCCCACCCTCGGCGCAGTTCATCACCGCGCTCCGCCGGGTCCTGATCCGGTGCACTCCGGTTCCGTTCGGTCGTGTGAAGTGGATCTCGGCCCGGACTCTGAGCGCACGGAAGGCCGTGCACGGCTTGCTCTCGTCGATCCAGCCGCCTCTCTGATCGACGGCCCTCGACGTGACGAAGATGCTGCTGGTCACATCGAGGCTGCCGTCGCGCGCGGTCGCGAACGTCGCCGGCTCGGCTGAGGCGAGCGCTGGGGCAGTCGCGCCGAAAAGTGCGGCAAGGGCAATGGAGATCATGACCTTTCGCATAGCTCCTCCCTTCTCGGATACGGGGAGGGTAGACCCTCGCCCAAGGGATTCCTAGGCCGGTTCCCGCTTGCGCGCGAGGGCGCTGGTCGGAGAGGCTCACGCGATGAACGCGAACGGAGCAGCCGATCTCATCCTCACTCGCGGACGGGTCTACACGATCGACGCCGCCCGGAGCTGGGCCGAGGCGGTCGCGGTTCGCGCCGGGCGTATCGCCGCGGTGGGCTCTAGCACGGAGATCGAAGCCCTCCGCGGACCCGAGACGCACGTGGTCGACCTGCGCGGGCGCATGCTCCTGCCGGGCCTCCAGGACGCCCACCTCCATCCGACCAGCGGCGGGCTCATGCAGGTTCAGTGCGACCTACACGGGACGGCGACCCGGGAGCAGAGCCTCGAGCTCGTCGCCCGCTACGCGGAAGCGAACCCGGAGCACGAGTGGATCCTCGGCTCCGGCTGGGGGATGGACGCGTTCCCCGGCGGAACTCCGTCGAAGAGCGACCTGGACGCGATCGTGCCGGACCGCCCGGTCTTCCTCACGAACCGCGACGGGCACGGCGCCTGGGTGAACTCGAAGGCGCTCGAGCTGGCGGGCATCACACGCGAGACCGACGACCCGCGGGACGGGCGAATCGAGCGGGACGAGGCCGGTGAGCCGTCCGGGACCCTCCAGGAGGGCGCGATGGGACTCGTCGAGCGTCTCGCGCCGGAGACGTCCCCCGAGGAGTGGCAGCAGGCAATCAGGCTTGCCCAGGCGTACCTGCACACGCTCGGCATCACTGCGATCCAGGATGCGATGGTCGTCCCGGAGACGCTCGACGCCTACCGAGCACTCGCGGATCGCGGCGAGCTCACCGCGCGGGTCGAGGGCAACCTCCTCTGGACCCGGGAGAAGGGAGACGAGCAGGTGGCCGACCTCGTGGACCTCCGCAGCAGGGGCACGGCCGGCCGGCTCCGGATCCGCGGAGCGAAGATCTTCCAGGACGGCGTCATGGAGAACTTCACGGCGGCCGTCCTCGAGCCCTACCTCGACGGCAAGGGCGGCTCGAGCGGCACCACGGGCATCGGGATGCACGAGCCGGACGAGCTAGCGCACATGGTCACGCTCCTCGATGCCGAGGGCTTCCAGGTTCACATCCATACGATCGGCGACCGTGCCGTCCGCGAGTCTCTCGACGCCTTCGAGGCCGCCCGGGAGGCGAACGGCGAGCGCGACTCCCGGCACCACCTCGCGCACATCCAGCTCATCCATCCCGACGACGTGCCTCGCTTTCGGGAGCTGGGCGTGGTCGCGAACGCCCAGCCTCTCTGGGCGACCCTCTCGGGCTACGTGCAGGATCTGACGCTTCCGTTCATCAGCGAGGACACGGCGCAGACGATGTACCCGTTCGGAAGCCTCCACCGCGCGGGCGCGACGATCGCGATGGGAAGCGACTGGACGGTCTCGACGGCGAACCCGCTGCCGCAGATCCAGGTGGCGGTGAACCGCGCCGATCCCGATCTGGGCGACGCGAAGCCGTTTCTCCCGGACGAGCGGCTCGAGCTTCCGACCGCGCTCGCCGCCTTTACGAACGGCTCGGCCTTCGTCAACCGGCTCGAGCGCGAGACGGGGTCGATCGAGGCAGGCAAGCTCGCCGATCTCGCGCTCCTCGACCGCGATCTGTTCGCGTCGGACACGAGCGAGATCGGCAACGCCCGCGTCGTGCTCACCCTGGTCGAGGGCGAGCCGGTGTTCAACGACGCCGAGAGCGGCTGGTAGCCGCCGCACCCGCGGGGCTCGCTTCGACTCCCTGCTCGATCCGGCCGTTCGCCATCCTGACGACCTCGTCGAAGTAGCCGGAAACCTCCTCGTTGTGGGTGGCCACGAGGCAGGCGGTGCCGTCGGCAGCGGCCGCACGGAGACACCCGAAGACGCCTCGGGCCCACATGGCGTCCTGGTGGCCGCTCGGCTCGTCGGCGAGGAGGAGGCGGGGGCTGAGCACGAGCGCGCGCGCGAGCGCCGTCCGCTGCTGCTGGCCGACCGACGTCTCGCTGGGCGCGCGGCGCTCGAGCCCCTCCAGGCCGAGCGCGCCCAGCAGCCCGTCCACCCGCTCGCCGGCCGCGTCCAGGGAGCCGTGCAGCCGGGC
>Ga0136614_10002005_pt1 | contig 12445 bp, 10 predicted proteins | sample AntDrymUQ2792106_2_FD_106643 | JGI IMG/M metagenome (GOLD analysis project Ga0136614, IMG submission 106643) | Polar desert sand microbial communities from Dry Valleys, Antarctica - metaG UQ279 (21.06) | ecosystem: Environmental > Terrestrial > Soil > Desert | place: Antarctica: Dry Valley...
GCGGAAGGTGTAGAGCGGCAGGTCCGGGGTGCGTGCCTCTTCCTAAGCGGTGCGTACGTCAAACAGCAGGTTGTCGAAGTTGGTGCCGTTGTTTGCCGAGTTGTGGCAGCCGCTGCAACTGCGTCCGCCGGCGTTAGTGCTGTTGAATAGCTCCTGGCCTCGCGCGATCTGCGCGCGCCGTGGGTTCCCGTGACCGGCCCAGGCGTCGAAGAGATCGAACCGGCCTTTAACCTTCGACATGGCCGACAGCGCCTCAGGACCACCGCGCGCACCATCAGAGTCGAGTCTCCCCACGCGCGGCACAATCAGCTGCGCGGTCGACAGCGAGCTTTCGAAATCAACGATGTTGGCGATAACCTCGGGCGGAGCTGGTGGGCCTTGCTGACCGCCCGTCACATTGCGCGTAGCCTGGTTAACGAGTCCTGCGTGCTGGTCGCTGCCCACGCTGTTGCCCCCGTCCCAGTTGACCGTGGCGCTCCCGACGGCGAAGTTGATCGTCGGCATCACGCGACGCCAGTGCACCAGACGGCTGGTATTCGCGAAACCGTGCGGATCTTCGGTGGCAATCAGCTCCCACTCCGAATTGGGCCGGGGAGCGCCGCCCCTGCGAAACACGCCGCGGCTCAAGAGCATGCTGTAGGCAATCTGGCGCGCCTCGGGTGTTGAAACGTCCATGTTCGGGTTGTTAGCATCGAGCAGATTGAAGACGGGGTGCGTGCCATCCGTTTCGTCGAACAGGTGTTGCAGCGTGCCGGGGTTGATGCTCCAGGCCTCCTCCGCAATATGGCATGACACGCAGCTCCGGCCGTTCGCGCCCTGAGCCTGGAAGTACTCGCCGGTGAGATCGACGGAGCCCTGAGTGCTGACCGTCGCCGCCTTGCCGCCCGGGTTCCGAAACAGGAAGTTATTGGAAATGCTGCTCTGAACATCGGGACTGATCGCGCCGACTGGCTCGGCGTCCTGATGGTATCCGAGCAACCACACTGAACCGACTAGTGCAACTACGGCGACCGTCGCTCGTGTCCACTGGCCGAGACTGCGCAAACAACGTCTCTTCAACGCAATGTCCTCCTTTTCTCTTGGGATTTCGGAGTCGGGTGAACGGCCGTGGTCGCGAAGCCGCCGGCGCTGCTCCCCCGGTGAAAGCTTGGCCCGCCTGCGCAGGCCGCGCTTCCACGTGATTTCGAACGTGTCCGAGCCCGTCCGTCGGGACTAGAATACACAGACCCCCGGGTCGAGGGCGTCGATCCGGAACGCCCCGGACCCGGGAACGCCGGGGACGATGGGCGGGACGTCGAAATAGGTGGCCCACAGCTCGAGGTTCTCGCTGCCCTCGTTGCGGGCAATGTGGACATGACCCTGCCCGCTGTCGATGAACGCCTGCCCGGCGGAATAGGTGCGGCTCGTGCATGTGCCATCTTCTCCCGAATAGAAGGTCAGTGCACCGGACTTAACCAGAACGACCACCGGGCCCGGGTGGCTGTGCCAGCCGGTGTGACCGCCTGGAGCGATCACGATTTCCTGCACGACTGTCTGCTGCGCGTCACGTACGTGGATGACCTCCTGACCATGTCCTTTGATCTTAAACTTGATGTTCACCGGGTCCACGAAGCTCGCCCTCGCCCAGACGGGCGCGGTCACGATCCCGGAGGACGGAGTCGCCAAAGCCACTCCAACCAGCCCCGTGGAGACCGAAGCCACTATCACCAGGAACGCCAATCGCTTCTTAGTCATTTTTGCCTTCATCACTCCTCCTATGCCGCCCCAATAGCCATTTTTAAAGGTCCCGGGCGCTCCGGGGGCTTGTCCAAGAGCGCGCCGGTTCGACCACACGTGCGGGAGAGAGATTCTCCCTAGTTGCTTGTTATGCAGACTCATTTAAGGTGTCCGTCTGCAAATGCGAGAATTGAGTCAAAAACCTCTAAGCCGATTGAGCATTTCTTTTCGCCGGTGCCAAACTAGTGAGGGGGGACTCCACCACGGGTGTATAATCTGCACCACTTGCGGTTAGTTTCAGGTATAGGGGTGACGTGGATGACACCCGCGCCACAACAAGTGACCGAACTGCTCGTGGCCTGGGGCGGCGGCGATCAGGCCGCACTTGATGAGCTAATGCCGTTGGTCTATGAGGAGCTGCGCCGCCTTGCCCACCAGTGCATGCGCCGGGAGCGTCCGGACCACACAATGCAAACCTCGGGGCTAGTCAACGAAGCCTACCTCCGGCTCGTGGATCAGAAGAACATTCGCTGGCAGGACCGCGCGCACTTCTTCGGCATCGCCGCGCGATTAATGAGGCAAGTCTTGGTTGACTACGCCCGCAAGCGACGCTACGCCAAACGCGGAGCCGACGCGCGCCGAGTGTCTCTGGATGAGGCGATCCCACCAGCGATTTCGTCAAACGCAGCTATCTCAACCTGTATTACAGCTTGGCCAGGCCGGATGAGGCGCTGGCATTGAATCAGAGGTTATTAATTCGCGGGCCCGACATTCGCTACTATCTGGAAAAGAGGATGCTGAAGGAGGCCGAGCCGCTAATCGAGCAGGCATATGTCAAGAATCCGGAGGGGACGTGGCCGGAGGGGACGTGGCTGCGCCTTTACAGAGGCTTGTTACTGGCTTTACAGGGTAAGCACATAGAAGCTCAGGCGGAAGTTCCCCGAATCATTGATAAAATCCCCAGAAACAAGACCTCCCATCACTATACCTATGACCTCGCGCGCATCTACGCGCTGGATGGCAAAAACGAGGAAGCCTTGAAGTGGTTGCGCAAAACCGTTAATGAGGGGTTCCCATGCTATCCGCTCTTTGCGCGTGACTCATTTCTCGATCCGATCAGAAAGGATCCGGCTTTCATTCAATTCATGACCGAGATGAAGACCCGCTGGGAGGGTTACGGCCGCGAATTTGGCTGAGAGGCTGGTGGAGCACAGGAGGGTTGAACTCGTTGGCCTGAGGCATTGCGAATTGACGAGCTGCAAATACGTAAGTGGCCGCTTCGATCGTTGCAGCCACCAACACATTTCAAGGGTTTTTCACGTTCCTATCATTTCAACGCCTGAAGGAATAGCTTCCTTGTATGTCCAGGTATTGGCCACTTGATCTTGACACCACAAAGCTTGTTTTGGTCAGTAGAGGAAACGCTATTTATAACTCTTACACCCACCCGTAAGAGCCATAACCTGATGGAGTGTCAGTGAACGCACTCTTAATCAGCGGGTCGTAGGTTCGAGCCCTCCACGGCTCACATTAGAATTTAATAATACGGGCAGTCCTGGGTGACTGCCTTTTGTTTAGTGTGCGCATAGTGTGCTGAAATCCAAAACGCGGAGTCAAAGTCGTACTACAATCTTCAACGGTCTCTGAAGCGAAGGATTGCGGATCCTTGAAAGAGGTCGAGCCTACCGGCGCATCATCGGATATTCTCAGGTTCGGTGGTGACGCTGAGAGACATTATCACCTAGTTACTCCTGCATATCGATCTTGGGATGATAGGAAGTAAGAGGCGCGGAGGAGTGATTTGCTCACTAGAATAATAAGGAAATGAGCGTCACCCTTCAGGGAAAAAGAAAAGCGGCAGAGCCCGAAAGCCAGCCGCCCCGGGTATCAGTCTATTGGAGGACAACTATTGACATTACCTGCTGTTTGGAATAAGAAGCGTCATGTTTTACCTATTCTATCTGTGAGGAGTTCCTTCCATGAAACACATTGGTTTTTTGCTGTGGTTCTTGTGCTTAACTGCTGTCAGTGCCATGGCACAAGACGCGGTCAAAGTAGACCCAAAGCACTATACGGTTGAGTTCGAGAATGACCAAGTGCGGGTACTGCGAATCAAGTACGGTCCGCACGAAAAGTCGGTGATGCACTCGCACTCTGCGGGTGTAGTTATTATGCTGACTGACATGAACACTAGATTTATTCTCGCCGACGGAAAGACGGAGGAGAGACAACAGAAAGCTGGCCAGGTTACCCCTGCTAAAGCGGAGACGCACTTGCCCGAGAACTTAAGCGATCAGCCTTTTGAGGCAGTTTTAGTCGAGTTAAAAGCCAAACCAGCAAAGAGCGGGCAACGCAAAAAGCCGTAAATAGCTAAATCGGTAATTCTCTCGTCGTAGGAAAAACCTTGCAAATTCTTGCATCCTAACGCATCCATCCATCAGGCAGCTATACGCCCGTCTGTTGGGTGCTCCATTATCGGGCGGCAATTCGCGGTTTTGTCTGATCGCCGCCGTAGGCCAGTGAGAGGTGACAATCAGGGCAGGTTAGAACGATCGCAAAACTCAACACCTCGCCTTATAAAGACTCTTGGGCCCATCCAAGTTGCCGCAATCGCTACCACAAGCGACACCACAAAAAGACAACTCTGATGTCATCGTTTGTCAAGGGCGATAAGGCGAGGTGTTGAGACTTGCGAGGTCTACTTCGGGCTATAACTGATATTGCAGGCCGCTTCCAGGCAGCTACGCTCACGGGATCGATTCAGTAATCTCCTCCAATATCTGCCACTCACCTTTCTTATCGGCACCGACCAGCAGGTGGATCGGGCTAGAGTATTTTTTCATCAGCGAATAGCGCGTCGCGCTAATCCTCACATTACTACCCTTTAGCGCGTACTTCACGGAAGAGTACCTATTCCTATCCCCTCTCGCTTTGGCCACCGGCATGGTAGATCGGATTAACTCTTTGTACTTAGCCGCGGGTATCTCGATAGTCCTCTTCTGGCCGCCCGGATAACGGCGCGTGTTTTTGATCAGCGCTTCGTCCGAGTAAAGATCGACTAGCGAAGGGTCAAAATTATTGCCCAGGGCAATGTATTTCTGGAAGAGTTGCTTAGCGGGCGCGACGCCGGACTGAGCCCCCGCCACTTGAGCGACACAGGCCAGCGCAATGGTGGCCGCCAGCAGTCGGAATTGTTTCACTTTTCTCCCCATCAAGTTGGAAATGCTCAGTTCCTCCGGCGATGCGTGAAAGACCGTTCACCCTCGACGTAACTGGCGACCGTTTGACCGTCACCAATCAGTTTGTATTTATAGGTAGTCAATCCTTCCAGGCCCACCGGTCCACGGGCATGGAGCTTACTGGTACTTATGCCCAGCTCCGCGCCGAAGCCGTAGCGGAAACCGTCAGCGAAGCGCGTTGAGACATTCAAGTAAACCCCGGCCGCATCAACTCGCTGCAGGAAATGCGCCGCTGTGTCCCGGTCCTCGGTGACAATCGCTTCCGTATGTCCGGAACCATAGTGATCGATGTGCGCAATGGCTTCGTTGACACTAGCGACGATTCTGATCGAGATAATCAGATCGGAATACTCGGTTGCCCAGTCCTCCTCGCTGGCTGCTATCAGGACCTGCGCCTCTGCCAGCTCCAGAGTGCGCGGACAGCCCCGGACCTCCACACCGGCTGCCCGGAACCGCGCGATCAAATCAGGGAGAAGACGAGCCGCTACCTCCTCATGAACCAGCAGCGTCTCCATCGCATTGCATGCCGCGGGATACTGCACCTTGGAGTCGAAGGCGATACTCAATGCTTTGGGTATATCCGCAGCACGATCGACGTATACGTGGCAGAGACCTTCACCGTGACCCAACACCGGGATGCTGCTGTGTTCGGCCACGTGACTCACAAATTCACGCGAGCCCCGCGGAATGATCAAGTCGATATCGTCGGCAAGCGAGAGCATTTCGCTAACATCGTCGCGCGTATATAGCAGGTTGATCACTTCCGCTGGGATTTCCGGGAATTGCTGGAGTGCCTGCCTCCAGATCGAAAAGAGCGCCTGATTACTTTGCACTGCTTCCGTACCGCCCTTCAGGATTACTGAATTGCCAGACTTCAGCGCGAGCGCAGCGATCTGCGGAACGATCTCGGGCCGAGCTTCAAAAATAATGCCGACCACACCTATTGGGCATGACTCCTTGTGGAGCGTCAGTCCCTCATCCAACTCGGTCACGGCCAGACTGCGGCCCAAAGGGTCAGGCAGCGCGGCCACTTGGCGAACTCCAGCCGCCATCTGCTTGATGCTCTGTTCAGTTATCCGCAGACGCTCGAACAGAGCGCGCGTCATCTGTCCGGTTGCCACCCCTCGCAGGGCTTGCTCACAATCGCGCTGGTTCGCCTTGAGAATCTCTGTCTGGCGGGCTGCAATCGCATCGGCTGCTGCTTGCAGCGCCGCGTCACGACGCTCGCTGGGAACAATTGCCAGCAGGCGGGACGCAGCCCTGGCGCGACTTGCCACCTCTGCGACGTTTAACTGCGCTACTGCTTCCGACATGTGATTCATCTTTGCTCCCACAGCACCAGGTTATCCCGCGTCACCAGCACGCGAGAGCGTTGACCCCCGCCCGGCGCGGGTGAGACTCCTTCGACCAATGCCGTTGCTTCTGTGCTCGCACAATTAATGATGCCACGCGCAAACTCGCGCCCTTCACAATCGGCAATGCTCACGACGTCCTGCGATTCAAATTGCTGCTCTACGCGCACCACCCCGGAAGAGAGCAGACTTGCTTTGCCGGTGATAATGGCTTCGCGTGCGCCTTCGTTTACAATTACACGCCCGCGCACTCCCGCGGCATAGGTAAGCCAGCGGCGTTTACCCGCCATGCGCGAAGTCGACATGAACGTAGTGCCGATTTGCTTGCCGGTAAAAATGTCATCGAGAACCCCCGGCTGCATCCCGTTTGCAATGACAGCAACTCCACCGGCTTGCATCGCAATTTGCGCCCCTTCCAATTTTGTCAACATGCCGCCACGCCCACCCGCGGACGGTCCGGCTGCCAGCGCCTTCACCTCGTCCGTCAAGTCTACTACTAGTGGGATGAGGGCAGGCTGCGCATCGGAGTTAACTCCACGCACCATTTCCCTGGAATTGTAGCGCAGCAGGCCGTCCACATTGGTCAATAACACCAGTGCGTCCGACTCCAACCTACTCATCACGAGTGCCGCAAGCCGATCGTTGTCCCCGAAAACGCGCTCCTGGCCGGAGGCATATTCGAGTTCCGCAGTTGAGACCGTATCGTTCTCGTTGATTATGGGGAGCACATTCAATTTGAGCAGTTTCTCCATCGTGCAGCGCAGGTTCGTGTAACGCTTCCATTCCATGAAATCGTCTTCGGTTAACAACACCTGCGCGATCTTCACGTCATGCACGCGAAACAACTGCTCGTAAGAGTGCATCAAGAGGCTTTGGCCCACAGCCGCGCAGGCCTGCCGCACCACGACATCATGGAGCCGGGAAGGATGAAGGCCCAAACATCCAGCGCCTAAGCCAACCGCTCCCGAAGACACCAGCACGACCTGACGGCCCGAGCGCTTCAACTCTGCAATCGACCGCACTAGTGGTTCAATACGCTCAGCGCAAACGCCACCTCCCTCGCCGCCGATGATGCTGGTGCCTACCTTGATCACCACTCGCTGCGCGGAGCGTAAGCGTCGTTGTCGCTCTCTTTCGGAATCCTCTTCGATCATTTGGTCAAATCCTTCAGCGCCTGGGTAACGCGGCCAGGACCAGACAGAATAACAACCTCGGCGGGGTTGTTGCCGGGTGCACGCGCAGGCTGCCGCTTCCAAGGTAACAGATGGGCCGCACTTAGCAACTGCCAGGGACGTTGCGTGCGACAATCTGAAATCGCATCAAGACCCGGTCGCTCCTCGGTTCTGTCGCTGAGTCGTCCTATTATGGGCTAGCGTCTCAAGTTGAAACTAAGAAACTACCGGAATGTTAACGGCGGAGGAAGTTTGAGTTTCAAGGCCAGGGTTAATTAGTGCTGGCTTATAATTACAGGCTCTCGACCCTCGGGAAATATGACACGTGGCTGAAGCAAAACCTTTGTGGGGGGTAGACGACCAGGCGGTTAGGCTCGCAGAGCTAACCAGCGAAGCGCCGGAGGTAAAGGAGGCGCCGCTGCGCCGTGACGTGCGCTCGCTCGGTCGTTTACTCGGCGAGACCTTGAAAGAGCAAGCTGGCGAAGCACTGTTTGCAGCGGTAGAGGAGATTCGACAATTAGCGATTGAATACCGTGAACCTTCCGCTCACGCTTCGCCAAACCAGCTCCCCCATCGCCAGTACCCCTTGATGGAACGGGTCGCGCTGATCGTCGCCGACATGGACCTGAGGGAGGCCTATCGGATGACGAAGGCTTTTGCCATCTATTTCGAGCTGATAAATCTCGCCGAGACCAACCATCGCAAGCGCCGTCGTCGTACCGCGCAACTCTTCCCGGACCTGGCTCCCCAGCCCGGAACGATCCGGGGCACACTAAGCCGAATGCGCGATTCGGGACTAGATAAAGAGGCCGCCCTTGAATGGTTGCGCCAAATCGAAGTGATCCCCGTCTTCACCGCGCACCCAACCGAGGTCGCGCGTCGCACAGTCCTCTTTAAGCGCCGACGTATTGCCGCAAACCTGGAGTCGCTTGATCGTTTGCCGCTGACGGACGCCGCAGCTTGCGAACTTGAATCAACTATTGCCGCCGAGATTACGACCTTGTGGCAGACAGACGAAGTGCGCCGACGGCCACCGACCGTGCGCGATGAGATTAAGATGGGACTCGACTACTACTCAGGCTGCTTGATCTCCGTGCTGCCGCAACTCTATGAGGAATTTGCTGTCGCCTTCAGCCAGATTTACGAATGCGAGTTCAGCGCTAATGAGTTGCCGACCTTCCTCCACTTCGGTTCGTGGATCGGTGGTGACCGCGACGGCAACCCTTTCGTTACGGCGGACTCCACGCGTGACGCGCTTCACCTCGCCCGCCAGGTGATACTCGATCACTACCTGGCTGTCGCTGTCGATCTAATGGATCGGATCAGTCCCTCGGCGCGACAGGTACCCGCAACGCCCGCACTGCTTGAGGAAGTGGAACGATACGCACAACGAATCCCTCACGTGGCACCGGCGAATGAGACGCGAGGAGCAGAAGAGATCTACCGCCGCCTTCTCGACTACGTTATTGAGCGACTGCGCTGGACACGTCACCAGGCTTCCCATGAAGTGGCTTACACAGATCCGTCGGAGTTCGCCGCTGACCTGAAAATACTGCGTGATAGCCTGGCGGCAAATGGAGCGGAACGCCTCGCGAGTCTGTTGGTCGATCCCCTGCTGCGACAGATCAGTACTTTTGGATTTCATCTGCACTCCCTCGACATCCGGCAGCACGCGAGCGTGCATGCGCGCGCCGTGGCCGAGTTGTCCAGCGGTAACAAAAGGTCAGACGGCGATGTGATTGCTTTACCCGCCTCGCCTTCCGTAGAGACACGCGGCCTGCTCGAAATGTTGCGCACGATAGCCAAGCTGAAGCGCGACTTTCCCACGTCTGCGATTCGCAGCTATGTGATCAGTGGAGCCAGCAAGGTGGAAGACGTTCTCTCTTTTATCTGGTTGGCGCGACTTTGCGGTGTGCGCGTGGAAGCTGCCGCAGCCGGCGGAGATCCAGGGCTAATGCCGGTGCCACTCTTCGAGTCAATCGAGGATCTGCGCAATTGCCCCGAGGTATGTCGCCAACTCTGGACTTCACCGGATTATCTCCCGCTGCTTGATTCGTGGGACCGCTGTCAGGAAGTGATGCTCGGCTACTCGGACTCCAACAAGGATGGCGGCATGCTCACGAGCACCTGGGAGATCTACAAGGCCCACCGCGCGCTGCACGCTGTCGCCGCTGAGTGCGGCGTCAAGTTGCGCCTCTTTCACGGACGCGGCGGCACGGTGGGACGAGGCGGTGGTCCCACGCACCGGGCTATCGTGGCGCAACCTGTCGGATCATTTAGCGGCTCGCTTAAACTCACTGAACAGGGTGAAGTTCTCTATTGGAAGTATTCAGACCCGGTGCTGGCCGAACGCAACCTGGAGTTGATGGTCGCAGCCTCACTCGAGGCATTGGCGCGGCCGGGCGGTCTCCAGTTTAGTGAAACCGAAGCTGACGCTTGGGAAGCGGCCCTGGAGGAGATGTCGCAGAGTGCCTTTGTTTTCTATCGCGAGCGGATCGCGGAAAATTCGGAGGTCGTCACCTACTTTGAGGAAGCCACCCCGGCACATGAATTGGAGCACGCTCGCCTCGGCTCTCGTCCTGCGCGACGCAGCGAAGCGATCGGTCTGGGAGACTTGCGCGCTATTCCCTGGGTTTTTGGCTGGATGCAGAGCCGCCACGTGCTGCCCGGATGGTTCGGTGTGGGTCATGCGCTGGAACGATTCGTCGGCACAGACAACGAGAGACTGCGATTGCTGCAAACGATGACCTCGCGGTTCGCATTCTTCTCAGATTTGATCGGGAATGTCGAAATCGGAATGGCCAAAGCCGATTTGACTATCGCGCAACGCTACGCTGCCCTCGTTAGCGACGAAGGTATACGAGAGCGTGTCTTTGGAATGATTGTCGAGGAGTTTGAGCGCACTCGTCGCATGATCCTGAAACTGACGGGACAGCCGGAGTTGCTGAGTGGAAACCCGGTCCTGGCGCGTTCGATTCGCCTCCGAAATCCCTACGTCGATCCGTTGAGTTTGATTCAGTTCGCGTTGTTGCGTCGGAAACGAGAAGGTGAGGAGAGCGAAGATCTAAATTATGCTCTCGCAGCAACGATTAACGGGATCGCCGCAGGTTTGCGCAATACTGGTTGAGTGCAAAGAGCGACGCTTGACTATGGAGCAACGCAACAAATGCGAGTCGGTGTGATTAAGCTTAGAGTTTAGTGCGGATCATACAGACTTCACGTTTGAAATGTTGGTAGGGGATCGTGACCGAACGAGAGGTTGCTGCGAAGGACGGGTTGAAGGTTAGAATCTTGAATCTCAAAAACGACTAACATTCCCCGCAACTATATGGAGCGAAGCGACCAGATGTCTTAGGCCGGATCATCGTCAGCTAAAAACCATCGAGTGAAGCTTCGTTAGCATTCAGTTGATAGAGATCCACCTTTACTTCCGTCTGGTGACGGAATTTGCTTTTCCAGGACTGGAACTCAGGTTTTGCTGTAGCACTGCTACTATCTTAAGCACCAGTGCGTTGGGCGTGAAGGGCTTTCCGATGAAGGCGATGTCTCGGTCCAAGATGCCGTGATGCACGATGGCCTGGTCCGTGTAGCCCGACATGTAAAGGACGCGCGTGTCGGGGCGTAACTTGACTACCTGCTCCGCCAACTCCTTGCCGCTCATGCGCGGCATTACCACGTCAGTTAAAAGCAGGTGAATCGGCCCCTGGTGTTGCTGGGCGATCAACAAGGCCTCCCCTCCATCCGCAGCTTCCAGCACTGTGTACCCATTTTTCATGAGACTTTCTCGCGCCAGATGTCGCACCATCTCTTCGTCTTCCGCCACCAGTATCGTTTCAGTCCCCAGGGCGCCTTCCGGGCGCCCCGGCCCCGCCTCAGGACCGGTGACGTGCTCGTCCACGAGAGGAAGGTAAATCTTAAAACTCGTGCCCACCCCGACCTCCGAGTAGACCCAGATGTTGCCGCCTGACTGTTTGACTATTCCATAGACGGTGGAGAGGCCGAGGCCCGTCCCCTTGCCTTGCTCCTTCGTCGTGAAGAACGGTTCGAAGATGTATTTCTGCGTCTTCGCGTCCATGCCGTGCCCGGTGTCGGTAACAGCCAACATCGCGTACCAGCCGGGTTGAACAGCGATATGCCGACGAGCATATGCTTCATCCAGATGGATGTTAGCCGTCTCGAGGGTGATCTTGCCGCCGTTGGGCATGGCGTCTCGGGCATTGACGACTAGATTTAATACGACCTGCTCGATCTGCCCGGGATCGGCTTTGACTTGTCCAAGTCCGACGCCGGGCAAGCTACGTAGTTCCATGTCTTCGCCTACCAACCGGCCGAGCATTTTCTCTATGTTCAAAATGATGGAGTTGAGGTCGAGTACTTTGGGCTGGAGCACTTGCTTGCGGCTGAAAGCGAGTAATTGGCGCGTCAAAGAAGCGGCCCTCTCGGCGGCCGTCTTAATCTCTTCGACATTGTGGACGAGCGGATCGGCCTTATCCAGACCTTTGAGCGTGAGTTCGGAGTACCCGGTGATGACCGTCAAGAGGTTATTAAAATCGTGCGCTATCCACCGGCCAGCATTCCGACGGATTCGAGCTTCTGCGACTGGCGGAGTTGATCTTCGGTCTCCTGCAGTCTGCGCCGGGAAAGCACTTGCTCGGTGATATCCATGCAGGCGCCGACGGCGCGAACAGGCTTCTGGTGTTCATCATGGAAAACCCGCCAGCGCTCCTCTAGGAACTTGATCCGACCATCCGGCATCAAGACTCGATGCTCTGTCTCGCCCTCGGAGCATCGGCCGAGCGACAGGGCAAACGCCTGATTTACAGCTGCCCGGTCGTCGGGATGTACGAACTGCAAAAATCCTTCATGATCTGGGTTAAACTTTGCCGGATCGGTTTCGAAGATGCGATGAGTCTCGGCCGACCAGATCATTGCCATGGTGGACAAGTCAATGTGCCAACTGCCTAAC
>Ga0136614_10002006_pt1 | contig 12438 bp, 10 predicted proteins | sample AntDrymUQ2792106_2_FD_106643 | JGI IMG/M metagenome (GOLD analysis project Ga0136614, IMG submission 106643) | Polar desert sand microbial communities from Dry Valleys, Antarctica - metaG UQ279 (21.06) | ecosystem: Environmental > Terrestrial > Soil > Desert | place: Antarctica: Dry Valley...
GTCCGTGATCGCTCGACTTGAAGGCGGGGGCATCACGCCGACGCTGCCCACCTTGAAGCGCATCGCAGATGCGCTCGGAACCAAGCTGACGGTGGGGTTTGAAGAACCTCCGGTAAGGCGCCAGCCAAAGGCCCCAACCAAGACTGCGGCGAAACGCGCTGTTGCTCGAACGAAGGGTCGGCGGTCAGGATGATCAAAGACCTGGTCATCATCGAGAAGGCGAAAAGCAACTTCTCGGTCTATTCACCTGATCTCCCGGGTTGCGTCGCCACCGGCGATACCAAGGACGAGACCCTTCAGCGCATGCGAGAGGCGATCGCCATGCATCTGAAAGGGCTTCGGGAGGATGACTTTCCAATTCCACCCGCCTTAACGCTCAGCTGAGCGTTTGGAGGTGTGAAAAGGAGCATGGAAGGCCATACGGGCGCATGTTCGGTGGTACGCGAGTTTGGGCTTCCTTGGCTTCGCGAGATGGCAACCAAGATCGAGAACCTTTATGGACCTGAATTCGAAAAGTACCGGGGACGCTTCAGGATTCGACCCATCCGCGTGACGCACTTTCGCCAGGTGGGGGAAGGCTTCACCCTTGAGTTGGTTCCACTTGAGCCAGATCCTTACACCTGGGCGGGCGAGTTTGAGGCAGACCTAGAGGTCCGTCTTCGTCAACGCTTCTCCCGCCAGTGGAAGGAGCTCGTGCCTCCTGCTGAAGTCGAGCGTTGGATGCATATCGCGACGAAGGATTATTTGGATCGCGTTCAGACGCTCGCCTGATTGGCGGAATGGCAAGGGAATGGCAAATCGCTGGATCGTTGCGAACGCGGTTTGCAAAAGTGCAGGTAGAGGCGTGGGTCGCCAGGGAATCGAACCCTGAACCTACGGATTAAGAGTCCGTTGCTCTGCCTGATTGAGCTAGCGACCCAGCGGCGCAGTCTACAACGCCCCTTGCGTACCCTCCCGAGGTGGGACTGGAAGGAGAGTGGGGCGACCGACCGGATTTGAACCGGCGACTTCCTGGACCACAACCAGGTGCTCTAACCTGACTGAGCTACGGCCGCCATGTATCGTCAAAGACTAGCAGTCAGGCCCCCGCTATGTCGCGGAGCTCCCTTACGACGCGGTCTACCTCTTCGAGCGTGTTGTAGTGGCAGAAGCCGATCCGAACGGCACCGCCGGAGCTCTCCAGGTCGAGGCGCTCCATGACGGCGAGGGCGTAGTAGTTCCCGTCCCACGTGAAGATGCCGCGGCGGCCGAGCTCCTCGCCCAGCTCTCGCGGCCTGAATCCCTCGAGGCGGATCGCAAACGTCGGCGTTCGTTCATAAAGACGCTCGACGTCGTCGATGCCGTAAAGCGTTAGTCCGGGGATCGATCCGATGCCGTCGAGGAACCGGCGACTCAGCTCCGCTTCGTGCCCCGCGATGGCTTCGAACGCCACTGCTATCTCAGCGCGTCTGGAGGCGCCACCTCCGGCTGCCTGGCCGATTCCGGCGATGTAGTCGACCGCAGCGGTGAAGCCCGCGAGAGCCTCGTGGCTCAACGTGCCGGTCTCCCAGCGGTTCGGCGAGGCATCCGCAGCGGGTCGCACCTTGTACGGCCGTAGCTCGTCGAGCAATCCCTTGCGACCGAACATCATCCCTAGGTGGGGGCCGAAGAACTTGTAGGGCGAGCAGAAGAGGAGATCAACGTCGAGCTCGGCTACGTCGACGAGTCGATGCTGCGCGATGTGAACCGCATCGGCCACGACGAGAGCATCGGTCTTGCGGGCGGCACGGACCACCTCCGCCGCGGCCATGATACTGCCGACGGCATTCGATGCGAGCGTGAACGCGACCACCCGGGTCCTCGGTGACAGAACCGTTTCTAGGTTCGCAAGATCCAACGTGCAGTCCTCCGGCCGGAGGTCGGCCCAGTGGACGCTTGCCCCCGCGTCTTCCGCCGCTGTGAGCCACGGCGAGATGTTCGCGTCGTGATCCAGACGCGTGACCACGAATTCTGCTCCGGGATCCACGTCGCGCGCGATGGCTCGGGCCATCGCGAAGCACAGCGTCGTCATGTTCTGACCGAACACGACTTCCTCGGGGGAGCAGTTGAGGAAGTCCGCACCCGCCCGGCGCGCCGCTGCGATGACGTTGCCAGTCTCCTCGCTGGTGCGGAATGGGCCCCCGGCGTTCGCGTTGCTGGTTTCGAAGTAGCCGGCCATCGCATCCATCACCGACCGGGGGACCTGCGTTCCGCCAGGGGGGTCGGCGAAGACGTACGGGCCCCGCTCGTCACCCCGCTCGAGGGCGGGAAAGTGCTTGCGGCAGTCCGAGATGTCGATCGATGCGGTCATCCCTCGACCATAGACGCGGCGGCGACGTCCCGAGGGTTGTTGCGCCGCGCCCTGAACACCAGCGTGAGGAAGCCGGCGAGAGCCACGAGGCCGGCGGCGACGAACGCCCCGCGGTAACCCAGAAGCGCAGCGATGACTCCGGACGACACCGCGCCCAGGCCGAACGACAGATCGAAGAATGCCGTGAAGGTGCCGACGACGGCACCCCGCTCCTTCGGTGGCGCGTTGCGCATCGCGATCGTCATGAGGGCCGGGAATGCGAGTGAGTGGCCGATCGCGAAGACCGCCGTCCCGGCGAAGAGACCCACGGGGGTCGCCCACAGGCCGATGACCGCGAGACCGACCGCTTGGATCCCAAGAGCGAGTTTGGCGGAGCGAGGGGCCCCGAGCCGGTCCGGGATGCGCGCCCCGAACAATCTCAGAAGGATGATGATCATCGAGTAGCTGACGAAGACCATCCTCGATCCGTCGAGGCCCACCTCGCGCGCGTACAGCGGGATGAAGGTCACGAAGCTGGCCAGCCCCCAGATGCTCGCGGACAGGAGCATGCCGGGGAGGAGGCCCGCTGGATGGATGATCCGTCGCGCGTCGCCGCTTGCCGCGCGCTCCTCTTCTGGGCGAGTCTCCGTCACCGGCAGACCGGCGAGCGCGGCCAGTCCTGCAGCCAGCGCGGCGACCAACCAAACGGCCGTGAAGTTGTCGTCGCCCAGGATCGTCTCGCCCAGCACGGGACCGACCACCAGTCCCGCATACAGCGCGAGGGAGAAGTAACTGAGGGCTTCGCCTCGCCGCTCGTCGGGGGCCAGGTCATTGATCACGCTGGCCGCACCGACGTAGAACGCGGCCTCGCCGGCCCCGGTGATGAGTCGGAAGATCAGAAGAACCCAGAGTGACTCCGAAACGAGATAGCCGAGGGTGGCCAGGGACACGATCCCGGCTCCGGCGACGATCAGGACGCGACGGCCGCGCCGGTCTCCCACCGAACCGAGGAAGGGGCGAGTCAATACCGCGGCCACGGCGAAGAAGCCGATCGCTAGGCCGACCTGCACCTCGGTGCCGTTCAACGGCCCCTTCACGAACAGAGGCAGCGTCGGCTGGAGTGTGCCCACGGCCGTGAAGTAGGCCCACGTCGACAGCATGACCAGCAGGAAGAGAGGGGTAACGAGGCGCGGCCTACGGGCGCGCCCGTTCGCTCTGGTCCTCATTCTCTCGGCGAGCAAGAAGCCTCCGCTCGGGATCGGGTACTACTCATCTATATAAAGGCGTTATGCCTCAGCACCATTCCCCGCCTGTGCCTCGCCAGCCACAGGTGCGGCAGCCCGGCGCACTTTTGTGGCTCTGGCCCAATCGAAGCGCCTCTGGCTAGTGGCCCGTGCAGACTCCCGCGATGACTAGCTCGCCGGGCATGGGGCTGCTGCCGAGTGTCGGCGGCGCTCCCGCTGGACAACTACTCTCTAGGAACCAGTGCCGACGACGATCCGCGACGGGTGAGGGATGGCTGACGAGGAGATCGAGCAGGTAGAAGCCTTCGGGCCCAATATCTGGCTCGTTGACGATATGTACCGGCGCTACCAGGAGAATCCGAAGTCCGTGGGGGAGTCGTGGCAGGAGTTTTTCGAGGACTACCGGCCCGACCGCACGAAGCCCCAGCGGGCCGAGTCACCTGAGGCCGCCAACGGCGGCGGAGCCAAGTCCAAGACCGACGCGCCCGATCCCGCCGGAGACAAGTCCAAGACCGACAACGGCGCGAAGGACGGCCCCGCCAAGTCTCAGAAGAAAGGGGTCGAGCAGGACTCGAAGAAGAAGTCCAAGGACTCGGATGATGGTGCCCCGAAGTCGACGGACGAAGGCTCCAGCGAGGACGAGGGGCAAGAGGTGGAGGACGCCACCCCGTTGCGCGGTGTCGCAGCTCGCATCGCCGAGAACATGGAGGCTTCGCTCCAGGTCCCGACGGCAACATCGGTGCGCACCATCCCAGCGAAGTTGCTCGAGGAGAATCGTCGCATCATCAATCGCTACCTCGCTGGGCGTCAGGGGGGCAAGATCTCGTTCACTCACCTGATCGGCTACGCCGTGCTCCGCGCTCTCGAGATGCGCCCTCGGATGAAAGCCAGCTACGAAGAGGTGGGTGGCAAGCCACACATCATCGAGCGCAAGCGCGTCAATCTCGGCTTGGCTGTAGACGTCGAACGGTCGGGGAACAGAGTGCTTCTGGTGCCGAACATCAAGGAGGCGGATCAACTCGACTTCGCCGACTTCTGGTCCTCGTACGAAGACATTATCCGCAAGGTTCGCAAGAACGAGCTCAGCCTCGACGATTTCTCCGGCACCACGGTCACGCTGACCAACCCCGGCACCGTGGGAACCAGTCAGTCGGTCCCGCGCTTGATGCAGGGTCAGGGCCTGATCGTCGGCGTTGGCGTGATCGGTTATCCGACCGAGTACGAAGGGGCGGACCCGAAGATGCTGGCGCGCGTCGGGGTGAGCAAGGTCATCACCATCACCAGCACCTACGACCACCGGGTCATCCAGGGGGCCGAGTCGGGCCAGTTCCTTGCAGGGATCCACGATCTGTTGCTCGGCGAGGATCGTTTCTACGACGACCTGTTCGCGTCGTTGAACGTTCCCTACCAGCCAGCCCGCTGGAATCGTGACCACGGCCCTGTGGACGACACGGATTCGACACTGGTCAAGCAATCGCGCGTCATCCAGCTCATCAACATGTATCGCGTTCGCGGCCACATGCTCGCGGAGCTCAACCCCGTCGGGTGGGAGGTCCTCTATCACCGCGAACTCGACTTCGCGACGTATGAGTTGACCGTTTGGGACCTCGACCGTGAGTTCCTCACTGACGGTCTTCCCGGTGACAAGAAGCGCTCGCTCCGAGACATCATCGAGACATTGCGGGACACCTATTGTCGAACCATCGGCTACGAGTTCATGCACATCTCGGATCCCGTCGAGAAGCGCTGGATCCAGGAGCGTGTCGAATCACCCGACGCGTACACACTGTCGAACGAGGAACGAAAGCACATCCTCGACCGGTTGAACGCAGCGGAAGCGTTCGAGCGCTTCGTGCACTCGAAGTACACGGGCCAGCGGCGCTACTCCATCGAGGGGGCGGACAGCCTCATCCCGATACTCGACGCCGTCCTCGAGGAGGCGACCAAGGCCGGGATGATCGAGATCGTTATGGGGATGTCGCACCGCGGACGGTTGAACGTCCTCGCCAACATCGTCGGCAAGCCGTTGCAGCAGATCTTCGACGAGTTCGAGGGAGACGTCGATCCGGACACGGTCCAGGGTTCGGGTGACGTCAAGTACCACCTGGGGATGACCGGTCGGTTCGAGTCACGAGAAGGCAAGGAGCTGAATGTGGTCCTCTCATCGAACGCCTCTCACCTCGAATCCGTCGATCCCGTTGTCGAGGGGATGGCGCGGGCGAAGCAGGGTCTCATCGGCCCGGAGGGCCACTTCCGCGTCATGCCGTTGCTCATCCACGGCGACGCCGCCTTCCCGGGCCAGGGCGTGGTGGCCGAGACCCTCCAGCTCTCGCAGCTCTCCGGCTATCGCACGGGCGGCACGATCCACGTCGTGGTCAACAACAACATCGGCTTCACGACGAACCCGAAGGAAGGTCGGACCAGCCTTTACGCGACCGACATCGCCAAGAGCATCCAGGCCCCCATAATCCACGTGAACGGGGACGACCCCGAGGCCTGCGTGCGCGTGGCCCGCCTTGCGTTCGACTACCGGCAGGAGTTCAAGAAGGACATCGTCATCGACATGGTCTGTTACCGGAGACACGGGCATCAGGAGGTCGACGATCCGTCGTTCACCCAACCGGCGATGTACCAGAAGATCAGCGTCCGGCGTTCGGTGCGCAAGCTGTACACCCAGCAACTTGTGAATCGCGGCGAGCTCAGTGTCGAGGAAGCCGAGAGCCTGCTCGACGACTTCCGCAACAAGCTGCAGAAGGCGCTGGACGAAACCAAGGAGAGCTTGCCGCCCGAGTCCGCTCGGGCGAAGCCGCCAAAGACCGTGGGGGTTCTGCCGCCGGTCGAGACCGGGGTCGAGCGCGAGCGCTTGGAGCACGTCCACGACAAGCTCACGTCGTGGCCCAGCGAAGTCGAGCCGCATCCCAAGATCCAGAAGATGCTCGAGAAGCGCAAGGGATTGCTCGAGAAAGACGCGTCAGACTGGGCTCACGCGGAGGCTCTCGCGTTCGGGTCGTTGCTGCTCGAGGGCTTCCGGGTCCGGATCGCAGGCCAGGACACGCGGCGAGGGACTTTCAGCCAGCGCCACAGCGTGCTGATCGACTATCGGTCCGAACAGGAGTACATGCCCCTCAACGATCTCTCCGAGGATCAGGCTCCCTTCCGCTCCTTCGACAGCTCACTATCCGAGTTCGCTGCCGTCGGTTTCGAGTACGGCTACTCGATCGCGAACGGGGATGCTCTGGTGTGCTGGGAGGCTCAGTTCGGCGACTTCGCAAACGGAGCCCAGGTGATTATCGACCAGTACATCGTCGCCGGCGAAGACAAGTGGAAGCAGCCCAGCGGCCTGGTGTTGCTGCTACCGCACGGTTACGAGGGCCAGGGCCCGGAGCACTCGAGTGCGCGCCTCGAGCGCTTCCTCACTCTTGCGGCTGAGGACTCCATCCAGGTCGTGCAACCCACCACGCCGGCGCAGTACTTCCACGTCCTTCGCCGCCAGATGCTGCGTTCGATCCGAAAGCCACTGGTTGTGATGACTCCGAAGTCATTGTTGCGACACGCAGAGGCCAAGAGCGCGACGGATGAGCTCGCTTCGGGGAGTTTCCGGGAGACGCTCGACGATCCATGGCTTTCGTCTCCCGATGAGGTCGAGAGCATCCTGTTGTGCACCGGCAAGATCGCCTACACCCTGAAGGACGAGCGGAATGAACGCGATGCCAAGGCGGCGGTCGTGCGCGTCGAGCAGCTGTATCCGTTCCCCGAGCAGCAGCTCGGCGAGATCTTCGAGAACTATCCCAAGGCGGAGGACCTCTGCTGGATACAAGATGAGCCGGAGAACATGGGGGCCTGGACCTTCATGCAGGCCCGACTCCATCGCATGGCCCCCGATCGCCTGACGCTTCGACATGTTGCCCGAGCCGAGAGCGCGAGTCCCGCTACCGGCAGCTCCAAGGTTCACGAGCAAGAGCTCGAAGAGATCCTGAATCGTTCCTTCGAAGTGCCACGCAACTCCTAGAACGACGCGTCACATAGGCCCCACGTGGTCGGGCCACGGAACGATCCCGGCCTTGCGGGCCCCCAGCACCGTTTCGGAAAGAGTTTCCATAGCGTCGTACTTGGGCTCCCAGCCGAGCTTATTCCGGGCCTTGGTTGTGTCCATCAGGACCGGCACCCGCAAGGCGTCGATCCATTGAGTGGAGGTGGGGAGGTAGGGGATCCTCTGGACGATCTTCGCGGCGCCCTGCATCACCAGATCCGGGATCGGTACCGCGTACCAGTTCAGTGCATGTGCCAGGTCGGTGACCGTGCAGTCCCCGCCCGCCGCGAGGTTGTAGTAGCCCGCCTCTCCCTGACCCAGAACCGATCGAACCAGTGCTTCCGCGACGTCGTCCTCATGCACGAGCTGGAAGGGAGTGCCCGGATCCGGCACGATCGGTCTCATGGTCGGCAATGACGAGGCGATCTTCTTAGCGCCCTCCGGGACCTTGTCGCTCAACCGAACGTAGGGGATCTCGGTGATCAACGACAGAGCGGTGGGCCCCGCAACGACACACGGACGGAGCACGAAGATATCCGTGCTCGGGAAGCTCGCGCCCATCTTGTCGAGCATCTGCTCCAACTCTGCCTTCTGAGCGGAGTAGTAGTGGTTGTCGCTGCCGCGAGCGGGAACATCTTCGGTGAGCCTCGGTGGATGGTCGTCACGAAAGCCGTAGGCGGCCACCGACGACGTGTAGACGAGACGCCTGACCTTCGCGCCGAAGGCGGCCTCGAAGACGTTGCGGGAGCCCTGAAGGTTGATCGTACGCGTCTGCTCGAGCGATCCCATGATCAGGAACGCGAGGTGAACCACGACGTCTGCATCGGCAACCAATTCCTCGACCGATTCCCGTTCCAGGATGTCGCCGCGCCGGTACTCGACCTTGTTCAAACCTTCCTCGGACGGATCGAACGGCCTGCGGGCCATGCCGACGATCGAGTCGACGCCCTCCGTCTTGTCCAGCGCGCGCAGAAAAGCCATCCCGATGTCTCCGGTGGGCCCGGTCACTACGACCCTGAGGCCATCTCCCGCTGTGCTCAAGATGTTCGCCCTTTCACGCGTTGGATACGACCCAATGTGGCCTCGAATACTCGCATCGCTCGCTCCTCGAACAGGACGAACATGATCAGGTCGACGTCGGTGTTCGAGTCGGTCACAGTCGAGAGGGCGACGTCCGCGGCGGCCTCGAGTGGGTAGCCATAGATACCGGTTGAGATCGCGGGGAACGCGATGGATCCAGCACCGAGATCGTCCGCCACCCGCAGTGACTCCGTGTGACACGACGCAAGCAGATGAGAGCGATCCTCGGTTGCTGAGTAGACGGGCCCCACGGTGTGGATCACCCAGCGCGCAGGAAGCTTCCCGGCGGTCGTAGCGACCGCCCTTCCGGTCGGGAGTCCCTCGGAATGCTGTTCTCGACGGATGCGTTGGCATTCCTCGAGGATGGATGGCCCGCCGTTGCGGTGGATCGCGCCATCGACGCCGCCGCCACCCAACAACGAAGAGTTCGCGGCATTGACGACGGCGTCCACCTCGACGACCGTGATGTCTCCCTGGATGAGATCCACACGGGGCACGGGGCAACTTTAGGGCACTAGGGCACGAGCGCACTAGGGCACGAGGGCACGGCTACGATTCGGTACCTCAGGCGAGAGCGAGGGAGGAGGGCACACAGTGGCAGCCATCAGATGGATCGGTTTCTTTGTCGGACTGGTCATCTTCCTCGGCACCCTCTCGAGTCTCGTGCGCACTCTCGTAGTTCCGCGCGGGCTCACTTCGAAGCTCGCGCTCCTCGTCAACCGCCTGTTCACCCGTCATCTCTTCCTGTGGCTGGCGCGGCGTTTCGACGACTACGAGGCCAAGGACAGGATCCTCGCGTTCGCGGGCCCCCTGTCCCTGCTGATGCTGTTGTCCGTCTGGATGTTCTCCTTCTGGATGGCGTTCGCCCTCATGCTGTGGCCGCTCATCCCGCTGGGGTGGTTGGAAGCATTACGGGAGAGCGGATCGTCGATGCTCACCCTCGGTTTCGCCAGTCAACCGGACTGGGCCCCGACGGCAGTCATGTTCGTGGCCGCGACGACCGGTTTGATCGTCGTCGCTCTCCAGGTCGCCTACCTCCCGACGCTCTACGGGGCGTTCAACCGCAGGGAATCGCTCGTGACACTGCTTCAGAGCAGGGCCGGGGCGCCGGCGTGGGGGCCCGAGTTGTTGACCAGGCACGTGGTGGTCGGTCTCGTAGACAACTTGGGCCAGCTCTACCTCGACTGGGAGGAGTGGGCTGCGGACGTTACTGAGAGCCACACGAACTATCCCGTGTTGGTCTGGTTCCGATCGCCCCACCCGCTGCGTTCGTGGGTCATCGCGCTCCTAGCCGTGCTGGACTCTGCTGCGATGTACCTGGCGCTGAGCCCGAACGCGGCGCCAACGCAGACTCGCCTGTGCCTGCGGATGGGTTTCACCGCTCTGCGCAACATCGCCGACGTAACCGGCATCCCCTACGATCCGGATCCGCTCCCGACCGAGGACATCGAGCTGGACTACGAGGATTTCCTCGGTGGTGTCCATCGCCTGAGGGATCAGGGTTTCCAGCTCGAGCGATCGGCCGAGGAGGCGTGGCCGGACTTCAAGGGGTGGCGTGTCAATTATGAGTCCATCTGCTACGCGCTCGCCGACATGACCGTTGCGGTTCCAGGTCCATGGACCGGCTCGCGCACCCACCTGAGTGACGTGACCATCGTTCCCGAGCGTCCGGCCAACCGGCGCCCTGACGATCCACGGGAGGAAGAGGAGCCAAAGGCGACGCGCTTCGGATGGCGCGTTTAGCCCTACATTTGGCGATCATGTCGATCGATACGGATGCCGCGCTCGAAAGAGTGCTCGACCAGGGCGACGAATGGCAGTCGTGGCGCGCTCTGAAACTCTCGGGGGACGATCCGGGCGAGCTCCCGGCAGCGCCGGCTCAGGACGACGAGGGAGCCTTCGTGGGGCCCGGCGGCCGCCCTTCTCCCGGCGCGACGGGTGAGGCGTTGTGTCACCTGGTTGTCCTCGGACTGCGAGATTCCGGTCTTGCGGCGATCGCGGCGGACTGGCTCGAGAGCGTGCGGACGCCGGCGCAGGCGTGGCTCGACGCGCCGGACGAAGTACCAGGTGAGCTCGACTCGTACGCGGGCGGCCGGGTCTGGGCGACGGCTTCCGCGGCCACCGGGCTCTTCGTCGTCGGACGCGACCCAGGACATCGCGCCATGGACCTTCTCCGTGGCGAAGCCGACATGGAAGGGCGCTTTACCGGAGGCGCGTATCCAACGTTCGCTGCTGCGGCCGCCTACTGGCTGGCCGAAGGCCCGAAGACGGAGATGGCCGAGTGGGCCCTCCGCTGGTCGCGTGAGTGGGAGGCGGATTGGTGGGGCCCATGGGAGCGCGCAACCGCATTGACCTTCTGGAGCGCAGCCGGGATCCCAAGTGAGCATCCATCGATGGAGGAGTTCCTTGAACGGCTGCGCGACGAGTCTCCTTCAGCCGGGTGGCCGGACTTGGGACTAACCGTGCGAGCGCTCGAGTTGATCGCGTTCCTGGCCTAGGTCAGGTGGCACCCGACTGCACGATGCAGAACTCGTTACGTTCGGGATCTTCACACCACACCCAGATCTCCCCATCCTCTTCATATCGCCCAACGAGTCGCGCGCCGAGCCCCATCACGCGTTTTACCTCCGCGTCCAGGTCCGGGGTATGGAGATCGAGATGAACCCTGTTCTTCGTTCGTTTGTTTTCGGCCACCTTTTGCAGCAACAACGTCACGTCGCGGCGCTCCGGATCAACGAGGGCCCAGTAGGGGTCCTCTTGTCCGTGATCGACCACCTCTCTTCCCGTGACCTGAGACCAGAAGCGACCCATGACGTCCGGGTCGTTGCAGTCCATGGTGACGGTCCTGATCCGCAGTGCCACCAGCTTTCCCCTCCCGGTCGTTGGAATGTGTAACCGGCAAAGAAGTTACACTGGTTACATGGAGAGGGTCAATTGACGGACGGATGTGGCCTCGAGCTGTCCCTGGTCGGGGCTGGCGGAGAAGCCGTCGACCTGCGGCGAACCTTCCTGTCCCACGGGGTCGCCTCGCTGCCTCCGCAGGCGATCGACGAGGATGCAGTCACCCTGGAGACAACGTTGCGGTTGTCCAGGTCCAGGCCTCGCGTCGTTCTCGTGTCGGCTGGCAGGCCGGGCTTCGCCCGGATCGAGGTTCGCGGGCGAGCTCCCGGCGCGGCGGCAACGGATGAGATCGCAGACGGCGTCCGGCGCGTGCTACGGCTGGATGAGGATCTCTCGGCGTTCTACGACCTGGCGGCCCAGGATCCGGAGCTCGCGTGGGTGCCGGGGGCCGGCGCTGGTCGCATGATCCGTAGCCCGACGGTGTTCGAGGAGGTCGTGAAGACGATCTGTACGACGAATTGCACATGGTCGGCCACCGAGCGGATGGTTGCGGCCCTCGTCGAACATCTCGGTGACCCGGCCCCCTCGGCGCGCCCGGGCCCGCTGGGACGCGCCTTCCCGACCGCAGAGGCCATGGCCTCCGCGGGGGAGCGCTTCTACAAGGAGGTGGTGCGCGCCGGGTACCGGGGGCCGTACTTCATCGAACTCGCGCGGATGGTGCGGGATGGAGAGGTAAATCTCGAGATCCTCGGCTCGTCGTCCGCCGCCGAGATACCGGATGACGAGGTGGCGACGCGGCTACTGGCTTTGCCCGGAGTCGGCCCGTACGCGGCCGCTCACGCGATGATGATGATCGGTCGCTACTCGAGGCTGATCTTGGACTCTTGGACCCGCCCGAAGTACGCGCGTCTGGTCGGCCGGCGGACGGTGAAGGA
>Ga0136614_10002007_pt1 | contig 12437 bp, 7 predicted proteins | sample AntDrymUQ2792106_2_FD_106643 | JGI IMG/M metagenome (GOLD analysis project Ga0136614, IMG submission 106643) | Polar desert sand microbial communities from Dry Valleys, Antarctica - metaG UQ279 (21.06) | ecosystem: Environmental > Terrestrial > Soil > Desert | place: Antarctica: Dry Valley...
CGCGGCGCGCGCGCGGCGAGCACGTCGCAGATCGAATGCACGTCGTCGATCGCCCCGTCTCCGAAGACGCCCTCGGAGTTGCCATGCCCGCGCGCGTCGAAGGCGAGCGCGGCCAGCCCGTAGACGCGCGCGGCGCGGGCGAAGTCGAAATGGCTCTCCTTGCACGATCCGGCTCCGTGAAGGATCACGACGCCGCCGATCGGCTCCCCTTCAGGCACGAACAACGCGTAGGCGAGGCCGTGGTGGATGCCGAGCTCGGGGGGCGCGGGGGTCTCGTGCCTCATAATCGAGCGATTATGGCCGCCGTGGGGCTCTCGCACGTCTATCCGCTCGGGTCGCGACTCAACGAGCGCGGCGCTTTCGAGCTGGGCGGATGCGACGTCGTCGAGCTGGCCAGCGAGTTCGGCACTCCGGCGTACGTCTACGCGGAGGACGACATGCGCGCGCGTGCGCGCGAGTACGTCGAGGCGTTCCGCGCGCGCAGCGAGCGCTTCGAGATCGTCTACGCGAGCAAGGCGTTCCCGTGCACCGCCGCCTACCGGCTGTTCGCCGAAGAGGGGCTCTCCTGCGACGTCGCCTCGGGCGGTGAGCTCTATCTCGCGCTGAAGGGCGGCTTCGCGCCCGAGCGGCTCTACCTGCACGGCAACAACAAGACCGAGGCGGAGCTCGCCTACGCCGCCGAGACCGGGATCGGCTGCGTGATCGCGGACTCGTTCGACGAGCTCGAGCGGCTCGAGCGGATCGCCCCGGGCCAGCGCGTGATGCTGCGCGTCACGCCCGGGATCAAGGCGTCGACGCACTCCCACATCTCGACCGGCCAGGAGGACTCCAAGTTCGGCTTCCCGCTCGAGCAGGCGCCGGCCGCGATCGAGCGCGCGCAGCGGAAGCTCGACCTGGTCGGCCTGCATGCGCACATCGGCTCGCAGATCTTCGAGCTCGAGCCGTTCGTGAAGCTCGGCGAGATCCTGTCGGCGATCGGCGACTACCCGCTGCTCAACCTCGGCGGCGGGCTCGGCATCGCCTACACCGCCGCCGACCGCCCGCCGTCGATCGACGACTACGCCGAGCGCCTGCTCAGCGGTGCGCCGGACGGGGTCACCGTGCTCTGCGAGCCCGGGCGCTCGCTCGTCGGCAACGCCGGGGTGACGATCTACACAGTCGGCACGGTCAAGCAGATCCCCGGGGTGCGCACCTACGTCGCGGTCGACGGCGGGATGTTCGAGAACCTGCGCCCGATGCTCTACGACGCTGTCTACGAGGCGCAAGTCGCCGACCGCTTCGGCGGCGGGACGCCGTGCCGGATCGCCGGCATGCACTGCGAGTCCGGCGACATCATCGTGCGCGAGGCCGACCTCGCCGAGCCGCGCGTCGGCGACGTGCTCGTGATCCCGGCGACCGGCGCCTACGGCCACGCGATGGCGAACAACTACAACGCGCTCCCGCGCCCGCCGGTGATCTTCTGCTCGAATGGCAACGCGCGCGCCGTCGTGCGCCGCGAGACCTACGCCGACCTCGCGCTTCGCGACGTCGAGCCCGAGGCCTGAGATGGCTGACGGCTTCAAGATCGGCCTGCTCGGCCACGGCACCGTCGGCGCCGCGTTCGCGGCGCTTTTGGACGAGCGCGTGGAGGTGGTGGAGGAGGTCGTCGGCCGCCGCCCGGAGATCACCGGTGTCCTGACCCGCAGCCGAGGCGACTTCGACGACATCCTCGAGCGCAGCGACGTGATCGTGGAGCTGATCGGCGGCAGCGAGCCCGCGGCCGACTACCTCTTGCGCGCGCTCGCCGCCGGCAAGCCTGTCGTGACGGCGAACAAGCAACTGCTCTCCGAGCGGGGCGAGGAGCTCTATGCCGCGGCGCACGAGCACGGCGTCGAGCTGCGCTTCGAGGCAGCAGTGGGCGGCGTCGTGCCCGCGATCAGGGTGATCGGCGAGACGCTCGCCGTGAGCCGGATCGAGCGCGTGCACGGGATCGTCAACGGGACGACGAACTTCATCCTGACCGAGATGACCCGCACCGGCGCCTCCTACGCCGATGCCCTGCGGGCGGCGCAGGAGCTCGGCTACGCCGAGGCCGATCCCACAGCGGACGTGTCCGGGGCCGACGCCGCCGCCAAGATGGCGATCCTCGCGCGGCTCGCCTACGGCTCCGTGGTGAGGCTCGGCGATGTCCCTTACGAGGGAATCGAGAACGTGACGCCGGAGGACATCGACTACGCGCGCGAGCTCGGGCTGGCGCTGAAGCTGATCGGCAGCGCCGCGCGGGTCGACGGCGGCGTGGCCGTGCGCGTGTACCCGGCGTTCCTCTACGCCGACCACCCGCTCGCCTCGGTCAACGGTTCTTTCAACGCGGTCACGATCGAGTCGCCGGCGTTCACCGAGATCACGCTCTCTGGCCCGGGCGCCGGCGGCTCCGCGACGGCGACCGCTGTGCTGGGCGATGTCGTCTCGGCGATGACCCACCAGACTCCCTTGATCCTGCCGGAGGAGCTGCCGCTCGTGACCGACGTCGCGTCGGCCTTCTACCTCCACCTCGAGGTCGCCGACCAGCCGGGCGTGCTGGCGCAGGTCGCCGAGCTGCTGGGCTTGCAGGGGGTCTCGATCAAGTCCGTCGTGCAGAAGGGGCTCGGCGACGACGCGCGGCTCGTGATGGTCGCCCACCCGGTGCTCGAGTCGAAGTTCCGCGCCGCCGTCGAGCTGATCGGGCGGCTCGACTTCCTGCGCTCGCCGCCGCGCGTGATCCGCGTGATCGAAGAGCACTTCGGATGAGGCCCTAGTGAGCCTCTGGCGCTACCGCGAGCGGCTGCCGGTCGAGCCGCTCGTCACGCTCGACGAGGGCGGTACCCCGCTCGTCAGCGCCCCGACGCTGTCCGAGCGCACCGGCGCCGAGGTCTGGCTGAAGCTCGAGGGCACGAACCCGACCGGCTCATTCAAGGACCGCGGCATGACCGTGGCCGTCTCGGCCGCGGTCCAGGAGGGGGCCGAGGCCGTCATCTGCGCTTCGACCGGCAACACGGCGGCGAGCGCTGCGGCATACGCGGCACGCGCCGGGCTGCGCGGCGTGGTGATCGTGCCGGAGGGGAAGATCGCCACCGGCAAGCTCGCCCAGGCGCTGATGCACGGCGCCCGCGTCGTGGCCCTGCGCGGCAACTTCGACGAGGCGCTCGCGCTCGTGCGCGAGGTTGCCGACCGCCACCCGATCGCGCTCGTCAACTCGCTCAACGACTACCGCATCGAGGGCCAGAAGACCGGCGCCTTCGAGGTCTGCGACCAGCTCGGCGAGGCTCCGGACGTGGTCTGCGTCCCGGTCGGGAACGCGGGCAACGTGACCTCGTACTGGAAGGGCTTCCAGGAATACGACGCGGCGCCGCGGATGCACGGCTACCAGGCCGAGGGGGCCGCGCCGCTCGTCACCGGCGAGCCGGTCGCCGAGCCCGAGACGGTGGCCTCGGCGATCCGGATCGGCAACCCCGCCCGCTGGGAGGACGCGATGGCGGCGGTGACCGACTCGCGCGGCGAGATCAGGGCGGTCTCCGACGCCGAGATCCTCGCCGCGTACGAGTTGCTCGCGGCGGGGGAGGGCGTCTTCTGCGAGCCCGCTTCGGCCGCCTCGGTCGCCGGGCTGCTGCGCTACGGAGCGGAGGGGCGCGTGGTCTGCGTGCTGACGGGGCACGGCCTCAAGGATCCCCAGACCGCGCTCGACCGCGCGTCCGCGGTCGTCCCGTGCGAGCCCGACCTCGAGGCCGTCGAGGCGGCGGTGCTCGGTCCATGAACCGCCGGCGGCTCGTGCGCGTGCCCGCATCGTCGGGCAACCTCGGACCCGGCTACGACGCGCTCGCTGCGGCGCTCTCGCTCCAGCTGGAGCTCGAGGTCGTGGAGACGGGCGAGTTCGCCGTCGAATGCGACATCGAGGGCGTGCCGCTCGACCGCTCCAACCTCTGCGTCCAGGCATTCGAGGCGCTGCATCCGGCTGACGGCCTGACGTTCACGATCTCGTCGGAGATCCCGCTCGCGGCGGGCCTCGGCTCGAGCGCCGCGGCGATCGTGGCCGGGCTCTCGGCGGCCGACCACCTCTACGAGCTCGACGCGCCGCTGTTCGAGCTCGCCGCCGAGCTCGAAGGCCATCCCGACAATGTCGCGGCGGCACTGCGCGGAGGCTTCGTGATCTGCGCCGGCGACGATCCGCCGGATCGCTTCGACCCGCCGCCGGACATCGAGGCTGTGCTGGCGATCCCGCCCGAGCGCGTGCCGACCGCCGACGCCCGTGCCGCTCTGCCCGACCAGGTCCCGCTCGCCGACGCGACCCATAACGTCGCTCACACCGCGTTGCTCGTCCTCGGGCTCGCGCGCGCCGACCTCAGCCTGATCGCACGTGGGCTCGACGACCGCATCCACCAGCCCCGGCGCGCCTCGCTCTACCCGCGCTCGATGGAGCTGCTCGGGAAGGCACAGGAACTCGGCGCGATCGGCGCCTCGATCTCGGGCGCCGGGCCGACCGTCCTCTTCTGGTCGAGCTTCGAGCACAGCGGCAGCCTGGTCGAGCGTTTGCGGGCGGAGGCGCCTGACTGCGAGATCCGCCACGTCCCGTTCACACCCGCCGGGGCGGACGTGCGCGAGCTGTAGACGACCGACGGTCGGGCTACGCCGTCGCGAGCGCCGGCACGCGCTCGGCCCATGGGTGCGCCGCCTCGAGCTGGGCCGCGAGCGACAGCAGCAGGCCCTCACCGGCCGGCGGTCCGGCGATCTGTACCGCGAGCGGCAACCCGTCGTCGCCCTGGAAGAGCGGCACCGACATCGCCGGCTGGCCGGTGAGGTTGAACAGCGCGGTGAACGGGGCGAAGTCGGCCGACTTGCGGAACTCGGCCGCGGGGTCGGAGCCGCAGGGGTCGATCGAGCCGATCGGCAGCGGGCGCTGTGAGACGACCGGGGTGAGGATCGCGTCGTAGCCGAGGCAGAAGCCGACGATCACGCGCGAGAGCCCCTGGCCGGCGCCGACCTCGAGCCCGAAGCGCAGCGAGTCCATCGCACGCGCGCGCTCGTACAGCCACCAGCTGAGCGGCTCGACGTCGTCAGGGACCGGGTCGCGCCCGGCGATGATGCCGCCGAAGGCCACCCCGATGCCTGTGACCGCCGCCCAGACGTCTGTGAACAATTCGAGCAGGTCGGCGTCGCCCCAGGGCGGCTCGACCTCCTCGACCTCGTGCCCGAGGCCCGCCAGCAGCTCGGCCGCGTCGCGCACGGCGCCGGCGCAGACTGGGTCGAGGTCGGCCTCGAGCAATGCGGGCTTGGTCGTCACCGCGATCCGCAGCTTGCCCGGCTCACGCGTCGCCGCGGCCGCGAACGGCTCGGCGGGCGGCGGCGCCCAGTTCGCGTCGCCGGGCTCGTAACCGGCCATCACGTCGAGCAGTGCGGCACTGTCCGCGACCGTGCGGGTGAGGATGCCTTGGGTCGAGAGCAGCGACTCGCCCATCGTCGGCCCCGGCGAGATCCGGTTGCGCGCCGGCTTGAGGCCGAAGAGCCCACAGCACGCTGCCGGGATGCGGATCGAGCCGCCGCCATCCGAGGCGTTCGCCACCGGCACCATCCCCGACGCCACCGCGGCCGCCGAGCCCCCCGACGACCCGCCCGGTGTCCGATCGCGGTCCCAGGGGTTGCGCGTAGGGCCGAAACGGCGCGGCTCGGTCACCGGCGTGATGCCGAACTCGGGCGTGTTGGTGCGGCCGACCAGCACGCAGCCGGCCTCGCGCAACCGGCGGGTGAGAAACGAGTCGCCGCTTCCCGCGAACTCTCCGAACAGATCGGAGCCGTTCGTCATCCGCATCCCCTCGACCGCGACCGCGAGGTCCTTGATCGCGACCGGGACGCCGCAGAAGGGCCGCTCGTCGCCGGCGGCGATCGCGTCCGCGGCCGCCAGCGCGCGCTCGTCGTCGACGAGCGTGAACGCGTTCAGATCGGGGTTGAGAGCTTCGATCCGCTCCAGCGAGGCTTCGACCAGCTCGCGCGCGCTGACCTCGCCCGAGCGCACCAGCCCGGCGAGCTCCGCCGCTGGGCGCAGGAGTAGCGAATCGTCCACCGCCCTCGATTATCCGCGCGTGTGGCGCTTGCGCCCGTGCCAGCCATCTGTCGCCGGGCCCGAATTCGCGCAATTTGGGACAATTCCCGGCGCTCGCACCCGCGTCAGGCGCCGGTTGCCCCGCCACGGCAGCGGCTAGAATCGGCGTCCTGCCCTAACCCCGTCGCGCACCCACTCGAAGAAGGTGCGGAACCCGGAGGTGTGAAGTGGAGCATCCGCAGCGCTACTCGTCGACGGCCGCTTACCGGCCGAAGGTGCCGCCGAAGACGGTCGAGGATCGCGATGCCTGCGCTCTCTATGCGTTCGTCCAGAAGGACGCGACGCCCGCGCACGAGCCGATCGAGCACGCGCTCGTCTCGCTCCAGAAGATGCTCCATCGCGCCGGCAACGTCGACGGCGAGGGCGACGGCTGCGGCGTCCTGATCGACATCCCGCGCAAGATCTGGGCGGAGGAGGTCCGCAGCGGAGGCCATGCCTCGCACCTCGTGCTCGACCCCCTGTTCGCGGTCGGCCACATCTTCATCCCACGCAAGGGCGGCGACCCCTCGGGCGCCCAGGCGCGCGCTCGCGAGATCATGGGCCGGGCCGGGCTGCGCGTGCTCGCGGAGCGCGCGAACGTCGTCGACTCGAGCGCGCTGGCGCCGAACGCGCGCGAGGAGGAGCCGATCTTTTGGCAGGTCGGGGGCCATATCTCCGATCCACGCCACTGCTTCGAGCTGGTGGTCAAGCTCGAGCAGGAGCTCGACATCCACGTCGCGTCGTTCTCGACTCAGAGCTGCGTCTACAAGGTGATGGGCGCCCCGGCCGTGCTGGGCAAGTACTACCCGGACCTTCAGGATGGCCGCGCCGAGACCGCCGCCGTCCTGGGGCACAACCGCTACTCGACCAACACCTGGCCGACGTTCAAGCGCGTGCAGCCGTTCGGGGTGCTCGGGCACAACGGCGAGATCAACACGATCGCCCGGCTGCGCCAGGAGGCGCAGATGATCGACGTGCCGATCCAGCCCGACTCGTCCGACTCGCAGGACCTCAGCCGCACGGTCGAGGCGCTGATCAATCGCTCCGGACTGTCGCTGGTCGAAGCGATGGAGCTCGTCCTGCCGCCGATCGTCAACGAGATCAAGGGGATTCCCGAGGACCTGCGCCCGTTCAACATGTACCTCCGCCAGGCATTCGGGCCGTTCGCGCAGGGGCCGATTGCGCTCGTCGCCCGCCACGAGGACGAGTGCGTCTTCTCGGTCGACGCGCTCGGCCTGCGCCCGCTCTGGATCCTCGAGACCTCCGACGCTTTCGTCTTCTCGTCCGAGCCGGGCGTGGTGGCCGTCGCGGAGACGGTCTCCGAGCCGAAGCCGCTCGCCCCCGGCGAGAAGCTGCTCGTGACGCTCGACCGCGAGCGCCAGCAGGCGACGCTGCGCAACCACGCCGAGATGCAGCGGATCGCGTCTGAGCGCTGGCTCGCCCGCACGGGCTCGGAGCGGGGCGACGTCGAGCGCTTCCAGCGGGCGATCCTGACCGGCGGACCGGTCGAGGGCGACGAGATCCCCGGCTACACGAGCGCGGGCCCCGCCCAGCCCGTCAAGGCAGAGGACCGCGTGCTCGGCGGCTTTGGCTGGCAGCGCGAGGACATGAAGCTCGTCCAGCAGATGGCCGCCACCGGCGCCGAGCCGATCGGCTCGCTCGGCTATGACGGCCCGCTCGCCTGCCTCTCGCCCGAGCGCCAGAACATCGCCGACTACTTCAAGGAGTCGGTCGCGGTCGTGACCAACCCGGCGATCGACCGCGAGCGCGAAGTCGAGCACTTCTCCTGCCGCGCCGTGTTCGGCGCTCGCCCCGACCTCGCCGGCTTCGACGCCGGAGGCTCGACGATCGAGACCGCCTTCCCCGTGATCCTCGGCGGGCATGATGAGCTCGCGCCGCTCTCGGACGCGGTCTACCGCGAGGTCGCCCGCGAGCACAAGACCTACCTACTCGAGGACCTCTGGAACGCGTTCGGCCCGCGAGCGAAGCTGCTCGACCTCTCGTGCCTGGAGTCCGAGAACACCCAGGGCGCGATCGAGCGCCTCAAGCACGAGGCCCAGACGGCGGTCCAGGACGGCTGCGAGTTGCTCGTGCTCTCGGACCGCACGGCCTACGAGGGCGACCGCCGTTACCTCGATCCGCATCTCGCGCTGTCGGCGATCGACCTGACGCTGCGGGAGACCTGGGTCGGCGAGGGCGAGCAGAACCTGCGCCGGCGCTGCGGAATCGTGCTGCGCTCGGGCGCCGTCCGCAACGTCCACGACGTGGTGCTGACGCTCGGCCTCGGCGCCGACGGCGTCTGCCCGTACGTGATGGTCGAGGTCGCCTGCGTCGACGACTACCGGACCGACATCGACAACCTCTCGGCCGCGCTGCGCAAGGGCATCGAGAAGGTGATCTCGACGATCGGCATCCACGAGGTGCGCGGCTACGCGCGCCTGTTCTCCTCGATCGGCCTCAAGCCCGAGCTGACGGCGCTGCTCGACACGCCTGCCTACGGCGCCTCGGCGGAGCGCGGGCTCGGGTTCACCGAGCTCGACGACGACGGCGACGAGCGCCAGCGCGTGCTCGCCGGCGAGGACGACGCCGCCAAGCCCGCGAAGACGTTCCACTTCTACCCGAAGGTCTACAAGGCCGCGGTCGCGGCGGCCAACGGGACCGCCTCCTACGAGGACTACTCGCAGAAGGTGCGCGACCTCGAGCGCGAGCAGCCGATCTCGCTGCGCCACATCCTCGACCTCAAGTCCGATCGCGAGCCGATCGCGTCCTCCGACGCCTCGGTGGGCCTGCACTCCTACCCGATTGTGATCTCCTCGATGAGCTTCGGCTCGCAAGGCGAGGTCGCCTACCGCGCCTACGCGGAGGCCGCCAAGCGCGCGAACATCATCGCGATGAACGGCGAGGGCGGCGAGATCCAGGACATGTACGGCAAGTACCCGCTCTGGCGCGGACAGCAGGTCGCCTCCGGGCGCTTCGGGGTGACCAGCGAGATGATCAACTCGTCGTTCCTGGTCGAGATCAAGATCGGCCAGGGCGCCAAGCCCGGCGAGGGTGGCCACCTGCCCGCGAAGAAGGTCACCGACAAGGTCGCGCAAGCGCGTAACGCGACGACCGGCACCGACCTGATCTCGCCCTCGAACAACCACGACCTCTACTCGATCGAGGACCTCGCCGAGCTGATCGACGAGCTCAAGACCGCCAACCCCGACGTGCGCGTCTCGGTCAAGGTGCCCGTCGTGCCGAACATCGGCACGATCGGCGTCGGCATCGCCAAGGCGGGCGCCGACATGATCACGCTGTCGGGCTACGAGGGCGGCACCGGCGCCGCGCGCTCGCACGCGCTGCGCCACGTCGGGCTACCGTCCGACATCGGCACCCGCGCCGTGCACCTCGCCCTGATGGAGGCGGGCATCCGCAACCGGGTCGAGATCTGGGCCGACGGCGGCTACCGCCACGCGCACGACATCGTCAAGCTGCACTGCCTCGGCGCCAATCGCGTCGGCTTCGGGACGCTGGCGATGGTCTCGCTCGGCTGCACGATCTGCCGCGGCTGCCAGCTCGACACCTGTCACGTCGGCATCGCGACGCAGATCGAGTCGAAGGAGGAGGCGGACCTCAAGGGGCTGAAGAAGTTCACGCCGCAGGAGTACGAGACGGCGGCCGCCAACTCCGCGCGCTTCTTCAGCGCGATGGGTGAGGAGGTCGAGGCGCTCTGCGCCGAGCTCGGCTACGAGCGCGCGCAGGACCTCGTCGGCCGCACCGACCTGCTCGTGCAGGCGCGCGCCACCGATCGCGTCGACGTGGGCGAGATGATCCGCCCGCTCGAGGAGTTCCTCGACCTCGAGCCGCTCGACCTGCCCGCGCCGGTCGAGGAGCGCGAGGCCGCGGGCCTGATCGTCGCGCGGCCGATCCGGATGGCGCAGAAGGAGGCCTCGCCGCAGCTCGCGGCGCTCGCGGCCGACATCTGCCCGGGCAAGACCGTCACCAAGGAATGGCCCGAGCCGGCCGACGCCGACGATCGCGTGCTTGGTACGGAGCTCGCCGGAGTGCTGGCGCGCAGCAGGATCGCCGGCGACGGGCCGGAGTCATCGGCCGAGACGCTCGCGCACCTCCACTTCAACGGCGGCTCGATCAGCGGGCAGGGGCTCGGCGCGTTCAACGTCTACGGCGTCGACATCACCGTCGAGGGCGGCGCCCAGGACGGCGTCGCCAAGACGATGCTCGGCGGCAAGGTCGCCGTCATGAAGGGCAAGGGCAAGGGCGGTCGCCGCGTCAACGGGTCGGTCGGCAAGTCGTTCGCCTACGGCGCCCAGCGCGGCCGGCTGTTCGTCCAGGGCAGCGCCGACTCACGCTTCTGCATCCGCCTCTCGGGCGCCGACGTCGTGATCGCGGGCGAGCCGGAGGGCCCGCTTCAGGACGAGCTCGGCTGCATCGCCGACCGGGCAAACATCAAGGGCTTCGCGTTCGAGTACATGACCAACGGGCGCGCCGTCGTGCTCGGCGACCCGGGACCCTGGTTCTGCGCCGGTCAGACCGGCGGCCGCGTCTACCTACGCGTCAACGACGACTGGGGTCTCGACCGCGCAGCGCTCGAGCGCCGCCAGGGCAAGGGCGCGAAGGTCGCCATCGAGGAGATCGACTCCGAGGGCGTGCTCGACATCCAGGACCTGCTCGGCCACTACGCGGACCAGCTACGCGCCACCGACCAGGCGGATGAGGCCGAGCGGATCGCGGCGATCGCCGCCGACCCGAAGGCCAACTTCCTGATGTCGATCCCGGAGCAGGAGCAGACCGACCCCAGCATCTCGACGGAGTAGCTCGCGTTAGCGGGCGGCGCTGAGTCGATCGTCTGAGCTGCGGGCCTTGGCCAAGGAGACGAAGAAGAGGGAGAAGGCGCCGATGACGATCTCGTCGCCGTCCTCTAGCTCCTGCCAGTCGATCCGCTCGCCGTTGAGGAAGACGCCGTTGAGGCTGCGGTCGTCGAGGATGCGCGCCCGGCCGCCGTCCCTGTGGAGCATTGCGTGGCGGCGGGAGACGGTCGGGTCGTCGAAGCGCAGGTGCGCTGACATCCCGCGTCCGATTCGCGTCCAGCCCTCTTGCAGGGCGACGACCCGGACGCGGCCGCCGTCCTCGAACGCCAGGTAGTCGCCGTCCGAGACGAGTGCCTCGCGCGCGTCGCGCAGCCAGCCGGGTGCGCTCGTCTCGTGCGTGCCGCATGGCTCGGCAGGCGCGTTGTCCTCGAACATCGACGAGCGGCGGAAGTCCGAGCCGCCGCAGTGCGGGCAGTCGGGGAGCGCGTCCAGCTCGCGAAGGTTGACGCCGAAGCCGCAGTGCTCGCAGCGAAACGATCCAGCTCCGGTGAGGGTCCCGGCGGTAAATGCGTGCGCTTGCATCGTCACTCCTTGTGCGGATCGTATCAACGGACCCCGGTCTGGGGTAGTGGGTTTCACCCGGAAAATGCGGTCTTCCCTCGGCCGGACCGATCTCCTCAGGGGAAGGGGTTCCCCGGCTGGACGCGAACTACACCCCGATGCCAGATCTCGCTCCGATGCTCGTTAAGTTCGGCGTCGCGGCGTCGGCTTCGCGCCCCGCGCGCTGCTCGCGCTGCCGTCGGACGCCGCTCGTCGGCGAGCGTCTGCACGTGCTCGAGTCCGAGCGCTCGGTCTGCGATTTGTGTTGGTCGGGCCTGCCGGAGTCCAAGCGGGCGGAGATTCGCATCGAGCGCGTGCACGCGTCCGATCGCCCGCTCGGCGTCGTTCCGGTCATCTAGCCGCGGCGAGCACTCCGTTCGGGAAACGCCGGCCACGCAGCGCGCGCATAGAATCGCGCTCGGATGCGCCCCGCGACCGTGCACACCTCGATCTCCGCGCCGCGCGCGGCGGTGTTCGACTACCTCGCCGATCTCGCCAACCACGTCGCCTTCACGGACCACTTCGTCAGCGAGTACCGGCTCGCCCGCGCCAACTCGGTCGGCGCCGGCGCGGCGGCACGCTTCCGCGTCGACGCGCCCGCCGGCAAGCAGTGGGTCGAGGTCGCGTTCATGGACTGTGACCGCCCGCGCCGGATCGCCGAGGAAGGCCGCGTCGGCCGGCTTGGCCGCACGCGCACGTTTGGCCTCTACGAGCTGACCGAGCCGAGCGCGGGCCTGACGCGGGTCGAGTTCACGTTCTGGACCGAGCCCGGCGCCCGCATCGACGCCTTCAAGGAAGCGCTCGGCGCCCGCGCGTGGCTGCGCCGCCAGAACAGGATCGCGCTCGGGCGGCTGCGCAAGGTCTTCGAGGAGCGCCCGGCCGGCGAGCTGGCGCGTGCGACCGTCGCCGGCTTCGAGCCCGCCAAGGCTGCCCGCTTC
>Ga0136614_10002011_pt1 | contig 12429 bp, 8 predicted proteins | sample AntDrymUQ2792106_2_FD_106643 | JGI IMG/M metagenome (GOLD analysis project Ga0136614, IMG submission 106643) | Polar desert sand microbial communities from Dry Valleys, Antarctica - metaG UQ279 (21.06) | ecosystem: Environmental > Terrestrial > Soil > Desert | place: Antarctica: Dry Valley...
CCTACTGGGCGTTTCATAAGACCCAAGAGCACGAGCGTAACCACCGCTCACGGATGGCAAGCGACCTCTTCGAAGAGGCGGCCTGACGGGCCGAAGCGTCGCTCTAAAAGAGCCGCACCCAATCGAATCTGAGCCCCATGCCATTGGTCGAGGGTTTGTTTACAACGCTATTCGATAAACCTCGCAACCGGTTTCAAGATAAGCGGCGTCTAGGCTAGCTAGCGAAAAGCCGCATTTCCTTTCCCAAGGAGCAAGCGCGATAAGGGGCGTATATGTCAGGAAAACCCCGGGACCATTGGAGAAGGCTAGCCCTGTGGCCGCTCGATGTCGCCTGCCAATTAGTTTATGGGGAAGACCCCAAAGGCATGCTGCTCGAGGATATCAGGAACCCTGACATCGACGGCCGTCCCGACTCCGTGAGTCTCTATCACCAGGCGATGGCCGCGATAAAAGCAGGGACGCTATCGACCGTCTTTGACTTGGAGGTGCGGCCGGCCGAGTTTCTCGCATGGGCGCAGGGGCAAGGCATCTCATTAGTTCGCGAGCTTGCTGATGTTCCGTGCCCGTCCCCCGCGAGCGGTTGGCCCTGGGGAAGCTATGAAACCAAACTGCTGCGAGACCTGGCCGCCGCTGCTGAACACTGGTGGAAGAACTACGACCCAAGCGACCCGACCACAGCCCCCACGAACCAGCGGGTAATCGACTGGCTGACGAAGGAACGAGAAGGCGTTACCCCTCGCGCCGCCGCAAACATAGCAACGATCCTGCGAGCCGACGGCCTATCTCCCGGCCCGCGCAAGTAGTTCCCCGCGCCCATTCCTGCCGCAAACGGCCCTCATAAGGGGTTCCCCGCGCCCATTATTTCTAATGGGGGCACGGGGTTACATTGGTTTTGGGAGTTCCCTGCGCCCAGTTTTCGCAGTGGACTGCGCCTATTCAGCGCCAGTTTGTTGCGCTTAACTACTCCAATTATCCAGTTGGAGCTATCGCCATGCAGCAAGAACTTCTACGCCTCCCGGCCGTGTTGACCCGCGTTGGGTGGGGTCGTTCGACCCTGTACATGAAGGTCAAAAATGGGGAATTCCCGCCGCCGATTGCACTAGGTCCGCGAGCGCGGGCATGGATCTCATCCGAGGTCGATGGTTGGATCCAAGAGAAGATCAAGCAGGCCCGCGACGGCGCCAAGCCAGCGGCGTCTCGATGAGGGCGATGCCATGGACAGAACCGAAAACCCCCGGCGGCTACCGGGGGCGGGTGGATCGTCTTGCGTCAGAAGCGCGACGGATCATACCACGGCGGCTTATTCCTGCCTGCGCTGTGGCAGGGGCGGGAGGTGATTCATGGAGGCGATCACGGAATTCAAGGCTGCCATGCGCGCCCACGGGCTCACCCCGCCCGATATCATCGAGCCGGGCAGGCTGCATCGCTTTACCACCAACGGTAAGGCCGGCGATGACGCCGGATGGTGCAAGCTCTTCCCCGACTGCGAGGGCGGGGTCTTCGGTGACTGGCGCACCGGGCTTGATGAGGGATGGCAGGCGAAGCGCGAGAAGCCTTTCACCCCGGCCGAACGAAAAGCCTTCCTACGGCGCTGCGAGGGTGAACGTCGAGCACGCGAGGCCGAGGGAGCCCGGCGATGGGAAGAGGCGAAGATAAAGGCGGCGGCGATCTGGGACGCATCGGCCCCCGCCCCCGACGATCATGCCTACCTTGTCCTTAAGCGCGTCAAGCCTTATGGCCTGCGGGTCGCTGACGGGCGGCTTGTCGTACCTATGCGGAACGGCGGCGAGCTTCATTCGGTGCAATTCATCGGGCCAAACGGCGACAAGCGTTTCCTACCCAACGGGCGGGTGAAGGGCTGCTCCTTCCCGATTGGCAAACCTGACGGCGTGCTGTGCATCGCCGAGGGTTATGCGACGGCCTCGAGCATCCATGAGGCCACCGGGCACGCGGCGACCGTTGGATTCAACGCTGCGAACCTGGAGCCGGTAGTAAGGGCAATGCGCGAACGCTTCCCCGAGCTTCGCCTGATCGTGTGTGCCGATGACGACGCGACCACACCGGGCAATCCGGGATTGACCAAGGCAACCGAGGCGGCGCGAGCCGTCTGCGGGCTGCTGGCCGTTCCCGACTTCGGCGAGAACAGGCCCGAGGGCGTAACCGACTTCAACGACTTGCACCGGCTGTGCGGCGCGGAGGCTGTACGGCACGCCATAGCGAACGCAACCGAACCGCCAAAGGGTGACCATGGGGACAGCACGGACAGCGCCACGGGCGACGCTTCTGAAAGCCCGGACTGGCCAGCAGCAGTCGATCGTCTAGCGAGGCTGTGCCCAATCGAGTATGACCGCGGGCGCGAACAAGCGGCTAAGACCCTTGGCGTGCGCGTCACGACCTTGGACGACGAGGTCGAGAAAGCGCGCCGCAAATTGGCGGGCGACGGCAATGACGCCCAAGGCAAGGCAGTCCTATTCGCCGCAGTAGAGCCCTGGCCCGAGCCGGTAGACGGCGCCGAGCTGCTGGCCGAGCTGGCTGCGCTGTGCCAGCGCTATGTGGTGCTGCCCGAGCATGCGGACGTAGCGATCGCGTTGTGGGTCGTGTTCACGCACTGCGTGGACGCCGTGAGTATTGCGCCGATCCTCGCGCTCACGTCGCCGGAAAAGCGGTGCGGGAAGAGCACGGTCCTGGCTTTGTTGAGGCGTTTGGTGCTGCGGCCGTTGACGGCTGCCAATATCACTACGGCGTCGTTGTTCCGTTCGATCGAGGCGTGGAAGCCAACGCTGCTGATCGACGAGGCCGATACCTTCATAGGGAGCTCAGATGAGCTGCGGGGCGTCCTCAATTCCGGGCACACGCGGGACTCGGCTTTCGTGGTCCGCACGGTGGGCGAGAATCACGAGCCTCGCAAGTTTTCGACCTGGGGCGCCAAAGCGATCGCTTTGATCGGCAAGCTCAAGGATACGCTGGCCGATCGATCTGTCGAAATTTCCCTGAAGCGCAAGCTCCCTGGCGAGCGCGTCGGGCGGCTACGTCACGCGGATCCCGAGCTGTTCCACACCATGGCGCAGCGGTGCGCGCGCTGGGCAACGGACCATGCCAGGGCGATCCGGGCGGTGCGCCCCGCGACGCCGGAGGAGCTGCATGACCGGGCAGCCGATAACTGGGAACCGCTACTCGCGATCGCGGATCTGGTGGGCGGCGTATGGCCCGAACGGGCACGTGTGGCGGCGCTGACGCTGTCGGGCGGGGAGGACGCCGAGGGCGACAGCGTCCGCGTCCAGCTACTCGCCGACATCCAGGACGTGTTCGAGCATAGGGGCGCCGATCGCATTTCTTCAGACGATCTGACCAATGAGTTGATCACTCTGGAGGATCGGCCCTGGGCCGAGTACAGCCGCGGTAAACCCCTCACCAAGGCCAGGCTCTCCCGCCTGCTACGGCCTTTCCGTGTTGTGTCGAAGTCGATCCGGTTGCCGGATGGGCGCACCCCGAAGGGGTACCTCGTCGATCAATTCAACGATGCCTTCTCACGGTACCTGCCATCGAAACGCCACACCGCCACGACGTAGGCGGGGCGCGGGTTTCCGAGGGTTTTGAAAGTGCAACAGCGGGTGGGCATGGCGTTTCTGAAAATGCCCCAGAACCTAGCGGTGACGCGGGTTGTGGCGTTGTTGCGGATTCAAGCCCCCCATCCTGGGAGACGCGCCTATGATCGCCGCCGAGATCATCGGTCAAGTGCTCGCAGCCGGCGGCCACATCGCGACGGACGGTGCTGCCGACCTGGTGCTTACCGCGCTCGCCGCGACCCTGGACGCCGAGACCCAGGGACCTGCGCGAGCACTTCGAGGAGCGGGCCGCCATCCTGGAGTACGACGCCGGCCTGCCGAGGCCCGAGGCCGAGCGGGAGGCCGCGCGGATCACGGCGACCCTGGCCCGGAACCGCGGCTACCTGTGGGCCAGCCTACGGGCAGCGCTCGCGGAATACCCCCGCGTTGCTTACGGCGCTGTCCGACAAGCCCCGCCAGGTGGACGCTCTGCCCTTCGGTGTGGCCAAGGTGGCCGTGCTGCCTGGGCGCCGTGTGGTGCGCCACCAGGGGGTTCGCCGGGGGCGCATGAGGTGAAGGCATGACGACCGACACCCCCGAGCCCGCCGCCCGCGCGGACCGCCCCATCACCGCCCGGCCCAAGGAAGCATCATCGTTTGCCAAAGGGCATTGAATATCCTATTCTCTCCTCTATCTCTAGTCGGCGTACCAGTTCGCTCGGATCATTGATGTTGCGGTCATCGCGCGCGGTGTGCGAACCGGCGACATGAAGCCGGTGTGCTGCAATCGCAGGCCGTGCCGTTGAAGTGTAACACCTTCTAATAGCGGCCAGGTGTGCCCAGTCAATCTGTCGGATAGGGGCCGACCACTGTTGACATACAAGCGATACAAGAGCGCCCCGATCGTTGAAGCGGTTATAGAGCTCCGCGTGGCGCCAAAAGCTCTAGACCTGGCCGCGCTACACCGCCTCGCTGAATCGCTGAAGACGGACTTTCCGAAGCAAACGCCGATGCAATGGGTCCAAATGGACATATCTGCCGAGCAAGGGCGCGCCATCCAAAGCCTTTCACAGGCAGTTATCGGCTTGCGTCTAGCCAAGGCAGATGATTCTCGCATTCTCCAGATTCGCCACGACGCATTGGCATACAGCCATATGGCGCCTTATAGCGACTGGGCAACGTTCAAAGCAGAGGCTCTACCGTTGTGGCAGCAATATCGAGCAGCCTGTCCCAATGCCAAGTTCTCGCGTTGCGCTCTTCGATACATCAACCGGGTGGATATTCCGGATAGCAAAATCGAGCCGGAAGACTACTTCGGCCTTTATCTCAACATCCCGAAAGTGCTCTCTCAGCAAGACGTGATTGGTATGGAGTTAAGCCTGCAGATGCCTCAACATGACCTCGACTGCGTGGCTAACATCAATCAGCGGATGATCGGCGAACCGGTAAAGCCTGATCACATTTCGTTTATCCTTGATATTGATGTTTTTCGACGGGGCATCGAAAACTGGGGCGACGCGGAGGTTTGGGCTTTTTTGGACAAGCTACGCGAGCGGAAAAACGAAATTTTCGAGGCCTGCATCACACCCCGCACTCGGGAGTTGATCGATCAATGAGCGTTATCACAGCGCCATCCTACTATCCCTACGTGCGACCTTCGGTCCGTGATCGCCCCACGGTAACTGCACTTACGGTCGATCTGAGTCGTGCTGCCAAAGATCTGAGTCGGGCTGCCAAAGACCCAAGGCTGGCTGCGTCGCATCTGCTGATCGATCAGATTTCGGCGTTACCGGAGAACTGGGACGGCCATGGCAGCACCACACCCAACCAGTTTGCTGTTGAGCGGGCAAGGCAGCTCGTCGAAGACGCTTTTCTGGACACCGCAACGACTGGCTGGCAAAGCCCGTATATCAGTGCCAGCGAAGATGGAGACATCGTCTTCGAATGGTGGAATGGCGCCCTCAAGCTGACTATCTATGTCGGACCCGAGCGATCCACCTATCTAAAGAGCTGGGGGCCGCACGTCGTGAACGACATGGAGGACGGCGAGCTCGCGCAGAATTGGGATCCCGGGCTTTGGCTCTGGCTCTTTGGATGATCGGTGAGGTTGGCGATGTCGAGGAGCTGTATCGACGGGTTCGACAGTCTATCGGCGACCAACAAATGTGCTACGTCGTTGATGGCCATCGGACGGTCTTCCTACACGCAGCATTCAATGATAGTAGTAAACGGCCGTCGCTGGACCGCGCGAACTTAAAGATCGCGCGCAATCCTCACTATACGAGACAGGGCTCGGAAGACGGCATCGTAGCCTTGCAAGCTGACGCTATTCGTCGTCTAGGCCCCATACCGCAGCTGAACGCCAAGAATAGGCCCAAAGGGCAGGCATACGAAGTAGATGTCACACCAGATCCGCGATTCGGGAACTGCGCTCACGCCTTAGTCGCAATGGCTCCTCCCCCTGGCAGCGGGGCGTTCAAGCGACTTAAGGAAGGATTGGCCAGGCTTGCGAATGAAGCACAATGGAGGGTGGAGCCGGGTTCGCCAATGCCGAAAGCTCGGCCCGGAATCGTGCGCGATGCATTTAATTGCCTGCTACATCGGCTGCGCGCTCCGATCGGGCGGCGCGAACGGGCTTAGTCGGTCGACAACGGATGATCCGGCGCGAGCGGCGAATTGCGGTTACGGTCGGAAATCCGCTTGGCGGCGTAGCCATCCTCCCGTAGCCGTCCAGCCAAGCATGGGTGAGCTTCTCGACGAGCGTTCGTTGGCGTCGCTGACGAATCGCGCTAGATTGGCGAGGTAATTTGGCGAGGGACGGCATATGCCACGACGAAACCACACAATACCGAACAAGCGGCCGGTTGAGCAGTACGACCACAAGGGCAAGAAACGGCTGAACAATCCACCGGTCGGACTGGTGGACGCCAGCACCGACGCAGCCGAGGGCCGGAAGACCTACGCCTACGACCCGCATCTCGACCCGCAACTGGTCTGGGCAGGCAAGGCGGAGCGCACGAGCTTCGAGACGCCGACCGTCTCGCTGCACGTCCACGAGCGCATCGATCCGCGCGGCATTGTCGAGGCCGTCCGCAAGAAGAACGGCTCTAACTACGAGCAGCTATCGCTATTCGCCGCCCGCGAGCAAAACCCGCCGCTGCGCGAGGCCATCGACTTCTACAAGCACGCGCACAACTGGAGCAACCGCCTCATCGCCGGCGACAGCCTTTTGGTCATGAACTCGCTCATCGAAAAGGAGGGCCTGGCCGGGCAGGTGCAGATGGTCTATATCGACCCGCCCTACGGCATCAAGTACGGCTCCAACTTCCAGCCTTTCGTCAACAAGCGCGACGTGAAGGACGGCAAGGACGAAGATCTGACCGCCGAGCCCGAGATGGTGAAGGCGTTCCGCGACACCTGGGAACTCGGCATCCACTCCTACCTGTCCTACCTGCGCGACCGGCTGTTGCTGGCGCGCGAACTCCTGCATGAGTGCGGTTCCGTCTTTGTGCAAATCTCCGATGAGAACGTCCATCACGTGCGGGAGGTCTTGGACGAAATCTTCGGTGCCAAAAACTATTGTGCTCAAATCACCTATCAGAAAACCGGCGGCTTCTCGGCGGACCTTCTTCAAAGGAACTTCGATTACATCATCTGGTATGCGAAGGACAAAGCAAAGGTGAAGTTTCACAAACTCTTCCAAGTTAGCGAATTAACTGCCGAAGAGACGCAATTCTTTGACTCGATTGAGCTTAAGAATGGCAGCCGACGGCAACTCACCAGCGAAGAGGCCAAGAATCCGAGCCTGATTCCGATCGGTGCGCGTTTGTTTGCCCGCAATCCTTTGAACTCTGACGGCTACGTCGAATCACTCCATTACGATTTTGAGTTCGAGGGCGAGCAATTCAGACCACCGCACAATCGCCATTGGACAACAACGAAGGCAGGAATGGAAACGCTCAAGGTGAAGAAACGGCTTTGTCTCAAGGGCAATACAATTCGCTTCGTTCGCTATTTCGACGATTATCCAGCCTCTGAGGTTGGTATCAACTGGACGGACACCGGAACCGGGGGCTTTGTTGGAGACACGAAGGTTTACGTTGTTCAGACTGACTCGCGTGCAGTTGATCGCTGCCTCCTGATGACTACCGACCCCGGCGACCTGGTGCTGGACATCACCTGCGGCAGCGGCACCACGGCCTACGTCGCCGAGCAGTGGGGCCGCCGCTGGATCACCTGCGACACGTCGCGCGTCGCCCTCACCCTCGCCAAGCAGCGCTTAATGACCGCCGTGTTCGACTACTACCGGCTTGCCCACGAGCAGGAAGGCGTCGGCAGCGGCTTCGTGTATAAAACCGTCCCGCATGTCACCCTCAAGAGCATCGCCAACAACGAGCCGCCGGCTCAGGAAACCCTCTACGACCAGCCGCTGATCGACAATTCCAAGGCCCGCGTCGCCGGCCCGTTCACCGTCGAGGCCGTCCCCGCGCCGATGGTGAAGTCACCGGAAGAACTGGCCAGCGACGACGCGGCGGCCGCGCCCGCCGACGAATCCGTCGCGCGTTCCGGCGAGACGCTGCGACAGGACGAGTGGCGAGCCGAACTGCTGCGCTCCGGCATCCGCGCCAAGAGCAGGCAGATGCTCCACTTCTCCCGCGTCGAGCCGCTGTCCGGCACCCGCTTGCTGCACGCCGATGCGGAAACGAAAGAGGATGCGCCGCAACGTGTGGTCGTCTCCTTCGGCCCCGAGCATGCGCCGCTGGAACAGCGGCAGGTGGAAGCGGGATTGGAGGAGGCGCGCAAGCTAGTGCCGAGGCCTCCGATCGTGGTCTTCGCCGCCTTCCAGTTCGACCCGGAAGCCGCCAAGGACATCGACGAGATCCAATGGCCGGGCGTGACCATCCTCAAGGCGCAGATGAACGCCGATCTGTTCACGGAGGACCTCAAGAAGAAACGCACCAGCAACGAAAGCTTCTGGCTGATCGGCCAGCCGGACGTGGCGGTCCGCAAGGCCAAACAGAAGAAGGGACAGGAGGAGGAGTTGTGGGACGTCGAGGTCCATGGTTTCGACTACTACAACCCGCGCACCGGCCAGATCGAATCCGGCGGCGCCGACAAGATCGCCATGTGGATGCTGGACACCGACTACGACGGCCGCAGCCTGTTCCCGCGGCAGGTGTTCTTCCCGATGGCTGGGGAGAAGGAAGGCTGGGCCAGGCTTGCCCGGAACCTGAAAGCGGAGATCGACGAGACGCTGATCGAGGCTTACCGCGGTACGGTGTCACTGCCCTTCCCCGCCGGCAAGCACCGGCGGGTGGGCGTGAAGATCGTCGATGACCGCGGCATCGAAAGCCTGAAGCTCATCGATCTGCCGTAGCGAGGGAGCGCGGCATGCCGGCCGGGATCACCCATCTCATCATCAACTCGCCGTATCGGGAGCCGGCGCAGCACTGGCAATACCACCGCGAGACGCGGACGTTCTCACTGGAATCGGGCCGACGACCGGCCGGGTATGTGATCGCCTCGGACAGCTCGCGTTCATTCGACGACCCCGGCCGGTTCATCCCCATCGATCTCGTCAACCAGATCCGGCCGCGAGTGCAGGCGTGGCGGGAAGCGGGCTACGCCGGTACGACCGGGATCACCAAACGGCTGCTTGAGCACTGGAACGACCCCGAGCAGCGCGATGACCGGTTCTTCTTCTGTCAGCTCGAAGCCATCGAGACGCTGATCTGGTTGACCGAAGCGCCGCCAGCGGAGCGCGTAGGAATCGCCATCCCCTCCGATGGCGGGGCGTTCCAGCGGCTGTGCTGCAAGATGGCGACCGGCTCCGGCAAGACCCTGATCATGTCGATGCTGATCGCTTGGCAGTGCCTTAACAAGGTCGCCTATCCTCAAGACACCCGTTATGCCAAGAACTTCTTTATCGTGGCACCCGGTCTCACGGTCAAGAGCCGCCTGCAGGTGCTCATCCCGGCTGGCCACGATAACTACTTCGAGCACTTCAATATCGTACCGACGGCGTTGCGGGAGCAGCTTCGCCAAGGCAAGGTGATTATTCGCAACTGGCACGCGCTCCATTGGGACTCGGAGCAGAAGATCCGCAACAAGAAGGGCGTCGATAAGCGCGGCCCGAAGTCCGATGAGGCTTATGTCCGTGATGTGCTCGGGGAGATGGCCGCCAGCCACAACATGGTCGTGATCAACGACGAGGCCCACCATGCCTGGCGGGTGCCGGCGGAATCCAAGGTCAAGGGCATCAAGAAGGAAGACATCGAGGAAGCGACGAAGTGGATCGGTGGGCTGGACCGCATCCACAAGGCGCGCGGGATCCTCACCTGCTTCGACTTCTCCGCCACCCCGTTCGCGCCGAGCGGGAAGCAGAGCCATGAGGAAGCGCTATTTGGCTGGATCGTAAGCGACTTCGGCCTGAACGACGCCATCGAAGCCGGCCTGGTCAAGACCCCGCGCGTCGTCGTCCGGGATGGCGGCATGCCGGACGTGAAGACCTACAAGTCCAAGCTCTACCACATTTATCAACACGTCAGCGCTGACCTCAGCCGGAAGGGTGCTCAGGAACACGAGCCGCTGCCCGATCTGGTCATGAACGCCTACCTGCTGTTGGGTAAAGATTGGCTCGCCGCGCGGCAGAAGTGGCGGAAGGCCGGGCACACCGTACCACCGGTCATGATCACGGTGGCGAACCGCACCGAAACGGCGGCGCGGGTGAAATATTCCTTCGACAAAAAGAAAATCCTGATCGACGAACTGTGCGCCCCGGAACGGACGCTGCACATCGACTCCAAGGTGCTCGAACTCGCCGAAGCGCGGGAGGAAGAGGCCGACAGCCAGGTGGAGAACGTTTCGGAGAGTGAAGAGAACGGCGAGAACAAGCGGAAGCTGACCAAGGCCGAACAGGCGGAGTTGTTGCGGCTCACGGTGGATACCGTAGGCCGGCCGGGTCAGCCCGGCGAGCAGGTCCAGAACGTGATCTCCGTCGGAATGCTCTCGGAAGGCTGGGACGCCAAGACCGTCACCCACATCATGGGCCTGCGCGCCTTCTCCAGCCAGCTTCTCTGCGAGCAGGTGGTCGGGCGGGGCCTGCGCCGGACTTCTTACAGTGACTTCGATGATCAAGGACTATTCAGGCCCGAATACGTCAATATCTTCGGCGTGCCGTTCACCTTCCTGCCCCACGAGGGCGGGGACGATACGCCCCCGCCGCCTCCGACGCCCAAGACGCGGATCGAGGCGGTGAAGGGCAAGGAGGATTACGCCGTCAGTTGGCCGAACGTCATCCGCATCGATCACGTGTACCGTCCGCGGCTCGATCTGAACTGGGACACAGTGCCGGTATTGACGCTGAACGCGGCGGACAAGATCGGGAACGCGGAGATGGCGGCCGTCCTCGCGGGCAAGCCGCACCTGGCGGTCATGTCGGACATCGACCTCCAGGCCTTGGCGGAGCGGTTCCGGCTCCAGCGGATCATCTTCGAGGTGGCTCGGGACGTGTTCGAGCAGATGCGACCCACCTGGAAGGGCGCAAAGGAAAACCTACTGGCCCAAGTGATCCGGCTGGTCGAACGGTTTATCGCCTCGCCCAAGCTGCGGATCAACCCGCCCCTGTTCTATGATGATGAGTTGAAACGCCGGATCATGCTGATGCTCAACATGCGCCGGATCGTGCAGCATGTGTTCGAGCAGATCCGGTTTGCGAATACCGAGACGCTGGCGTTGGTGTTCGACGGCAACAAGCCGATCCGCTCCACCGGCGACATGGTGCCCTGGTACACCGGTAAGCGGTGCGCGCAGGCGGACCGGTCACATATTAACTTCTGCGTGGCGGACTCCACCTGGGAGGCCAAGGCCGCTTACGACCTAGACCACACCCCCGCCGTGGAGGCATGGGTCAAGAACGACCATCTCGGCTTCGAGGTGATCTACATCTTCGAGGGCGTCATCCACAAGTACCGGCCCGATCTGCTGATCCGGATGGCGAACGGGACTTATCTGATCCTTGAGATCAAGGGCGAAGATACGCCGAAGGACCAGACGAAGCAGCGATACCTGGCCGAGTGGATAGACGCGTTGAATATCGATGGGCGCTTCGGGCGATGGCAATCTGCCGCGTGCCGTGATCCCTCCAGCTTGCCTGAGATCATCGCGGAGGCACTCATCTAGTTTCGTCGAGATTTCATTGAAATCAGCTAATTACAATCTCAACGTCAAGAAGGACGACGCGGGCTTCCGGCAGGTGCAGGAGTTTGTCCGCTCGGGCGGTACGGACTACTCTAGTAGCGCTACCGTGCGCCCTTGCTCCCACTCACACCGCTGATACCGATGGACGACGCAAGCCGCCATAGGGAACAGATCGAGACCAGCACGGCGCAGGTTCTGAGCACCTCCTACGTCCTACAGCTACAAGTCGCCATCCGTGGAGTCGATCCCGTGAACGGCGGCCCTAGACCAAGGCCGCGGTGAACAGCGAAGAGTTCGGGATGGTAGGTCGTCTAGAGGCTACGCGCTTGTTGAAAAAGCAATGGATTAGCAATGTGGAAGAAAGGCCGTAGCGGAAATCCCGCGGGGCGCAAGCCTGGCACTGGCGCCGTTGCGGCGCTCAGGGTAGCGCTCGCCGAGCACGTCCCGGCCATCATCGAGACGCTGGCGAGCGCGGCAAAGGCGGGTGACACGGCGGCCGCGAAGCTGATTCTCGAGCGCGTGGTCCCGCCGTTGAAGACCGAGGAGCTGCCGGTGTCGCTATGTGGCCTTCATAGGTAGGATCTTATAAGTATATGATCTATAAAGACTACTAACTCGGGGAACTTTTAGGCCTCCCCGCGATCTGATCAACTTTGATCGGAAAATCAAGATGATCGGGGAGGGGA
>Ga0136614_10002012_pt1 | contig 12426 bp, 9 predicted proteins | sample AntDrymUQ2792106_2_FD_106643 | JGI IMG/M metagenome (GOLD analysis project Ga0136614, IMG submission 106643) | Polar desert sand microbial communities from Dry Valleys, Antarctica - metaG UQ279 (21.06) | ecosystem: Environmental > Terrestrial > Soil > Desert | place: Antarctica: Dry Valley...
GCTGGAGCTCGTCCCCTCGCTGGGCGAGTTCGTCCCTGCTGACGCAGCCCTCTTCCGGGTGCACGGAGAGCCGTCCGGCTTGCACGAGGCGCGGCTGCACGAGGCAGTCATCCTGAAGCTGGAGCCGACGCTCGACGAAGACGTCGCCTATGGTGTCCGGCTGTTGGTCGATATCGCCGAACGCTCGCTCGCCGACTCCCCTTTCCAGGACCCCACCACAGCCGTCCAGGCCATCGACCGGCTGCATGACATCCTGAGGCAGCTGGCACGAAGACCATTCCCCGACGGCCGCCACCGCGACGGTACCGGGGAAGTCAGGCTCACCGTGCGGGCGATGAGCTGGGAGGCCTACGTCCACCTCGCCTTCGACGAGATCCGCATGGTCGGAGCGGGCTCGCCTCAGGTCACGCGCCGTCTCAAGGACGCGCTTAGCGATCTCCGCTCGATGGCGCCGGGGGAGCGGGTCGGGATCATCGACCAGCAGCTCGAGCTACTCGCGGCTGCCACAGAGGCGTCCATGACCGACGAGCGGGACGTCGAGATGGCGCTGCGCGCCGATCGCGAGGGCATCGGTGTCGCAGCCGGCCGCGACGGGCGCTAGGGAGCATCGATGCGGACCGATGCGCTCTCGATGGCGGCGACGCTCCTGAGCTGATAGACCGCACTGAAACCCTCGTTGACGACCTCTGCGACCGCCCGCCGCAGGAGCGCGTACTGAGCACGCACAGCCCGAGCCGGTAAACGCCGGCCGGGGCGCGCGTCGTTCCGATCCAGGCACTGCTGCAGCGGAAGCATGAAGATGATGGCAGCCGCCGGCCGGCCATGGCGCCACGCCATCGCCATCAGGGGATCGCGCGCCTCGAAGCGCAGGTTGGTGGCATCGACGACGGTCAGGAGTCCCTGGCCGAGCCGGACCTCCGCGGCGGCGTGCAACGCGCTGAACGCCTCATCGGTCGCTGACTGGTCTGCCGGATCGCCGGCCAGGCGGCTTCGGAAGGCGTCGGATGAGAGCACTGCATCGGGCGGGAAATAGCCGGCCGCGAAGGTCGACTTGCCGGATCCGGACGGTCCCACCAGCAGGACCAGCGCGTCATGCGCCACGGCGATCGGGACCGCTGTTCGATCGGCGGCAGCGTCCAAGCTAGCTCTCACCACCGGGTACGGTCCATATCATCGCTCGACCGTGACTGTTCCCGCGCCCCTGCCACTGGCCCATGGTCGGCCGACGAGTGCGCTTCCGCTGACCCAGCTGACGAACCTGTCCGTGTACTGGTTGGGTCTTACCGCCATCTGGGCCGGACTGGATGAGACCATCCTGCCGACGCGACTGCGCGAGCTGGTGGGCGACGATCTGCTCGGGACGGCCATCGGCGTCATCACCGCGGCCGGCGTCGTCATGCCCATCCTTGTCCAACCGACAATCGGCGCGATCTCCGACCACACGGTCTCGCGCTGGGGCAAGCGCAAACCCTACATCGTGCTCGGCGCGATGCTCGATGTCGTCTTCCTGTGGGCCTTGGCGACCGCCCAGACCTATCTCGCCCTGCTCATCTTCTACGTCCTCCTCCAGTTCTCGTCCAATCTTGCCCAGGGCCCATTCCAAGGCTATGTGCCTGATCTCGTGCCGGCCTCGCAGGTCGGCCGGGCGAGCGGCCTGATGGGACTGATGATCGTGCTTGGCCAGGTGGGCGGCACGCTCATCGGATCGCTCGGCCTCATCCTGCTGCCACCGGGCACCCCAGCAGGCCAGGCCATGTTCTGGCCGACGGTCGGTCTGGGCATCCTGGAACTCGCCACGGCACTGGTCCTCATCGCACGCGTCCACGACGGCCCGGCCGGTCGCGGCCGCGGCTCGCGGAGCTGGTCGACCATCGCCCGATCAGCTTGGGGTCGCGACATCTTGGCGCAGCGCAGCTTCCTATGGCTCGTCGTGTCGCGACTCTTCTTCCTGGCCGGCACCGGCACCATCATCCGCTTCGCCCTGCTCTACCTGGAAAGGTCGATGCGGATGACGCCAGCGGAGGCGGGTCTCTTCATCAACGTCGCCACCGTGGCGGTCGTCGTACCGACCGCGCTGATGGTCGTGCCCGCCGCACGACTCTCGGATCGCTACGGACGAAAGCCGTTGATCTACGTGGCCTGCGCGATGGGCGCCAGCGGCTTGACGGTGGTGGCGCTTGCTCCATCGGTCGCGATCGCTCTGCCTGCGCTGGCCATCGTGGGCATAGGGGCGGGCGCCTTTCTGGCGGTCGACTGGGCACTCATGACCGACATCATCCCAAGAGCCAGCCCCGGACGTTTCATGGGTATCAGTAACGTGGGTACGGCCGCCGCCGGGCCGCTGGCAGCCCTGTCCGGCGGCATCGTGCTCGACATCCTCGATAAGGCTGCCGGCGACCCCGGCCCGGGGCCACGAGCCACATACCTCGTCGGCGTGGCCTTCTTCCTACTCGCCGCGCTGGCGCTTCACCCGGTCGACGCTACGCCGAGGGAGGAGGGAGACACCATCACCGGCCTGTGACGAGCAGCCACTCCGCCAGCGGTCGGACCTCCGCCACCCGTTCCCTTGTGCCCTGGTCCATCGCCCCAGCGGCGGCGACGGCGGTCTCCACGCTGGTCAGGCAGAGCACGTTCTGAACGACGGCCGCATGACGGATCTGCGCCGCGTCACGGACTGGTCCCGACGATGGCGACGGCGTGTTGACGACCAGCGCCACCTCACCTGATTCGATGAGTCCGACCATCCCGGGCAGGCCGCCCGCTTCCTCACCCAGCTTGGCGACTTCGCGCACCACGTGCCCATCACGCCGCAGCACCTCGGCCGTACCCCTGGTCGCCGCCAACCCATAGCCGGCTGAGGTGAGTCCCCGCGCCAGGATGGGTAGGCCACCCTTGTCCCGATCGGCTATCGACAGGAGCGCCTGCCGGCCAGCATCGGGACCGGGCAGCATACCGGCCGCCAGGAGCGCCTTGGCCATGGCCACTCGCGGGTCCCTGTGGATGCCGATGACCTCGCCGGTGGAGCGCATGCTGGGCCCGAGCACCGGGTCGACGCCGACCAGCTTGGCGCCCGAGAAGACCGGCGCCTTGACGGCCACGAACGGTGGTGGAGTGGACAACCCCCCCGCCCAGCCGAGTCCAGCCAGTGACTCGCCCATGGCCACATGGGTCGCCAGCCCGACCATCGGGATGCCGGTCACCTTGGAGAGGAACGGCACGGTGCGTGATGCTCGCGGGTTGACCTCGATGAGATAGACGCCGTCATCGCGGATGATGAACTGGGCGTTCACCAGTCCTCGGGCGCCGACGGCGAGCGATACCCGTGTCATGGCCGCCACGACAAGCGCCTGATCACTCTCGGTCACGTGCTGCGGCGGGAAGATGCCGATCGAGTCACCAGAGTGGACACCGGCTCGCTCGACGTGCTCGATGAGGCCCGGGATGAGGACCACCTCGCCGTCGCAGATAGCGTCCACATCCAGCTCCAGACCCTCCAGGTAGGCGTCGATGCGTACCGGTCGCTCATCAGAGACGATGGTCGCTGCGACCAGTTGACGGGCCAGGTCGTCGGGACCGAAGGAGACGTCGATGGCCAGCCCGCCGATGACGTACGACGGACGCACCAGGACCGGGTAACCCAGTCGCTCCGCCACGACGAGTGCCTCGTGTATCGAAGTGGCGATGCCGCCTTCTGGCTGAGGGATGCCCAGCCGCTCGACGATGCCCGCGAAACGGGTCCGCTCTTCGGCCCGCTCGATGATCTCGGGATCGAGCCCGGGAAGCGGCACGCCCGCGCCGGCGAGGGCTTCGGCCAGACCGAGCGGCGTCTGCCCGCCGAAGGCGATCAGGGCCGGCAGCGGCACCCCGCCAGGTTCCGACTCGGCGGCCACGACCTCCAGCACGCTCTCGGCGTCGAGCGGCTCGAAGTAGAGCCTGGTCGAGGCGTCGAAATCGGTCGACACCGTCTCAGGGTTGGAGTTGATCATGACCGCCCCGATGCCCTGCTCACGCAAGGCGTCGGCGGCTCGGACGGCGCAGTAGTCGAACTCGATGCCTTGCCCGATGCGGATCGGCCCTGACCCGATGACGAGGGCGGCCGGGCGCGGCACCGGATCGGCTTCGGGTGGCGATCGCCAGGCTGCGTACGTGGCGTAGAAGTAGGGCGTCTCGGCCGCGAACTCGGCGGCGCACGTGTCGACCATCGCGAAGCCTGGTCGCAGCCCGAGGTCCTTACGCCGGCCAGCGATGGCGGCCTCACCGAGCCCGCTCAGTGCGCCGATGTCGCGGTCGGAGAAGGCGGCTCGCTTGGCGGATATCAAGAGGCCATCGCTGAGTCCGCTGGAGCCTCGGCGCAACTCGGTCTCCAGTCCGATCAGACGCGCCATCTCTGCCACGAACCAGGGCGTGATGCCGGTCGCAGCCACGATGTCGGTCTGTGGCACGCCCCGACGGAGGCAGGCGAAGAGCCGCCAGAGGCGCGTATCCGAGGAGCGCAGGAACTCCTCCAGACCAGCTCCATCGGCGGCCGCGATGACACCGTCCCAGGTGGGATCCTCGGACAGCAGCCCCGCGCCGGCCTGCTCCAGACCCCGGATGGCCTTGTTGAGGGCAGCCCCGAAGGTCCGGTCGATGGCCATCACCTCGCCGGTCGCCTTCATCTGGCTGCCCAGCTGGCGGTCGGCGGTGGGGAATTTGTCGAACGGGAAGCGTGGCAGCTTGACCACGACATAGTCGAGCGCCGGCTCGAATGCAGCCACCGTCGTGCGCGTGATGGCGTTGGGGATCTCGGCCAGGCGGCGACCGACCGCTATCTGGGCCGCGACACGAGCGATGGGATAGCCGGTCGCCTTGGAGGCCAGCGCCGACGATCGTGAGACGCGCGGGTTGACCTCGATGACGGCGTATTCGGACGAGCCCGGTGAGAGCGCGAATTGGACGTTGCAGCCGCCCTCCACGCCGAGCGCCCGGATGATGCGCAGGGCCGCTGAGCGCAGGCGCTGATGGACTCGATCAGGCAATGTCTGGACCGGCGCGACGACGATCGAATCACCGGTGTGGACGCCCAACGGGTCGACGTTCTCCATCGAACAGACGCAGATGCAGGTGTCATCGGCGTCACGCATCACCTCGTACTCGATCTCCTGCCAGCCGGCCAGATACCGCTCCACCATCACCTGGCCGATGGGGCTGATACGCAGCCCGGCTCTCACGCGCTCGCGGTATCCGGCGCGGTCGACCACGATGCCGCCGCCCGACCCACCCAGCGTGAAGGCTGGTCGGAGCACCGCCGGCAAGCCGATGGCTGCCAGCGCCCGGTCCGCCGCCAGATCACGCTCTGCGTCCGATGCACCCTCGACGATGGCCGACGGAGCGAACGGCTGGTCCAATGCCTCGAGCAGGTGCCTGAAACGCCGTCGATCCTCGGCCATCTCGATGGCCTCCACAGACGTCCCCAGAAGGCGGGCCCCATAGCGCTCGAGGATGCCCGCCTTGGACGCCTCGATGGCCAGGTTGAGGGCCGTCTGACCGCCCAGCCCGGCCAATACCCCGTCGACCCTCTCCCGTTCCAGGATGGCCGCCACCGACTGCACCGTCAGCGGCTCCAGATAGACAGCGTCAGCCACGCCCGGGTCGGTCATGATCGTCGCCGGGTTGGGGTTCAGCAGGATGGTCCGGATGCCCTCTTCGCGCAGGGCTCGACAGGCCTGCGTGCCGGCATAGTCGAATTCGGCGGCCTGGCCGATGACGACGGGACCAGAGCCCAGGATGAGCACGCTTCGTGGAGGAGACTGATCGGACGCCTCGCGGGCTGGCGTCCCCGTCGCGAAGCGCGCCACCACGCTAACGGCTCAGCAACCTCCGGCCTGATCCGGCGGCCGGTCTTGGCCGGGGATCTGTGGACCCTGGTCGGGTCCCGGCTCGACCGCCGTCCGGGCCGCTTCCCGGACCATCTCGACCGCACCTGGTTTGCGCTGATCGAGCGCGAAGCCGACCTCCGGCGTCAGGGACAGCCGGCGCGGACGCTCCACATCGCTGAGCAAGCCCAGCAGGGCAGGCACTTCCGAAAGCGGGATGTCGGTCCTTACCAGATCCTTGAGTGAGGCCAGCAAGTCAGGCAGGTGGGTGATGACGCGGCAGGCGGTCAATTCATCCTGGAGCGCCCGGAGGAAGATCTGCTGGCGACCGAGGCGGGCATAGTCGCCGTCCTGATGGCGCGACCTGACATACATCAGGGCTGTGTGGCCATCGAAGTGGTAGCGTCCGGCGGGGAGATCGACGAGCGGTTCGCTGATGCCGTCCTCAGCCCGGTAATCCTCGTCGTAGACGCCTTCGGGGATGGTGATGTCGATGCCGCCGACCGCGTCCACCGCACCCACGAAGCCGTTGAGGTTGACCACTATGATGCCGTCAAGGGAGAGGCCCAGGAAGGTCTCGACGGCACCGGCCACGGCGCGAAACCCGCGATTCTCCCCACCCGGCCACTCGTCCGGCCGGTCGAGCGTATACGTGTATATGGCATTGATGTAGCCGGGGAAGCACAGACAGCCGAAGTTGCCGGCCGTCTCGGCCGGCAGTGGCACGTGATGCAGGTAGCGCGGGATGGCGATGAGGGCCGAGCGCCCAGTGGCGATGTCGACGCTCGCCACATGGATGGCGTCGGGTCGCAGGCCCCACCTGCCCGGACCTTCGTCGGCGCCCAGCAGCAACACGTCCAGCCGGCCGTTCTCGGCCCAGTAGGGAGTGCCCGGCGGAACCGCCGTCGGACCGCTCGTAGCCGGCGGCGCCTCGCTCGGGCCCTGGCTCGGCGAGGCAACCTGTGGCACACCGGGGCTGCCTGGCGCCGGAGCCCCCGGCGTTGAGGCCGGCGTGGGCGACGCGCGGCCGGGCGAAGGTGGTGGCGTGGAGCGACCGCGCGTCGGTAGCTGCCCATCGGTGGCGCGGTCATCGGGAAAGACCGCCTGGGTGGTGTCGTAGGCGAGGTAGCTGGCGTAGGCGGCGCTGCCATGAAGTGCCACATCGGCGACCAGTAACAGCGCCAGACCGGCCGCACTTCCCACCGCCAGACCGGCCGAACGCTTGGCCTGGGATGGGGGCGACGGATCGACCCGCGCTAGGCGGTAAGCATCGATGACGGCGAGCGCTCGGTACGCGAGCAGGAACACGTTGATGAGGCTGATCCACAGTGCGTACTGCAGGAGCAGCCCGGCCAGCACCAGCGGGCCGCGCAGGTAGAGCGCTATGAGGACGCCGATGACCACCAGCTGAGGGATGGCGATGATGAGGCCGCGTGATCTCCGACCGACGAATATCTGCCCCAGGCCGGGTATGAAGAACGAGAGCACGGCTGCCAACACCGCCGAGGGGCGGCGTGCCGATCGCTTGGCCAGCTCCTCGCGCTCCCCGGTCGGGCCGCGCTCTAGCATCCTGCGGCGGTCGGCTGGGGCGCCCGCGATGGTCGAGCCGATGGATCGGGGATGCCATCACCCTGTCCGATCAAGGATGCCGCGAACACCTCACGGATGGACTCCAGGTTGCCTGGCGCGGAGAGGTCGGAAGGGAAGCCCTCATCAGGCGTCAAGACCACCCGACGGGGGACCCGGATCCTGCCCGAGAGTTCGATGAGAGCGGGTACTTCGCTGAGTGGGATGTCGGTGCGCACGGCATCCTTCAGGGAATCGAGAAGTTCGGGCAGGCGCGGCAAGATGCGACAGGGCGTGTACTGCAGTCGCGCTGCATGCAGGAAATCCTGTTGGCGGCCCATGCGCCCGTAATCGGAGTCCTGTTGGCGAGAGCGGACGTAGGCCAGCGCCCGGTGCCCATCCATGTGCTGGATACCGGGCTGGAAGTCGAGGACCTCGAAGGTCCTGCCATCCTCGGCGGCGTAGCGATCGTCATGCAGCGGGCTGTCGACGTTCATGTCGATGCCCCCCAAGGCATCGACGGTCGTAACGAAGCCGTTGAGATCGACCACCACGATGCCGTCGAGTTCGATCTGGAAGATCTCCTCGATGGCTCCTGAGATGGCCAGGTAGCCGCGATTATCGCCACCCGGGAATGTCTCTGGAGACTGGATGGCGGCCGTGAAGAGAGCGTTCAAGAGCCCAGGGAAGCAACGGCATGAGAAAGCCTCAGCGACCCCGGCGGGCAGCGGAGCGCGGTATGCATTGCGCGGGATGCCCGTCAGGGCCGATCGGCCGGTGGCCAGATCGACGCTCAGTACCAGCATCGTGTCGGTGCGCAAGCCGGTCCTGCCAGGGCCCGCATCAGCTCCGATCAGGAAGATGTCCAGGCGCCCGTTCTGCGCCCAGTACGATGTCCCGGGTGCGATGGGCGTCGCTGAAGGATCCACCGTCGCCGGCGGCGCCGTGGCTTCCGGGGTCGGACTGGCCGTAGCTCCCGGCTCCAGCGTCGGCCCGGGCGTCGCGCTCGGGCCGGGCGTCATGGTCGGTCCTGATGGGCTACCGGGCGGCGGCGTGGGACAGCCTCGGGTGGGCAGCTCGCCGCCGGCTTCGCAGTCATGAAAGACAGCACTGGTGGCGACCGAGGCTCTGTAGCTGACGAATGCCGCGGCGCCGTGCAGCGCTATGTCGGCGATGAGCAGCAGCCCCAGCACGACAGCGGCGCCCGCCGTGCCGGCACCACGGCGATCGGCCGGCCGGGCCACTAACAGGTAAGCGTCGATGACCGCGAAGGCCCTGTACGCGAGAAGCAGGACGTTGATGACGGCGATGGCCAGCGCCTGCTCGAAGAGTACGCCGGTGAGCACCAGCGGGCCACGCACGTACAAGCCGACCAGGATGGCGATGACGACGATCTGAGGGATGGCGAGGAGGAGGCCGCGCAACAGTCGCCCGGCGTAGATCTGCCCGAGTCCAGGTATGAAGAAAGAGAGGATGGCCGCGGCTGCAGCCGAGCGGCGCGTCTGGGGCGCCGACGTATGGGTCATGGGTGCTCCCGTTGCGGATGCGCGCGGACCCGTGCCTCGAAGCGGTCAAAGACGTCGACAGCGTCCCATGGTCCAGGCGAGCCTTCCGGATGGTACTGCACGGTCTCGACAGGGCGTGTCAGGTGGCGCAATCCCTCCACCGACCCGTCGTTGAGATCGCGCTGGCTGACCACGAATCCGCTGCCCGGCGGGAGTGACGCAGCCACCACCTCCACCTCATGATTCTGGGCGGTCATAAGGACGCGGCCGGTGTCGAGATCCTGTACCGGGTGGTTCGCACCGTGGTGCCCGAAGGCGAGCCGCTGCGTCTGGGCACCAGCGGCGCGGGCGACGATCTGGTGGCCGAGGCAGATGCCAAGGAGCGGTCGACCGGCGGCTATGACCGCCGCCGCGAGTGCCACGGGACCGGCCAGACGCGCCGGATCACCGGGACCGGGCGACAGCACCACGCCAGCGATACCAGGCTGCAGGACCTCGCTGGCTGACGCACTATGGGGCACTATCCGACACCTCATGCCGCGCGCCACCAGCCCGGTCACGATGCCCGCCTTCATGCCCATGTCGATGACCGCCACGGTGGGACCGGCCGACCCCACTTCGCTCATCCGTTCGACCGACACCTGGCCAACGAAGTCCTGATCCTCCCAGCGGGGCGACCTGCGGGCCTGCTGGATGGCAGAGGTCTGGTCAAGCTCCCCGGGCGCCGTGATGATGGCCCGCTGTGAGCCGGTGCGGCGAAGGCGACGCGCCAAAGCCCGCGTGTCGACACCGCAGATGGCGGGTACTCCCCGGGCGCCAAGGACATCCACGAGCTGACATGCATGGGCTGCCCCGGCAGCGCGCGTGGCGTGAGCGACGATGAGGCCCCTCAGCCACGGGCGGTGGGACTGGTCGTCGCCGACGATGGTGCCGTGGTTGCCGATGAGCGGGGCGGTCATGACCACGAGCTGGCCGGCGTACGACGGATCGGTGCAGATCTCCTGGTACCCGGTCGCGCTGGTATTCACCACCAGGTCGCCCAGAGCAGCGATCGGCGCGCCGAATGAGTGGCCCCCGAACGCGGTCCCGTCCTCAAGGCAGAGCAAGGCCGGGCCACGGCTGGGCAAGCGCGGATCCAGGACAGCCTCGACCGGCGGTATCCAAGGCGGTGCCTGGGCCGGCTCCTCGGAGAGGGAACCAAGAGGACCACCGTCCGGCGGGGATCGGTGGTCCAGGTGCAGATTCAGATTCGTCGGGATCCCTCCTTGCCCGGCCTCACAGGGCCAGCTTCCGGCCTCACCGGACCGGTCGCAAGCAGGTTCCTAGGCTAACACTGCGGCACGCCCCGACGTGCGGTCGGCGAGCCGACTACAGGCGCGACCCGGAGAGCTCGGACGACACCGACAGGCTGTCGGCTCCCCTCGCCTTACCCGTGGAGGGACCGGCGTCGCTGACCGGTTCGTCCGCCCAGACAGGCGTGTCATCCAACGATGTCCAGTCGTCGCCCGCATCGTGCCCTCCGCGGCCCACCAGCGACATCAGTCGATCGATGATCCGGGTCCGACGGCGCTGGCCGGCGCGAGGATCAAGGAAGTACATGAGGGCCATACCGATGCCCAGTCCACCCAGCAGGGCGATGCCCGCGGCGGGCCCCACGCGGGGCTCCGGGCCGCGCACCACGCGCACGTTGCGCACCTCGTGGCCGAGCTCATCGATGCGACGCCCGAGAGCTTCGACGCCGTCGCTCAGGGCATCCTTGGCGCCCGACAGGTCGGGCCTGCGCAGATCGAGATCCTTGAGCTCGATCTTGGGTAGATCCAGGCGGGGCATGCTGAATCGGTCACGGTCGATATCGGGCACTTCGATATCCGGCAAGCGGCGACGCCAGCCGCCCAGGTCGATACGGGGTAGGTCGATCGTCATGTAAATTCCACTCCTGTTGGTCCAACGAAGGCATCATCGTGGCGGCTGGGTCGTGACTGACGCCACGGTGGCGGTCGTGACGAGGTTGCAGTCGCATCTCGACTTGCGTCGAGACTGTGGACACGGACGCTTGAGAGGTGAAGGTCAGCCGCATCGTGCGCGATCGTACGAGCTTGCCCTGCCTTGATGCTATACCCTCCGCCGATGATGACACGACGTCCCCGGCGAGATGTATCGCTGGCCATCGGTTTCGGTATCTTGACCCTCGCCTTCGCCGGCGGCTGCTCATCTGTGCTGGATGACACCAGACTCGAGGCCGAGATAGCCTCTGGCTTCCAGACCCAGACAGGCATCGCGGTCAGCGGCGTCGACTGCCCCGCCGGCGTGCCCCTCCAGATGGGTGCCGTATCCCAGTGCACGCTCACCACGCAGGAAGGCGAGACCGTGACCATCGATGTCACCCAGCAAGACGGGCAGGGCAACGTGCGCTGGATGGTCCGCGGCTGACCCGCCTCTGGCGGCTCGGCTCATCATGGGGCGTCGCCCGACTTCAGCATCTCGCGTAGGGCAGGTGCGATCAGCTCGACCCAGCCGGCATATTGCTTGGCGCTCGGGTGTAGCCCATCGCGGGCGACCAGTGATGGGTCGTCCGGTACTTCGTTGGCCACCGGCGTGATATCCACGAAGGTCAAGCCGCGCAGCTCAGCCTCCGTGCGAAGGATGTCATTCGCTTCGGTGATGCGCGCCGACTGACCTTCGGGATCTGGGTATCCCGAGCCGGCCGAGGTAAGCGTGTAGTCGGGAGTGGAGACGACCAGGACGCGATCGGCGGGCAGACGGCTGGTCAGATCGTCCAGGATCTGCCTGACGTTGTGGCGGTATGTCTCGGCCGGGATGCCACCGAACACATCGTTGACGCCGATGAGGATACTCACCAGATCAGGCCCCAGGCCATCCAGTTCGGGCAACTGTTGGCTGATCACATCAGCGCTGGTGGCGCCGTTGACACCGAGATTCTCGACCAGGCGCAGCCGTACCTGAGGTCGTGTCGCTCGGACCAGCTGATTCGGCCACCGGGCGTCATTCCGGACGCTCGTGCCGATGGTGTAGGAATCGCCCAGCGCGACGTAGTCGATAGGTCGGTCCGTGGCGGCCGGTGTAAAGGGCCGCATCGTGGCGGCTGTGCCATCGGCCGGCGCATCGGTGCTCCGGTCGGCCGAGCTGGCGGCGTCGCCGGGATCGGTCGCCGTAGCCGCGCCTGCACAACCGGTCGCCATGACAGCCAAGCATAGGAAGATCGACATCGAGTGCCTCACCGCAGGCATCGAGCATAGCCCAGGCATGGCTGGGGGTAGACTTCGGGGCATGGTCGTTTCGGAACGCTCTCCCGTCCGCCGCGCCCGGGTCGGACGACCCGTCCGCTCACTGGCCATCCAGTTCGGCTTGGTGACCATCCCGGTCAAGCTCTACCTGGCCACCGAGCCGCGCGGCGGCCTGTCGTTCAACATGCTGCACAAGGAAGCGCGTGAGGACGGTCAGGTCGTGCCCTGCCTGCGGCGCATCCAGATGAAGACGCA
>Ga0136614_10002016_pt1 | contig 12416 bp, 10 predicted proteins | sample AntDrymUQ2792106_2_FD_106643 | JGI IMG/M metagenome (GOLD analysis project Ga0136614, IMG submission 106643) | Polar desert sand microbial communities from Dry Valleys, Antarctica - metaG UQ279 (21.06) | ecosystem: Environmental > Terrestrial > Soil > Desert | place: Antarctica: Dry Valley...
CTCCTTCCGGCGCACAGAAGTCACCGTGAGGGTCGGCGCTGCGACGATCGGTTTCGCGCCGAGAGCAGTCGCGGTGAAGGGTCTCGTTTACTTCGTTCGCGGGCCGGCCTCCGGTGTCTTCGGAAACCAGGGCGCGCCGCGCAGCGGCGCGTAGTCGCCCGCCCCGCCGGCGACCGCGACCGCTGCGATCAAAGCCAGGAAGACGCCGGTGTTGCGGCTGGCGTCTGCGGGGAAGTCGAAGATGACCAGCCAGGTGAGCAAGAGCGTCGCGACTAGCCCGAGCAGATCGGCCGCGGCGCTCAGCGAAAGATCGGGGCGAAAGAGGCCGAAGCGCCCGCCCGTGAGAGCCATTGCGATCGCCACCAGGCCGACGATCAGGAGGAAGATGTCGGCCATCGTCCACAGCTCCCAGCCGCTCAGGTCCACGGCCGCGCCTCCGGCCCAGGGAAGAAAGAGGGAGACGATCAGCAGGGCGCCCCCGGTGCCGCAGATGAGCTGTCCGAGACCGTGCTTGGTCGAGGTCATTGGGCTCCTCCTAGCTCTCGCGCGAGCGCGAGCAGTTCGTCAGGGTCGGTCGGCAGGTTTTTCAGCAGTTCCGCGGTCGCCCGGTCAGCGGGGAACAGCAGCTCGATGGCGAGCTCGGAGGTGGTCACTTCGAACGGGGTGTCGAAGGTGGCGAACATGCCGAAGAACGACAGCTCGCCGCCGCCGGGGCCGTGCATCCTGACCGGGCCAAGGATCTCGCTGCCGCCGAGCCCGGAATCGCGCTCGGGCTCCGGGACGGGGTAGCCCGCGATCTCCTCGATCAGCGCAGCGAGCTCTTGGTCGCCGGTGACCGCGAGCTGGCGCTCGAGCCGCTCGAGCCAGTGCGCATGCCAGTCGCCGAGGTTGACCATCAGCGGCGCCAGCCCCCGGGGGTGGAGGCCGAGACGCATTACGTTGATCGGGGGCTCGAGGAGCGCCGGATCGACGTCGACGATCGCGGCCAGCGCATTCATCGGCGAGTTGGCGGCGACCAGGTTCCAAGTCCGGTCCGCGACGACGGCCGGGTAGGGCTCGTGGCCACGGAGGATCGCGTCGAGCGCATCGCGCACCGGCTGAAGCTCGGCGTCCTCGAGCGAGCGCTCGGGCAAGGCTGGAGCGTGGCCCGCGGCGAGCAGCAGCCGATTCTGCTCGCGGAACGGAACCTCCAGCCGCCGGAGGACCCGGAGCAGCATCTCGCGGCCCGGCTTCGAGCGGCCGGTCTCGACGAAGCTCAGATGGCGGGCAGAGACCCCAGCCTCGAGAGCCAGCTCAAGCTGGGTAACCCGCCGTCGCTCGCGCCACTCACGCAGCAAGGCCCCGATCGCTTGTGACGTCACCGTCGCCATCCGGCGGCGACCCTAGTGGCCCGGCGGCCGCCCGTCGATTACCCCGAGGTAATCGACAAGGCGAGTCGTCGGTGGGAGCATGGGCCGAACACCGGGCGGGAGGCACGGCACATGGCAACAGAGATCGCCGCGCGAGCATTCAGACGGACTCCTCGACCTTGAGGGCGGTGTTTGATGGCTGAACGGTTCGACGTGATCATCGTGGGCGCCCGGTGTGCGGGCTCCCCGCTGGCCATCCTGCTCGCTCGGGCCGGTCTGAGGGTGTGCGTAGTCGACCGCGCGCGGTTTCCCAGCGACACCGCCTCCACCCACGGCGTACAGCCCTCGGGGGTGAAGATCCTCGACCGCCTGGGCGTGCTCGAACCGCTGTTGAAGGTCACCCCCGCGATCGACCGCGGGACTCTCGCCTTCGACGACGCGCGCGTCGAGGTCAACGACTTCACCGCACTGGTCGGCGCTCCGATGGTGAGCGCGAGGAGGGTCACGCTCGACGCGATCCTGCTCGAGGCCGCCGCCGCGGCGGGTGCTGAGGTCCGGACGCAGACGGCGGTCACGGGCCTGGTCGAAGATCGCGGGCGCGTGGCAGGGGTGAAGACCAAGTCTGGAGAGCTGCGCGCCCCCCTCGTGGTCGGCGCCGATGGGATTCGCTCAGCCGTCGCTGGCTTCGTCGGGGCCGCCGAGTACCACCAGACGCCCGCGGGCAGGGTCTTCACCTGGGCGTACTTCGAGGGCGTGGAAGCAGATGACGGCCACATGTGGCTGGGCGCCATCGGGGACCACGGGTTCCTCGCCTTCCCGACTGATGCCGGCCTGTTCATGGCCGCCGTTGTCCCCTCGATAGAACGCAGAGACGAGGTGCTCGCCGACCGGGAGGCCGCCCACGCCGCAGAGTTGGCCCACTGGCCCGAGCTCGAGGCCACCCTGGCCCGCGCGAGGCGGGTCGGGCCGATTCGAGTGATGTCGCGGGACGGCTTCTTTCGGGAGTCCGCCGGGCCGGGCTGGGTGCTGGTCGGCGACGCCGGCCACTTCAAGGACCCCAGCCCCGGCCAGGGAATCTCAGATGCCCTTCGACAGGCCGTCGAACTGGCGCCCGCGATCGAGAGGGCTCTCGGCGGCGCAGGCGACGCCGATCGAGCGTTGCACGATTGGTGGTGCTGGCGCGATCGAGACGCCTGGGAGATGTACTGGTTCGCCCACGACATGGGTGCTCCCGGCCCGCCACCACTGCTCATCCAGGAGATCCAGCGCCGTATCGCGGCCGACCCCGAGCTCACCGACGCGCTGCTGCGCGTCTTCAACCACGAAATTCCCCCTTCCACGGTGTTCACCCCCCGCCTCGCACTGACCGCCGCATGCCGAGCGCTCCTCACGAGTCCAGGACAACGCAGGACCCTCCTCCGGGAAGCGCAGACCCTCGCCGCCAACAACTGGCGCCGGCGTGCACCATCACATCCCTCGCCAGCCGTGAGGCGTCAACACAGTGTGCGCGACCTTCGGCGCTCCGGTGTAGATCGGCAGCCGAATGGCGGTGTCGCTCGTCGCGGCGCCGCCCTGCCCTAAGCAGTAGCCGCGCTGACGCCGTTGCCGCTAATCGCATCCGGCGCGAAGCGATCACGCGGGCGAGGACCCAACGCGTCACTCCTTCGGCCACAAAGCAATCGCGCCGCCTCACTGCGGAATCTGCCCATTAACGACAAAAACCCACTAGGCCGTGGGGGAGCAGACAGGCGGGCGCCCCAGATGTGCTCCGAGTCCGCCCGCCCTGTCTGCCTCAGCTCTACTCCGCGCGTCCGAGCCGGCGCGGCTCGTCCCGTTGGGCCACAGTGCTCCATTCATGCAGAGGCGACACTCTTGGGCACGCGCCCATCGTCAGGAGCCGTCCGCGCCTGGTTCCGGCCCTGGGCGCGGGAGCATGCTGGACACCCGGTGCCCCAGAACGACCCATACCGCCCGGCCCAGCGAGCGCGGTGAGAGGAGTTCGCCGAGGCTGATGAGACCTTCGCCGAAGGCGGTGAAGCGGCGCGCCATCGCAGGATCCTTGGCGGCGCTCGAGAGCAGGAGCCGCTCGTGCGGAAGCAGCTTCCGAGCGGTCGAATAGCTGGAAGTCTGGAAGTAGAACCCGGCGAGCTGCGACCGATGGCGCTTGCGGTAGCGGTTGAGCGCGGGGTCCAGGTCTAGACCCGTGACGAGGGCTTCGGCTGTGCAGTCGACGAGCCACTCCGCCGACTGAAAGGCCCATCCGCAGCCGACAGCCCAGAGCGGATCCGCCGTCATCGCGGCGTCGCCGATGAAGGCGAGCCCGGAGACGGCAGGGCGGCGCGAGCTGTTCGGCATCTCGAGCTTGCCGAGTAGCGGCGAGACCCGTTCCGCCGCGGCGATCTTCGGGCCCAGTGGAAGCGCCTCGACGTGACGCGTAAAGCTGCTCTCAGGATCGCGCTTGAATGCCGCGAGCCGGCGCCGGTCGATGCAGCACGCCACCAGCGATACCCCGTCGTCGTTCGGGTAGGCGATCGCGGTCTCGGGCTCGAGGATCCACAGCTGGCCCTTCTCGCCCGAGGTCAGTTCGAGGTCGCGGTAGTAGGCGAAGTACATGAAGCGGTTGTTCGGCCTGACCTTCGCGCGGACTTCCGCGAGCTCGCCGAGCCTGGAGTTGCGACCGTCGGCCGCCACGACCAGCCGCGCGGCCAACTCCCGCTCGCAGCCGTCGATGCCCTTCACCACCACTCCGGCGAAGCGTCCGTCGGCGGTGGTCAGGCGCTCGGCGGTCCTGGCGAGCATCAGTTCGACGCCCGGTGTGTCGGTAGCAAGGGTGCGGAGCAGCGGGTCGAGCGTCTGGCGGCGAATGCTGTAGCCGTACGGCGGACGGCTGCCGTCGTCGGGCTCGGGGACCCGAATCCAGCCCCAGCGAGTCCACGTGTCGAGGGCGTTGCGGACGCCGCCGGCCGCCTCGATCAGAGGGGCGAGGCCGAGCCGTTCGATCACAGGGGTGGCGGAGGGCTGGATGAAGTGCGTGCACATCCGCTTGTAGTCCGCCGGGTCGGCGCGCCGCTCGACGAGTGCGACGCGCAGCCCCTGCTGCCCGTACAGCCTCGCCGCCGTGCAGCCTGCGATGCCGGCGCCGACGACCACGACGTCGTAGCTGTCGCGGGGAGCGCTCATCGCAGGCGTCGCCGTTGAGCACGCGCCCCCAGTCGCTGGAGGCGCACGACCAGTCTCTCGGCGCGGCTCCGAGGCGCTGGCATCAGGCCGACCCGCTGCGCGAAGCGAAGCATGTCGTAGCTGGAGCTCACCCGACAGAGGAGGCGGTCGCTTCGCCGGAGCTCCCACAGATCGACCCCCTGCAACTCGAAGGGCTGGCCGGTCGGTGCGAACCCGGGCGGATCAATCGGACCGAGCGACGTGCCCCGGCATATCCACGGTTGCGCGATCCTCAGGATCTCGTCGCTCGCGCTGTCGCCGGGGGCGATGTAGAGGGCGCTGGGCATCGTCCACTCGATGTCGGGGAAGGCCCGAAAGAGCGTGGCGATGTACTGCTTCGCCGCAGCGCGGCCGTGGGCCGTCCCTCCATCACCGGGTCGTCCCAGATCACGTCCTCGCTGACCAGAGCCAGGATGCCCTCCACGTCATGCGCGTTCCAGCGACGGACGAAGCGCTCGGCGAAGTCCACCACCGCTTCGTAGTCAAGGCTCTGCTCGACCGCCATCAGTCGCCTCTCGCGCCGTTCACGGCCTGCGTTCGGATCGTGATCCCAAGTCGTTCGAGCGCGGGCTGGAGCTCGGACAGCGTCAGGAGCACGTCGATGCTGTGCAGCCCCCTCAAGGCCTCGGACGACCCGACCAGGGCATCGGCAAGCGCAACGGTCGCCGCGGCGGTCATGCGGTAGTAGCCGCGCCCCTCGAGCGTCCGCGCGGCCAGCCGTTGCCCGCCCCTGCTGACCGCGACCCACTCGCAGACGCCCTCGTCGCTGAGCTCGGCAGGCACCTTCCCGGTACCGGCGGTGAACGATGCCCGCGGCAGTAGGGAGATGAGCCGAGTCGCGTTGAGCGCGAGCAGCATGCCGTGAAGCGCCCGCGGCTGCATGCAGAGGTAGTGGCGAATCGCTCTCCCTCGCACCGTTCTCCGAAGCACGCTGTCGGACCCGGGCTCTATCTCGATGCCGCGACGCCGTCCGAAGGGCTCTGCACACGGGATGGTCGCGCTCCGGTGATGCCTGGCGCCGGTGAGCAGCCGGTGCCCGAACAGGGCCCCAGCTCGACCCGAGGAGCCAGAAGCGGAGACCATCAGCGAGTACTGGGCACCGTCCGCATCGGGATGCTCGCGGAGCAGCTCGGCGATCGCCAGGTAACCAACGCCCCCGAGGCCGGTATCGACCACCACGAGTCCGTGGGCGTCGGCCGCGTCTGTCCTCAACCCCACGCGCTCACTCTCCGACAGCTCAACCAGGTCGATCAGCGTGCCCCCGTCGCCCAGGATCGTTCGCTCGAGGACGAGCTCCGGGTGGTGCGCGGTGTTCACGACCAGGTCGACGCCCCGGCAGGCTTCGCTCACGCTCTTCGCGTCCCCGAGGTCGAGCAGCCGGAAGTCGGGCGCGCTCTCCGCTCGCCGACCCGCTCGCGTCACCTCCCATCCAGCGTCTGAGAAGGAACGGGCGATGAAGCTCCCGAGGACGCCCTGCGCTCCGATGACCAGGACCTTGCTTGACACAGGACCAGCCTGACCTGCGCCTCGCCGACCTACAATCGGCGGAACTACCCAATCGGCCTACCCAACCTGTAGACAGGGCCGCTTCGGAGTGCCGGTGGAGGGCCTTTGCGCGCCACATCTCCGCAGAGACGAACATTCATAGGTCGCGAGGGCGAGCTCACCGCCGTCGGGGATCTTCTCGGCGCCCTGGCAGCCGGCGAGGGCCGCGTGCTGTTCGTCGCCGGAGAGCCGGGCATCGGCAAGACGGCGCTGATCGCCGAGGTTCTGGAACGTGGCCGAGAGCGTGGCTTCCAGGTGCTCTCCGGCCGAGCGGCCGAGTTCGAGCGCGACCTGCCGTTCGGGGTCCTCGCCGACGCTCTCGAGCATCGCGGCAACTGCCTGGGAGAACGCCTTCGGCTGCTAGACGATGAGGACCTCGCCGTCCTAGCGGGCGCCTTCCCCGCGCTCGGCTCGATCAAGGCCCCGCACGAGGCGGCGGCTCAGCCAGATCAGCGCCACCGCCTGCTTCGCGCTCTGCGGTTGCTGCTCGAGCTGATCTCGGACGAGCGCCCATTGGTCCTGGCTCTCGACGACCTACACTGGGCCGACGCCGCCTCGATCGATCTCGTCTGCCACCTCCTGCACCGAGGGATGCGGGGTCCGACGCTCCTGGTGCTCGCCTCCCGGCCGGCCCAGAGCGAGTTCCGACTGATGACGGTGCTCGAGGAGGCCGAACGGCACGGTGTCAGCCGGCGGATCGAGCTTGCGCCTCTCTCCGTCGCGGAGGCGGAGGCGCTGCTGGGGGAGGGAATCGAGCCGGCGCTCCATGATTGGCTCTACCGCGAGAGCGGCGGCAATCCTTTCTATCTCGAGCAGCTTGCCGGCGCCACTCGGCGCGGCGCTGCGCTTGGCGATTGGGACGAAGACGCGACGCACTCCGGAGCCCCGGCGGCCGTGAGCGTCGCGATCCGAGACGAACTCGAGGCTCTCTCCGCGCCGGCCAGAACCCTTCTAAGAGGAGCGGCTGCGGTGGGCGAGCCGTTTGAGCCCGACCTCGCGGCCGATGCGGCGGGCATGGAGGAGGGCGAGGCTCTGAAGGCGATCGACGAGCTGCTCGACGGCGATCTGATCCGCTCGGCGGGCGCTCCGCGCCGCTTTCGCTTCCGCCACCCGATCGTACGCCGAGCGGTCTACGAGGCGGCCGGCGCAGGCTGGAACCTGACTGCGCACGGCCGCGCAGCCGCCGCGCTGGAGGCGCGCGGCGCTCCTGCCGGGATCCGTGCTTATCACGTCGAGCGCTCGGCGGGCGTGGGCGACGCGGAGGCCGTCGCCCTACTGACCCAAGCCGGCGAGGAGAGCGCCCCGCACGCGCCCGCCAGCGCCGCCCGCTGGTTCGACGCCGCGCTGCACCTGCTCCCCGATCGCGGCGACAAGCTTGAGCTGCGGCTCGGGCTCCTTGGCCAGCGCGCGGCGGCACTCGGGCTGGCCGGCCGCGTGGAGGAGAGCAGGGACGCGTTGCACGAGTTTCTGCGCCTCTCGCCGCAGCGGCCGGACCCGCTGCGGCTCCAAGCCGCGGTGCTGGCGGCGATACTGGACGAACTCCTCGGCAACCAACACTCGGCGCGCAGGCTGCTGGCGAACGAGCTGGCGCTCTTGCCAGACCAGCGCGCGGCCGAGGCGGCCGAGCTCAAACGCGAGCTCGCCTTCACCTGCTTCTTGGACGCGGACTGGGCGGCGACGGGCGACTGGGCAAGGCAATCGCTCGCCGCGGAGTGCAACGGAATGGTCCGGGTGGGAGCTCTGAGTGCCGCGGCCCTGGCCGATTACGGCCTCCGCGACATCGCGGGAGCGAAACGGTCGGTCCAGGCGGCGGCGGAGCTGTTCGACCGCCTCACCGATGAGGAGGTCGCCGCCCACCATCCCGGCATCGCGATGTGGCTTGCATGGGCGGAGGTATGCATCGAGCGCTTGGACGACGCGATCCGCCACCTCGAGCGATGCATAGCCATCTCACGCGCCAGCGGCCAGCGCCACCTCACCGTCGGAATGCTGGCCGTGCAGGGCCAAGCGCTGGCATTGAAAGGACAAACCAGCGAGCTGGTCGAAGTTGCCGACGGCGCGATCGAAGCGGCCATCCTGACCGCCAGCGACCTGTTCTTCAGCTGGGCGCTGACCACGCGCTGCGCGGCGCACATTCAGACAGGCGAACTTCATGCCGCCGTACAGTTCGGCGAGCGCGCCGTGAGCGCCTGGTCGGCGACGAGCAGTCCGCTCTCCGGAATCGCGCGCCTGCAGCTCGCCCACGCGCTGCTCGAGATCGGGGAGCCAGAGCGTGGCCGCGAGGAGCTGGTGGACAACTACGGTCAGCCCGACCTTCCGCCGTTCCCGCTCTACGAAGCGCTCTGCTACGAGCTCTTGGCGCGCGCAGAGCTCATGCTCGGGAAGCCCGAGCGGGCGGACGAGTTCGCCGCGTGCGCGGAGAGGGCAGCGCAAGCGCTAGGACTCCGAGTACCGCTCGCCCAAGCTCGCCGTGCCCGGGCCATGGTGGTCTTGGAGCGAGGCGAGCCGCGCGCGGCGGCCGAGCACGCGCTAGCTTCGGCCGGTGCTGCCGAGCAAGCAGGCGCGCAGGTCGAGGCCGCTCGAAGCCGGACCCTCGCCGGCAGGGCGCTCGCCGCCGCGGGGGACCGCGACCCCGCGATCGCCGAGCTCGAGCAGGCCCATGAGCTGCTCTCCCGCTGCGGCGCCTGGCGCTACCGGGACGAAGCGGCTCACGAGCTGCGCAAACTCGGCCGCGCCGTCAGCCGAATAGGTGGAGCCCGGAGCGACGATGCCAGCATCGAGGGGCTGACGACGCGCGAGCTCGAGGTGGTCGAGCTGGTTGCTGCCGGTATGACGAACCGCAAAATCGCGAGCGAGCTGTTCCTAAGCGTTCGGACGGTCGATAGGCATGTCTCCCGGATCTTTGAGAAGCTCGGCGTGAATTCGCGTGCGGCGGCGGCAAGCCTGTTTGAGCGCGCCCGCAGTGGAGGGCCACTGTCGCCTCCGACCCCCGCGGAACCCGGCGACCGAGGACCAGAACCAGGGCCGAAGTAGCCAGCTCCGCGACGGCGTTCGGATCCGGTTCTGCGGCGTCCGCCACGCCATCCGCTGTCGTGCGGAGGAGCAGCCGGCTGTCGTCGGATGAGGCCAACGGCGCTTCTGGATCGCGCGATTCAGATCTGATCGCGTCCCACGGCCGCAACCCGGGGGGCGCCGTCGGCTTCGTCCGGGCTGAGACGGCGGAGCGGCCCTTAACGACGAAAGCCGTCCCAGCCTCGGGAGCAGACAGGCGGGCGGCCCGGGTCCTTGATCCGAGTCCGCCCGCCCTGTCTGGCTCAGCCCTACTACGCGCGTCCGAGCCGGCGCGGCTCGTGCCCGTTGGGGCTCTGCTCGCGCCGGCAGATGCTGCATTCATGGGATGCCGACACTCTCGCGGCGCGGCGCGACTGGTTTGTGGCCAATCCGGTCACGGCCGCCTCGCCGCCGGCATGATCGCTCCCACCACTCAGGAGCAGTAGCAGTGCGAGCGCCGGCGGAGACGCCCGCTACTCGTCCTGAGCGAGCGAGAGCTGCGTAGGGGCGGAGACGCCCGCATCCGTGGAAAAGGAGCAGCCAGCACGTTCGCGCGCCTCGCGCCGGGCGACTGCTCCGTTTCGTCCGAGGGAGCAGTGAGCCGCGGGTCGAGCCGCCCGCCGGAGACTGCCGGTTTCGTCGGGGAGGAGCAGACTCGACCTCCGCTCCCGCTCGTCGCTCATTCCGAGCATCTGGCGGACGCTAGCCCGGGACGCCCGCTCGTCGCGCGAAGGGGCGTGCCGTCCGGATCGCCGTCGAGGCGGCGGCGCGCTCCTAGGTCGCCGCCGCCAATCCGGTCATCAGCTGTAGCAGTACGAGTCCGAGGAGGCGTCGCCGCCCTGCAGCCGGATCTGGTGCACGCGCAGGCCGCGGAACTCGTCGCCGTGCGGGAAGAAGCTCTCGTCGATGCTCAACCCGCCGTCGGGGCCTACGTCAAGCTTGGCCATCCAGGCGCCGACGCCGTCCGGGTAGAACTGGTCGTCCCAGGACCCATACAGCGAGTTGGTGAAGTAGACCCGCCGGCCGTCGCGGCTGACCTCGACCATCTGCGGCCCGCCGGCGAGCGGCATGTCGGCCTTGGCCGGGTGCGCGGCACGGTCGACGATTCCGCCGAGCCGCACGGATCCCACCTGATTCGGGTTCGCCGGGTCCGAGACGTCGAACTGCTTCATCTCGCCGGTCCCCCAGCAGGAGACGTAGAGGAACCTGTCGTCGACCGAGAGGTCGATGTCCGTGATGAGCGGCGGCACGGCACTGAAGGGCTTCAGCGCGGGCGGCAGCAGATCCGGGTCGGCGGGCTCGGCGGGAACGGTGATGACCTTCTCGGCCTTCCACTCGTCGCCCTCGCGGAACCAGCGCCACACCGAACCGGACAGGTCCTCGGTGGAGATCACGACGCCGACGAAGCCCCAGGTCGCCTCGGGGTCGTGCGACGGGCGGACCTCCAGCGCCATCTGGTGCTGGGCGCCGAGGTCGACGCGCTGCACGTGCGCACCCGCGGCAAGGTCCCAGAAATGCAGGGCGTGGCCGTACTTCTGGCCCAGCAGCAGCTCCGGCACGACGCCGTCCTCGATCATCGAGGGGCTGCCCCACTCGCTGGAGATCAGCACGTTCTGGTTGAGGTGCCACCAGGCGTCGTAGTGGAAGTGCTGCGGCCCGCGGTCGGTCTCCCAAGCGCGCGTGACGTCGAACGTCTCGTGGTCGAGCAGGGCGATCCCGCCCGGCCCGTCGTCGTCGCCCTCGGCGCCGCCGAGGCAGGTGAGGAAGATCCCGTCGGGCCCGCAGTGCAGGGTGTGTGGGCGGGAGTAGCCAGCCTTGGCGGACAGGGTCTCGCCATCGATGGTCTTGACCAGCGTCGGCTTGCGGGGGTCCGACGCGATGTCCAGCACATAGATGTTCGATGAGCGCAGACCCGGCACCAGGAGGTAGCGGCGGGCGAGCCCCTCCATGTCGTGGCCCTCGTGCTTGAGCGCGCTGCTGCAGGCGTTCCAGCCGAAGTGGTGCAGCTCGTCACCGAGGGCGGGGACGTCGGTCCACCCGACCACCTGCCCGTAGGTGTCGGAGGCCGGGTTCACGTCGATGACGGTCATCGCGTCGTTCTTCTGCGCTGCCCGGTCGAAGGCCACCACGTAGGCAAGCTCCTCGCCGGGAGCGGCCGCGGCTTCCGCAGCAGTCCGGTAGAACGTGGGATCGATCGTCGGCTGGGCCATGCGGAGGACCTCCTCGTCTGGGTGCCGCTGCTCGAGGGGGCATCCTAATGGCAGTGAGTACACCGGCGACGCAGACGCTCGCTGTTCGCCCCGCGGGGTCTCCGACTTCGCTATCCCGGATCTTGGACAGGAGCGGTGACTGGGTTCAGCAGCGGGACGCGGCCGGTCACTGCCCAGGCGCGCGCGCAACTCGAATGGGCCATCGCCGGCCCCGAGGCGGCGGCAGTAGGCGCCGCGGAGCGCGGCGCGGCGGTCGTCATCGACCGACCTGCAGAACGCGCCAGACGGGGCAACCCTGGTCGGGAACGGCGACCACAGGTCATCGAAGTCGGTGTAGGTCGCGCGAACGACGAGCGGCGGAAGCGCACATCGCGGAGTCCCACGACGCGCCACAGCTCAGCGAGCTCGCCGTCGGCGCACCAGCGCATCACGACGCCCTCGTCGGCGGCAGCGGCGCGTGTGGGATCGACCTCGCGCGCGGCATCCCAGAACGCGCGCAGGAGCGTCATCTTGCCTGCGTAGTCCCATACGCATGAGGCGACGACGCCGCCCGACCGCGTGACACGCGCCATCTCGCGCACGCCCGCCTCAGCGTCGGGCAAGAAGTTCACAAACAAGCTGCGAGAGGGCGGCCTCGAACGCGCCTTCTGCGAACGGCAGCGCCTCCGCGGTCGCCAGAACGACGTCGACCCTCGGCAGCCGCCTCCGGCACGCTTCCGCGAACGGCTCCGACGGGTCCGCGCCCACACGCTCGCGGTCCCGAGCCGCTCCGCGAGCGCGGCCGTGAGCGCGCCCGGCCCGCAGCCGACATCGAGGGCTCGCATCCCAGGCTCGACGCCCGCGAACGCGATCAGCGCCGACGCGAGCTGCGCGCCGTTCCGGCCAACATGACGGTCGTAGGCATCGGCCGACGCGCGGAAGGTCTCAGCACCCGGCATGGCAATACCGACATGGACATCGTCGTCGAGCACACCGACCGACGCCGCACGGACCGTGGCTGACCGGCGTAGAGCAGCTCAGCGCGATCAGCGCGGCTGCGGCA
>Ga0136614_10002017_pt1 | contig 12411 bp, 6 predicted proteins | sample AntDrymUQ2792106_2_FD_106643 | JGI IMG/M metagenome (GOLD analysis project Ga0136614, IMG submission 106643) | Polar desert sand microbial communities from Dry Valleys, Antarctica - metaG UQ279 (21.06) | ecosystem: Environmental > Terrestrial > Soil > Desert | place: Antarctica: Dry Valley...
ACACTTGGGTCGCCCGCAACAACATGGCGAGCGCGGGAATGCTGACGACGGTGATGACGACGCCGGCGAGACCGAAGGCGAGCCGCCGTGCTTTGCGCCGGCGCTCCTCGCGGGTCGTCAACAGCGCGGGCAAGGTGACGAGAACCGGCAGGCTCGTGTAGTGGCGCGCGTCTGCGACGCTTTGAACCGTCAGCAGGCGCGGCACTTCAAAGGCGGCGGCGAGCAGGAGGCCAAGACCGAAGCCAGCGGCGAGACCGAGAAGGAGCAGAAACGGTCGCTTCGGCGCGATGGGCTGGCTCGGCAAGCTCGCCGGATCGAGGACTTGAATCGACTCGCCCTGTTGGTTGCGCTCGACGGTGTCGCTCAAATCCACCGTCCGCTGTTTGTCCAACAGCATGTCATAGGTTTGCTTAACTATTTGATATTCGCGGTCGATTTGCTGAAGTCCCACGTCCGTACTCGGCATCCCGTTCATCCGCTCGTTGAGGATGGCAATCTGGGCGTTCGTCGTTGCGAGCTGCTGTTGTTGCCGCCCAAGCTCTTGCTCCGAGAATTTCAGGTTGTACTCAATATTCTTGATTCGCGGATCGTTTTCCGCGCGCTCGGTCAGGCGTTTCTTCTCCGCCGCGATCTTCTCATCTCGATCAGCGAGCAACGCTTCCTTTTCTTTTTTGATTTTGGCGAGCAGGTTGTTATTGACAACGACATCCGGATTCTTTTCCTTCAAATACTGCCGTTGCTGCTCCAAAGCGGTTTCCAACTGCACCTCGCGCGTGGCAAGATCGCGCCACTCCGACGTGGTCTTTGGATCGGTGACGTTCTTGGCGGCCTCGGCAATGTCCTGTTCAAGCTGCCGCTTGATGTCCCCGTATTGGTTGGACCAGATGGCCCGTTGGTCCCGGTGCCGCGCGATCTCGGTGATGAGGGCGGTCTGCTGCTGGTGCAAGTTGGTCGCCTGCCCGAGCAGCGTATCGCCCGTCGTCGGCAGGGTGTCGGCGTGTTCCATCAGGAATTGCATCCGCCGCTGGCCGATCTCGTCGAGTTGGAGCTTGGCCTCCTGCGCCTCCCGGTCGATCAACTCCTTCGTCGCTCCAGTGTTCTTCGACGACTGGCTGATCGCCTCTGAGATGTACATCCCGGCCAGATCGGACGCGACGCGCTGCGCGACATCGGGCCGCGCTGCCCTAAAGGAAATGGTAAAGCCGTTGGTGATGTCGTTACGGCTCGTGCTGATCGCGATGGAGATGTCCTCGCGCATCCGCTCAACGAGCAAATCCATCGGCCAGCCGCTGTCACGCTCGGCGCGGTAGAGATCGTAAGTCAAGATGCGCGGCTCGAGGGCCGAGCGGCTGACTACCTTCTGGCCGATGTTATTGATGCGGATTGACAAATCATCGTTCGAGAGTTGCGGGACGATGCCCTCCGGGATCGTTGCAGGACGAACGGTGAGCAGCGTGGTGGACTGATAGACATTGGGCAAGCGCCAGACGACGATAGCGACGGCGAAGAAGACGGCGACCGTCGGCAGCACGATGAACCATTTGCGATTCCACAAAATTTGGGCGTACTCGCCCGGCGTGCGCTGGCGAAATTCGACACTCATTGTAATCAATACTCCTTTTGAACAGCCGGCCCGCTGCGGCGCGAGCCAGATGTTTTTGGCGACGTCGCAACCGCGAAGAGAGGCAACGCCTCGCGGCGACGACGCTTTAACTACGAGCCTTTCGAGCAAACGACGCTTAACTTCCTACAGCGTCGCGAGCGCTTTGCGAGCTTCCTCAGTTTGCTGCGGCGTCAGGCCCGTGCCGATGCTCAACGCCTGCTCTAACTGGCGGCGCGCGTCCGCTTTGCGACCTGCGGCAGCTTGAGCCAAACCTAAATGCAGACGGTACAACGCGCTGTCGCCACCACGCGCTCTCACCTTGTCCACCGCCTTCTGCAACTGCTCAATGGCTGCCGGGTACAAGCCCTTCTTGTAATAGACCCAGCCGAGCGTGTCGGCATAGCCCGGCTCTTCGGGGTTGCGCTGCACGACGCCCTGCGCGAGGCGAATGGCTTCGTCTAGATTGCCCTTGCCGTGTTCGGCGTAATTCCACGCCAGATTGTTGGCCGCGAAATCGAAATTAGGATTGATCCTGACAGCTTGCTTGTAAGCCTCGACGGAGGCGTCGTAATTCTGGCGGCTGTCCTCGACCATCCCGATCATTAAGAAAGAGGGGGCGTCCTCGGGCCGCGTCTGTAGCACTTTTTTGTACTCGGCAATCGCGTCGTCGTGCCGCCGCGTGTTGATGTAGAGCGTGCCGAGCGTGCGAATGGCCGGCAAATAATTGGGATCGATTTGGAGGGCGCGCCGCAGTTGCGCTTCCGCTCCCGCTCCGTCCTGTTGTGCGCCGTGGACAGTCGCTTTCAGGTGGTGCAATTCGGGAGTGTTGGGCCGCGCGGCGATAGCTTGATCGATGCGCGCGTGCGCTTGATCAAATTGTCGGCGCGCGACGTAAAGGTTGGTGAGGCCGGTGAGAGCGTTGAGGTTCGCGCCCTCGAGATTGAGCGCTCGCTCGTAGAGTTGCTGGGCCTCATCCAGCTTATTCTCGGCGGTCGCGAGGCCAGCCAAGTAAAGGTAAGGGGCCGGGTTGTTCGGGTCGAGGTCGCGCGCGGCGGTGAAATCAGCGCGCGCCGCCGCGAAATTCTCCAACTGAGCATTAGCCGTCGCGCGCGCGCTGAGGGCTTTGGCGCGCAATTCGTTGATCATTGGCGACGCCGCCGAAGCATCCGGCGCAGCCTTGTCCAAGCGCGTCAGAATGTCGGTGGCGATCCGTTTAGCGTTCTCGAAATTGTCTTTACCGCCGGCAAGCAGGTTGATTTGCGCCTGTAGCAGTTTGGCCGGCAAGTTGTTTGGATAGTTCCGATCTAAGTCGCTGGCGAAGACGCGCGCCTGATCAAGTTGCCCGGCGCGGAGTTGCGCTTCGGCCATGAAGTAGAGGCCCATCTGATGCTGCGGCTCCTGCCCCAACACCTTCTTGAGGTCCTCAATCGCCTCTTTCGGGCGCTCTTGCTGCATGAGGGTGCGCGCGTGTGCGAGCAGCGCTTGGATGTCTCCGGGATTCCTATCCAACACCTCTTTGGCCTGTGCCGCAGCGCCGCTCACATCGCCGCGCTGCATCATCAACTCGGCCAGCCGATAACGCGCACGCGCGTAATCCGGCGCGGCGGCGGCGATTTCTTGGTAAATCTTCATCGCCTCGTCGGGACGATTGACCAGCGCGTAGTAATCGGCCAGCACTGCGCGGCCTTCGGGACGATTGCGATCCAGATCGGCCAGCGCCTTGTAAGCCTCCTCCGCTTTGTCGAACTGCTTATTGACGTAATAGAAACTGGCAAGCGTCACGCGCGCCGCTTGATCCTGCGGTGCGACCTCAACGGCCTTCCGCAGCTCGGCCTCAGCCTCGCCGAGCCGGTTCTGCTGGGCGAGGAATTTCCCGTACTCGGTGTGGGCCAGCGCCGAAGCGTTATTGATCGAGAGCGCACGCTTGAACGTCTCTTCGGCCTTCGCCGGCTCGCCGCTGTTTTGATAAAAGCGCGCCAGCCCCAGATGCGACTCGACGCGATTCGGATCGATTTGGATGGCTTCGTTGAGCCGCGCTAAGGCTTCGTCCTTTTTGCCGCGCGTGTAGAGCAGTCCTGCCTTCAAGATATGGCCTTCAATGTACTTGGGATCGCGCGCCAGAATTTCTTCGGCGAGCTTATCGGCCTCTGTGAGCAGTTCTTCTTTCTTCTGGCCTTGATAAGCCAACAAGTAATAGTTGCCGAGGCGCGCGCGCGCATCGAGATTGTTCGGATCAACCTCGATGGTGCGGCGCATCTCTTGCACGGCTTGTGGGAAGAGCTCTAAACCTTCGTAGGCTTGAGCCAATCCCCAGTGCGCCGGTGCCGAGCGATCATCGAGCTGCACGGCGTTGCGGAATTCGATTGAGGCTTCCTGAAATTTTTTATCTTTAAGAAGGGCTTCACCGCGTTGGACGTGTTCGAGTTTAGTTTGCTCGGGGTCAGAGCAAGCGGTGGTCGCGACCATCAGCGCAGTGATCAGCAGGACGAACAAAAGGTTCCAGCCACGGCTGGAACGCAGGCACTCATGTTGACTCATCTCTCTGGAGACTCCTTACAGCAGTGTTACTTTGGCTTCGGCTTTGACCGGGGCAACGGTCGTGGGTCGGAATCAAAGTAATACTTAATTAACTTCTTTGGTTTTGCTGCGAGCCGCCCATCTGCAAATTCCGGCGACTCTGGTTAAACTAAAATGGTTAATAGAGGCTTTTTTCCGGAAGACCTCGCTCTCCGGCCCGACGACGGGTGCGTTATAGGTTTCGTTTTTGGCCTTGACGGCGGCTTTTTCTTAGTTCGGCACGAAGTCGGGCAGGTGCGGAGCCAATTGTGCGGCCAACTCAACTCCGGTCTTGAGCGCCTCGTCTTCTGACTTTGTGATTGGCACGAGGACGCGCACCATCGCGCCATCAGAACGGCGACGGCTGACGCTGTCCAGCACCGTGTAAATTTTCCCCCAATACTCGCTCGCCACTGCGCGGCCACGTCCTTGATACCAATAGATCAACAAATGCCGCGAGTTGCCATTCTGCATAATGTATCGGTTGGCCTCGATGTCGGCTCCACCACCGGCGGGCGTGATGGAAACGAGAGCCGGCTCGTTGAGCGTCCAGCCGGAACCGGGCAGGCAGTTGAGCGGGCTGTGATAAGTCGCGCCGCTGCGTTGCGAAGCGTAATAGCCGACGTAAAAGTTGGCCTGCGCGCCATCCGGCCTCGCATAGTCGCGCATGAGATAATCGTCGGCCCGAAGGACGCTTTCCGTCTGCGCGTCAAAGCGCGAGTCAATTCCCTGTTGCCGCCACGCGCCAATCTCTGCCGGGAACGCATTGAGCGCACGCCGTTCAACGTGTGCCTCGCCCGCGCGCTCCCAAACGTTGGTGATAACGCCTCCGATTAAGAGAAACGCCAGCAGCCCCCAAAACTTCCATGATTTATTTTTCATCATCTTTGCTCACTGCGCCGAGCCGTCGGCTTTCCGCACCGACATCGTGGCTGGCGGATTGTTGCTCCCAAGCGTCAACGGCTCGCGCGCTGCTCCGATTAATGTTGCTTCTTCGTCACGGGCGTCGTCCAGCTTCGGCGCGCCCCTCGTCGCACTATGCGCCTTACCCCGCTTTTTTTTCCCGACTAAATCAAGTAGCCAGCCCAGCGCGAATAAGAGCAGGAAGGCGACAATGTAAACAACCCAGCCGGAGAAGCTGTGAAAAAAGCCGTCGGCGACCTCCGTGCCATAATAGCGCGACAGGATGCCAGTGCCACTGACGCGCGCTGCGTTCGTGATAATGGCAATCGGCACCGCCGCCAGCACGATAATCGTCGAACGCCAGAAACCATAGCTCTTCAGCCAACCGAACCGGCCCTTCGTGCCGCCGCCTGATTGATCATCTGGATGCGTGAAGTAGGCATAGACGACGGCCAGTGTCATCAGCGTCATCAACGAGCGGATACCGCTACACGCCTCGACCACTTCGAGTTTTTTCGTCGTCATCGAATTGAGCGGCAGCAACTCGATGACATTGCCTTCGCGCAACACCGGAATGTCGAACAACCGCATCGCCCACACCGCGCAGCGTGACGCGAACAACTGGAGCGGGAACGCAATTTTGTTGAAGACAATGGCCGGGATAGGAATCGCTAAGGCCAACAGGGCTAAGGGGATCAATGCCAGCCGCAACACCCGCCAGCCCCAAAAATACAGAATGATCCCGCCGAGCATCAGCACCAGCGACATCCGCTGCAAGAACAACTCCGCGCCCGCCGTCCCCGCCCACAAAGTAAAGAGGGCGCATACGACTGCCGCCGCCCCCCACAAAAGTGCCGGCTGCTTCGTCGCATTGATGAACCGCTCGCGCTCGCTCCATAAGATATAACCGATGATGAAGGGGATCAGCAGTCCGTGTGAGTAATTCTCATCCGTCCACCACTGATCGCCAAGTTTGATTAAGACCGCCGCATACACGAAAGCGAGGGCAGCAGTGAGGAGCAGGGGTTTCCAAAAATAGCGTGGAACGGTAACGCTCATCTCAATTTTCCGTGCTAAATAACTCAGTGTTGATTATGAAAGTCAGCAGCGCGGCATCTGACGGGGAGATGCCGCAAGATAGAGGCCGTGCGTGGGAAGAGGGCTGACCACAGTTCAGATTACCCTAAACGGGAGGCGGCAAGCAACAGCAAACTACCATCCCTGTGACAGGCCGAAATTGAATGGGGTGTGGAAAGTCGCGCGCGCACGAAATTATTGCCCGTCAACGCTCCGCATAACTCACTCACAACGTCGCCTCGCCGTTCTTGAAATGCTCATTGCTCCAATACTTCCCGGTAAAGATTCACGATGGCCGCGAGATTTTCTTCGCCGGCATCCGCGCTGTTTGACGCGGCACGGCGCGGCGCGAGGTTATTTTTGATCGTCTCGCACAACGCTTCCAACCGCGCAGGCGGAATCAAGATCACGCCTTCCGGGCGCATCCCGTTGTCCGTCGCAATGACGGGGACGCCGAGATGCAAGGCTTCGCGCACGGAGATCGAGTCGCCGTCATAAAGAGTAGTGCGGAGAAACAGATCGCTCTCTGCGATGGCGCGCAGGGTGGCGTCATGCGGCACATCGCCGCAAAGAAGAATGTGCGCGGAATAAGGCTGCTCATCAACGCGCCGCCGCAAGTCAGCGGCGAGACTGCCGGAGCCGATAATCATCAAGCCCGCGTCAGGGAAGTTTTGCCGAACGAGACTGAGCGCTTCGATTTGCAGTGCGAGATCATATTCAGGCTCCAATAGTCCGACGGTCAGCAACACCGGGCTATGCGACTCAAAGAAATTTTTTAGAGAGTCCGGCAATTTAGTCTCAGGCGGCGGAGCACTGAGAGCGTGTGGGAGGATCAATTGAATCCGGTGCGCCGGAACGCCGAAGCGCTGGAACATCTCGATGATCTCTTCGTTCACGGCAATGATTTTATCGAAGCGGCGAAAGACGAATCCGCGCAAGGAAGACGGGCGGGCGCTCTGCCCCGCCGCCGATGATGGATAACCGCCCGAATGAAAAGTGAGGACGGCGCGGCGGCCCGGCAACGCACAGCACGCCAATCCCAAACCGAGCAAGCGCGATGTCACGTGGCCGCCAAGATGTAAGTGAACAATGTCCGCCGGTAGCTGCCGCAACAGCTTGAAGACTTCCAGCGCGGTCTTCGGATAATAAACGTCGTCGGCGTTCGTCCGCCGGTGGCGGGTCAGATTGATGACGGCGCACGGGATACCGCGCTCGCGCAGGAAGCGGCGGATCGCCACCAGATTGGTTTGCACTCCGCCATGCGGCGGCGGGTAGGGACCAAGTTGCAGAACCTTCATTATGAATTGACAGTGAGCGGCTGCTCGACGGGTCACGAAGAGTTGTGATTGCTGTTCTCCGACTCGTCGACGTTGGCTGCGATCTCGATATCGCAAGGCACGAGCGTGCGCGCCGACTCCATCAAGCGCAAGCACCCGATAGTCGCGCGCGCGCCGTCCAGAGCCGAGACCTCCGGCGGGCGGCCTTCGCGGATGCTCCTGATGAAAGACTCAAGTTGTGCGGCGTAACCCTTCTCGCCCCACCAGCGCGAGCGGGCGCGGCTGACGCTCTTTTGTATCGCCAGTTGCTTAAAGTTTTCGGTGACGAGGCCCAAGCCCTGCGCGAAGACTTCGACGCGTTCTCCGCCCGAAGTCTTGCTGCCCACAGTGCAGTAAGTCAGGTTGCCGATTGAGCCATCCGCGAAACGAAAACTCGCCGCGATGTTGTTCTCGCCAATCGGGTCTTGCTGGCCCGTCGGCAGACTGTAAGCAGAGACGCTCATTGGCTCGGAGTCGAGCAGCCAGTACATCAGATCGACGAAGTGGCAAGCCTCGCCGAGAATCGCGCCGCCGATTGCTGGATCAGCCATCCAGTAAGAGCCGGCGATGCCGGGCGAGTTGACGCGGCAATTGATCACCGCCGGCCCGGAGCGGCGCGACAGCTCGCGTTTTAACTCGACATAGAACGGAGCGAAGCGGCGGTTGAAGCCGACCGTTAGTTGTTTGCCGCTTTGCTCGACGGCGCGCATCAGTGCGTAACACTCTTCGTCGGTAAGCGCCATCGGCTTCTCGACGAAGACGTGCTTGCTGGCTTCGAGCGCGGCGAGCGCTTGCGTGAAGTGGTGTTGGTTGCGCGTCACGATCAAGACCAGATCGGTATCCGGGTCTTGCAAGATTTCATCGTAATCCGAAGTGCAATAAGCCGCGCCGAAGCGGAGGCCGTAGCTTTTCCCGCGCGGGCCGCTGGCCGAATAGATTGATCGCAACGTCGCGCCCGGAATCTTTTTCAGAGCCGGCAAGTGCGCCCAACGCGCGATGTTGCCCGCGCCCGCGAGGGCGACGCGAATCTCCGAGCCGGCAGATCGCGCTCTTGGCTGTTTTGCTGTTGCAGAGATTTCAACTTTTCGTTGCGGCGCGAAAGTCAGTTCAGGCGAGACGGTGGCTGTCGCTGATGGATAACGGAGCAGGACGGCGAGGCTGTTTGCATCGGCGTCCATGATCGTCTCGTAAGCGCGTGCGGCTTGGTCGAGCGAGAAGCGGTGCGTGATCAGTGGCTCTAACGAAAGGCGGCCCGTTGCCACTAATCGCAGGAACTCTTCCATGTTGCGATTCTCCGTCCAACGCACGTAAGTGATGGGATAGTCGATGGCCTTCTTCTCGTAATCAGGATCGTAACTGCCCGGCCCGTAAGCGCGCGACATGAAGAGTTGAATCTCTTTCAGGTACATCTCGTTCCACGGAAAGTTCAACTCGACCGCGCCGACGACCACGATCCGCCCGCGATCTCGACAGAGATCGAGCGCCAATTGGCACGGCGCAGACGACTTCGCGGCAGCGGCGATGATCACGCAATCCGCGCCCCGGCCCCCGGTCAAAGCGCTGACCGCTTCGCGCACCGACGCGCCGCCCGGCAGCGCGTGATCGGCCCCTAACGCTCGCGCCAACTCCACCCGATCCGTTTTAAGATCGGTTGCAATCACAACGCCGCCTTGCAAGCGAACGAGTTGCGCGGTCAGTTGGCCGACCAATCCCAAACCGATCACGACGACGCTATCGCCCAACCCGATGCCGGCGATCCGCACTGCATTCATCGCAATGCTGCCGAGCGTGGCGAAGCAAGCGTGTTCAAAAGCAACATTGTCAGGCACTCTGGCAGCTAGATTGCGCCCGACCAAAATCGTCTCGCCGTGACCCGTCCCCTCGCCGCCATAAGCGACGCGCTCGCCGATCTCCAAATCTTTCACCGAAGGATGCTTATCGACGACGACGCCCGCGCCGGAATAACCGAGGACGGCGTATTCGCTGAACTTCGCGCGCACTTCGGAGAGCGTCCGCGCCGGCCCCGCCGCCTTCATCACTTCCCAAATCTTCCGCAGATGCGACGGATTATCGGCGACTTCCTTGAGGACGCCTTCCTTGTGAATGCTGGCCGTCTCCGTGCCGCTGCTGATCAGCGAATAGAGCGGCCTCACCAACACGTGATGCGGCCCGGCCAACGGGTCCGGCACTTCGTCCACGATGATGTCTTTCAAACCTTTACGAATGACCTGTCTCATGTCCGTAAGAATCCGTTGAGCGGAGTATCAAAGCCGAGGCGGTTACACCACGATAAGAAAAATGGCAGACAGTTCTTAGCTTGTCAAAGAGACAAGACGCTCGGTAGTGTCACAAATTTGTGTGGGCTGGAAATGAAAGGGCTGGTCGCGCGCTTCGACCTGCCCTTAAATTATAGTGGGTGGTTCCGACCACCTTTATTATTAAAACTTCAAGTTACTCACTGATTAAGATGTGAGCGAATTTATTTCCCAAAAGCCTATCCTTGCTTTAATTCTGTAAGACCCTGCGGTGTCTGTTACAAGCATTGACTCATGACAGAGCCAATGCGGCCGTGACTTGCCCCGAAAGTCAATTTCCTCAACCTCAAGCCAAGGTATCCAAATCGGGTCCCTTCTACCGCCGATATTAGCTTCTGAACGGCGTAGCACACAGAACACCTCCATCGACTCTGATCGATCACTGTTCCAGATTCGTCCGAAACTACTATCTCTATTTTGATTTCTATGCTGCATGTTTATTTGCGAGAAAAGGAAAGCTCTGGAGGAAAGATTTAAGGATTCGCGGATGAGATGGTGGGCTGCTAACTCTGCCTCGATATTGGCAGCACGGAGGCACGAGAAGCTGCTCGCAGCGTTGTGTCGCAACAGGCGTTCCCGCGCCTCACCTTCTTTTGCCTAGCGGAGGTTGATCAGCGCAACATTGCTGCGCTGGCCGACGACGATGAGCGTTAGTTCAACATCGCCAGCGCCGCGTAACGCCCTCGCTAACACCACGTTGACCTGATCGACTCCGGCGACGTAATCAAGCGCCCCGGCGAACTCGACAGGGAGATAATATATGCTCCCGTCGCGCACGACCCGCGCTTCCAGTCGCACCGACTCGGCGAGATTAGGACGCCTCACGCCGTCAATCATGATGTCGTTGCTGGTGTTTGTATTTGCTGCGCGGCTCAGGCCCGTCGCGAACAAGGACAAGCGGGTGCGCTTGTCGAGGCCGGGCGTTTGCGGCGAGGTGACAGCAAAGCCTCCCTCACTGGTCCCCCAGTTGTTCATCGTCACGCCTTCGCTGATACCGCGGCCCTCAGTAAACAATCCGGGAGCTATTGCCGCAACGATCAAGGTGCCGCGTGAGACGTAACCCTCTTGTGAGGTCACAATCACTTCGACTTCGCCGCTAGGTACGCTCGCCGGCACGCTGAAAGTGATGCTCGATGGCGAAACGTAGAGCAACGAGGCCGCACGACCGCTGATGGTAACGCTGGCCCCGGCCAATTCGAAAGGTAGCATCCCCGTTGCAAGCTGTTCAGCGTTAGCGCTCGCCGCCGCCAGAGGGCTTCGATTCGGGTCGCCTACGACCGTCCCAGCACTGGACAAGGCCATCCTCGGCGCAAAGCTCGCGCTGGACATAGCCACCACCGTGCCGATCACCGACGGAGGGTTAGCGCTTGGCGCATGTGCGAACTTTCCAGCAGATGAAACAGCGCTGGCGCTAGACGACACCAACGCCCGCGCTTGCCCGAGCTTCGAGGCAGCGTGCTGTAAGCGATTCCGCACGCTATTAGAATTCCGCCCCTCGAGCGCGAGCGCGTTAGCAGCACGCGCGAAGTAAAGCGCGCTCCGCAACGCACTGTCGATCTGATCAGCCGCGCTGAATTGAGAAGATTCGAGGGTGAATGTGGTCCAAGCCTGCTCAATGGACGCAATGAGCGACTCAATTTGCGCCGTTCCGACACCTGTCGCGCCAGCCAAGGCCGTCGCGCTATTGTGTGCAGATATGATCAGCGGCGGCGAGATCAATGACCCCGGGGCCGGAGACGGTGTTGGTGTCGGCTCCGCAGTGCAAGTGAATGTCTGGGCAAGGTTGTTCAACTCGCTGCTGGTTCCCGCAAAGCGGACTCTGATCGAATGCGCTCGGCCATCTTTCAGAGCACCCGGCGTCGCCAATCGATAACTGTGCCGCCCATCGCCGATGCCGGCGTTGAGCAAGTCCTGTCGAAACTGGTCGGCTGCGACCGCCGCGATGAAAGTGCCGTCAGCATAGATGTCCACACTGATTGGTGTGCTGGGACGCCCGCTGTCCCACGCCCAACCAGCAATCGCCGTGCAGTCCGCCACGTCGAGATAGCCAGTGTAGTTCGGCGTCGAAACTGGGGTCGGCGAAGGCACAGGCGTCGGGGTCGGTTGCGGTGTCGGCACGGGAGTCGGTGTTGGATTAGGTGTCGGTGTTGGATTGGGCGTTGGCAGTGGTGTCGCCACGCCGCCGTTCATCGCCGCGGCGAGTTGCGCGAAGTCGCAGCCCACGTCATGGCCGCCCCCCCCGCCCCACGGTACGGCGACGACTCGCTCAAGCGGTAGTCGCCCGCGCCCGCGTCCATGAAGCCGACATCCGAGAGCGTCTGTGGATAAAAGTTGCCGGGATATTGTCGAAACGGCTCGTACCACATGCCGTAAGGCGGCGGCCCCACGCCGACGAGCGCATTATTGGCGACCACGCTTGAGGGAAAGTCGCGCAAGAGCGTGTCAATGCCGCTATTCAAACCGTCGCCCTTGATGCCATACTCGCCGTGCGGCACGATGTTGTGCCGCAACACGAAATTCGTGTGCGCCGCACCATTCGTTAAAATAATGCTCCTCGCCGGCCACACCGTATTGTGTTCGACCGTCACAGAGTCAGTCCCATCTGAGATCAGAATGAAAGCTCCGTAGCCGCCGCCCAAGC
>Ga0136614_10002018_pt1 | contig 12409 bp, 8 predicted proteins | sample AntDrymUQ2792106_2_FD_106643 | JGI IMG/M metagenome (GOLD analysis project Ga0136614, IMG submission 106643) | Polar desert sand microbial communities from Dry Valleys, Antarctica - metaG UQ279 (21.06) | ecosystem: Environmental > Terrestrial > Soil > Desert | place: Antarctica: Dry Valley...
ACCGCGAAGGCTCCCTGCCCGAACGTCAGCGCCACCCCGAGCGCCCCCGCCCCGAGTGCGAGCGCGAGCAGGGTGCCCATCGCGAGCGCCGCGGCGAGCACCCCGATCTGTTTCGACAGCCGCACGCAACGAGCGTACGCATCTCGAGTCGGTTGTGGGCCGCGCCTAGGAGCCTGGGTCAGTAACCGCGGCGGACCCCGTCCGATCGCAACTCGAAGATCTCCCTGCACGCGACGGGGAGGTTGGCATGCCGGCAGCGGTGGTGGAGGAGCGGCTGTTCGAGGCCGGTGAGGCGCGGGAGCGTCGGCGCCGGCCCGACCGTCCGGCGGCCGAGGACAAGTGCTTCCGTGGCTATGACCCCGATCAGGTGCTTCTGATGGCGCCCTCGATCCAGGACTGGGTGCCCGAGGGCCACCTCGCGCGCTTTGTCTCAGATCTGGTGGAGGAGGCGCTCGACCTGTCGGCGATCTACGCGAGCTATGAGGAGGAACGCGGCTTCCCACCCTATGACCCGCGCCTGATGGTGAAGCTGCTGGTCTACGGCTACGCGACCGCCACGCCCTCCTCGCGCAAGCTCGAGGAGCGCACCTACGCGGACGTCGCCGTGCGCTTCCTGTGCGCCGACCAGCACCCCGACTACCGCTCGATCGCCCGCTTTCGCCGCCGTCACCTGGAGGGGCTGGCGGAGCTGTTCCTGCAAGCGCTGCGGCTCTGTCAGCGGGCAGGGCTCGTGAAGCTCGGCGCCCTGGCCCTCGACGGCACCAAGCTCAGGGCCAACGCCTCGCGCCACAAGGCGATGAGCCACGAGCGGATGGTCAAGGCCGAGGCCCAGCTCGGGGCCGAGCTCGCCGCGATCCGCGCCCAGGCCGAGGCGCTGCTCTCCGACGCCGAGCACACAGACCAAGCCGAGGACGAGCGCTTCGGCCCCGATCGCCGCGGCGACGAGCTGCCCGAAGAGCTCGCCCGCCGCGAGCAGCGCCTGGCCAAGCTGCGGGAGGCGAAGGCGGCGCTCGAGGCCGAGGCCGCCGAGCGCGAGCGCGCCCGCCGGGAGGAGCTCGCCGAGCAGGGGAAGAGGCCACGCCGCCCGTCCGGCGGACGCGACCCGTTCGCCCCCAAGCCCAGCGACCAGCGCAACTTCACCGATCCCGAGTCGAAGATCATGAAGACCTCAGACGGCTCCTTCCACCAGTGCTTCAACGGCCAGGCGGTGGTCGACTCCGAGGCGCAGGTGGTGGTGGCGGCCGAGCTGTCCGCCCGCGCCCCCGACGCCGAGGAGCTCGAGCCCTGCCTCGAGCAGCTCCAGGAGAACCTCGAGCAGGCAGGCGCCGAGCTCCCCGACGACGCCAAGCTGCTGGCCGACGCCGGCTACTTCTCAGAGGGCAACGTCGAGGCGGCCAAGCGGCACGGACTCGACCCCCACATCGCCACCGGCAAGCCCAAGCACGGCGAGCAGTCGCCTCCGCCGCGGGGGCGAATCCCCGCGGGCGCCACCGCCAAGCAGCGGATGGCGCGCAAGCTCAGGACCAGCGAGGGCCGCTCCGCCTACGCCAAGCGCAAGGTGGTTGTCGAGCCGGTGTTCGGTCAGCTCGACACCGTCCAGTCGGCCCGTCGATTGCTCTTGCGCGGCAAGGCCGCGGCTCGGGCGCAGTGGCGCTTCAACTGCGCCGTCCACAACCTGCTCAAGCTGCACCGGGCCGGCGGATTGGGGCTCCTGGCGGCCGGCTGAGCGACCCAACAAGGCCCGCCGACCGGCTGGCGGCTCGCAACGGCTTCGAACCAATGCCACCCGCGTCGATCAGCGCGTGACTGCCGCCAGATCAGCCCCTCGTCGCCTCCAACTCCCCCCAGTCGCGTTAGCGACCCAAGCTCCTAGGGGCGCGTCACTAAAGGGTCCGGGCGGCCGGCGTCGAACGAATCGACGCTGACCATGGCCGCCCGCCCTCCCCGTCCAAAGCCCTCCGCACGCCGCCGCGCGCCCGCACGCCGCCCCACGTTCGCGCTGCCGCGGATGCCGCCGATCGAGCAGCGCCACCTCGACCTGCTCGGACTCGCGTTCGTCGCGCTGGCGGCCTTTTTGGCGTTTGTCCTCTACCTCGGGCGGGCGGGGGGTCGCGTCGGCGCTTGGCTCGTCGAGGCGTTCATGTTCGGCTTCGGCGCCGTCGGCTACGTCGCCCCGGTGGCGCTGTTCGGAGTCGGGGCGGTGCTCGTGCTGCACCCGCTGCTGCCGACGCTTAAGCCGTTCAAGGCCGGTGCGACGTGCCTGATCGCGGCGCTTGCCCTCGGCTTCGCCGGCGGCCTGTTCGGCATCGGTCCCGAGCTGCCGGCGCGGACGGAAGCCTTCATGGACGACGCCTTCCGGCGCGCGCACGGCGGCATCGTCGGCGAGGCGATCTACTGGGCGGCGCGCACGCTGTTCATGGACTTCGGCGCCCACATCCTGTTCGTCTTCCTGCTCGTGGGCGGAGTGCTTCTGCTGACCGGGGCCTCCGTCGCCGGGGTGCTGGTCGCGACGCGCGACGGCGTCAGCCATACGACCCGCCGTGTGCGTGAGTCGACCAGCGAGATGGCCGCGCTCGTCACGGCTCGCATCCCGCGCGAGGAGGACGATCGCGCCGAGCCTGAGCCCGCCATGAGCGAGCAGCCACCCGAGGTCGAGCCCGTCGTGCGGGCGACCCACGTCGAGGCGCCGGCGCTCGACGGGGCGGAGCGCTATCCCGATCTCTTCGAGGAGGAGCCCCCCGCAGAGCTCGACGTCGCGGACGGTCAGCTCGAGGAGCCGGCAGAGGCCGCCGCCGTGGCGCCGGTCGAGCGCCCGGCCGTCGGCCCGGACGACCTCACCCCGCAGGGGCGCTTCCGCTCGTCGGTCACCGAGGCCGAGGGCTTCGCCTACTCCTTGCCCAAGGCCTCGCTGCTCAAGCGCTCGGCCGCCGCGGCCAAGATCGACACCGCCGGTGACCGGCGCACAGGCGTCGCGTTGATCGAGGCGCTCGGGCACTTCGGCGTCGACGCCCAGGTGATCGACACCGTCTCGGGCCCCCACGTGACCCGCTACGAGCTGAAGCTCGCACCGGGCACGAAGATGTCGAAGGTCTCGCAGCTGAAGGACGACATCGCATACGCGCTCGCCGCGGCCGACGTGCGCATCCTCGCGCCGATCCCGGGCAAGCAGGCGGTCGGCGTCGAGGTGCCCAACTCGGTCCGGCGCACGGTCCATCTCGGCGACGTCTTCCAGGAGGCCCCGGATGGTTGGTCGCCGCTCACCGTCTGGCTGGGCAAGGACATCTCCGGCAAGGCGATCGGGACCGACCTCGCCAAGCAGCCGCACGTGCTGGTGGCCGGGACGACGGGCTCCGGCAAGTCGGGCTGCGTCAACGCGATGCTGTCCTCGATCCTGCTGCGGGCGACGCCGAACGAGGTCAAGCTGGTGCTCGTCGACCCGAAGCAGGTCGAGCTGAACCACTACGAGTCGATCCCCCATCTGATCACGCCGGTTGTCACGAGCCCGCGCCTCGCGGCGAACGTGCTCGCCAACCTGATCAAGGAGATGGAGCAGCGCTACTCGATCATGAGCCTCGCACGCACGCGCAACCTGATCGAGCTCAACAAGCTGCGCGAGAGCCAGGGCGAGCGCCCGCTCCCATACATCCTGTGCGTGATCGACGAGCTGGCCGACCTGATGATGGTCGCGCCGGGCGAGGTCGAGGACGCGATCATCCGCCTGGCGCAGAAGTCGCGTGCGGTCGGCATCCACCTGCTGCTGGCGACGCAGCGGCCGAGCGCCGACATCATCACCGGCATGATCAAGGCGAACGTGCCGGCGCGGATCGCCTTTGCCGTCTCATCGCAGACCGACTCGCGCGTGATCCTCGACTCCAACGGCGCCGAGTCGCTGCTCGGCAAGGGCGACATGCTCTTCCGGCCCGCCTCCGAGAGCCGCTCCGCGCGCATCCAGGGGGCTTTCATCGACGAGTCCGAAATCGAGCGGATCACCGACCACTGGCGCCGCCAGGGCGAGCCCGAGCTAAAGGAGGAGCTGCTCGAGGCGAGCGAGCTTGCAGACGACGAGGAGCCCGGCGAGTTCGACCCCGACGCCGACGACCTGCTCGGCGAGGCGATCGCCACCGTCGTCCAGATGGGAACCGCCTCGACCTCGATGCTGCAGCGCCGGCTGAGGGTCGGCTACACGCGCGCCGGACGGCTCGTGGACATGATGGAGCGCCGCGGGGTGATCTCGGGCTACGAGGGCTCCAAGGCGCGCCAGGTGCTGATCACCGAGGGCGACCTGGCACGCGTGCTCGCCGCGCTCGACGCCCCGGTCGGGGCAGCGGCGGACGACCACGCCTGATCGATCGAGCGCCGCTCGCGCCCGACCGCGCCGGACGCGGCGCGGCTTTCCGCCAAGATAGGCCCGATGCAGGGAATAGGTGAGCGGCTGCGCGAGGCGCGCATGCGCGAGGAGATCGACATCGACGACGTGGAGTCGGCGACGAAGATCCGTGCCAAGTACCTGCGCGCGATGGAGAACGAGGAGTTCGGGCTGCTGCCGGGGCCCACGTTCGTGAAGACCTTCCTGCGCACCTACGCCCAGTACCTGGGTCTCGACGCGCACCTGCTCGTGCAGGAGTACCGCGCCCGCCACGAGCCCGACACGGAGGCCGAGGCGCAGCCCTACACCTCGCCCCAGCGACAGCGCTCGGGCGGTGGCGGCAGACCGGGCGGGTCCTGGATCGGGCCGATCGTCGGCCTCGCCCTGGTCGCGCTGCTCGCGGTGCTGTTCGTGCTCGGGCGCACGGCCGAGCAGTCCCCCGACGAGCGCACCGCGACGCCCGCCCCGTCCACGACGACGCGGGAGCCGGCGCGGCGCGAGCGCAGGCGGCGGCCGGTCGCGCGGAGCGTCAGCCTCAGGGTCGCACCGGCGGAGAGCACTTACCTGTGCGTCGAGACCGGCGCGGGGGACGTCGTCTACGAGGGCACGCTCGCCGCACCGCGCACGTTCCGCGGCCGCCGGCTGCGCGTCAATCTCGGCCGCCGCTCGGCCACGGTGCGCGTCAATGGTCGCCGGGTCAGGATCGAGCCGGGGGCGGAGCCGGTCGGGCTCGACCTCAGGCCGCGCCGTGCCGCCCGCCGCCTGACCGCGGCGCAGCGCCCGAACTGCGCCGCGTGAGCGCCCGGGCCGGCGTCGTGATCACAGGCACGGAGGTGCTCACCGGTCGCGTGCGCGACCGCAACGGCCCGTGGCTCGCCGACCGGCTGCTCGAGCTGGGCGTGGAGCTCGCGCACCTGACCATCTGCGGTGACCGGCCCGACGACCTGCGCGCGCAGCTTCGCTTCCTCGCCGAGCAGGGGGTCGACGTGATCGTGACGAGCGGCGGGCTCGGACCGACCGCCGACGACCTCACCGCCGCGGTCGTCGCCGACTTCGCCGGCCGCACGCTCGTGCTCGACGAGGGGCTCGAGCGGCGGATCGCCGAGATCGTGCGCCCGCTCGCCCGGCGCTGGCGCGACGTCAGCGAGGAGGACTTCCAGGCGGGCACGCGCAAGCAGGCGATGGTCCCCGGCGGCGCCGCCGTGCTCGAGCCCGTGGGCACGGCGCCGGGACTCGTCGTCCCCGCGGCCGATGGTGGTGGGCCGACGGTCGTCGTACTGCCGGGGCCGCCGCGCGAGCTGCACGCGATGTGGCCGGCGGCGCTCGCCTCGAGCGAGCTCCAGGCCGCGATCGCGGGGGCGACCCACTACGAGCAGCGGATGCTGCGCCTGTTCGGTATCCCCGAGTCGACGATCGCGACGACGCTGCGCGAGGCCGAGCGAAGCGTGGAGGGGCTCGATCGACTCGAGGTCACGACGTGCTTGCGGCGGGGGGAGGTAGAGGTGGTCGTGCGCCACGAGCCGGAGTCCGAGCCGGCCTACGAGCGCCTCGCCGCGCTGATCGCCGAGCGCCATCCGCGCGCGCTCTTCTCGACCGACGGGTCGCTCGTCGACGATCAGGTGGCAGAGCTCGTGCAGGGTCTGAGACTGGCCGTGGCCGAGTCGTGCACGGGAGGCCTGATGGCGGCCCGCCTGACCGAGCGCGCGGGCGCCTCCGCCTACTTCGTGGCTGGCCTCGTGACGTACTCGGACGCCGCGAAGGCCGCCCTGCTGGGGGTCGACGCGAGCCTCATCGAGCGCCACGGCGCGGTCTCGCCGGAGGTCGCCGACGCGATGGCGCTCGGCGCGCTCGAGCGCGCGCAGGCGGACGTCTCGGTAGCGATCACGGGCGTCGCCGGGCCCGGCGGCGGCAGCGAGGCGAAGCCGGTCGGCTGCGTCTGCCTGTCGGTAGTGCGAGGCGACGGCGAGCCGCTCACCACGCTCGCGCGCGATCTGCGCCTGCCGGGGGACCGGGCCGAGATCCGCGACCGCTCGACGACGATGGGGATGCACCTGCTCCGGGCGCTGCTGCGGGGCGAGGACACGCCGCTCTAGCGGCCGCGCTCAGATCGCCGCGGCGTTCTCCTCGATCGCCTCCGCGCGCGAGTCCTCGTAGGCGTCGGCGTCGTCGTCGAACCAGACGGTGCCGTCGTCTCCCACGCGATGGCCGGCGCGGCGCCGGGTGTCGGCGATCACGTGGTCGGGCGAGGACTCCTTCGGCAGGCGTCCCGACCGCATGCCGAAGTAGGAGGCCTGGGGGTGATGGGCGATGATCGCGAGCGTCGACTGCTCGGGCTCGACGGCGTGGCCGCCCGTGAGCCTGAGGCCGATCGCCGGGGCGTCGAGCAGCCGGTAGACCTTCTCGTGCTCCGACTGGTCCGGGCAGGCCGGGTAGCCCCACGAGTAGCGCCGGCCCTGGTCGGGCCCGATGCCGAGCGCCTGTCGCACGTCGGCGTGAAGCCACTCGGCCATGCCCTCGGCCACCTGCACGCCGAGCCCGTGCGTGAAGAGCTGCTCCGCGAACTCACCCTCGCGCTCGAGCCGCGCCATCACGTCTGTGACCTCGGCGCCGGCGGTGACCGCCTGCAAGGCAACGACGTCGCGCTCCCCGGAGGAGCGCGGGCGGTAGAAGTCGGCCAGGCACAGCCGCGCGTGCCCGGGCTGGCGCGGGAAGACGAGCCGCTCGAGCTCACGCTCGGGATCGAAGACGACCAGGTCGTTGCCGTCCGAGTTGCACGGGAAGTAGCCGAGCACCGCCCGCGGGCGCAGGTAGTCCTGCTCGGCCCACATCCGCCGCAGGCGCGGCCGGAAGTCGTCCTCGAGCAGCTTCGCCCAGTGCTCTCCCTTGACGCCCTTGCCGCCCCAGTGGAGCTTGAACAGCACATGCAGGTCGAGGTGGGGGAAGACGCGGTCGAGGTCGACGGGGATCTCGCGCCGGCCCCAGAACGGGGGCGTCGGGATCGCGACGTCGGTGCGCGCGGCCGAGCGCACCGAGGCGTCGTCGGTCGGCAGCTGCTCGGGCTCCGCGCCCTGCTCACGCAGCTTGTGCGCCTCAGCCCTGATGCGCTCCACGAGCCGCTCGCGGCCCTCGCCCTCGACGAGCTTGTCCATCACGGCGAGGCCCTCGAAGGCGTCCTTGCAGTAGAAGACGCCGGGCTCGTAGACCTCCCCGGAGTCGGCGCCGCCCGGGAAGAGGATCCGCCGGCTGAAGTTGCGGTTGATCGCCGCCCCGCCGACGAGCACCGGGAAGCCGAGCCCGCGCTGGTGGAGCTCCTGCACGGCGAGCGGCATCTGCTTGGAGGTCGAGACCAGCAGCGCCGAGAGCCCGATCGCCGTGGCGTCGTGCTCCCGGGCAGCCTCGACGATCGTCCCGATCGGCACCTGCTTGCCGAGGTCGACGACCGTGTAGCCGTTGTTGGTCAGAATCGTGTTGACGAGCGACTTGCCGATGTCGTGCACGTCGCCGAACACGGTGGCGAGCACGACCGTTCCCTTCGTGTAGCCCTCGACCCGGTCGAGGTAGCGCTCGAGCTGGGCGACCGCGCGCTTCATCACGGTGGCCGACTGGAGCACGAACGGCAGGATCAGCTCACCGGCGCCGAACTTGTCCCCGACCTCCTTCATCGCGGGCAGCAGCACGTCGTTGAGCGTCGGGACGGCGCCGATCTTCTCCACCGAGCGATCGATCCAGCCCTCGACGCCCTCGCGCTTGCGGCGCAGGATGTGCCAGTGCAGCGCCTGCTCGGGCTCCATCCCGGCGGTCGGGTCCGCCGCCTCGGCCTCGTCCTCGTCGCCCTTCTCCTCGAAGTGGGCGATGAACCGCTCGAGCGCGTCCTCGCGGCGGTTGAAGATGAGGTCGTCGGCGAGCTCGCGCTCGTCGGTCGGAACCTCGGCGTACGGTGTCACCTCGTTGGGGTGCACCATCGCGAGGTCGAGCCCCGCCTCGACCGCGTGGTGCAGGAAGACCGAGTTGAGCACCGCGCGAGCCGGCGGTGAGACGCCGAAGGAGACGTTCGAGACCCCGAGCGACGTCATCACGCCGGGCAGCTCGGCCTTGATCCGGCGGATGCCCTCGAGCGTCTCGAGCGCGCTCGGGCGCCACTCCTCGTCGCCGGTCGTGAGCGTGAAGGTGAGCGCGTCGAAGATCAGGTCGTGCGGCTCGAGCCCGTGCTCCGAGACGACGTAGCCGTGGATCCGCCGGGCGATGTCGAGCTTGCGCTCGGCGGTCTTTCCCATCGACTCCTCGTCGATCGTCAGTGCGATGATCGCGGCGCCGTGGGCCTTGACCAGCGGGACGACGAGGTCGAGCTTGTCGCGCCCCGCCTCGAGGTTGACCGAGTTGACGATCGCTCGCCCGGGCACCTGCTCGAGTGCCGCGTGCATGACGTCTGGCTCGGTCGAGTCGATCTGGATCGGCGCGCCGGTGCGCATCGAGATCCCCTTGACGAGCTGGCGCATCTGCTCGGCCTCGTCGGAGCGCTCCGTGAGCGCGACGCAGACGTCGAGCACGTGCGCGCCGCCCTCGACCTGGGACTCGGCGATGTCGAGCAGGCCGTCGTAGTCGTCCTCGAGCAGCATTCGCTTGACGCGGCGCGAGCCCTGCGAGTTGACGCGCTCGCCGACGATCGTCGGCCGTGGCTCCTGGGCGAGCGCCGTGGCGCTCATCATCGACGACACGCGTGGCGCCCAGCCCGCCTCGGCGCGCGTCGGGCGCGGCTTCGCCCGACGGCCGCCCACCTTGTCGGCCAGCACGCGGATGTGCTCCGGCGTGGTGCCGCAACAGCCGCCGACGATCGAGATGTCGTAGCGCTCGACGAACTCCTCGAGCGCCGCCGCCAGCGGCTCGGGCGGCTCCGGGAAGATCGTCTCGCCGTTCGGGCCCTGGTGGGGGATGCCGGCGTTCGGGATGCAGGCCACGGGGACGGGAGAGTTCGCCCCCATGAACCGGATCGCGTCGCGCATGTCCTCGGGCCCGGTCGAGCAGTTGAGGCCGACGGCGTCGACGCCGAGCGCGACGAGCGTCGTCAGCACCGACTCGATGTCGGTGCCGAGCAGCATCTTGCCGCCGTTCGGGAGCAGCGAGACCTGGGCCTGGATCGGGACGCTGCGGCCGACGCGCTCGAAGGCGTCACGCGCGCCGAAGATGCTCGCCTTGACCTCGAGGATGTCCTGAGCGGTCTCGACGAGGAGCAGGTCGACGCCGCCCTCGAGCAGCCCCTGCGACTGCTCGGCGAAGACCTCCCGCAGCTCCGCGAAGCGGACGTTGCCGAGCGTCGGGTCATCAGAGGCGGGCAGCAGGCCGGTGGGGCCGATCGAGCCGCACACGAAGCGCTCCTCGCCGACCGCGCGGCGGGCGATCTCGGCGGCGCGACGGTTGATCTCGAGCGTGCGCTCGCCGAGCCCCCACTCGTCGAGCTTGAGCCGCGACGCCTGGAAGGTGTCGGTCTCGACGACCTCGGCTCCCGCCTCGACCATCGAGCGGTGGACGTCCTCGATCACGTCGGGGCGGTGCAGCACGAGCGCCTCGTGGCACTTGCCCGGGAGGCCGCCGTAGTCCTCGCTCGTCAGGTCGAACTGCTCGAGCGTCGCGCCCATGCCACCGTCGAAGACGACCACCCGGCTCTCGATGGCGGCAAGGTAATCGCGCACGGAGCGGGGAATTCTAGCGTCGCCCGGAGGGCGCCCCGATCGTCAGGCCGCGTCGTACGACATGAACTCGAGCAGGCTGCCGTCGGGGTCGCGGAAGTAGACGCTGGTCGCCGGGCCGCGCGCACCGGTGCGCGCGACCGGGCCCTCCTCGACCGCCACGCCAAGCCGCTCGAGGTGCTCGACCGCCTCGGCGGGGGAGCCGGGCCAGACGAAGCAGAGGTCGCTGTTGCCTGGCTCGACCGGCCGGCGGGCGCGCGGGAAGGGGGTCGACCCCGGTCCGTGCACGTTCAGCTGCTGCTGACCGAGCCGGTAGGCGTAGCGGCCGAACTCGAGCTCGATCAGCTCGGCGCCGACGACGTCGCGGTAGAAGGCGTTCGAGCGCTCCCAGTCGGAGACCGCGATCACGCAGTGGTCGAGCCTGATCTCGGGCATCGCCACAAGCTTGTCACGTGCGGGGCGCGGAGCCGTGACAGAGCGCGCTGAAGGCGTCCGAAAGCCCCTCTAGCGTGCGCTTTCCAACCCACCTGAGGAGCACCGACATGGACAAGGAACAGGAAAAGGCCGTCAAGGCCCGCGACTCGGCGCTGAACGGCGCCCTCACACAGATCGAGCGCCAGTTCGGCAAAGGATCGATCATGCGGATGGGCGACGAGGACGCCGCCGTCAAGGTCGCGGCGGTGCCGACGGGTGCGCTCTCGCTCGACCTGGCGCTCGGCGTCGGCGGCCTCCCGCGCGGGCGCATCGTCGAGATCTTCGGCCCCGAGTCATCGGGCAAGACGACGCTCATCTACCACGTGCTGGCCGAGGCACAGAAGATCGGCGGCATCTGCGCCTTCATCGACGCCGAGCACGCGATGGACCCGATCTACGCGAAGCGGATCGGCCTCGACGTCGACGAGCTGCTCGTGTCCCAGCCCGATCACGGCGAGCAGGCGCTCGAGATCGCCGACGTGCTGATCCGCTCGGGCGCCGTCGACGTCGTCGCGATCGACTCGGTCGCCGCGCTCACCCCGCGCGCCGAGCTCGAAGGCCAGATGGGCGACCAGACGGTCGGCCTGCAGGCGCGCATGATGAGCCAGGCGATGCGCAAGCTCGCCGGCAACCTCAACCGGGCGAACACGCTGTGTGTCTTCACCAACCAGATTCGCGAGAAGGTCGGGGTGATGTTCGGCTCCAACGAGACCCAGCCCGGCGGTCGCGCGCTCAAGTTCTACTCCTCCCAGCGGCTCGACATCCGCCGCATCGAGACACTCAAGGAGGGCACTGAGGCGGTCGGCAACCGCGTGCGCGTCAAGGTCGTCAAGAACAAGGTCGCGGCCCCGTTCCGCCAGGCGGAGTTCGACATCGAGTATGGGGTCGGGATCTCGGCTGAGGGGTGCATCCTCGATCTCGGGCTCGAGCACGGCATCGTCCAGAAGTCGGGCTCGTTCTTCTCATACGGGGAGGAGCGGCTCGGCCAGGGGCGCAACAACGCAAAGGCATACCTGCGCGAGCAGCCGGCGATCGCACGGACGATCGAGGAGAAGGTCTACGAGGCCGTCGGGATGACGGCGGCGGCGCGCGAGCTCGCACCGGTGGCGGAGCCGGACGGGGCGGACGCGAACGGCGCTGGTGCCAACGGCGCGGCCGTCACGGGCGCCACTCCGGACGACGCCATGGTGGAGTCGAACGCGGCGCAGGGCGAACGTGAGCTCGCCCAGCGAGCTGCCTGAGCGGCCGATCGCGCGAGTCGCCGGCGAGCCAACGCCTTCCAGCTCGCCGCTCGCGGACGACGCCGAGCGCGAGCGCGCGTACTCGCTGGCCCACCGTGCGCTCGGCTCGCGCGAGCGCACGGTCGCAGAGCTCCGGGGCATGCTCGAGCGCCGCGACATCGCGTCCGCCACGATCGAGGCGGTCGTGGCCGACCTGCTCGAAGTGGGCCTGCTCGACGACGCACGCTACGCGCGAATCTTCACCGAGGATCGCCGCCGGCTCGATCGCTGGGGCGCCGAGCGGATCGCGCGGGACCTGGACCGTCGCGGCGTCGACGCCGACCTCGTAGCCGCCGCGCTCGAGGGCCAACCGGCTGAGGCCGAGCTGGCGGCGGCCGTGAGCCTGGTCGCTGATCGCTTCGCTTCGCTGCTGGACGACCGCGAGCGCGATCGCGCCTGGCGCATGCTCGTTCGACGCGGCTACGCACCCGCGCTCGCCTACGAGGCGGTGCGGGCGCGCGAGCGAGACGGATCCAGCCGCGCCTGAGGTTTCTGGCGTCTTGCCTTGCCTTGCCTGGCTCCGGGCGCCGGGGTACTCTTGAACCAGCGGCCGTTCGGCCGCCGCGAGATGAACCACCAGCAAACGTGCCAGATCGAGCGGGCTA
>Ga0136614_10002019_pt1 | contig 12407 bp, 9 predicted proteins | sample AntDrymUQ2792106_2_FD_106643 | JGI IMG/M metagenome (GOLD analysis project Ga0136614, IMG submission 106643) | Polar desert sand microbial communities from Dry Valleys, Antarctica - metaG UQ279 (21.06) | ecosystem: Environmental > Terrestrial > Soil > Desert | place: Antarctica: Dry Valley...
GTGTGCCCGCTGTGTCGGTTCTCTCTCACGGGCGCCACTTCTACCACGCTGTGGAAGTGTGTAGCAACTGAAAGTCTTGCGCTCAAAGCGCATAGTTTCAACTAGCGTGCTGGAACAATGAAACCATTAACCCGCTGAGAGCCGTTAGGACACAATCTAGAGAGTTGCCTCAATGTATATTCCGAGAAGCCGCTTTGATTCCGATAAAAATCCTCCTGCTTTAGCTGGTGGAGTCGCGTTCAGAGCTAACTCTGGGCCACTGCTTTGGCGCCTGCTATGTCCTTAGGTAGCAGCTTTAGGAGACTTTCCACGGCTTGGCGCACAGTGCTTATCACTAACGCCTCATCATTTGGAATGCTGATGTTGAATTCAAGCTCCAGCTCGAAAACAATACTGACAGCGTCGAGCGAATCGAGCCCTAATTCATCAAATTTGCTCTCCAAAGAGATTTTCTCAGGAGGAATCCGCTGAGTATCAGCAATGATCGCTATCACTTTTTGAGCGAATTCGTCTGGTATACCTTCTTGAGTTAGTTCGTTGGACATAGCAACTCGCCTTTCGTTCTTACCTTTCGCAAAAATATAAACCGGCCGCTCTCCCTTTCTAAAGTTCGTGCAACACTCCGAGCACTAGCTGGTGCGAATATTCGCAACCAGAACAACAGCCTGGGCGGCCCGGCAGTGGACCGATCCAGGGTGTTTTGGGTTGGCGCTAGTAGCCACCGGCCCGTTCGCGGGACTCTTCTCTCACGGCGCTCTCCGGGGGAGAGGAGATACCAATTGAATGTCGCCAAGGATTGAAACGCTTGACGTGCCTGTGACCGCCAACCTGTTCCAGGTGGCCCAGCACGACCAGGCTCAAATTCAATGGTGTGCCCGTCCGAGTCGATAGCCGGGTGGTTCAGGCGGACGCGCGTGGCATTCATGATCCGAAAGTTCAGTGTCTAAAAAGAGCTTGAGGCGCTCAGTCAGTAAGCTCACAGCCTGGGTCATACCCCTCTTGGACGTGCCGTACAAGTTGAATGAGCGATCTGAGATCTTTTTAGAGTGCGAGTGATTCTTCGCGTCTGGTTTGGGTCATCTTCAAAGTTTGATAGACGATCTCTGAACTGAATGTCATGGAGTTGTTTATACAGACCGCCACTTGCCAGCAGCGCTTCATGCGTACCTTCCTCAACAATCCTCCCCTCATTAAGCACAATGATTCTATCGGCACGGCGCACTGTCGAAAGACGATGAGCGATGACAAATGTTGTCCGGCTTTGCATAAGTGTTTCAAAAGCATCTTGAACTAACCGTTCCGACTCAGAGTCTAGAGAACTCGTGGCCTCGTCCAGAATCAAGATCGCGGGATTCTTGAGGAGCGCGCGGGCAATAGCAACGCGCTGGCGTTGCCCACCAGATAGCTTGATGCCCCGCTCACCGATAATAGTGTCATAGCCGTCTGGGAACTCTGTGATGAATTCATGCGCGTGTGCGGAGCGCGCCGCCATCTCAATTTCAGCATCAGTTGCATCAAGATCACCGTAAGCAATGTTCTCGCGTATCGTGCCACTGAAGAGTATGGTCTCCTGAGGCACTACCGCGATCGCCTTTCGCAAATCGCGCAGCCGCACCAACCTGGTGTCGTGCTCATCAATCAGAATGGCTCCCGATGAGACATCGTAGAAACGTGGGATGAGTGTCACTAGAGTTGATTTACCCGCCCCGCTTGGTCCAACCAGAGCGATTATTTCCCCTGATCGCGCGGCGATGTTTACCCCTTTTAACACCTCCTCACCACGATCACCGGGGTAAGTGAAATGCACATCCTTCAACAGCACATGGCCTTGTACATGCTCAAGCGGTCGCGCGTTTTCAAGGTCCTTTATCTCAGCCTTAGTATCGAGTAGTTCGAAGACGCGCCGCGTTGCGCCGATTGCCTGTTGAAACCTCCCATACAGATCTGCCAACCCGCCGATGGCGAAAGCGACGACGAAGGTGTAAAGCATGAATGCGGTCAACGTCCCGGGTGTCATTTGACCAGAGACGACCATCCGGCCACCGAACCACAGCACAACAACGATAATGCTGAAGACAACAAAGATCATGAACGCATTGAAGCCACTAACTGCGACGGAGCGGCGTACCGCAATTCGGCGTGCATCATCGATCCTTTGGCAGTAGCGTTGTCTCTCATAATCTTCCCTCACGAACGACTGGACCACACGGATGGCCGAGAGAGTCTCTTCAAGGACGGTGTTAGCTTCAGCTAGATGGTCCTGAACCCTCGTGCTAATGTGACGAACATGACGCCCGTAGAAGGCTGCCGTGAGAATAACTACGGGTACGATGGACAGCATGATAAGGGTCAGACGAGGGCTTGTGACGGCGATAATGCTGATCCCTCCGATGAGCATGAGGCTTTGCCGCAGCAGCTCGGTGATGCTACTCGTCGTGGTAGTTTGTATAACGCTCACGTCAGAGGCTGAGCGCGACATCAGCTCTCCCACGCGCCGGTTATCGAAGAATGAAACGGATAAGCTTGTGAGGTGTGCATACAAACTCGTGCGAAGATCTGCCAACACTCCTTCAGCTGTATAGGAAAGTAAGTAGGAGCGCAGAAAACCGAAAAGCGCCTGACCGGCAAAAACGCCAATCAGCATGATTGCTAACCGGTTAATTTCTGGCGAATTCTGTTCAATGAAAGCGGCGTCTATCAACGAGCGCACAACCTGAGGGAAGACCAGGCCGAATCCACCTGAGATCAAAGTGCTCAACAGAGCAACGGCAAGCCTTGCCCGGTATGGTTTAGTGTACGAGAGCAGCCGTGGCAGATCGCGTGGCGAACGATGCCGCTTCTCCTTCCCATCCTCTTGCCCGCTCAAGCGTCTCCCCTCCTCTTTGTACTTTTATGGATTGCTACACCCAGGCATGTAAATACCAGCCATGAATTCTCGTTTTATCCGCATATCAAATCGGAAGCGCTGAAAGCTTCTGGAACATCATTAAAAGGGGTTGTCAAAGTTTAAGGGATGTCCTATCGCACAAACCTCTTCATCAACCGTAGTACCTTTGAATAAGGGTTCTTCCGCCTGCGCCTCTCTGAGACTACTGCGCAAACATTCAGCTAAGGCTTCAACATGTTTAGTGATACACGTTAGGTGACCGCCTGGAGTTGGGTAAACCTTTACCTCAGCCGCCACCTCGCCCCACCCCCTAGTTGGATCATTAGTTTTTTTCTCGTGCCTCCCACCTTCACTTCCCCAGAGGAGAGTGACACGACCTGGATAAGCTCCCGGAACGTAGTCCGCTATTACCTTGATGTATCTCAGGTAGATCTCTTCCACCTCCCGAAGACGCTCCTCTGTGCGGGCTGCCAAGTCAGGTCGCGCGGGCACGACTTGAGATGAGCCACGCTTCTCCTTCGGCAGAAATAAGAAGTCAAACCTCTGCGCGATCTTCCTGAAGCGTGTACTCATCGCCTGGATATGTATCAAAGCTAATAGGTCAACTTTATGACCCTGTGCCACAAGTTGCCGGGCCATCTCGTAGGCCACTAAGCCTCCGTTACAATAGCCTCCTAGAAGATAAGGGCCCTCCGGCTGAAAAGCACACAGCGTTTTCAGCTGATCAGCCGCCATTGCTTCAACTGTCAGTGGTACCTGGCTTCCGTCAAGCCCATGTGGCTGCAGCGCATAAAACGGCTGGTCTGGGCCCAGACCACGTGCTAAGTTCAAACAATAGAAGCCACCGCCAGTGAAATCACCATGTAAGAAGAAGAAAGGCCGTTTAGAGCCATGGGACTGGATCTCGACTAACGGTGACCGGAAGTCTTCACCTTTTTCTTGAATGAGCACACTTGCCAGATGTTCAATAGTGGCTCCGGCAAACAAGCTCGCGAGAGGAAGTCTCTGGCCCAACGCTTTCTCGATACGGTCCATTAGGCGAACAGCCAGTAGTGAATGTCCACCTAAGTCAAAGAAGTTATCCTTGACTCCGATAGGGTGAACGCCTAAGAGTTCTTCCCAGATGTGAGTCAGTTGATAGCCCAGCGGATCCCGAGGTGCGACAAAAGCTCTTTCAGTCTCAAGTCGTGCTGTGTCAGGCGCGGGCAGCGCACCCCGGTCCACCTTCCCGTTCGGCGTCACAGGCATCTTCTCCAAGAAGACAAACGCTGCCGGCACCATGTACTCCGGCAACCGCTCCTTCAAGTAGCCGCGCAGTTGGCTGACGCGCACTGCCTCTTCCGGCCCGGCGGGGACCAGGTAGGCGACCAGCCGCTTCTCGCCCGGCGCCTCCTCGCGTGCCACCACCACACTCTCGCGCACAGCTGGGTGCTCGCTTAGTACAGCTTCGATCTCCCCCAGCTCGATTCGATAGCCACGCACCTTCACCTGATGATCCGTGCGGCCGAGGAACTCGATGTTGCCGTCGGGCAGGTAGCGCGCCACGTCCCCCGTCCGGTAGAGGCGCGCCCCGGGCCTCTCGCTGAAGGGATCCGGGATGAACTTCTCGGCCGTCAGCTCCGGGCGGTTGAGGTAGCCGCGGGCGAGGCCATCACCGCCGATGTGGATTTCACCAGGGACTCCGACCGGAACCGGCTGCAGGTGCTTGTCCAGAATATAGACCCGCGTGTTCGAAATCGGACGTCCGATGGGTACGCTAACCTTAATGCTCGTGCCGGCCGTCATCGGGTGACAGCAAGTAAAGGTTGTATTCTCCGTTGGTCCATAGCCGTTTATTACCCGACCTTCTTTCAGCCCACGGAGCACCTTCTCTACCTGCGGCACAAGTAAGACATCGCCGCCAGCCAGTAACTGGTGTACACCCTGGAGGGCCTCAAGCTGCTCGTCAACCATCTGGTGGAACAGCCCTGCCGTGAGCCACAACGTCGTGATTTGGCAGCGCCGAAGAGTTTCGCCCAGCTCACTTAGGGAGGGTGTGTGGGCGGGGAATATTACCAGGCGTGCGCCGTTAAGAAGGGCCCCCCAAATCTCGAACGTCGAGGCGTCGAAGGAGAGTGGGGCAAGCTGTAGAAAGTTTCATCTGGAGCGAAGCGGGCGTAGTCAGTCTCTTTGACCAATCGCACGACACTCCTGTGCGCGACGGTGACGCCTTTTGGCTTGCCGGTGGAGCCGGAGGTGTGAATGACGTAGGCTAAGTTCTCCGCCGTCGCCCCACTCTCCACGCCCTCCGCACTCTCTGCCGCGAAGACCTCCCAATCGGCATCCAGGCAGATCACCTCGGCGCTGTATCCGGGCAAGTACTCGACCAGTCGCCGCTGTGTGATGATCACCGGAGCGGCGACGTCGTCGAGCATGAACCGGAGACGCGCCTGCGGGTACGCCGGGTCGAGCGGCACGTACGCCCCGCCCGCCTTCAAGATACCCAGCATTCCCACTACCATCTCCACGGAGCGCTCCATGCAGATGCCGACCGGTATCTCAGGCCCCACTCCACGCCTTCTGAGGTACTGCGCTACCTGGTTGGCCCGCGTGTTAAGTTCACGGTACGTCAACCGCTGACCTTCAAAGACTACCGCCACCGCCTCCGGCGTTCGCCTCACCTGTTCCTCAAAAACCTTGTGGATGCACTCCTTCGGATACTCTGTATGAGTGTCATTCCACTCTCCTAACAACTGATGGCGTTCTGCTTCAGTCAACAGCGGCAACTGTGAAAGAGGCTGTTCCGGATCGGCCGCGACGGCTTCGAGCAACACTTGGAAGTGGCCCAACATTCTGTTGATCGTCGAAGCATCAAACAAGTCGGTGCTGTACTCTAGATGGCCGCTGAATCCTTCCGCGCTTTCACCCATAGCTAGAGTCATATCGAACATCGACGTTCTGCTATCAACGGCGAGGGGGCGCACCTTCAGCCCCTGGAACTCTACGGCTGATCTTGGAGTATTCTGCAGTACGAACATCACCTGAAATAGCGGGGTATGACTCAAGCTGCGCCCCGGCTGCAACTCCTCAACCAACTTCTCAAATGGCAGATCTTGGTGCGCGTAAGCACCTAGTGCCACTTGGCGCACTCGGCCAAGCAGCTCCCGGAAAGTGGGATCACCCGACAGATCAGTACGCATCACCAGCGTGTTGACGAAGAAGCCGATCAGCGATTCGGTCTCGGCCCGGGTGCGGCCCGCAATGGGAGTGCCGACCGAGATGTCGTCCTCACTCGTGTAGCGGGAGAGAAGGATCTGGAGCGCGGCCAGCAGTGTCATGAACAGCGTCACGCCCTCACTTCGGCTCAGCGACTTGAGCGCCTCGGTCAGACCCCTGGAGAGTTTTAGTAATTGTCTCGCGCCCTTGTAGGTGCGAACGGTCGGTCGCGGGTGATCTGTCGGTAAGTCTAGGACTGAACTGGCACCTGCCAACTGCTGCTTCCAATAGGCGAGCTGTGCCTGCGAAACCTCGCCCACAAACTGTTGCCGCTGCCAATCAGCGAAGTCCGCATACTGGATGGGCAGTTCCGGCAGAGGCGACGGGCCCGCGGTTGCGAAGGCGTTGTAGAAGGCGCCGACCTCTCGCTTAAGGATGTCCATGGACCAGCCGTCAAAGACAATGTGGTGGATGATCAGGAGGAGCACGTGTTCCTCCTCACCTAACCGCATCAGCGTGGCTCGCATAAGCGGGCCTCTTGCCAAATCGAAGGGCCGCTGGATTTCCTCGCCGGCCAGGCGCCGGGCCTCCGCCCCGCGCTCAGTTTCCGGCCACGCCCTGAGGTCCACCGCCAACAGCTTCACCGTTTGACTCCCGGCGATGACCTGCACGGGGTCTCCCCCTACCGTCGCAAAGGTGGTCCGCAGTACCTCGTGCCGAGCAACAATAGCTTCAAGCGCCCGGTGCAGTGCTTTAACATTGAGCGGGCCCGTGAGGCGAATGGCTGAAGGGCGGTGGTAAACAGGGCTGTCAGGCTCCAACTGCTGGAAGAACCACAGCCGCTGTTGGCCGAAGGACAGAGGAGCTTCGTCTTGTTTTGACCGCCGGGAAATAGCTTGATATTTAGATTGACTGTTAGACAGACCACGCAGCCGCTTTTCGAGCAATGCTCGTTTAGCCGGTGAGAGTTCGGACCGGCGTTGCGGAACAGCTTCTTTGATGGACATATTTGCCACCCGATTTGATACACAGTGCTAATTAAACAGCAGGAACCTACTCCTTTTGTTCATCTCTTCTTGCAAGATTCTCATGTAGAACGGCCGTACATGCCTTTACATCCACCCGCCCCTTCCCTACGCCTTGTAATGATCCGTCGTTCCCCTTCAGAGACCTCAGTGAATCATCAATGGCGGCCTGGGCGGCGAAAAGACATGGCGTGCTGTAGTTGACCAGTGATATGCCGGCGTCCTTGAGTTCATGTAAAGTCCAAGTGGGTGATTTCCCTCCGGCTATCTGGTTAAACATGAGGGGTCGGTCAATAATTCCCTTGATGTGCGTGATAAGACCAAGGTCTCGTATCGCTTCAACCAAGATGGCGTCGGCCCCTACTTCTTCGAATGCCTTGGCTCTTCTTTCTATCTCGTCAACATCGGTAGCATCCGTGCGGGCGATAACAACCAATTCCCGGCGAGTCGCCAGCACTCTTTGCAACTTGATGAGGAATTGATCCAGGTCCATCAGTTGCTTCCCGTCAAAGTGGCCACAACGTCGAGGCCTTTGTTGATCTTCAATGATGATCCCTGAAGCGCCAACAGACTCCAGCAGTGAAACGACGTGACATGCGACTTCAATATCGGCATAGCCGTCATCAATATCCACAAGGAGGTGATGACGGGGGAGCACCGCTCTCACCCTTTGGACGAAGGACACAATATCGGACCAGGCAATGAACCCGATGTCGGGTAAGCCGTAATAGCTGGCGGCGAAACTGAACCCGCTAATAAAGATGCCGTCGTAGTACTTCGCCGCTATTGAAGCCGAGAAGACATCATAGACGCCGATGAAGGCGCTGATGTCCCTCCTCATTATCTCCTGTCGTAGATCACGTCCGTAAAGGGGATACATTTCTCCGGAACCTTTTACCTCTCTCGTCACGTCTCTGCCAGTTGCTCTAGGCCGAATGCCTACTAGACAAAATGGCGCGCCTCATCCTCAGTTAATTCCTCCACTTCATCGATGAGGATTTCTTCGATTGCGAGAGCCATGTTGGCCACGGTGGGTGTCTCAAAGAAGCCGGACAAAGACAACTCTACCTGCATGACTTCGCGCACCCGGGACACGAGTTGCGTGGCCAGCATGGAGTCTCCCCCCAACCCGAAGAAGCTGTCATGGACTCCGACCCGCTCAAGGCCCAGAACCTGAGCCCAGATTTCGGCCAGCACCTCTTCGCCCGGCGTGCGTGGCGCAACAAAATCCGCCGCCGCCACAGCCTGCCCCTCTCCGTTAGACGTCAGGCCCAGCTTCTCGGCCAGGCCAATACGTTGCAGTTTGCCCGTCGCGCCTTTCGGTATTTCGTCCACGATCATCACCTTACGTGGCACCTTGAAATCCGCGAGCCGTGTGGCCGCGAACTCACGTATCTCCTTTTCTGTGGCAGCAGCCTGCTCAAGCAAGACGACAGCGGCGGCGACCTCCTCACCAAGTTTTGGGTGAGGCATCGCAAAGGCGATGGCCTGCGCGACGGCGGGGTGATTCATCAACACTTCATCAATCTCACGCGGCGAAATTTTCTCGCCACCTCGATTGATCATTTCCTTCAGCCGGCATGTTATAAAAAGGTAACCGTCAGTATCCAGAAAACCTTGGTCTCCCGTCCTAAACCACTCGCGGGTGAAGGCGCTTTCGTTGGCCGTCGAGTTGTTTTCGTAGCCCCGCATGACATTAGCCCCGCGAATCACGATCTCGCCGCTCGCACCGGGCGGCAGCAAGTCGCCGGCCTCGTCCATGATGGCAACTTCCGGGCCTGCCGGAACGCCGACCGATCCTGGCTTACGCCCACGCGGCGGTAGAGGATTACTGGTCATCTGATGTGAAGCCTCAGTCATACCATACGACTCAATCACGGGCGCGTTAAAGGCGCTCTCTAACTCGGCCATCACCTGCGAAGGCAGGGGGGAGGAGGAGGAGCGGATAAAACGTAGAGGACGGCGCGCAATAGTTTCGCGGCTGGATGTGGCGCGCGACAAGATCGCTTGGTGCATCGTGGGCACCGCCGTGTACCACGTCGGGTGAAAATCCTCCATCCATCCAAAGAACTGGGGAGCATAGAAACCGGGTGAGCAAACTACGCTCGCGCCGGCGGCCAGGGATGAAAGCGTCCCCCCTATGAGGCCATGTATGTGAAACAGCGGCATCACGTTCAGGCATCGATCGTCACCGGATAGTTTAAGGGCGCCTCTAATGTTGAGCGCTGAGGTGCAAACGTTTGTGTGTGTCAGCGGAACGATTTTAGGTCGTGATGTTGTTCCTGAGGTGTGCAGCACTAAAGCCACATCGTCGTGTAGTGCGAGACCACCGGTAGATGACTGAGAACATTCGTTACCTGTGAGTATGAAGATTCCAGCCTCTGCTTCTGGAACGGGCGACAATTGGATGAGAGGTATGCCTCGCGCTTGTGCTACGGCTATCGCTGGTGAGTGTATTCCTGATTGAACGATCAGCGCTTTAGCACCCAGATCGGACAGATAAAAGTCGAATTCGTTAGCACGGTAAGTAGGATTAAGTGGTGCGCTGACCGCACCAGACGCCACCGCCAGAAAGGCTACTGCCATCTCCGGACCATTGGGAAGCACAATGGCGACGCGGTCATTACGTCCGACACCTAAAGCATTAAGCGTCCTGACCACATCATCAATATGGGCGCGTAAACGGCAGTAGGTGAGAGGGGCACGTCCGGGCGCTGCGATGGCGGTTGCGTTGGGGGTTAGTTCGGCCCAGACCTCAGGCAGGCGATAGATGCACAAATCCCGCTGGTAGTTCGTTTCTTGAGTTGCTCCGTTGAAGTTCATTTTATTCCGTCCTAAGACTGTTCTGAGCCTGGTCAAGTCTTACATGTTTATGTTGGCTCATCAGCAATGACTCTGTTGATGTAGGCGGCGCGAGCCGCACGCAGCTTATCGAACTCGGCGGCCACATCTTCATCCTCCTTGCTTAGTTCTTCAACATTAACGTTCGCTAATTCAATGACCCCCATATCAACAAAGGCCTCTTGGATATACGAACCCCACAAGCCGACATCCTTCAGAGTTGGCACAACGCGTGAGAACAGCTTATTCTGGTATTGCTGCATAAAGGGCGAACGGCGGACATACTTTACGCACTCCTCGTCTCCAAAGCCCAGATTGTCCCATACTTCCTCGGCTAAAAAGCGGTCGCGCATGAGGTAGCACGCTTCGACCGCAAACTCCTCGCGCTCGCGGCGCTCTTTGTCAGTCAGCTTCGGGTAATAATCACGTAGAGCGAGTCGTCCAAAGGCTACGTGCCGTGCCTCGTCCTGCATCACATAGGCGTTGAGCGCTTTGCCGAGCGGTTCTGTTGCTAGGTCGCGAACCGAACTGAAAAGAGCTAGAGCTAAGCCTTCAATGATGACTTGCATAGCCAGGTATGTCATATCCCAGCGCGAGTCGCCGATTGCTTGTTCGAGCAGCGTCTTAAGATGTGGATTAATGGGATAAGCCAGTTGTAGTTTCTCACGTAGGTAGCGAGAGTAAACCTCGACGTGGCGGGCTTCGTCCATGACCTGAGTGGCGGCATAGAATTTTGAATCCATCTCAGGCACAGTTTGGACTATTTTCGCGGAGCAAATGAGAGCACCCTGTTCACCATGCAGGAATTGTGAGAATCGCCAAGAGTCAAGATGATGCCGCACGCACCCTTGATCTTTCTCATTCAGCTTATTCCAAAGCTTTGCTGAGATATAGATCTTCACATAGTCACTAGGGTAGCCGAGCGGGTTTGAGGGATCGACTTCTAGTGACCAGTCGAGCCGGTCGCTGGCATTCCATTGTTTTTGTTTACCCTTTTCATACAGGTTGAGCAGCTTATCGCGGCCTACATCATATTCCCAGTTGAAAACGGTCATGGTACCAACAGCGGGAACTATCCATTGCGTCTGATCTACAGGTAGAGTGTATATACGTGTGCTCATCGGTATTTACTTTCTGCCAACATTCATAAATTGGTCTTCCACCAGCAAAGTCGTGGCTTCGGGAAAGCTTCAATCGGTTGATGGCTTTCGTGTTTCTTTTGAGAGTAATTAGAGGCTTTTCTGCTGTTTGTAGACATTGATGGTTTACAGCACATCAATCATTAGCGCTGATGTACCATCGTGCCGGCATCACATCCTGCTCAGCTATTTTGGGATCAAGGATGTTTATAGCTAAGGGAAAGTCGTAATCATCACGAGTGAAGCCTAGACTGCGGACCGCCCTCTCCATCACTGGCGTAACCAGCACCGCTACCTTGCGGAGGCGAAACTCTGTTTCCTCCGGATCTGTGGCGGCCCACTTCGCGTGGGCCAGGTTGCATACGGCGGCCAGGGTGGCGCGCAGCGAGTCCTCGGCATCCGCGGATAGTAGATCAAAGATTAACCACTGGCGATCCCCTTTCTTCCGTGAGGCAACTAGCCCCATCATCTCTCCTCCCCGTTCAACCGCTGTGACGTCGTAGTTAATGTTGCCCACCTTCCACGACAAAGTGCGTGCGTCGCGCACCGCCATGCACCCATGCAACCGCGATGCTGCCTGCCACAGCCGGTCCACACGCTCGTCCCATGCCGCAAGTGGCCTAGAAGTAAAACCATCGCCAAGAAGTAGAGGGTCAGTTAGCGGTAGCGGCAAGCTCCACAACGGAAATGAGCCACAGTGCAACCCAGGGAACATGCGTAAAAAGCGCATCCAACGTGGATTCGGCACCATGTAGATCAGTTCGTCGCCTCGCTCTTGCAGCACCTGTACCCCCATCTGGTACATGGCTGAAATGGGCTGAAAGGGATTGATGCTACGGTATGAGTCACGCACGACCTTAGAGACGATCGGCGCGAAGGCCCGGCTCGCGCGCACTTCGCGTCCATCAACAGAAATTAGGGAAGCATAAAAGATAAACTCTCCAACGATCTGCTGGCTCTCATCCATTGCTACGACAATAAAAGTGCCTTCATAAGGATTTCCTTCGAAAAGCCACTGACGTAACTCAGGTCGCGGCGTTCCCCAGCCTGTTTCTTGCTCCCAGAGCCGTAGTAGACCTGGCGAGTCTTGCTCCTGATATAGCCGGTAAGTTAATTGCATAGGTGTCATCAATTTTCCTCAATCTCCCAGCAGGCTGCTGAAAAACCGTTGTTTGGGACTAGTTTCGTTTCACTGTCGTCACTTTTCAGTTCGAGTGGGTTTTAGCTGCGAAGTTTCCTGGTGTCGCAACTCACCCGCGCCCACCGAAGCCTCCACCGCTGTCACTGAGTCGCGAAACAGCGAAGAACCTATCGATGTGA
>Ga0136614_10002020_pt1 | contig 12407 bp, 13 predicted proteins | sample AntDrymUQ2792106_2_FD_106643 | JGI IMG/M metagenome (GOLD analysis project Ga0136614, IMG submission 106643) | Polar desert sand microbial communities from Dry Valleys, Antarctica - metaG UQ279 (21.06) | ecosystem: Environmental > Terrestrial > Soil > Desert | place: Antarctica: Dry Valley...
CGCCGAGGATGTCGCGGCGTTCGACGCGGCCATGAACGAGGAGGGGCCCAACATCCCCTGGGAGCAGGCGAAGGCCGACCTCGGCTGGGGTTGAGCGAGTACCGCATCGAGCTGCGGCCAGCGGCCGTTCGAGCATTGCGCAAGCTCGACCCGCCGATTCGGCGCCGCGTGCAAGGTGCGATTGCCCTCTTGGCGCAGGACCCGCATCCACCGGCTGCCCGCGCCCTGAAGGGCAGACCCGGCCTCCGCATCCGGGTCGGCGACTACCGCATCATCTACACCGTCAACGACGACGTGCTCCTGGTGGTCGTCGTCACGCTCGGACACCGACGCGAGGTCTACGACCGCTGAGGCGGCCACCAGCGACGGCCCAGTGATCAGCTTCGCAGGGAAGCCGCCGCCTGGCTCAGCGCGCCGAAGTCGGTGCGTCACCCGTGGCCCTCGCGGCTGACGACGATCAGGTGCGCTTCGGTCAGCTCCTTCAGCGCTGCCACACGGCGGCGTCTAACAGCCCGGTTTGCCGCGACACCCCGGCGGTCGTGGTCCACGCGATGCTGATCGTGTTCCGAGAGCGCTGCGGCATGCCGGCGGCGGTCGCGGCACCACGGCAGCGAACACACGCAGCGTGTCCGCCCCGGCCAACGTTCGCAGCATCGCGACGCCATCGATCTCGCGCATCCGACATTTCTACCGCCAGGATCGGCCGCGGTTGGGCGGCCGCAGGGCGACTGCAACGCTCCGAGACACCTCTGGGAAGCCTGGGTTTCGAGCGGCCCTGCTCGACAGGAGGTCCAGGCGAGTTGGACCTTGTGGACCTTCACCTGGCCGCCGGGCGCCCCTACGCTGCTGGAGTGACGGGGTACACGGCGAGCCCGCCTGTCGCGAGGCACGGCGAATTTGTTCTGCGCACGGCCACCGACCGCGGCGTGCGCTTCGTGCGACTGTGGTTCGTGGACGTGGCGGGGCTGCTGAAGAGCTTTGCGATCCCGGTGTCGGAGCTGGAGCGCGCGCTGGAGCGGGGGGTGACGCTGGACGGATCGGCGCTCGAGGGCGGCTCCCGGGCCGTGGAGCGCGATGCCATCGCCCGCCCGGACCCGGCCACCTTCCAGGTGTTGCCCTGGCGGCCTGACTCGGTGGTGGCGCGCATGTTCTGCGACATCCGTCTGCCCGACGGGGAGCCCTACCCTGGCGACTCGCGCCACGCGCTGCGCGGAGTGCTGGCCCAGGCGGCGGACCTCGGCTTCACCTTCCAGGTGGGGCCCGAGGTGGAGTTCTTCCTGTTCGCCGAGCCGGGCAAGGGAGGCGACGAGCCGATCCCGCTGGACGACGGGGCCTACTTCGACTTGACCTCTCATGACGCCGGCAGCGACTTCCGCCGACTGACGATCGAGCACGTGGAGCAGATGGGAATCCCAGTCAAGGCCTCCCACCACGAGGCGGCGGCCTCCCAGCACGAGATGGACCTCCAACACACCGACGCACTGTCGATGGCCGACTCGCTGATCACCTTCCGCCAGGCGGTCAAGGAGGCCGCGCGCGAGCTCGGGGTGTACGCCACCTTCATGCCCAAACCGCTGGAGGCGGCGGCCGGCTCGGGCATGCACCTTCACTGCTCGCTGTTCGAAGGCGACGCCAACGCCTTCTTCTCGCCCGAACCCGACCAGCCCCTGTCGGCCACGGGCCAGGCGTTCCTGGCCGGGGTCCTGGCCCACGCCCCCGAGCTGTGCGCGGTCACCAACCAGTGGGTGAACTCCTACAAGCGACTGGCCACGGGGTTCGAGGCCCCGGAGCAGGTGACCTGGAGCCGGTCCGGCGCGCCGGCGCTGGTGCGGATCCCGTCCAGCCGTCCGGGCACGGAGGAGGCCGCGCGGATCGAGCTGCGCTCCCCCGATCCTGCCTGCAACCCCTACCTCGCGCTGGCGCTGGTGCTCGCCGCCGGCCTGCGCGGCGTCGAGCGCGGGTACCAGCCCCCGGCGGAGATGAACGGCAACTCGCTGGACGGCGCACGCGCCCTTCCCGGCGACCTGCGCGAGGCGATCGAGCTGTTCGAGCACTCCGAGCTGGCGCGGGACGCGCTGGGCGAGACCCTCTGCCGCTGGCATTTGCGCAACAAGCGCGGCGAGTGGGAGGAGTACCGGCGCACGGTCACTGACTTGGAGCGCTCGAGGCTCCTGCGAATGCTCTGACGTGTCGGATGCCTGGATCTACACCGGGGACGGCGAGCTGGCCGGTGAGGTGGCGCGGGAGCTCGCCGAGCTGGGCTACAGCCCCCGGCGGATTGCGCCCAACGGCTCGCTGCTGCCGCGAGGCGACGAGGGGTCCGCGCCGCGCACGCCCGATCTGGTGGTCGTGGCCGTCGGGGCGGGCGAGCCGGCTCCGGATGCGCTGGTCGCGCGCCTGCGCGACGACGAGGCACTGGCCGACGTGCCGCTGGTGGCGGTGGTCGACCACGAGCACCTGTCCTGCCTGCTCAGCCTCAACCGGGCCCAGGAGCTTCTGGTCCGTCCGTTCGCGCCGGGCGAGCTGGAGGCGCGGGTCCGTCGCGCGCGCCGGGACGTGAACGGCGTCGCGGCCGGGGAGGTGGTGCGGGTCGGCTCGCTCGAGGTGAACGTGGCCACCTACCAGGTGACGAACGACGGGCGGCCGGTCAGCTTCGCCTACATGGAGTACGAGCTGCTCAAGTTCCTGGTCACCCATCCCGGCCGGGTGTTCTCGCGCGAGTCGCTGCTCACCGCGGTGTGGGGGTATGACTACTACGGCGGCGCGCGCACGGTGGACGTGCACATCCGCCGGGTGCGGGCGAAGCTTGGCGCCGAGCACGCGGCCCGGATCAAGACCGTGCGCAGCGTGGGGTACCGGTTCGAGCCGTGATCGCCCGGGGCCGCTCCACCTACCAGGGCTTCGCCGCCACGATCAAGCTCGTCGGCACCGGCGCACGCGGCAGCCGCAACCTCGGCTTCGACGAGGCCAGGGCGGCGATGGCCGACCTGCTGGCGGGGCGCGCGAGCGACGCCCAGGCGGGGGCGTTCCTCATGGCCATGAGGTTGAAGGGCGAGGCGCCCGAGGAGCTGGCCGGGTTCGCCCAGGCCCTGCGCGATGCCTCGGACGAGCTCGAGGCCGACACCGGCGGACGTCCGGTGGTGGCCTGCGGCGGGGCATACGACGGCGTGGCCGCGGCCCCGCATCTGTCGGTAGCCGCGGCCGCCACGGCGGCTGCCCGCGGCGCCGCGGTGGTGATGCACTGCGGGGGCACGCTGGGGCCCAAGCGCGGCGTGACTCAGGGCGACGTGCTCGCCACCCTCGGCGGGCCGGCGCAACCCACGGGCCAGCAGTCGGCGGCGATGCTCGAGCGCTCCGGCGTCGCGTTGGTCTACACCCCGGCGGTCACAGCGGGCTGGGAGCGCCTGCGTCCGCTGCGTGATCAGATCGGGGTGCGCGGGCCGCTGCACGCCGCCGAGCGTCTGCAGGGCTTCTTCGGCGCTCGCCGGTTCGTGATCGGCTTCACCCACAGTCCCTACCCCGAGCGCATCTTGGGGGCCCTCTCGGCGCTGGGGGCGCAGCGGTCGGTGGCGGTGCGCGGGATCGAGGGCTCTGACGTGGCGCGTCCCGGCCGGCCCACCGCGATCGCCGACGACGGTCCGCTGGAGCTGCCGGAGGAGCTCGGCCACCGGGTGCCCGCCGAGGGCGGCCCGGAGGCCTCGGCGACGGCCACCCGCGCGGTGCTGGCGGGCGAGCTCAACGGGCCGGTGGAGCAGGCCGTGGCCCTCAGCGCCGGCCTGCGCCTGTACGCCGCAGGGCTGGAGGAGGACCCGCGCGCGGCCACCGAAAGGGGTCGCGCGGCGCTGCGCGACGGCAGCGCCGCGGCCGCGCTGGATGCCCTGCTGGGCTGATGGGAGGAACGGAGCCCGATCACCGCATCGAGGCTTTGACACCCAACGGCAACCAGGGCGTCACACGCTCGACACGCGCGGCTCATCCGGCTGAAACCAGTCGATGTGAGGGTCTTCGCCATCCGAAGACGACGAGGGAGGTAGATCGGGATGGAGTCGGCGACGAGCGCGGCAGCCACGAGCCGCAGGGGCCGGTGGATCGACCACTGGGACCCCGAGGACGAGCAGTTCTGGGAGTCCTCGGGCAAGCGGATCGCCCGCAAGAACCTGATCATCTCGATCTTCGCCGAGAACCTCGGCTTCAGCCTCTGGGTGCTCTGGACGGTGGTGGTGATCAATCTCGTCAACGTGGGGATCGACCTCTCGCTGTCGGAGCAGTTCTGGCTCGTCGCCGTGCCCAACCTGGTCGGCGCGTTCCTGCGCATTCCCTACACCTTCGCGGTGCCTCGCTTCGGTGGCCGGAAGTGGACCACGATCAGCGCCTCGCTGCTGCTGATCCCGGCGGTCCTGCTGGCCGTGGTGGTGCCCAGCGGGTGGCTGGCCGACCAGAGCGCGCAGGACCAGTTCTGGATCCTGCTGGCCTGCGCGGCCACCGCGGGCTTCGGGGGCGGGAACTTCTCGTCCTCGATGGCCAACATCTCGTTCTTCTACCCGGAAGGCAAGAAGGGCCTGGCCCTGGGCCTGAACGCAGCGGGTGGCAACCTGGGCGTGGCGATCTGCCAGCTGGTGGTGCCACTGGTGATCATCATCGGGATCCCGGCCAGCGCCGTGAAGCTGCCCGAGCACGAGGTTCACCTGGCCTACGCCGGGCTGATCTGGATCCCGTTCGTGGTCGCGGCCGTCCTGGCGGCGTACCTCTACATGGACAGCCTCACCCAGGCAAAGGCGGACACGCGGTCGTATGCCTCTTCGCTGCGTCACGGCCAGACATGGCTCATGTCGCTGCTCTACATCGGCACCTTCGGCTCGTTCATCGGTTACTCGTTCGCCCTGCCGCTGGTGATCAAGAACACCTTCCCGGAGTTCCTGGCCCAGCACGCCTTCATCGCCACCTACCTCGCGGGGCTGGGGTTCGTGGGCGCGCTCATCGGCTCGCTGTCCCGTCCGCTGGGCGGCTGGCTGTCTGACCGCATGGGCGGGGCCAGGGTCACGCTGTGGTGCTTCATCGGCATGGGCGGGGCCACCGCGTTCGCCATCGCCGGCGTGAACGGGCGCAGCTTCGCCCTGTTCTTCGGCTCCTTCATGGTCATCTTCCTGCTGGCGGGGATGGGGAACGGCTCCACCTACAAGATGATTCCCTCGATCTTCAGCGAGCTGGGGCGGCGCGAGGCCGAGCAGACGGGGCTTGCGATGAAGGACACGCTGCTGCGCTACAAGCGCGAGGCCGCCGCCGTGATCGGCATCGCGGGAGCCATCGGCGCGTTCGGCGGGTTCTTGATCCAGGTCGTCCTCCGCCAGGCCAGCCTCGGTGTATCCGCCGACGTGAAAGCGGCCGAGACGGCGGCTGACAAGTTAGCGGTCGCCGCGGCCCAGGCCGACTGGTCGGTGCCGGCGCTGTGGGCGTTCCTGGCCTCCTACGCTGTCTTCGCCGGCGTGACGTGGTTCTTCTACCTGCGGCGTTCTTTCGCCACCGAGTCGGTGCCGAGCCTGGCCAAGGCCTCGATCTAGCAGTGCGCCGAGTGCGCCGGTGTCGACGGGGAGACGCCTCTGGAGCCCAGCGGTCAGCGCCAGCCGACCCGGACGGGCACCCGTGACCGCCGAGGAGTGGATCGACGCGTTCGCGCGCGAGCTCGGTGCGCCGAAACCGGATCGTGCATCGATCGACGCCATCCTCGAGCTCGCCGCGACCGCCGCGCACGGCTCCGAGCGCGTCGCCGCTCCGATCGCCTGCTGGCTGGGAGGCGCGTCGGGCCGCCCGCCCCGCGAGCTGAACGAAATCGCGGGGCGAGTCAGGCCCTGAGCATGCGTTCGGCGAGCATCAGGTCATCAGGCGTGCCGTCCTGTCGCGGGCGGGAAGGGCAGCCTCCATCGAGTGCTCAGGTCCGCTCCGAGGCGTCGCGGTTACCGCCACGACCTCGGGCGTGGACCAACGCCTGATCGATCCGGTCGAAGCCAGGCGCCGCTGGGTCGCCCTAGAGCTGGGCAAGCCGGCCCGGTTCGGCGGGCGTGGCCGATCGGGGTGGCGGGACGCTCGTCCTCGGCCTGCCGGGGAACCCGGTGGCGGCGATAAGGGGCCGCCGTCGCCCATCGCGTCCCGGCCCTGATCTGCCGGGGTTCTACCATCCCGCCCCCATGCGGCAGCGGATCCCAGCTACCTGCGCTCGGATCGCGGACTCGAACGCCTTCAACTACGCGATATTCGGCGTGATCCTCGCGAATGCCGTGGTGCTGGGACTCGAGAGTTACGACTCGATCTTGCGCGACGCGGGTGGGCTGCTTGGGACGCTCAACGACCTCTTCCTCGGCATCTTTGTGGTTGAGCTCGCGATTCGCTTGGTGGGGTTCGGCTCCCGCCCGCAGGACTTCTTCAAGTCGGGCTGGAACGTGTTCGATTTCGTAGTGATCGCCGCCTCTTTCGCCCCAGGGCTGCGCGAGAGCGCGACGCTGCTGCGTCTCGTGCGCCTGGCGCGGATCGTGCGGATCGTGCGACTGCTGCCCGACCTGCGCGTCCTCGTTACCGCTATGGCGCGGAGTCTGCCCGGCGTGGCGAGCCTCGGCCTGCTGGTGGTGCTGCTGCTCTACGTCTACGGGATGGTCGGGTGGGTGATCTTCGATGACCACGCTCCCGAGGAGTACGGCACCGTCGGACAGGCGATGCTCACGCTGTTCGTCATGCTGTCGCTGGAGAACCTGCCCGACAACATCGAGCTGGGCCTCGAGCTGTCGACCTGGACGGTTCTCTACTTCGTCTCCTACACGGTGCTCGCGTCCTTTTTGATCTTCAACCTGATAATCGGCGTGGTGATCACCTCGCTCGAGGAGGCGCACCAGATCGAGTCCAGACGCGAGGATCAGCAACGCCGAGAGTCGGCAGCGGCGACCGACGACCCGACCGACGACCGCCGGGTGGAGTTGATCGAGCAGCTGCAAAGTCTGCGGCATGCGCTCGAGGACGTGGAGCACGACATCAAGGCGATGGATGCGCCGGCGGCCTGACGGGCCGGCCGCCTGTGGGCGAGAAGGAGCCGTCTCGACCTCCGTTCTTGCTGCGGCCTTCTTGCCTTTTGCGGTGAACCGCTAGCCCATGCTTGACGTGAGCACCACAGCCTGGGCGGCCACGATCGGGCTGATCGCCGCGCTCTTCTTCCTCGACCTGTTCGTCTCTGGCAGACGTCCCCACGCGGTCGGCTTCCGAGAGGCCACGGGCTGGTCGGTCTTCTACATAGGCGTGGCGATCTCGTTCGGCGTCGTCTTCGGCGTGATCGCCGGCTGGGACTTCGGCGGCCAGTACTTCGCCGGCTACATCGTCGAGAAGAGCCTGTCGGTGGACAACCTCTTCGTGTTCGTGATCATCATGACCACGTTCGCGGTGCCCGTCGAGCACCAGCAGCGGGTGCTGACCTTCGGCATCCTCGCCGCGCTGATCCTCCGGGCGATCTTCATCGCGCTCGGTGCCGTGCTGCTGTCGGCGTTCTCGTTCATGTTCCTGGTCTTCGGGCTGCTGCTGATCTTCACCGCCGTCCAGTTGTTCCGCCACCGCGAGGAGGACCCGTCGATCGAGGACAACGCCCTGGTGGCGGTGGCCCGCAAGCGGCTGCCCTTCACCGACCGGTACCACGGCGGAAGCCTGTTCACGAAGGTCGAGGGAGCGCGGGTGGCCACGCCGCTGTTCCTGGTGCTGGTGGCGATCGGCAGCACCGACCTGCTGTTCGCGCTCGACTCGATCCCCGCGGTGTTCGGCGTAACCGAGGAGGCCTACATCGTCTTTGCCGCCAACGCCTTCGCCCTGCTCGGGCTGAGAGCCCTGTTCTTCCTCGTCTCGGGGCTGTTGGACCGGCTCGTGTACCTCTCCACCGGCCTGGCGCTGATCCTGGCATTCATCGGAACGAAGCTCATCCTGCACTTCGGCCACCTCCAAGAGAAGTCGATCCCCGAGATCTCGACGGGCACCTCCCTGATCGTGATCGCGGTGGTGCTCACGATCACCACGGTCGCCAGCCTGGCAAAGGTCCGCCGCGAGCCCGAGGCACGCGCCCACGCAGGCTCGCTGCGTGGGCACCGCGACGTTCGGGACAAGCCGGGTGTGGAAAGGTGACCCTCCTACCCGGGTAGGGACTACTGGTCGAGGCGGGGTCGCTCGTCGCTCTTGCCGATGCCGGCGCGCTCGGCGACCACCAACAGTCCGACTGAAGCCACTACGGCGACGATGAAGCCGAAGATGTTGAGCTCGAAGACGTCGCCGGTGCCGACCAGGTTCGCGACCGTGCCGCCGATCACCGAGCCGAGCACGCCGAGCAGCAGGGTCAGGGGGAGGCCGATCTTCTGACGGCCCGGGAGGGCGAGCCGGGCGAGGGCTCCGATGATCAGACCGGCGACGATGAAGCCGATCACAGGCTTGATCCCGCCGGGGTGGCGGCCATGGCTCGTCGTGGACCTGAGCGGCGGGAGGGTCCGCCCCTCAACCGTTCCAGGATCGCCCAGCGACGAGCGATGAGCCAGGTCTCGGCCACGCCCAGGGTCTCGGCTATCTCGGGGGCAGGAGTCCCGTGGATCAGCATGCCGATGACCGGAAGGTCTTCAGTGGCCAGCGCGGATGCTGCCCTCTGCATCGTCGCCGGTGGCGGGGGACCGAGCAGCGACTCGCCGCGAGCAACTGCCCGCAGCGCCTCGCAGAGCTCGTCGGCGAGGGAGCCCTTGCCGACGAGGCCGTCCGCGCCGGCCACGGCGGCGAGCAGGCCCAGCATGTCGTCGGCGAACGCCGAGTAGATCAGCACGCGCGGCGGCGCCTCGAACGCCTTCAGGCGCAGGCACAGCGAGAGCCCGTCCTCGTCCGGGAGGTGATAGTCGAGCAGCACGACGTCGGGGCCGATGTCGGCGGCGAGCGCAAGCGCCTCTCGCGAGTCGCTCGCGAACCCCGCGGCTACGAGCCCGGCTTCGAATTCGAGCATGGCGTGAAGCCCCTGGCGGACGGCCTGGTGGTCGTCGACCAGGAGCACGCGGACATCCTCGGACGACTCGGTGCGAACGATTTCGTTGACGCTTGTCACACCTCGGACGTTACCGACCGATCGGTGAAGGCGCTATGGGGGCGACCACCCATCCTGGGCCAGCCAGCCCACCAGTCACGGCTCGCTCAGGCCGCGGCGGATGGCGTAGCGGGTCAAGTCCACCCGGTCGCGCATGCCGAGCTTCTCCAGGACGTTGGCGCGGTGTCGCTCGACGGTCTTTTCGCTGATCACGAGCGCTGCCGCGATCTCCCTGCTCGTGTGGCCCTCCGCGATCAGCTTGACGATCTCGGACTCCCGCAGGGTGAGCGGGTCGTCGGGTATTGGCTCGCCGTCGCGCACCCGTTCGAGGTAGTCGTGGATCAGGGCCCTGACAGCGCCCGGGTAGAGGAACGGCTCTCCCCGCATTGTCGCCCGGCACGCCTCGATCAGGTCGCGGTCGGCGACCGACTTCAGCACGTAGCCCGAGGCCCCCGCGCGGAGCGCCTCGAAGAGGTACTGCTCGCTGTCGTGCATCGACAGGATCAGGGTGCGCAGCTCGGGCCTGCGCTGAGAGAGCTCGCGCGCCGCCTGCAGCCCGGTCAGCCGCGGCATCGTGATGTCGAGGACGGCCAAGTCGACATCGGAGTCGAGCGCCCGCGCGACAGCTTGGGCGCCGTCGTCCACCTCCGCGACGACCTCGAGGTCGGGTTCGGCGTCGAGCACCAGTCGCAGCCCGCGCCTGACCACCGTGTGGTCGTCTGCCAGCAGGATGTGGGTCTTCAGCGACACTACGGCTCGTCGCGGCCGACCGCGACCTCGAGTTTGACTTCGGTACCACCGCCTGGTCGTGCATCGACGGTCAGATCCGCGTCGATCAACAGCGCGCGCTCGTACATCCCCCGGATTCCTCCGCCGAGGGCCGCCGCACGGTCAACCCCTCGGCCGTCGTCTGCCACGCGCAGGGTGATCCGGTTTGCGCTTTGGGCGAGCGAGAGCTCCGCCCGGCGCGCCTCCGCGTGCCGGACGACGTTGGTGAGGGCTTCCTGCGCAACGCGGTAGACCACGAGCTCCTGCTCATAGGTGAGCTCGGGGAGGTCTCGCTCGAAAGACCGGGAGATCGGGAGGTTGGCCTGATCGGCCAGCCGGCCGCTGAAGCCCGTCAGCGCGCTGACGAGGCCGAGATCGTCGAGCGCGTCGGGGCGTAGCCCCCCAGCGATGCGGCGAACCTCGTCGAGGTTCGAGCGGACGGTTTCCTGAGCCTCCTCGAGCTGCCCCCGGATGTCAGGGGGTGCGCGCCTCAGGGTCGCCCCGAGCTGCAGCAGGGCGGCGGTCAGGCCCTGGCCGATCTCGTCGTGCAGCTCCTGAGCGACCCGCAGGCGCTCGGACTCCTGGGCGGCGAGCACTCTGCGCGTGCTCTCCTCACGCTCGGACTCCAGCCGCTCGAGCATGTCGTTGAAGCTCTCGGCGAATTCGGTCGCCTCGGAGCGGCTCCCCTCGAGCACGACGCGCTGGCCCGGTTTCAGGGGGTCGACCCGCCGCATCAGGGCCATGAGCCGTCCGAGCGGCGCGACGGTCCGCCGGACCAGAACGAGATTGACCGCCAGCATCACCACCAGTGCGCCGGTGAGGATCGGGAACTCCCTGATGACCACGGGGGGGCTGATCGTCCCGGGCGACTGAACCAAGACCGTTGCCACGGCCATCGCCGTGAGCACCGCGGCGTTGGTGGCGAACACGCGCCACAGCAGCGGGGTGTAGCGGCGAGCCTTCGGTTCCTCGAGTTCGGGCGCGGCGAGAGGCAATCGGGTCCCGCGGCTAGTCGACCCGTTGCGGCTCATCGGCTCGCTGCGGTGAAAAGTGAAGTGTCGCGATCCGCCCGCCGTCGACAGCCGAGACCTCGGCCACGAAGCCGTCGAACTCGATTCTCTCGCCGGTCTCGGGCAGGCGGCCGAGCAGCTCGAGCAGGTGGCCCCCGATCGTCGCCTCGTGCGGGTCTTCGATCCTCAGGCCGAGCTCGCGGTGCAGCAGCCTGATCGGCGCGGCGCCGTCGACGATCACCGTCCCATCCTCGCGCCGGACATGCTGGGCCTCCTCGGGGTCGAACTCGTCCTCGATCTCCCCGACCAGCTCCTCGAGGAGATCCTCGATTGTGACGAGCCCGGTGACCGTCCCGTGCTCGTCGACCACGAGGGCGACGTGCCGGCGTGCGCGGCGCAGCTCTCTCAGCAGCCCGTCGAGCCGTATGGACTCGGGCACCTGCGCGAGCGGGCGGGCGATCTCGGACAGCTCGATCTTCCGGCCATCGACCTGTGCCGGGAGCAGATCCTTGACGTTGATGACCCCGACCGGCTCGTCGAGGCCGCCCTCGGGCTCGCACAGGGGCAGGCGGGTGTGCCCGGTCTCGGTCGCGCACGCGGCCACTTCGGCTGCGCTCGCCGCGGTGGTTACGAAGTCGATCTCGGGTCGTGGCACCATCACCTCCCGGGCCCGGGAATCGCCGAAGGCGAACACGTTCTCGGTGAACTCCCGCTCCTCCGCGGCGATGAGCCCCTCCGCGGAGCTCTGGCGCATCAGCGAGCGCAGCTCGTCCTCGCTGTGCGGCGCGTGCCCGGCCTCGCTCGCCGGCGGGATGCCGAACGGCCTCAACAGCAGGTTGCCCATCGCGTTGAAGAGATCGACGAGTGGCTTGGTGGCCAGGTAGAACAGCCGCATCGGCGGGGCGACCCACAACACCGTGCGGCTCGTGCGAGCGATCGCCAGGCTCTTCGGCGCGAGCTCTCCGACCACCACGTGGAGCAGGGTGATGATGCCGAAGGCCAGCGCAGCCGACAGGACCACGGCGCCGAACACCGCGACCTCCCCGACTAGCGGATCGAGGAGTTTCTGGAAGGCCGGCTTGCCGGCGACGCCGAGGCCGATGCTCGCGAGGGTGATTCCCAGCTGGCAGGCCGCGAGGTAGGAGTCGATGTGGTCGACCGCGTGACGGACCGCCTTTGCCCCTGGCCTGCCCTCACGCTCAAATTCGGTTACCTGGGTTGGCCTCAGCCGGGCGATCGCGAACTCGGTCGCCACGAAGAAGCCGTTCGTGGCGACAAGAGCGATGGCCGCGATCAGCTCAAGGGCCACCTACGCCCCCGACCGGGCATGCGCAGCCAGCCTATGTCGCGCGAGCATCCTCCAAGGATGCCGCACGGCTCAGCCCGGCGGAATGAGGGGCAGACCCCATTGGCCGGGGCAGCATACCCTCATCCGCGCGGGTGAGAGCGGATCGTGGTCGGGTTGCTGCTAAGTCAACGAAGCGCTCACGATCAGCGCGACCGCAAACTGAATCGACGCCGAGACCGTGGTTCCGCGGTGGTAGGTGCTCTGC
>Ga0136614_10002022_pt1 | contig 12406 bp, 16 predicted proteins | sample AntDrymUQ2792106_2_FD_106643 | JGI IMG/M metagenome (GOLD analysis project Ga0136614, IMG submission 106643) | Polar desert sand microbial communities from Dry Valleys, Antarctica - metaG UQ279 (21.06) | ecosystem: Environmental > Terrestrial > Soil > Desert | place: Antarctica: Dry Valley...
CGGCGTTGGAAGGGCATCGCGTGTTCTCGGTCAGCGGGCGGATGAGCGCTATTATCTCTCAAAAATCGCTCGGCAGGGCATCCCGGTGGGGCCGCCGTGGGAATTTTTAGAGGTGCCCATAAGACATCTTATGTCTGGGATAAAATCAAGCACAATTTCGGGCACTACAACTCCGTGCGGCACGAGTTCCTGCTGGTATGTACACGAGGCGCGTGCACCCCGGACGTCCCAACCCCGTTTGATAGCGTAATCATCGAAGAGCGCGGCGCGCATAGCGTGAAGCCGACTGTGATGTACGAGATCATTGAGACGCTTTACCCGTACGGGAAGCGGCTGGAGATGTTCGCGCGCACGAGGCGCCCAGGGTGGGACGTATGGGGGAATCAGGCGACGGTCGAGCCCGTCGAGGACAACGCATGAATGGCATCCACGCCGCCTTCACCGGGCGCATCGGCAAGGACGCCGAAGTCCGAAACACCCGTAGCGGCGCACCTTGGGCGGCCTTCCCCGTGGCGGTGGACACCGATGTTGACAGCGAGGCCGGGACGGCCTGGGTGCGGGTGGCGTTGTTCGGCGAGACCGTGGACGCTCTGGGCCCAAGGCTCACCAAGGGCACCGAGGTTTACATCGAGGGCCGGCTGACCCTGCGCGCCTGGACGGACGCGGATGGTAGATCGAGGGCTGGGCTGAGCCTCGCGGCATGGGAGGTCGTGCCCATGGGGCAGATTGGCCGGCGGAAGCCCAGGGCGCAGAAGGCCAGGCACGAGCACACGGAAGCGCTCAATGATGCGATCCAGTTCTGAGCCCGCGGTCATGACAATTTCCCCGCTTGAGTTCTTCTCGCACCTGCGATGGATCGACGGCCGTCCGCTCCTGGACGCGATCGAGCCCTACCGCCAACGCATCTTCACCGAGGCCCTGTACACCTTCGGCGAGGACGGCAGACCGCACTACAACCTCGCGCTGACTGGACGCGGCAAAAAGAACTGGAAGAGCGCCGATCTCATCCTCGCCGCGCTCTACCGCTTCCTGGCCTGGGAATCCCCGCAGGGCAATGACTGCTTCCTTCTCGCGAACGACGAAGGCCAGGCTGGCGATGACCTCAAGCTCCTCAAGAAGGTCATCGCCGCAAACCCGCTCTTGGACCGCGAGGTGATCGTGAAGCAAAAAGAGATCGAACGGATGGACGCGCGCGGCACGCTCATGATCCTGCCGGCCAAGGATGCGGTCGGGGCGCATGGCAAGACGTACCTCTTTGTCGGCTTTGACGAGATCCACGGCTACAGAAATTGGGACATCTTCGAGGCGTTAGCGCCCGATCCGACGCGCCTGGATGCGCTCACGTGGATCACGTCCTACGCCTCGATCTACAACAGCCCCGGCAATCCCCTCTTCGACCTCTTGGCGCAAGGCAAGCGCGGCGAGGATCCGCGCATGTTCTTCTCGTGGTATTCGGCCGACCTCTGCACCGATCCCGACTATGCGGACGCCGAGCCCGAGGCCCGCGCCAATCCCTCGATGCCATCGTGGGGGAACCCCGGCTACCTCGCCCAGCAACGGCGGCGCCTGCCGAGCCACAAGTTCCGGCGCCTGCATTTGAACCTGCCCGGCATGCCGGATGGCGCGTTCCTGGATGCGGTCCGCGTCACGGACGCCGTGGTCGAGGGCCGCAAGGTGCTGCGCCCGGCCGAAGGCGTCGAGTATGTGGGGTTCGTCGATATGTCGGGCGGCTCATCCGACGATGCGGCGCTCGGGATCGGGCACTTCGATGCGGCTCGCAACCGCGCCGTGCTGGATCTCGTCGCGACCCAAACCGGCAAGCCGCCCTTCAATCCACGGGATGCGGTGCGGAAGTTCGCCGGCATCCTGAAGGAGTACGGCATCTCGGCCGTGACCGGCGATCGCTATGCGGGAGAAACGTTCCAGCAGGACTTCCAGGAACACGGCGTGAGCTACCGGCTATCAGTGCTTACGAAGTCGCAGATCTATGAAGCGCTCGAACCCCGGATCAACGCGGGCGAAGTAGAGTTGCTGGATGTTTCGAGGCTCACCGAACAACTGCTGGGGCTCGTAGCCCGAGGCACGAAGATCGATCACTTGCCGGGCGACCATGACGATCTCGCCAACGCCGCGGCGGGGGCGGTGAGCCTTTGCGTTTCCGTCATCCCGATTTTGGTGGATGGTTTTGCGAGGGGCGTGATCTCGTTCGGGCGCCCCGACATTGAGCCGCACCAGGAAATCTGGTCGCATTTTTACCATTGAGATTGCGACGACTAACGAGATGAACGGCATTCATTCTTCACTCACCGGAATGATCGTTGCCAGCGCCGAGGTCCGCCGCACCCGCGACGGGAAGCCCTGGGCGCGGTTCGGCGTGGCGGTGGACACGGAGAACGACGCCGAGGCCGCAGCGTCCTTCGTGCGGGTCTCGTTATTCGGCCCCACCGTGCCCGACCTGGCACCGCAGCTTGTCGCGGCCGCCCGCGTCTACTGCAAGGGCAAAATGACCCTGCGCGGCTGGAGAAACTCGGACGGCGAGACGCGCGCTGGGCTCAACCTGGTGGCTCAAGAGGTAAAGATCATGGCGGTCCGTGAGTGTTTCACCATCGGGCCGGCGCCCGTCCGTTGCCGCGGTGAAGGTGTGATCCCGAGTGTATGGATAGGCCACCAAAAAACGGGGACGGTGCCGGCCCAGGTTACGATTACGGGATCGATCGTATACGCGATTGGTTGGAGCGAGAGGGTTGCGCACCGCACGAGATCGAAACCGTGATCAACGATTGCCTGTACGACCCGTGGTTCCGAAGCATCAACCTTGCATCCCATTAGCGTAGTGAGGCTTGAATATGATGGATACATCATGCTTAAAAAACTTAGCCGCCAAAACGGAGGCCGCCGCTGTTTCGGTGGACACCGTCCAGGACGGGCTGCAGGATTACCTGGCGTTCGATCTGCTCCCTGAGACCTCTCTAGAGCTGCTCCAGTTGGCCAAGCGGTACAGCCTTAGGAGTGATTTGCTGAATGCTCTCAACGAAAGTTTAGCAAAGACCACGGCGGCGATAGAGGACTTAATGGCGGATGGGCACCCACGAGACCCTAATCCCGAGGTCACCCGTCAACTCATCGGTCTCATCGATGATGAAGACCGAGAAGAGGCCGAGACACGTGCAAGATCCCGGGAACGTCTTTTGAAGCTGCGATCACTTATCGGCGGCGCTTTTCCGGTATGAAGGCAACCAATTACTGATTTGAACAACCCGAGGTAAACGACGATGACGACTGTAACGAAGTACACCACCCCCAACGCGGCGGGTGACACCGCCCACACCAGGGCCACGCTGCACCAGACGGCAAAGGGCGGCACGTACCAAGAGGCCTTGAGATTCGTTCTGGCGGCCGATCCCGAATTGGCCACGGCATATGCCGCGCGGGCTTCCCGTTCCAGGGCGCGCGCGCCGGCACCCGGGCCTGTACAGGCACCTGGCAGGCCCAAGCCCGTGGCGGACGATGGCGACAGCCAGGAAGGCGTTCGGGACCTGCTTGCCAAGGCCTTGGCAGACGGACAGACGGACGCGCTGCCAGGCACGCTGGGCGAGCTAGCAGCCGAAGCCCAGAAGCTCGTCGATGGCGGCCTGAAGCCCGAGTTGGCGGCGGCTTGGGTGATCAAAATGTGGCCGGAGAAGGCCGAGGCGGCCGGCAAGGAACTTGGCGACATGAAGGCCGAGGCACCGGCCCATGCCCAGGGCGCGGGCGCCGTCGTCCACGCCCGCGCTGAGAGGCTCACAGAAGCCCACCAGGGCGTTTCCTGCCAGGAGGCGGTGCACCGGGTGCTGGAAGCCGACACGGCCCTCAAGGCCGCATACGCGAGGGTATAAGCATGAGCAAGGCATTTAACGCGACCGTAGACACGGCGATCGAAATCGAGCGGGAGTTGCGCTTTTTATCCGGCGACAAGCCCAGCATTCGCGGCTGGGTGTCGGCGTGCCTTTCGCGTGGGGGGCTGGTCTACGCGGATGTCGAGGCCGCCAAGGAGCGTTTGGGCGCGGACCTCCTACAAACGCGGATGGTCGATAGCGGCGCTTATTGCAGGGACCTGCGGCGGTACATCGTCAACGGTTCAGTGCGGGAACCTCCTCGGGCCGACAGGATCGGCGCGATGTATTTTTCCCAGCGGGACGGGGCTATCTCCGAGCTTGGAGGTGAGCCGAAGATGCTGTTTGCCCTGGTCGCGATTGTGGCGGAAAGGGCTTACCAAGAGAAGCCCGAGCTTTTCGGCGGTATCGACGACATCGATGCCCACCGCGAACGGATCGCAGAGCTCGAAGCGAAGCGCGCCGAGGTCTATGGACGATTCCCGAGCGTGTGGGCTCATGACGACCTGCACATCGGGAAGATCACAAGCGACGGCGCGGCGCTCATCACATTCCGACTTGCCCCCGGCGAGGTGCCGGTGCATCCGCCCGCTACTGCGGGGGAGCGGCTGATCGACTGGTTGCTGCGCCAAGAGCGTGAGGTAGAAGAGGCGAAGGCCGCATACGGATGACGTGATCGTCGCGCCTTGAGGCTATAGAGAAGGACACCTGAGTAAGTAAAAGTGAGGCGACCTCCATTGAATACAAAGGAGTTAGGGCCAAAATACTGCCCAGCGCGTCTGGGCGAAACAGTACCGCCGTTGCGAACCCGCGTCGAATATCTTATCCTTCTTGAGCGGGTTCATTCTTGAGCGGGTTCAGCCGTTGCTTGGTAAGGCCGAGCGGCGTTGTGTCTAGTCCACACGCGCCCGTTCCGTCGCCGAGCGGGCGGCGCCGCGTCCGACATCGGTCGCCCCCCGGCAGCCGCGCCTTATCTCGGGGAGATTCTCGCCGTGCCCGTTCTTGACAACGCCAAGTTCGTGACAAAAGAGGGGCGCGATGCCCGACGGTCATGAGATCACCTTTTCGACGCGGTTCAAATGAGGAGTACGAGGGCCCTGACTTCGAGCATCCGCCCGTAGAGGAGGTGGCGCTCTCCGTCCAGTATGCACCCCTGCCTGGAATGACGACCGCGCACGTCGCGCAGTACTGGGAGTCGGTCCGTGACCGCTTCCCGAAGTGGGAGGAAGCGCCCCCCATTGAGCCGACGGTGGAGCTGTTCGGCGTACCGAGGATTAAGCTTCCTCGGTTCGCATTTTCCGTCGAGGGCGGGATACTGCCCCACCGAGCCCTGTTCGTTGACGCACAAGGCGTTGAGCTCGTGCAGGTGCAGCGCGACCGATTCGTGCGCAACTGGCGCCGGCGGCCCGATGCCACCGAGTACCCGCGCTACCCCGTCCTGCGGGATCGATTCCGGGCAGACCTCGGCGAGTTCCTGTCCTTTCTTGAGCGCCAGGGTCTCGCTGGCCCAGAGGTCAACCAGTGCGAGGTGATCTACGTTAACCACATCGCACCTGGTCGGGGTTGGCAACGCCAAGGCGAGGCACATTGTGTCCTCACCATGATCTCCGGCGAACTCTCTGACGACTTCCTGCCGGAGCCGGAGACCATCGAGGCTACCTTCCGGTACGTCTTCTCGTGGCCAGGATCGGCGGAACCGGCCGGACGGCTGCATGTCGCGGTGAGGCCCGTGCATCGGGTATCCGACGACACCGCGCTTCTCGCGGTCACGCTCACCGCGAGGGGCCGGCCACGCGGGAACGATGTAGCATCAGTTACGGAGTGGATGGACGTTGGGCACGAGTTTCTGGTTCATGGGTTCGCCTCGATGACAACGCCGGAAATGCACAGGCTGTGGGGGCGGCGCGATGTACGCTGACGCTGCGGCAATCGAGCTAGTTTCCCGCTACGTCGTTGAGCCATATCAGCCGGATCCGCCGGATCCGCCAGCTCAACTCCTTTCTGCCCCTTCCCATGATCCCCGGATCATGGAATTGACGGAGCGCTGTCGTAGCTTCCTCGACCTCCCCGAAAACTGGAACTCGTACCGTTCGAAGCGCATCGACGAGACTTTGTTGAAGGATGGGCTACGGCTCCTTTCGATGGTGCTCACTCCTCGCGCGCGCACACCCACTGTCGTGCCCACGGCACGGGGCGGCTTGCAAATTGAGTGGCACGCCCCGGATCATGATTTGGAAATCGAAGTGCACGGCCTTGGCCACTACCGAGTCTTTCATCGGCGCGACGACGTCGAGCCGGAGGAGTTCGACGTGTTCGATAACGTTTCCGCTATCATCCCGCTCGTTCGCTCCTTCCCCGCATGAGGGGCGTCCGTGGGCGAGGAGGTTGAGAACCCCGTTCCCGCGGAGGCCCGGCTATGGCGCCGGGTACCGGAGTGGCACTGGGTGCCAGACGGGGCAGGCGGGATCCGACCGTCATCTGCCGCGTTTAAGGATGACCCTGACGACAGCCCGATGTCTGCGACGGTGGCAGCAGAATCGACGATCGCGCGTACACTTGATCCCGTCCGAAATCATGAGAGCGCGTTCGCCGTGGCTGAGTTTCCGGCCGCGACAGCTCGCGATCAGGGCCAACGCGTCGAGCGGAAGCCAATACCCAACGAGCCGGCGCACGTCTTCGTGGTTGGCCCGAAGCCGAAACGTGTCGTGCGCGAGCTGGCGCGCATGTCGGTCTGGGCTTGGCCGCCGCCGGGGCGCCCCTACCCGGAACACGACACACCGCAGGATCAGAGAGTTTCAGACAACGCCAGGCCTGCTGTCTCCGAGCCGACTCAGCTCGCCGCTGCCGGTCGCGCGGCTGTGCCATGGGTCTGGTTCGTTTGGGTCACCAGTGTGTGCCTGCTGGGCCTGGTCGCAGCTTGGCTACTCTTTTTCTGATCAAAAGGATGGTACAGGGCTGCTGGGGTCAGAAGCTGTGCCCGAGTCAAACCTTGCCGACCGGGGGGCGCAAAGCTCATATCGGGTCCAATTCGGACCCGAATTCTGGTAGCACTCCGACCCTGGAAGACTCAGGTGACGCAAAGCACAGGCGTCGTTTAGGAGGTCGTTCGACTTCTAGTTAGGCTGATTTGAGGAGGGTGTGGAAATGAAGCTCGGACACCTTGCTCAGGCCATAGTTGTGGTCTCAGCTATCGCCGTAACAGGTTGTAGTGGCTTAGCCCAACAGATGAAGGCAACGTCCCAAGGTCTGAAGGTAAGCTATGAGGTTCGGAAGGAAGAGTTTGGCGGTTTCCGTGGCCCCTTGCAGATCCAGGTTGTGGACACCAGGAGCGATAAGGAAATCGTAGGCCCTGGTGCCAAGCCGACCATAGGGCAGCATGTGCTTGGGTATCTCTTGTTGAGCGTCGCGTATGCCCCAGCGCACGCGTTGACTGGCCAAGGCCCACATGTAACGGAAGAGAGCGAGTTGCCCGAGACGATTCGCCGGGCGTTTGTTGAACGCTTTTCCACAAACGGCTTGCGGGTGGCACATGCAGGCGACGCAGCACCCGTCCTCCTGGAAATCGAGCTCACGAAGTTTTTCTAGATTTCTCTTTCGGCACGTGGACCGCCGAAGCTGGTTACCGGGCGACGCTCACAGAGAACGGAGCTGTGCTGTGCAGACAAGCCGTTGAAGAGAAGAGAACAAAGCACAATCTGTGGGGTTACTCTTCTGGAGAGGCTGCGCTTTCAGACGTATTCAATGCTGCCGTTAACGCGTTCACCCCAACCGCTTGTAGGCGAAAATCCGCGCGCTCCCCTTATTGGTACCGGTCGGCGCACGAAACCCTTGAGCGCCGGGGCCTACACCTCGACAGGCGCCATCCCCTTGCGTCCGGCTTCGGGTAGTGCTATGCTTCTACTACGGCGCTCGGAAACGCCCACGAAGCGGTCACCGCACCCGTCAGACTCGCGGTTTTTTTGTGCCCTCCGGTCCCTGCCGGGTGCGTGGCCCAATACAAGACCCCCCTCGCCAGGCACTCATGGGGCACTCGTCGATCAACGTCACGATGGACGTATACGGGCACCTGATGCCAGAGGGCGGGGGCGAGGTCGCCGATCGGCTCGGGGCGCTCGTGTTTTGCGGAAGTGGTAGTAAAACGGTAGAGTGTGACGAGATTGAGCTTGCAGACGACGCGCAAGCCATTGTTTCTATTGCCAGTCAGCGCAGAAATCGAACCTTCGAGCAACGTATTGAGCCATCGCTTGTCGTTCCGGTTCTTTGAAGGGCCGGGCATTATGGCGGATCTACTAGAAGGCGGATCTACTAGAAGGCGGATCTACTAGAAGGCGGATCTACTACAAGCGCGAGAGGCCCTCATGACACGACTCTCCGACAAGACGATGCTGCCGGCGCCCGGCTTGGCCCTGCCGGGCCGTGCCGTCGCCATGCCGGTCCCCGAGGCACACTTCGTCAACGCTCATCCGCTCACGCCGCCGTTCCCCGCCGGGATGGCCACGGCCCTGTTCGCGCTCGGTTGTTTCTGGGGGCGGAGCGGCGCTTCTGGGAGCTCCGGGGCGTCGATACCACGGCCGTGGGCTATGCCGGGGGCGAGACGCCGAATCCGACCTACGCGATCGGACTCCGGGCCGGGCGCCAGGGGCTCGTCATTGCCACCCCAACACGGTCGCCGCATAATGGCTTGCAATCATCGCAACCCGAGGACCCTCATGGCTACCACACTCGGCATCCGACTGGACGACACCACTCGCGAGCGGGTCGACACCCTGGCGCACAACCTGGACCGCGCACCTCACTGGGTCATCAAGACGGCCCTCATCGAATACCTGGATCGGGAAGAAGCCGCGCTCAAGGAACGAAAGGAAGACGAGTCCCGCTGGGCGCGTTATCAGGACACCGGCCAAGCCATCCCGCAAGACCGGGTCATGGCCTGGCTCGAAGCGCTGGCGCTCGGTCGCAAGGAACCGTGCCCCGAGTGATCTGGCTACCCGAGGCGATCAGGGACATCGATCGACTCTACGACTTCCTCTCCGACAAGAACCCACAAGCCGCCCGCAACGCCGTCCTCTGCATCCAGGCGGCCGTCCGTCAACTGGAAGACTTTCCCGAAATCGGCCGCCTCTGGCCGACGGATCAGGTCACAGGGAAGTATTCGCCGCCTTCGGCGCCTGTGCCTACGTGCTGCGCTACCGCCTGGACGCCGGAAGGCAACCCGTCGTGGAGACCGCGCCCCGTCTTACCATCCCGGAGGGGCTCTCGACCAGCGCGCTGCCGGACATGCATGAGCCGGCGCTCGGGCGCCGCCCGTGATGACCGCGGAGCGCGGCGCGGGAGCGCCTCAGCGCGTTGGCGGCTGGGTGAGCACCTCGAGGTCCGCGTCCCGCGGATCGGGCCGTCCGAAGAGATCCAGCTCCAGCTCGGCCCGCGCGTCCGCCGTGAAGCGGTAGGGCACGACGGCATAGGCGGCGTCGACCACGCCCTCGATGCCCCGGTGATCGGGGAGGTCGAACAGCATGCCGGGTTCCCATCCTAATCCGGTAAGTTTCGCCAGGGCCTGCTCTCCGGATGGATGCAACCGCACGTCGACCAAGCCAGCATTGGGCGGGATCGGGAACTTCGCGGTCCTGAGCGCCGGATCGGCGAAGAAGAGCAATGCGCCCGTCTCCATATCCCACATCCACACCGTCTGGTCCCGAGCGCCTGCGAGCAAGCGGTGGCCCGAGGCCGAGAGGTCGATGGACGTGACGCGGGCCTCTGGATCGTGCAGCGCCCGCACCCGCTTGCCGGTGCGCGGATCCCAGAGCCCGACCGTGCCGGTGTCGTCGCCGGTCACGACGTATCGGCCGTCGGGCGTGAACCGGTCTACAAAGGTTTTTCCCCTGGGCGCCTCCAGTTTCACGATCAATTTACCGGAGCGCGTATCCCACACACCGGGCCGGTTCGAAAACGAGCCCGAGGCCACGAGCGTCCCGTCGGGGCTGGCCACCGCCGAATCGATTCCGCCGGTCTCTTCGCGGACTCGGATCTCCACGAGCAGCGAGCCGTCCGCCGCATCCCAGAAACGAATGACCCCGTCGCGCGTCGTCATTACGCGATCGCCCTGTCCCAGGAAGGTCGCGCTGTGGACGTTCTCATGACGCCGCAGGACGATAAGCTCTTCACCGCTGTGCGCATCCCAGATACGGACGAGATCTCCCGTCCAATTCCCGTCCACGACTTCGCCGGAGCAGCCGACGATCCGCGAGCCGTCGGGCGAAAAGGACAGCGCGGGACCGCTAAATCCAAAGCTGGCAGTTTGGACGTGTTTGAGCGAAAAGCTCCCCACTCGCTCCAACGTGTGCGCATCGTAGATACGATCGTCGTCGTCAGCGGTTAAGACCAGCAACCGCGATCCGTCCGGACTAAACACAAACCCCGAAGTATTGGCATCTCCGCTCGGCAGACGCACGGGTGTGTCCTGGCCTGGATGCCAGACGAGAACGTCGTCATCGGCAATCGCGGCGATCACGGAACCATCGGGGCTGAACTGGAAACGGCGTGGGCGCCCTTCGTCGCGTAACAGTCGCGCGGGCACGGCGGGCGTGAATTCCCAGAGAAGGTTGTTAGTCACGATGAAGCGACCGTCGGGGCTGAATGCCGGCGATCCGACCCACGCACGCTCTGCGTGACCCAGCAACGAGGCGACGCGAGCGCCGGATCTCGCGTCCCAGACGAACGCTTCCACGCCGGTTGTGATGATATGGCGACCGTCCGGGCTGAAGGCCACGCTGTCGTCGTTTTCTTCGTAGCCGCGGAGCGTGAGAACCTCCGTGCCGCTCTGCGCATCCCAGACGTGCACCGCCTTGTCCTCGCCACCCGCTGCATCGCCCTCGACCACCTCACGCTGGGCCGCGTCCATCTCCTCCGCGCCGTCCTCGGATCCCCCAACGCCCATCTCCCGTCGGCCAGAACGTCTTTGGACACCGCCCTCGCCACCCTGTGCGAATCCAACAGCAGCCACCACTTGCCGCGCGCCCTGCTCCCCTGCGCCTGGCTGCACGCGCTCCTGGGCGACTGGGACGCCGCGCGCCAGCGGCTCGACGAGGCCTACGCCCTCTGCACCCGCGGCGGCAATCCGCAGAAGGGCTGGCAGGGCGGAATGAGACTCCACCTCGCCGACACGCTGCTACATCGCGCCAGGCTCTTTGGATGGCGGAATGAGTATCCCTGGCCCGGCCGCACCCCAGAGGCCGATCTCGACGAGGCCGAGACCCTCATCGCAGCCTGCGGCTACCACCGCCGCGATCCAGAGTTCGCCGACGCCCGCGCCGTTCTCGGCTGAGCGTTTGTGAAAGAATATATCCATGCCTACGAGCTTGATAAGTGAGTTGGTGTATGCCCGAACCTGCTGCCTTTAACATGAGATAGTGTTTCTAGAAGAAATGGCTATATCCCACCGCGCGCAGGCCGTTTTCGACGTTCGAACCAGCGGCGTTGTCCGTCTCCCGCTCAAATGGCCCGGAGGCAAGCGCTGGCAGCTTCCGCACCTCGTGGCCTACTGGACTGCAATCGCTATCGTCGCCTGGTTGAGCCGTTCTGTGGAGGACTAGCTGTGACGCCGGGCCTTATGCCCAATCGGGCGCTCCTGAACGACATCAACCCGCAACCTTATCAACTTCTACCGATGGCTAGAGCGAGGGCTCTCGCTCAATTTGCGGCAGGAAAGCAACAGCACCTCGTACTATTCGCACCGGGAAGAGTTCAACAGGCTCTTGTCTGCCGGCCAGGGCGATAGCGCGGAAGCGGCCGCAGGCCACTTCTCACGAATATCACTGGATCCAGCCGATTTCGTCTATGCGGATCCGCCCTACGACGTTGAGTTCGCCAGTATTCAAAGGACGGCTTTCCGCGGCGAAACCGCCAGGAACGAGTTCGTGAGCGAAGTGCTGGATGTGGATGGTCGGCACGTGTTGGTAGAGCATATTCCAGCGCAGGTCTGCACGCGTTGCGGAGAGGCGGCATTCTCGCGCGAGACCACCGAGCGCATCCGCCTGCTGGTACGTGGCGCGCACCGCCCCGCTGACAGTCAATTCGCGCCGTTGCATAATCCGCAATCACTGGTGCGGGACTACGTCGCCGGGTTCACGGACGAACGGTTCAAGGCCCGCTACCTGAAGCTCGCAGCGGCCCTGGATCGCGCCTGTATGCGCCCGCACCCCTGCTCCCACCGATCGAGGCGTTGCTGAAACAGCGGTGGCGACCCCCCCACCTTAACCGCGCCACGCGCGCCGCGGCCGACGGGCTGCGGGTGTGTGGTGCGAACTGCGCACCTCTTTCGCGTCGAGCCGATCGTGCCGTGTGAATATTGCCGTACGTCCGCTATTACCATGCCGCACTATTTCTTCGCTACCGGAGAGTGGCGCCTTATGCTGCGACCCTCTCAAATCGGTTAGGGAAGCTCTAAGACTCGTAGCGTCAGACTAAACCGGCGTGTCTCGGCGACAGAACGCACCGCAGAAAGTCGCGGTACAACGAACAATGATCAAGCACCAATC
>Ga0136614_10002023_pt1 | contig 12403 bp, 8 predicted proteins | sample AntDrymUQ2792106_2_FD_106643 | JGI IMG/M metagenome (GOLD analysis project Ga0136614, IMG submission 106643) | Polar desert sand microbial communities from Dry Valleys, Antarctica - metaG UQ279 (21.06) | ecosystem: Environmental > Terrestrial > Soil > Desert | place: Antarctica: Dry Valley...
GCGCTACACTCTGTGTTCATAAGGCCGTCCTCGTCTGTCTGCATAACCTGTTGATCCAGAGCATATTATGCCACGAGGTACGGCCTTCTTCCATACCACCGGTGAGAAATCCGGGCTAGGAATGTGGGATGTGGCTGTAGCCGAAGCACTTGCGCACCACGGCACTCCGGGAACCACACCGGGATGCTCGCCTTGGCTAACCTGCTGAAGGTGCCCGTGGAGCGGTACCTAGAGCCCGAAAGCGAGGGGCAACGGCTGCTGCGATCAGATAGTCCAGGCCTATAACCCCTCGCCGGCGCTCGCGGGGGTGCGAACTGCAGACACGAGAGCGCGCGCAGCCGGCGCCGGTTCAATGAAGGGAAAGCCTAGGCGACCGGCAGTAGCACAATCCCGCCCAGCGGCGGTAGGCTCAACTCCAGCGACTGCGGATGCTCCATCCAGGGGCGTGGCTCGGTCCTGGCGACGCCGGCGTTGCCGACGTTGGCGCCGCCGTAGTAGGTCGAGTCGGAGTTGAAGGCCTCCCGCCACTCGCCCGCCAACGGCACGCCGATGCGGTACTTGAAGCGGGGGATCGGGGTGAAATTGAGTACGACCACCGCGACCGCCGGCCCCGCGCGGCGGATGAAGCTGAGCACCGACTGCGCACTGTCGTGGCAGTCGATCCAGGAGAAGCCTTGAACCTCGAAGTCGAGGCTGTGTAGCGCGGGCTGCAGCGCGTAGAGGCGGTTAAGATCCGCAACCAGGCGCCGTACGCCCTGGTGGCGCGGCCGCTCGAGTAGTTCCCAGTCCAGGCTGGCGTCGTGGTTCCACTCGCGGTCCTGGGCGAATTCCTGGCCCATGAACAGGAGCTTCTTGCCCGGGTGGGTCCACAGGTAGGTGTAGAGCAGGCGCAGGTGGGCGAAGCGTTGCCACTCGTCGCCCGCCATCTTGCGCAAGAGCGAGCCTTTCCCGTGCACCACCTCGTCGTGCGAGAAGGCGAGCACGAAATTCTCGCTGTAGGCGTAGAGCTGGCTGAAGGTGAGCTTCTGGTGGTGAAAGGCGCGGAACACCGGGTCGAGTTTGAAATAGGCGAGCGTGTCGTGCATCCAGCCCATGTTCCACTTCATCGAGAAGCCGAGGCCCCCGAGAGATGTAGGCCGCGCCACCAGCGGCCAGGTGGTGGATTCCTCGGCGATGACCAGCGCGCCAGGGTGGTGCTCGTGGACGACGCTGTTCAGCTCGCGCAGGAAGGCGATCGCATCGAGATTCTCGCGGCCGCCGTAGCGGTTGGCTACCCACTCGCCGGCGCGCCGCGAATAGTCCAGGTACAGCATAGAGGCGACCGCGTCGACACGCAGGCCGTCGACGTGGAATTCCTCCAACCAGTTGAGGGCGCTGGCGAGGAGGTAGTTGCGCACCTCCGGCCGCCCGTAGTCGTAAATCAGGGTGTCCCAGTCGGGATGCTCGCCCTGGCGCGGGTCGCCGTGCTCATAGAGGGCGTTGCCGTCGAAGCGCGCGAGGCCATGCGCGTCGCGCGGAAAATGCGCCGGCACCCAGTCGAGGATCACGCCCAGGCCATGGGCGTGGCAGTGATCGACGAACCAGCGGAAATCGTCCGGGGTGCCGAACCGGCGGGTGGGGGCGTAGTTGCCCGTCGTCTGGTAACCCCAGGAGGGATCGTAGGGGTGCTCGCTGACCGGCATCAGCTCGATATGGGAGAAGCCCATCTCCTTGACGTAAGGCGCGAGTTCCGCGGCGATCTCGCGGTAGTTTCGGTAGCTCCCGTCGGGCGCGCGCTTCCAGGAGCCCAGGTGCACCTCGTAGGCGGACATGCGCGTGTGCAGCCAGTCGCGCGCCTTGCGGCGCTCGAGCCAGGCGCTGTCGGCCCAGGCATGCGCACTGTCGCCGACGACGACCGAGGCGGTCTCCGGCGGTGCCTGGAAGGCCTTGCCGTAAGGGTCGGACTTGAGCGCCAGCCCGCCGCCGTAGCCGCGGATCTCGAACTTGTACAGGGCGCCGGTCGGAAGATCCGGCACGAAGAGTTCCCAGATGCCGCCCGGATGCTTGTGCATCGGCAGGCGCCGCCCGTCCCAGTCGTTGAAATCGCCGACAACGCTGACCCGCTCCGCTGAGGGCGCCCAGGTTGCGAACAGGACTCCTGCGACACCCTGCGCCTTGCGCGGATTGGCGCCTAGAAACTGGTAGGCGTGCCAGTGGTGGCCCTCGGCGAAGACCTGGCGATCGAAATCCCCGATCAGCGGCGGGAAGGCGTAGGGATCGTGCACTCGCTCCTCGCGGTTGTCGTCGCCGATGCGTAACAGCTCGTAAGTCGCGGGCACCTCGGTGGTGGGACCGGACCAGACGAACAGGTCGCTGTCGCCCACGCGCGCGAGGACCGGGCCGCCGGCGACGCGCAGCGCACGGGTGCGTGGCCAGAACACCCGCAGCTGCACGCCGGATCCGCCCGCATGCCGGCCGAGGAAGGCGAAGGGATCCGGGTGGCGGCCCTGCACGAGCAGCGCAAGGTCGGCGGACAAGTCCGGCGTTGCCGGCGCGCAGGCGAGAGACTTCGCGGTCACGGCAGGCGTCCGTGCTGCGCCAGCCGCGCGCGCAGCGGCGGGCCGAAATCGGCGGACAGCTGCGCCCAGTCGAAGCGCCAGCGCCAGTTGCCTTCGGCGACGCCGGGCCGGTTCATGCGCGCCTCCGCGCCGAGTTCGAGCAAGTCCTGCATCGGCACGATCGAAAGCGGCGCGGACGAGGCCAGTGCGCAGTCCACGAGGGCGTGCGGCATAGCCGGCTCGGCCTGGCCGAGAAAGCGCGCGACGTTCTCGCGCTCATGGGCGGGCGCGCTGCGCCACCAGCCAAGCGTGGTGTCGTTGTCATGTGTGCCGGTATAGCAGATCGTGTCCGGGCCGTGGCTCGCGGGCAGGTGGGGATTGTGCGGGTTGCCGTCGAAGGCGAACTGCAGCACGCGCATGCCGGGAATCCCCAGGGCCTGGCGCATCGCGATCACATCCTCGGTGATGACGCCCAGGTCCTCGGCGACCAACTGCGCGCCGCCCAGCATTGGCGCCAGGGCGTCGATCGCCGCGCGTCCCGGGCCGGGGGTCCAGGCGCCTTCGGCGGCGCTGCGTGCGCCCTGCGGAATCCGCCACCACGCCGCGAACCCGCGGAAGTGGTCAAGGCGCACGAGGTCGAAGCGCCGCGCCTGGATCTCGAAGTGCCGCTTCCACCACGCAAAGCCGGTCTGCGCCATCACCTCCCAGCGATACGGCGGATAGCCCCAGAACTGGCCGGTCTCGGAGAAGGCGTCGGGCGGCACGCCGACCACCGCGGCGCACTGGCCGTTCGGGTCGACCTCGAACAGCTCGCGGTGCGTCCACACCTCGGCGGAGTTGTGCGAGACGAACAGCGGGACATCCCCGAAGATGCGGATGCCGCGCGCGTGCGCCTGCGCGCGCAACCCGGACCAGGCGCGCTCGAACGCGAACTGTGCGAGGCAGGCGTGCTCGATATGCGTCGCGAGGTGCTCGCGGGCGGCCTCGAGCGCGGGTGACTCGCGTTCGCGCAGCGGCGGCGGCCATTCCCACCACGGCAGATCGCCCAGTTCCTGCTCCAGTGCGGAGAACAGCGCCCAGTCTGGCAGCCAGTCGGCATGCTCGCGCTGGAAGGCTTCGAAGCTGTCCTCATCGGCGCCGTCGCCGGCACCCAGCGGGACCAGCGTCGGATCGCCGGCGAACGCCGACGCCGGCTCGAAAGGGTTGTGATACTTGGTTGTGGGCCCCACCGGCAGGATCTGCCAGACGCGCAGGCCCGCCTGCGCCATCACATCCATGAAGCGCAGCGCGTCGGCGCCGAGCTGGCGCGAGGGCAGCGAGGAGATGTGCAGCAGGACCCCAGCGCTGCGCTGCGTCCAGCTCATTGTTCGGTCGGCCGCATGGTGCCCCCGGCCTCGACGGCGTGCGAGACCCCGTGCGCGAACGGCCGCGCGAGGATCGGTGGCGGTTCGATGCCCAGCTCGCTGTACAGCGAGGAGAGCTGCGCGCGGAACAGCGCGTCGAAATCCGCGACTGACGGCGCGGGGTTGTGCGCGCCGGGCCACCAGAACCAGTCCGAGCCTTCGCAGGCGCCCAGGCGATGCAGGAGCACAAGATCAGAGCGGCCGCTGCGATCCAGCGCTTCCTTAGCCGCAATCAGCAGCTCCCAGGCACGATTTTTCTCCGGATGCCCGATCCAGGTGAGTAGCTGGCCATGCACCCAGCTGCCCGCGCGCACCGGCGGAAGCGGCGCGGCCGGCAACTGGACGACACAATCGCCCAGGGTCGCGAGCTTGAGAGACGGATGGCTGGAGAGCTGTCCATACAACTCGCGCAGGAAAGGCAAGCCGTTTTGGGGGTAGTACTCCCAGGGATTCTCGCCGTCGAGCGCGATCAGCACTAGGTCCCGCCCAGGCTCCCTGGCGATGTTCTCCAGGTGCACGATCAAATCGCCGACCGCGTCCTCTGCGGTCCAGTCTTTGTACGCAAACCCGATCCGATCGGAGAGGCCGTCGTCGCGAAATATGCAGGCCGTCGCCTCACCCGCCCGGCGATAGACCCGGAAAGGGTCGGCGCCGGACTTGCCGGCGTGACCCGCGGAGGCATTGAGCACTGACTGGCTGCTCGCGGTCCAGGAGAAGCCGGCTTCGGCGAGGAGCGGGAGCGTTGCCTCCGACAGCGCGGCCTCAGAGGGCCAGCAGCCCGTCGGGCGCTGCCCGAGCAGCTGCTCGCAGCGCGCCAGGCCTTCCTGCAGGTGCCAGCGCGCGCGCTGCGCGCCACCCGGGTACGGCCGCCCTGGCACGGCGCTGCCGGGCGCGGTGTCGCAGGCGCTGGAAAAATCCAACAGCAGCGGCAGCAGCGGGTGATAGTAGGGCGTGGTGGACAATTCCACGCTGCCGCGCTCGGCGAGCGCACGCCAGCGCGGAATGACCGCCGCGACGCCTTCCGCGATCAGCTCGAGCAGGCTGCGCCGGTCCGCCAGCGTGAAATCCCCGCCGCGCCGGAGCAGCTCGGCGGCGCGGGGATCACCGCCGCGAAGCGTTTCGCCGAGCCAGGACAGGTGATGCCAGACGAGCAGGTCGACGCAGAGCCCGTCGGGAATGCTTGCTGCGTCCGCGCCGCACAACTCGTCGACGATCTTCCCAAACGCCGCATCGCGATCGGTCCGCCGATTGCACGTGACGGGCAGGCAGGTCCGCACCAGTTCGGCGCGTCCCGGCCCCGGCGGCGGCAACCGGATCAGGGCGTCCAGCAGAGGATCGCGCGGCGGGGTGCCGGTATCCCGCCAGCGCTTAAGCCGCCGCGCGTAGTCGTCGAGCTGGTCGAGCAGCACCGGCGTGAAGTTGACGACCGCGCGGGCGGCCGGCTCGGCTTCGAGCGCGGCCGCCATGTCGGTGTAGCCCATGAGCGCATGGAGGTAGACCCAGGGGCGTTGGAAGCGCCCGGCGACCCGGTAGTCGGGCTGGTGCATATGCCACAGAAAGGCGACGCGCATTCCTAGTCCGCTGAACCGTTGCCGTAGTACCCGGAACGTGTTCTCTCTGCCGACGCTTCGCGGCGCCCTCTCCCGCAACCGGGAGAGGGACAAGAAGAAGCCGTCGCAGTGCAGGTCATATGGTCTTGTACCGGTCGTCGCAGCGGAAACGAGGGAATCCTGCCACATGCGACAATGTCATAGGTCGCCACGGATTGGTTTGCTTCTCGCCACAGTTTGCGCCGCGGCCGCGCCGGATTAAAGTAACTCCCCGCCGTCGCGGGTCCGGAGCCTTGATTGTGAACCCAGCAACCGAAGCGCGTTACGTCAGCCGCCGGCTCACCCGCGAAATGCTGGCGCTGGTGCTGGCGGGCGGGCGCGGTTCGCGCCTGGGGCCGCTGACCGACTGGCGCGCCAAGCCCGCGGTGCCCTTCGGCGGCAAGTTCCGCATCATCGATTTTCCGCTCTCCAACTGCATCAATTCGGGCATCCGCCGCATCGCGGTGCTCACCCAGTACAAGTCGCACTCTCTGATCCGCCACATCCAGAAAGGCTGGGGATTCCTACGCGGCGAGTTCAACGAGTTCCTCGAACTGCTCCCCGCGCAGCAGCGGATCAGCGAGACCGCGTGGTACGCCGGCACCGCCGACGCGGTCTACCAGAACATCGACATCATCCGTCACCACGCGCCTGCCTACGTCCTGATCGTGGCCGATGACCACATCTACAAGATGGACTACGGGCCGATGCTCGCGGCGCACGTCAAGAACGAGGTGGACGTGACGGTGGGCTGCATCGAGGTGCCGAAGAGCCAGGCGCGAAGCTTCGGCGTGATGCGGGTCAATGAAAAGCGCCGCATCGTCAAGTTCGAGGAAAAGCCCTACAACCCGGAAGCCCTGCCCGGCAAGCCGGAGACGGTGCTCGCCTCGATGGGCATCTACATCTTCAGCACCAAATTCCTGATCGAGGAGCTGGTGCGCGACGCGACGCGCTCGGATTCGAACCACGATTTCGGCAAGGACATCATCCCCGGCGCGATCGGGCGCCTCCCGGTGCTGGCGTATTCCTTCCAGGACGTGCTCGGCACCGGCCGGGGCTACTGGCGCGACGTCGGCACGGTCGATGCCTACTGGCAGGCCAACATTGAGCTGATCGAAGTCGCCCCGGAGCTGAACCTCTACGACACCAACTGGCCGATCTGGACCTACCAGGAGCAGCTGCCGCCGGCCAAGTTCGTGTTCGACGACCCCGACCGTCGCGGGATCGCGGTCAACTCGATGGTCTCGGGCGGCTGCATCGTCGCCGGCTCCACGCTCAAGCGCTCGCTGGCTTTCTCCAACGTGACCATCGAGACCCATGCGCTGGTCGACGAGTCGGTGCTGCTGCCCAATGTGCGGGTCGGGCACAACTGCAAGATCCGCCGCGCGATCATCGACAAGGGATGCCAGATCCCCGATGCGAGCGTCATCGGCTTCGACCGCGAATACGACGTGAAGCGCTTCCACCTCTCTCCCGGCGGCATCGTGCTGGTGACGCCGGAAATGCTCGGGCAGCACCTCCACACCGGCGAATAGCTCTCCCAAAAAGAACAACATGACGTTCGATCTTGCGCCGCTGGATGCCGCGCGCGACCTGGTGGCTTATCTCTGTGCCGAGTTCGGCGTCGCCGAGCAGCTGCCGCTGTACGCCGGGGGCCTCGGGGTCCTGGCCGGCGATCACCTGAAGACCGCCTCCGACCTCGGTGTTCCGCTGGTGGCGATCGGCCTGCTCTATCGCGACGGCTACTTCCGCCAGCACCTCGACGCCCACGGTCAGCAGCACGCCGATCCGGACCCGCTTGATCCGGCGGCGCACCAGCTGGAGCTGATGCGCAACGTGCTCGGCGCCGAGCTCCGCATCGCGGTGCCGCTGGCCGACCACGTGCTCCAAGTGCGGATGTGGCGTGCCCAGGTCGGGCGGGTGCCGCTGTTCCTGCTCGACACCGATTGCCCGGAGAACTCGCCGGAGGACCGCCGGATCACCGCGCGTCTCTATGGCGGCAACGAGGACACGCGGCTGCTCCAGGAGATCGTGCTCGGCGTCGGCGCGGTGCGCGCGATCCGCGGGCTGGGGCTGCGGCCGACGGTGTGGCACCTGAACGAAGGCCACGCGGCCTTTGCGGGCTTTGAGCGCATCCGCGAGCTGGTCGCCACCGGCATGTCCTTCAGCTCGGCGCTGGAGATGGTCGCCGCCAGCACCGTGTTCACGACCCATACGCCGGTGGCTGCCGGGCATGACGTGTTCAGCCACGGCGCGTTGCATCACTGGCTCGGCGACTACTTCGGCAGCCTGCACACCACCGGGCGGCGCTTGCTTGCCCTTGGCACCAACCACGAAGGCCCGCACCGCTTCAGCATGACCACGTTCGCTATGCGGGTCTCGCGCTTCCGCAACGCGGTGTCGCGCATCCACCGCGACGTCGCCGCGCGCATGGAGGCCTATGTCTGGCCGCGGGTGCCGCCGGAAGAAAACCCGATGCAGCACGTCACCAACGCGGTGCACCTGCCGACCTTCCTCGCCCCGGAGTGGAGCAGCCGGCTCGATCACGCCGCGCCCGACTGGCGCACCGGCGAGCTCGCGCCCGCCGACCTCGAATGGATCGCGGCGCTGTCCGACGACGAGTTCCGGGCGCTGCGCGGTGCCGGCCGTCAGCGCCTGCTGGCCGATCTGCGCCAGCGCCTGATCGCACAGCACGAGCGCAACAGGCTGCCGGCCGACCTCATCGCGCAGTCGATCCGCCTGCTCGAGCCCAGGCTCGACCGGACTCTCATCATCGGCTTCGCCCGGCGTTTCGCGACCTACAAGCGCGCCGCGATCCTGCTCTCCGATCCCAGGCGCCTCGCGCGCCTGCTCGGCGACCCGCAGCGGCCGGTATTGCTGGTCTTCGCCGGCAAGGCGCACCCGCACGACGGCGGCGGGCAGGCCTTGATCCGCACGCTGCATGAGCACTCGCTCAAGCCCGAGTTCATCGGGCGGCTCGTCGTCGTCGAGGGCTATGACATCGGCTTCGCGCGCCTCTTGGTGCAGGGCTGCGATGTCTGGCTCAACACCCCCGAATACCCGTTGGAAGCCAGCGGCACCTCGGGCATGAAGGCGGCAATCAACGGCGGAGTGAACCTGTCGATCCTCGACGGCTGGTGGGCGGAAGGTTTTGACGGGACCAACGGGTTCGGGATCGCGCCGCGCACCGACCTCGCCGACGGCGGCGAACGCTACGGCGCGGAAGCATCCGCGCTGTTCGAGACTCTGGAGCGCGAGGTTTTGCCGCGCTGGTTCGACGATCCGCCGCGCTGGCTGGCATTGGCGCGCGCCTCGATGCGCACGCTGCTGCCGCAGTTCGGCACCGCGCGCATGATGGGCGACTACGTGCGGCGGCTCTACGGCCCGGCGGCGCGGCAGGGCGAGCGCATGCAGGGCCGGCACAGCCGCGCGACGATCGAGTTCGTGCGCTGGAAAAAGCTCGTGCACGCGCAGGCCCCGGGATTGCGGCTGGACCTCGTGTCGCGCGATCCGCTGGTTGCCTCCGTCCAGCTCAACGGTCTGCTCCCCAAGGACTTCATCGTCGAGTTTCACGGCAGCGGGGAGACCCGGCCCCTGGAACTGCGCAACAGCGGCCGTGACAGCGCGGACTACGTGCTCGCAGGGCCGCGGCCGGGCCCCGGGCGCGTGCGGATCGTGCCGGTGCATCCACTCCTGTCGCACCGCTTCGAGCTCGGGATCCTGGCCGACGCGGAGGTCGCGGCTTGAGCCACCGGGTCTTGTTCGCCGCGGCCGAGGCGGTGCCGCTGTCCAAGACCGGTGGGCTCGCCGACGTTGCGCACGCTCTGCCGCGCGCGCTGCATGCGCTGGGCCACGATTTGCGCGTCGTCACCCCGGCCTACCGCGGCACCCGCGAGCGCCTCGTCGGCGCACGGCGCCACCCCGCGATCATGCTGCGCGGCCTGGCCTTCACGATCTGGGAAGGCTTTGCCGAGGCCGGCGGGCCGTTGATCTGGCTGGTGGACTGTCCCGAGCTGTTCCTGCGCGACGGCGCGCCTTATACCGATACGCTGGGCCGGGAATACCCGGACAACGCCTGGCGCTTTGGTCTCTTCGGCGAGCTGCTCGCGCTACTGGCGGGAGGCCGCGCGGGGATCACCTGGCTGCCGGAGGTCGTGCACCTGAACGACTGGCACACCGCCCTCGCGGCCGTGTGGCTGACGCGGGTGACCGGCCGGCCGGGAATCGCGTACACGATCCACAACCTCGCCTACCAGGGCAATTTCCCGCGTGCCGACTTCGACCGGCTCGGGTTGCCTCCGGAGTTGTGGCACCACGAGGCCCTGGAGTTCTATGGCCAGTTCTCCTTCATGAAGGCCGGGCTGGTGATGGCGGACGCGCTCACCACCGTGAGCCCGACCTACGCGCGCGAGATCCAGACCCCGGCCTTTGGCGAGCGCATGGACGGCGTCCTGCGCCGGCGCGCGGAGTCCCTGACCGGCATCGCCAACGGCATCGACGTCGATATCTGGAACCCGGCGACGGATCCGCACCTCGCGCTCTCTTACGACGCGACCAGCGTCGTGGCCGGCAAGCGCGCCAACAAGGCGGCGTTGCAGCGCCGCCTCGGCCTGGTCGAGGCGGAAGACGTACCGCTACTCGGGCTGATCGGGCGCCTGGCCTGGCAGAAGGGCACGGACCTCGTGCTGCAGGCGGCGCCCTGGATCGAGGAACATGGCATCGCGATCGCGATGGTCGGCTCCGGCGACCGCGCCAGCGAGCAGGCCTTCGCGGACTGGACGCGGCGCCTGCCGGGCCAAGTCGCGGCGCGCATCGGCTACGACGAGTCGCTCGCGCACCTCATCGAGGCCGGCGCCGATTTCTTTCTCATGCCCTCGCGCTATGAGCCCTGTGGCCTGAACCAGATGTATAGCCAGCGCTACGGGACGGTCCCGGTCGTGCGGCGCACCGGCGGGCTCGCCGATACCGTGGTGGATGCCAGCGCCGCGAGTCTTGCCGACGGCACGGCTACCGGAGTTTTGTTCGACTACGCCGATGTCAGCGGGGTGACGTGGGGGCTGACGCGCGCGCTGGAGCTGATGCGCGATCCGCAAGTCTGGTTGGAGTTGCAGCTGGCGGCTATGCGGCAGGACTTTTCGTGGGTGCGCGCGGCGAGCGAATACGTCACGCTCTACGAGCGGGTGGGGACCTAAAGCCCCCTTTCCTTGCCGGGAGCGGTCCGCCACGAAACGCGCCAGGTGGTTCTTCGGCAGCCACTGGCGGGGAAAGCCCTGTGCCGGCGGACGGTAGCGCTTGGTGACCCCCACTGGCCCGCAGCGCCTCGTAGGATACTATAGCGGGGAAGGAATGGTATGATGGCCACAGCAACGCGCGTGCGACGCTACGCCGCCCGCGCGCCCGCTACTGCTGGGCGATGCTGCTCGCACCGCTCTAGGCCGCCAAACGCATCTCCCGCACTTCCTCCAGGACATGCCGAAATTCTTGGTCTGGCGCGCTGCACATGGTTCTATAAGCGTCCAAGAAGGGCAGCCAGATCTCAGATTTCGCCGAATTGGCCGTTTTCCCCGCCTCACGGCGGCCGGCGATCCCCGTTCCACTGCCGTTCTGAGATCGGCTTCCACGCCCGCCCAACCGTTAGTTGGCACCACAATAATCTGGACGCTCCTTGTAAAGCCTACCGGTCGCTTGTAAGAGTTACATGCTATACTTCTTTGGCGCTCCAATTGGGCGATTCAATACGAGTGAGTGGCTCTCTTTGTTTATGGGTCGAGGTCGCTGTCCCCATCGGAAAACTCATCTCCAGTGGGGCCCCAGCACAGCTCCGGGGTCTACTGGCATGTAGATTGCCGAAAGATATGGAGTCATCTCAAATTGCGTAGTGATGGGGGAGATTCTGCATCAGTGAATCAAAGAATGGCTGGGTTGCGCTACCTGCTGCGTCTTCCTCAAGTCGGTAATTACTCTGGAGTTTCAACGTACTAATCCACCTCAAGATCTCTGTTGTTAGGTCTATTCTTTATCTTTTGAGCTGTCCCCTTAAGTTAAGGAGGCGCGACCATGACTATGCTAAAGGTTGTCGAAATATTGGCGCAGTCCGAGAAGAACTGGGAGGACGCCGCGCAGCTTGCAGTTCAGGAGGCTGCCAAGACGGTGCGCAACATCAAGTCGGTCTATATCCAGGAGATGGAGGCGAAGGTCGAGAACGATCGGATCACCTACTACCGGGTCAATGTCAAGATTTCCTTCGCGATAGAAGGGCGATGATCCCCGAGGAAGGACTTCGGCCAGATATTCATGCGAGCTTCTTCATCGTGCTCCATTTCCCGCCGTTTCAGAAGGGCCATCTGCCCGAAATCCTCTAGCGCGTTGGCCCGTTTCCGGCTGTTCATCCGAACAATGGAGATTTGATTCAGCCCTGCAACCCACCGAAGCCGACCAGCAAGGGCCGAAGAAGGCCACACAACCAGCTTGGAATGCCTCCGGGAACCTTGGCCGCCTTTACTCGGTGCCCTCCTACCGCGTACTTTATGTGGTGACTTTGTAGCCACCCGTTCTCTGACCACATAGGAGGTAATACCATGACCGATAAGCAGACCCAAGAACAGGCCCCAAAGGGCAACATGCTCAAGGACCCCGACCAATGGACCACCGGCGAAGAACCCATGACTGGCGCGCAACGCTCCTATCTCAAGACGCTTTCCGAGGAGGCCGGCGAGCCCTTCGATGAGCATCTCACCAAAGGGGAAGCGTCGAAACGCATCGAGGAGTTACAACAGAAGACCGGGCGGGGCGTCGATTAGCAGCACAGATGCAACATAGCTTCGCCTCGCCGCGCCCCCGGGGGCTTCCTAGGGCTGACCTTACGTTCTAGCAC
>Ga0136614_10002024_pt1 | contig 12401 bp, 7 predicted proteins | sample AntDrymUQ2792106_2_FD_106643 | JGI IMG/M metagenome (GOLD analysis project Ga0136614, IMG submission 106643) | Polar desert sand microbial communities from Dry Valleys, Antarctica - metaG UQ279 (21.06) | ecosystem: Environmental > Terrestrial > Soil > Desert | place: Antarctica: Dry Valley...
CCCCAGGGCAGCCCCCACCTCGCGATCGGCGCGGACCCCGAGGGCATTCCCCAGCACGCCCGCCACCTCGGCGCGCACCCGCGCCGTCCGGTCGTCCCACCCCGCGAAACGCGAGGTCAACGAGCGGAGGGAGGCGTCGCGTACGTCCGTGACTGACGGGGCCTCGGGCTCGAAGAGGGACTGCACCAGTCCCTCGCGCACACCTTGACCGGAGACCAGCACCTCGGGCGCCCCCACCTCGCCGGCCAGCACGTCGATGGCGACTCCGCCTCCGACGATGGAGTCGCCGCGCTCGCCGCTCAGCCCCGCCACCTCGTCGCGCCGCTTCATCTTCCGGCTCGCCAGCAGGCGCACCACCGCGGCTCGCCGCGGGCGCTCGAGGGCGTAGCCGTGCACCCTGGTGATCGGGTAATCACGCTGCCTGCGGTCGATCTTGGCCAGGTTGCGCAGCGTCCCGCCGGTGCCGACGAGGACGTCGCCCGATCCGAGCAACTGCGGGCCGACGGCGAAGAGGACGTCCTTCACGTGATCGCGCAGGGCGCCCAGCTCGCCGCGGGTCGGCGGGTCGCTGCGCAGGAAGGCCTCGCTCAGCCGGAGCGACCCCAGCGGGAAGCTCCAGGCCTGCACGAGCCGGCGGCCGCGGAAGCGGGTGATCTGCATGCTGCCGCCCCCCACGTCGAAGAAGAGGCCGTTCTCCACCGGCAGCCCGGAGATGCCGCCGCGGAGGCCGTAAAGGGCCTCCCGCGCGCCGTCGATGACCTCGATCTCGATGGCCACCTCGCGGCGCACCCTCTGGATGAGGTCGGGCCCGTTGGCCGCGTCCCGCATCGCGGCGGTGGCGACCGCAAAGACGCGCCGGGCGCCCGCGCCGCGGGCGACGGCGTTGAAGTCGCGCAGAGCTTCCAGCGCGCGCTCCACCGCTTCCGGTCCCAGGACGTGCGCGGTGTCGACGTCGCTCACCAGCCGCAGCGGGGCCCGCGTGGTGGAGATGATCCGCAGCATTCCCGCGTCGTCCCGCCGATAGACCACGACACGGCCGGAGTTGGACCCGATGTCGATGACCGCGACCGGGTCCTGGTCGAGCGCAGCGCTTCCCATCCGACGACACTGTAGCGGCTTTGCGTTTTTTTGCACTCGGCCCCCGAACGTGGATTCCGTAACCGGCGTATTGCCTTCCGACTGACCAAAGAGGTATCAATCAGCCATGCAAATCGTTCCCGTGTCTCGCCTGGCCGCGGTCGTGTGGACCGCGTGCGCCGTCTGCGCCTCCGCGCAGGACAGGTCGCCATCTCCCTCACCGTCGCCCGACCCACCGCGCCTGCGCGAGGTCGTCGAGGTCGAAGGCGAGATGCCGCCGATACCGCCGGCTGGCACCACCGCGTTCAAATTGCCAGTGCCGGTGCAGCTCACGCCCGCGAGCGTGTCGGTGGTGCCGCGCGCGGTGTTCGAGTCGCAGGACGCGTTCGTCCTCGGCGACGCCCTGCGCAACGCGAGCGGTGTCGCCGTGGGCACCGGGTTCGGTGTTTTCGACTTCTTCACCATCCGCGGCTTCGATTCGCTCAGCAGCTCACTGGTCCTCACTGACGGCGCCTTTGAGCCCGAGGCCACCTTCTACCCGCTTTACAACGTGCGGCAGGTCGAGGTGTTGAAGGGGCCGGCGGCGTTCCTGTACGGCGCGAACCCGCTCTCCGGAGCCGTGCACCTCGTGCGCAAGCAGCCCATGGCGGAACGATCGGGAGCGGCCAGCGTGTCGTACGGCAGCTTCGAAACCTATGAAGCGGCGGGGGACGTGAACGTCGCGTCAGCGGGGGGCGCACTGGCCCTGCGCGTGAACGGCGTGTTCCGCGACTCGGCCGCTTACCGCGATGGCCGCGACTCCCGCATGACGGCGGTGAACCCGGCGCTGGCGTGGCGGCCCGACCCGGCCACCCGGGTGGTCCTGAACCTGGAGGCGGTGCGCAATCGCCTGATGCCGGACGTCGGCCTGCCCATCGTCGGCGGCCGCGTGGCCGACGTGCCGCGCACGCGGTCCTACCAGACGCCGCTCGACCGGTCCGACCAGGACATCTACCGCGTCCGGCTGGACGGTGAGCGCGCGGTCGGCGATGCGCTGCGCCTCCGCGCGAAGGTCTACTACACGGACTTCGACTGGGTTTCCGACGGTACCCTGCTCGTCGGCGTGTTTCCCACCCCGGTGGGGGAGATCGTGGCCCGCTCGCTGCTGTTCCTCGACGATCGCCAGACCGCGCTGGGCACGCAGCTCGAAGCCTCCTGGTCCGGGCGCGGGGCGGGAGTGACGCACGAGGCGCTGGCCGGAATCGAGGTGGCGCGGCTCGGCGATCGCTTCACCCTCGACGTCGGGTTGCCTCCGCCGATCGGGCTCGCGGATCCCGTGGAGACCACCGTCGCTCCCGTGTTCATCCTGCCTGGCGCATCCGCCGACGGGGATGCGCGCAGCCTCATCCTGGCCCCGTATCTCGTGGACCGCATCCGACTGGGCGACCGCGTGCAGGCCGTGGTCGGCGCGCGCTTCGACGTCCACGATTACGAGGAGCCGCGGATGGGATCCGATCGCCACGAGAACCAGTTGAGCCCCATGGCCGGCGTCACCTTCACCCCGCGGACAACCCTCACCGCCTACTTCCAGGCCGGATCCGCCTTCGGCCCTCCGTCGAGCCTCGTGGTGGGGGAGCGCAAGCCCGAGCGCAGCCGCCAGGTCGAGGCCGGGCTGAAGGCGCAGTTGCTGGGGGGGCGCGCCTTTGCCACCGCGGCCGCGTATCACCTGGAGCGGAACGACATCGCCATTCCCGACGCCACGGGGGTGACCCGCCAGAACGGCGATCAACGCTCGCGGGGCATCGAGCTCGAGCTTTCCGGGGAACCCGCGGCGACGTGGTTCACCACCGCGAGCTACGCTTTCACCGCGGCACGCCTCACGCGCTTCGCCGAGATCGTCTCGCGGCCGACGAATCCGTCGCAGTTCGACATCCTCGACTTCTCCGGCAACACGCCGGCGTTCGCGCCCCGCCACATCTTCAACGTGTGGACGGTCAAGCGGGCCGGCGCCCTGAGCCTCGGCGGCGGCGCGCGGTACGTCGGCCGGCAGTTCATCGCGGAAGACAACGCGTTCGCCATCGATTCCCACCTCGTCCTGGACGCCATGGCGTCCTACAAGCTGAAACGGACGACGCTCCGCGTGAACTTCAAGAACCTGACCGGCAGGGAGTACGAGACCCGCGGCTTCGGCCGCTCCGCGGTCATCCCCGCCGACCCGTTCGCGGTATACGGCACGATTGCAGTGAACCTCGGCCCCGGTCGTTGAGCGCCGGGACGGGAACCCGGGCTCCGCATGGCGGGCCGGTGACCTCCGCCTCCCTCGACGCCTGGACCCGCGAGGTCGTGGCGTGGCATTTCGATCCCGCGACCGGAACGCCCTTCTGGCTGGACTACGCCGCCCGCGCGGGGTGGGACCCCCGGCTCGAAGTGCGCGGTTACGCGGACCTCGATCGCTTCGGCTCCTTTGACGACGAATGGCTGCGCGGCGGCCCGGTGCGCCGCTGGGTGCCGCGGGCCTACGCCGATCGGCCGATCTCGGTATTCGAGACCGGGGGCAGCACGGGCGTGCCCAAGTCGCGCATCAACATAGACGACTTCCGCGTCGACTACGAGGCTTTCAGCGATACCCTCCCCGAGCCCGCGTTTCCCCGTGGCGCGGACTGGCTGTCCATCGGCCCCTCGGGACCCCGGCGGTTGCGGCTGGCCGTCGAGCACCTCGCCCAGCACCGCGGCGGCATCTGCTTCATGGTCGACCTCGACCCACGGTGGGTGATCAAGCTCCTGAAGGCCGGCCAGCCGAAGGACGCCGAGGCCTACAAGCAGCACGTGATCGACCAGGCCCTCACCCTGCTGCGCGCCCACGACACCATCCGCTGCCTCTTCACGACCCCGAAGCTGCTCGAAGCCCTGTGCGAGAAGATCTCGCTCAAGAAGGCCGGCATCACCGGGGTCTTCTGCGGGGGAACGGAGATGACCCCGCAGTTCCATCGCTTCGCCGTGGAAGAGTTGCTCGAGGGCGCGGCGTTTGCTCCCACCTACGGGAACACCCTCATGGGGCTGGCGGTGAACCGCCCGGGGCCGCCGCGGGAGGATTACGCGATCGTCTACTACCCACCGGCGCCGCGGGCGATGATCGAGATCGTGGACCCCGATCATCCGGTGCGCCTGGTGGACTACGGCGCCACGGGGCGCGTCCGGCTGACGACCCTGACCAAGGAGTTCTTCATGCCGCGATTCCTCGAGCGCGACGAGGCGGAGCGGGAGCCGCCCTGCGCGGAGTACCCGTGGGACGGAGTGCGCAACGTGCGGCCGTTCGGGCGGCTGTCCGCGCGGGTCGTGGAGGGCGTCTACTGATGCTGCACATCCCGGTGCTGCGCCGCGGGCGGCCCTATCGCAGCCTGGAGGTGGCGCGCGTCCCCCAGCACCAGTCGCGCGAGCCGTTCGTCGAGGTCAGCCAGGCCAACGCCGGCCTCATCCGCCGCGACCTTCGGGACCAGGACGCCATGCGCGCGGCGCTGCGGGAGATGCCGACGTCCGATCTCATGGCCCGCTGCCGTCGGGCGGCCGATCTCTTCGCCGCGGAGACGCTGGCCGTGGGCGACCAGCCGCAGGGGCCGGAGGACTACGTCGCGCAGGTCTCGGCGACGACGGGGCTGCCCCACGCGCTCGTGCGCCGCCACATCCAGCGCGTGTCCGGTGTGCTCCGGGGAATGCCGGCGGTGCTCGACGGCCTTACCCGCGGCCTCGACATCTCCGTGCTCGACCGCGGACGCGGCGAGGCGGGCGGGCACGCGGTCAGCTTCACTCCGCGCGCGTCGGCCCTTGGCGTCGTGCTGCCGAGCAACTCGCCGGGCGTGCATTCGCTGTGGGTGCCCGCGATCGCATTGAAGATGGCGCTGGTGCTGAAGCCCGGGAGCGCGGAGCCCTGGACTCCGTACCGGCTGATCCAGGCCTTTGTCGGGGCCGGCGTGCCGCCCGACGCCTTTGGCTACTACCCGGCGGATCACGCGGGCGCCGCGGAGATCCTCCGCACCTGCGGACGCGGGATGGTCTTCGGCGACACGTCGACCACGTCGGCCTGGGCCAGCGACCCGCGGGTCGAGGTCCACGGCCCCGGCTACAGCAAGGTCGTGCTGGGACCCGACGCCAGCCGCGACTTCCAGTCCCACCTCGACGTCATCGCCGCCTCCATCGCCGAGAACTCGGGGCGGTCGTGCGTGAACGCTTCCGGAGTCTGGGTGACGGAGAACGCGCGCGCCATCGCCCACGAGCTGGCGGCGCGGATGGCGCTCATCCGCCCCCGCCCGGCGGAGGATCCCGACGCGCAGCTGGCACCTTTCACCGATCCCGCGGCGGCGGAGCGGATCTCGGCCATGATCGACGCCGGCCTCGCCGAAGCGGGGGCAGAGGACGTCACCGCGCGCTACCGGTCCGGTCCCCGGCTGGTGATCTCGGCGGGATCGACCTACCTGCTCCCTACCATCGTCCTCTGCGCGTCCCCCGATCATCCACTGGCGAACCGCGAGTTCCTCTTTCCGTTCGCGAGCGTGGTGCCCGTGAGACCGGCCGAGCTGCCCGATCGCCTCGGGCCGAGCCTGGCCGTGACCGCCATCACGGAGGACGAGGCGCTCGTGCAGCGCCTCCTGGACTCGCCGCTCGTGCACCGCCTCAACCTGGGGCCGATCCCGACCCCGCACGTAACCTTTGACCAGCCCCACGAAGGCAACCTCTTCGAGCACCTCTACGCGCGCCGCGCGCTGCAGCAGCACGAGCCCGCGCGGGCGGCGGCCGCCGCCGCGCCCTGATCGATGCGCCTGCTATCGATCACTGCCGGGGCGGGCGCCATGTACTGCGGGAGCTGCCTCCGGGACAACGCGCTGGCCGCGGAGCTGATGGCCCGCGGGCACGACGTCTCCTTGCTGCCCGTCTACACGCCGACCCTCACCGACGAGCGCAACGTGAGCGGCGACCGGGTGTTCTTCGGCGGCATCAGCGTCTACCTGCAGCAGCATGTGCCGCTGTTCCGGCGCACCCCGGCCATCTTCGACCGCGTATGGGACGCGCCGGCGGTGCTGCGGACCGTGGCCGGCAGCTCGATGGTCACGGTCGACCCGCAGTTCCTGGGCGCGATGACGGTGTCGATGCTGCGGGGGGAAGACGGCTTCCAGAGCAAGGAGATCGACAAGCTGGTGGAGTTTCTGCAGGGGCAGCCGCCGTTCGACCTCGTCGTCCTGCCCAACTCGCTGCTGCTCGGGCTCGCCCGGCCCCTGGCGCGCGCGCTGGGCCGCCCCGTCTGCTGCACCCTGCAGGGCGAGGACCTTTTCATCGAAGGGCTTCCCGCCGCGGACCGCGCGGAATCGTTGCGATTGATCCGATCGCACCGCGATTCCGTCGCGCGGTTCATCGCGGTGAGCGATTTCTACGCCGAGCACATGGCGAAATACCTCGACCTGCCTCGCGATCGGGTGCGGACGGTGCCCCTCGGGGTCGACGTCGTGGCGACCACGTCGGCGACGCCGCCCGTGGGCGCGGACCCGGCCGGAAGCCAGCCAGCGCACCCCTTCACACTCGGTTTCCTTGCCCGCATCGCGCCGGAGAAAGGGTTGCACATGCTGGCCGAGGCCTACACGCTCCTGCGCCGCGACGGGCGGCTGCCCGAGGGTCGGTTGGAAGCCGCGGGCTACATGGCCCCCGAGCATCACGCCTACCTGGAGGGCATCCAGGCCGGCCTGGCCACGGCGGGCCTGGCCGGCGAGTTCCGTTATCACGGCGTCCTCGACCGCGAGGCCAAGATCCGCTTCCTGCGATCGCTGGATGTCGCGTCGGTGCCGAGTCCCTACGCCGAGCCGAAGGGCATGTCGGTGCTGGAGGCGATGGCCTGCGGCACGCCCGTCGTGGAGCCGCGTCACGGCGCGTTCCCGGAGATCCTCGGGCGGACCGGTGGCGGTGTGCTCTTCGTGCCGGGCGACGTGGCCTCTCTCGCGGCCGCGATCGCCGACCTCCACGGAGATCCGTACCGTCGCAAGGCGCTCGGCGAGCAGGGGGAGCGCGGCGTCCGGCGTGAATACTCGGTGGCACGGATGGCGGAGCGGGCGATCCACGTCTACGCCGAGGCCGTACGCGGGGCCGCGCCCATGGCCACGGCGCCATGAAGTGCTGAGCGTCCGCGCTCTTTCCAAGAGATATGACAGCGGCGCGGGCGCGCTGACCATCCTGGACGGCGTGTCGCTGGAGCTGGCGCGCGGTGACGCGGTCTGCGTGCTCGGCCCTTCCGGCAGCGGCAAGAGCACGCTGCTCTTCATTCTCGGCGCCCTCGAGCCGCCCACCTCGGGCCAGGTGACGCTGGGAGGCCAGGACCCCTTTGCCCTCTCCGAGGCCGCGCGCGCGGCCTTTCGCAACCGCAACGTCGGATTCGTCTTCCAGGACCATTGCCTTCTTCCCCAGTGCTCGGTCCTGGAGAACGTCCTGCTCCCCGCCGTGGTCGCGCCCGCCGGCGATCACGTCGCGCGCGCGCGCTCGTTGCTGGAGCAGGTCGGGCTGAAGGACCGCTTCGACCATCGCCCGGGCCAGCTTTCGGGAGGAGAGCGGCAGCGCACCGCCCTGGCGCGGGCGCTCGTGCTATCGCCGACGCTGCTGCTTTGCGATGAGCCCACCGGCAACCTGGATCGTGCGGCCGCAGATCGCGTGGCCTCGATGCTGCTCGACCTGCACGCCGGGCAGCAGACCATCCTCGTCCTCGTGACCCACAGCCTCGATCTCGCCCGCCGTTTTCCCGTCCGCCTGGAGCTGGTCGAGGGCGCGCTGCGTCCCGCCCCCTGATGGGCCTGCCCCTGATCCGCCGCGGGCTCGGGTACCACTGGCGCGTGCACGCCGCGGTGGTTCTGGGCGTTGCCACCGCGGTGGCCGTCCTCGGCGGAGCCCTGCTCGTCGGCGAGTCCGTGCGGGCCAGCCTGCGCGAGATGGCGCTCCAGCGGCTGGGCGGGGTGGCCCACGTCGTGCGCTCCGGAGGCTTCTTCCGCGAAGGGTTCGCCGGCGATCTGGGCCACCGCTCCCGGGTCGCGGCGGCGCCGGTCATCGCCGTGGCGGGCCTCGTCACCGACGAGGCCAGCGGGCGCCGCGCGTCGAGGGCGAAGGTCTTTGGCGTCGACGATCGATTCTGGACGCTGCACGGGCGGAAGATCACCGGTCCGGGGGGACGGGAAGCGTTCGTCAGCCGTGCCCTCGCCGACGAGCTGGGCGCGGGACCGGGCTCGACCATCCTCATCACCGTGCAGCGGACGGGGGTGATCTCGTCTTCATCGCTGTTCGGACGGCGTGACGACCTCGCGCGGACGGTCCGCGTCTCCATCGCCTCCGTGTTGACGGCGGAAGACGTGGGCGATTTCACGCTGGAGGCGCAGCAGCAGGCGCCCCGCGTCGTCTTCGTTCCCCTGGGGCTGCTACAGCGCACGGTCGAGCAGCCGGGGCGCGTCGACACCGTGCTCCTCGCCGGGGGTGCTTTGTCTTCCGAAGTCGCGGCGCAGGTGCGCGCGTCCGCGACCCTCGACGACATCGGCGTTCGCGTGCGCCCTGTCGGCATGGGAGCGCTGGCGGTGGAGAGCGAAAGCGGCCTCGTCGGGGAGACGTTGGCCGTCGCGGCGCGGGATGCGGCGGGCGAAACGGCGGGGCGCGTCGACGGAGTCCTCGTCTACCTCGCCAACTCCATGCGCCTTGGCACGCGCGACGTCCCGTACTCGGTGGTGGCGGCGGTCGAGGACAGGGTGCTCGCGGGTTGGGGAGTGGGGCCGGCCCCGGGAGCGGATCCGATCGTGCTCAACGACTGGACCGCGCGCGAACTCGAGGCGTCGATCGGCGATCGTGTGCAGCTGGAGTACTACCTGTGGCGCGAGGAAGGGCGGCTGGAGACCGCGTCCGCGGACTTCACCGTGGCCGCGATCATCCCCATGTCCGGGCTGGCCGCGGATCCGGGGCTGGTGCCCGAGTACCCGGGGATCACGACCGCGCTCCACCTCGCGGACTGGGACCCGCCGTTTCCCCTCGACCTCGCCCGCGTACGGCCGGTGGACGAGGAGTACTGGGCGCGCCACCGCGCGACGCCCAAGGCCTTCGTCCCCATCGCGGTGGGCCAGCGCCTGTGGGGCCACCGCATGGGGCAGTTCACGTCTCTCCGCGTGGCGGCGGGGGGCGCGGGGCCGTACGCGGAGGCCCTGCGCAGACGCCTCGACCCCCTGGCTCTCGGCTTCACAGTCGACCCCGCGCGCGAGCGGGCGCTCGGCTCGGCGCAAGGCGCCACCGACTTCGGGGCCTACTTCACGTACTTCAGCTTCTTTCTCGTGGTGTCCGCCCTGCTGCTGGCCGCGCTGTTCTTCCGGCTCGGGCTCGAGCAGCGCGCGGGCGAGATCGGTCTGATGCGCGCGGTCGGCTTCGGTCCCGGGCGCCTCCGGCGGTTGTTCCTGTCCGAGGCAGCGATCCTGTCCCTGGCCGGGGCGCTGATCGGCACCGCGGGGGCCGCGGTTTGGGCGGGCGCGCTCATGACCGCGCTCGGGACGTGGTGGGTGGGCGCCGTGGGCACCCGCGCGTTGACCCTCCAGCTCGGCCCCCGGCCCCTCGCGCTGGGAGCCACGATCGCCGTCACCTGTGCGCTCCTGTCTGCGGTCTGGACACTTCGCGACCTGGCCCGCGGGTCTCCCCGCGAGCTGCTGGCCGGAACCGTGCCCGCGAGAACGCTCTCCCGGCGTGGCGGTTGGGGCACAGCCGCCGTCCTGCTCGCGGCGGCGGTGGGGCTGGCCGCCGCCTCGTCGGCGGGGGTGGTCGAGCTGGTCCCGGGCTTTTTCGGCGGCGCAATCCTCCTGCTCGGGGCGTCGCTGGCCGCGACGCGGGCCTGGCTCGGGCGCACCTCGGGATCGCTGGCGGGATCTCCGGGACTCGCGGGCATCCTCTCGCTGGGCATCCGACCCGCCGACCATCGCCCGGGCCGCAGCACGTTGTGCATCGCGCTCATCGCCTTGGCGACGTTCCTGGTCGTGGCCGTCGGCACCTTTCGCCGCGACGCCAGCTCCGACGAAGGCCGCGCGACGGGCACCGGAGGCTACGGCCTGCTCGCGGAGTCCATCATTCCCCTGCACCATGATCTGGCCACCAGGGAAGGGAGGGCGGAGCTCGGCCTTGCGGCCGACTGGGCAGTCCGCCGCGCGGCGCGCTTCCATCTGCGCGAGGGCGACGACGCGAGCTGCCTCAACCTCTATGCGCCACGGAACCCGCGGATCATCGCGCCCGAGGGACGCTTCGTCACCTCCGGGGGGTTCCGGTTCCGCGGCGCCCTGGCCGGCACCGCGGCCGAGAAGGCAAATCCGTGGCTGCTGCTTCAAGAGGATGACCCGGCCGTCCCCGTCCCCGTCATCGCCGACGCGGCTTCGATGGAGTACGTGCTCCACCGCCGGCTCGGGGACGAGATCGTGATCGAGCGCCCCGGCGCCACCCCGTTCCGGATGCGCCTCGTCGCCGCGCTGGAGGACAGCGTGTTCCAGTCCGAGCTGATCATGGGCGAGCGTGCCTTCCGACGGCTGTTCCCGGGGCAGGAAGGTTACCGGGTATTCCTGCTCGACGTTCACCGATCCGAGGAGCCGGTGGTCATCGCGGAGCTCGAATCCGCCTTTGACGATCAAGGCCTCGACGCGGTGACGACGCGCGACCGCCTCGCCGCCTACCATCGGGTCGAGAACACCTACCTGTCGACGTTCCAGGCCCTGGGCGCGCTCGGACTCCTGCTCGGCACCGTGGGGCTGGCGACCGTCCTGCTCCGCAACGCGCTGGAGCGGCGGCGCGAGATCGCCCTGCTGCGGGCGCTCGGCTATCGACCCGGGCACGTCTCGGGAATCCTGCTGGCGGAGAACGCGACGTTGCTCGCCCTGGGAGTGGGCGTGGGGCTGATCTCTGCCCTCATGGCCGTCGTACCCGCGGTGATGCAGCGTGGGGGCGCGCTGCCCGTGGACGCCATCGCCGGCGTCGCGGCGGCGGTGATGGTCACCGGGCTGGCCACCTCCTTGCTCGCCGCGGCCGTCGTGCGGCGCTCGCCGCTGCTCGCGGCCCTCAGGAGCGATTGACGGCCATGCCCAGCGAGCGCTCGACGCGCGCCGTGGTGGCCATGCTCGCGGCCGTGGCCCTGTTCTCCATGATGGACGCGGGGCTCAAGCAATTGTCGGGGCACTATCCGTCGCTGCAGGTCGCCGCGTTGCGGGGCGGGGCCTCGCTGCCGCTGGCGCTGGCCTGGGCGCTGTCGACCACGGGATGGCGCTCGCTGGTGCGCGTGCGTTGGCCGCTGCACCTGATGCGCGGCGTCCTGGGCGTGATGATGATCGCGGCTTTTGTCCACGGGTTGCGCACGCTGCCGCTGTCGACGGCCTACGCCATCTTCTTCGTGGCGCCGCTGTTGATCTCCGCCTTGTCGGTTCCGTTCCTGCGCGAACGCGTCGGGCGGTCGCGATGGGCCGCGATCGCGAGCGGATTGGCCGGCGTGCTCATCGTGCTGCGTCCCACCGGCGAAGGCCTGATGACGACGGCCGGGCTGGCGATACTGCTGTCGGCATTTGGCTATGCCGTCTCCGCGATCGCCGTGCGTGTACTGGGCAGGACGGACAGCACGCAAGCGATGGTGGTGTGGGTGATGGCGTCGATGGCCATCGGCGCAGGCGCCCTGGCGGTGCCCGGATGGGTCCCGTTGCGCGGCGAAGACGGATGGCTGATCGCCGGCGTGGGTATCGCGGGTGCGTTGGGCCAGTACGCCATCACCGAAGCGTTCCGTCTCGGCGAAGCCTCGCTGATCGCACCGCTCGAATACTCCGCGCTGCTGTGGGGTGCCTTGCTCGATCTCACGTTCTGGCAGGTGCTGCCCGACGGAGCCACCTGGTTGGGCGCGGCGGTGATCGTGGCCAGCGGCCTGTACCTGGTGCGGCGTGAACGGGTCGCGGCCGAGATCGGGCATGCCTCCAGGGCAGTAGCGCAATGAACGAACGAGTGACCGCGCTGACCCTGATCGTGCTCGCCGGGATGACGAATGGCGCCGGCGCCGATTGGTCGCAGTGGCGCGGTCCCCAGCGCACAGGGATCGCGGACGGGCCGGTGACCGCGCGCTGGCCGGCGGGCGCTCTTTCCCGCGGTTGGGCGGTCGAGGTCGGCGAAGGGCATTCCGGCCCGGTGGTCTCGGGCGGCCGCGTGTACGTGCATTCGCGCGTGGGAGGCGACGAGGTGATCGCCGCGTTCGACCTCTCCGACGGCCGGCGGGTGTGGTCGCACAAGCAGGCGATCGCGTACACGCCGACCGCAGCCGCATCCAGTCATGGCAGCGG
>Ga0136614_10002025_pt1 | contig 12398 bp, 13 predicted proteins | sample AntDrymUQ2792106_2_FD_106643 | JGI IMG/M metagenome (GOLD analysis project Ga0136614, IMG submission 106643) | Polar desert sand microbial communities from Dry Valleys, Antarctica - metaG UQ279 (21.06) | ecosystem: Environmental > Terrestrial > Soil > Desert | place: Antarctica: Dry Valley...
CCTCCCGAAACGGCAGCACGTAGCCTGATCACGGGTACGTACACGGCGGGCGAACTGCGAAGGTTCTGGGCCTTTTTCTCAACCCTCGCTTTGGGAACTGGCGTCGGTCCGGCGCACCCCCCAGTGAGTGAAGTCGCCACGGGCTTTGCGGATCGTTTGCCGACGGCCGAAGTCGTGCTGGGGCACCAGTCACAGCTATCCCTTGCTGCTCTTATTGAAAGATTGGAGGTAGACGCGTGCGCGTGAGCGTCTTGACCCACGACGGCGGCTCTCCCGACGAGGAGAGTGTCCGCGTGTTCGAAAGCGCCGATGCCCCGGCCGACTCGGCAGGGCTGTCGCAACTCGAGGATGGCGTAGGTGACGCCGACCTTGCAGCGCCTCCGGTTGTGTTGCCCGACTTCCACCACAAGTCGAGCATGGAAATGCCGTCTAGCATCGCCGTGGCGACCAAGGACACGATTCGGCCCACGCTCACCAGTTGCTCCCTGAACTGCGGCATGGCGCTCATAGCTCTGGATGGAGAGCGACCCCAACGTACTGCGATCGAGGACTTCTACCGTCAGGTGCGCGAGCGTTTTCCCTATCCGCCCAGGTACGACACAACCCTGAGTGCCGATGACGTCGTGCAATGTGCCATTGAGGGCGGCCGCTTTGCGGTGGACCGCTTCGGCGTCGACGCCGGCGAGCTCGACCGGGTAGAAGAGAGCGGGCGGCTCGACCTAGAGGCATTCGGAGGTGCTGAGCGTGTCCGGCGAGAGCTGCCCTGGATGGTCGTTCAGCTCGCGAGGATGCGTTTTGGAACGGTTGGTCCCAGCAATCACTTCATCGAGCTTCAAGAAGTCGAAGACATCATCGATCCGACCGCAGCTTCTGTCCTCGGCGTCCACCTGGGCCAGATGACGATGCAATACCATTGTGGAGGAGGCCTCCTCGCCGGCGAGCTGGGATTGCTTTTCGGCCGGCGCAAGCGCTTTGCGAAACCTGCGCGCGCCATGATGGCGGTCCAAAAGCCGCTCTATCACTTTGGATCCTCGAGGTCTCTCGATGAGCTGAAGCTCAGGCGGGAGCTTTACTTCTCGGGGGGCTATCCGCCGGTGCCTCGCGAGGGCCGTGAAGGTGAGCGCCTGATGTTGGCCAATGCTGCGGCCATGAACTATGGGTTCGCTTACCGGATAGCAACGTACGCAGGTTTGCGAGCGCTCGCTCATGGGTCTTTGGGGCCGAGCGGAAGCCGGTTGATCGTTGACTCTCCCCACAACTCGATCTACGAGGAAGAGGTTGATGGGACGAGTGCGGTCGTGCATCGTCACAATGCATGTCGTGCCTATCCTGCGGCAAAGATGGCGGAGCACCCGGTATTCGGTAAAGTCGGACAGGCTCTGCTACTCCCGGGAACCAATCGCACGTCGTCGTACCTTTGCGTGGCAGGCGACGGCGCCTCGTCAAGTCTCTACTCGGCCTGTCACGGTGCCGGAAGCATCATCGCGGACTTCGAGCGGCGCGGGCTGTCGGCAGCCGACTCGCAAGAGCGAACGACGCTGAAGTTTCGTTACTCGGACGCGGCCCCTGCAGAGGTGGCTCAACTAGACGACCGAGGAGTAAACGAGGCACTTGGGATCCTGACCCGTTTCGATCTCGTTCGTCCGGTCGCTCGACTGCGTCCCTTTGCCGTACTGAATTGAGAGGCGCCGGTGCTGACGTCTAGTCGTTGGAGCGAGAACTGGCGCGCGGTGGCTCCTTCCGACGCCGTGCCTGTCGATCTACCTCGTTCGAAGCGTGCATGGGCCAATGTCCAGGAGCGGGTTCGCACTCTTCCTGTTGGAACCACCGTCGTCCTGCGGGACGGCGCCCTGGGATCGCGATGGCGGTGTCGGCGCTTCGCCGAGCGCGCGGGCGTGCGGCTCGACCGTACCTACTTAGCGATGCCTACGGTGAGCGCCCCTGCTTATCTCGTTCAGGATAGCTCCGCGTCGGTCGCCTACTTCTGTCGTGCGATTCTGACCGTGCCGCCGGGGCTGGCCGTGCTCGCAGGGCCGGTTGAAGCACTCCTTCGCTCGATCCGCTTACTTGCTCCGTGGCGCGTAGTTGCGACCCTCGTCCCCGGACGAGTCGCAGTGGGACATCGAGCATGACTGCGACGAGCGCATCTCTTCAGACGGTGCCGGCTCCGTTCGGCGCCGGCGGGCGCGATCTCGACGATCTCCTTGCGATCCCGCGCATGCGGACGGTTGTCATCGCGGCTTCCAAGGACCCCAACGCGAAGATCACCGTGTTGTTGATCCCAGCGGGAGCCGACCATCCTTCGTTCGCAGTGAAGGCGCCGACTACGGATGAGGCCGCTAGCGCGATCGAACGGGAGCGTCGGATCCTCGAATCACTAGCTCGTCGGCTCTCGCACAGCCCGCTGCTCGCGAACATTCCACGCATCGTCGACACCGTTACGTACCAAGGACGCGCGGGCCTTGTCGTGACCGCACTGCCCGGGACCCCGATGACGAGCTCATATCTGCGGTGGCGGCACACGGCCCGCCGGGGAGCGGTGGAGGCGGATTTCGCTGCCGCTCGTCGATGGTTGGCGGATTTCCAAACGGCGACTGCGGGCCCTCGTGCTCCACTCGACATGGACGGGGGTGTCGCCGAGAGAGTGGCGGAGCGATTTGGCGGGGATGCCTGTCTCAGCTTCGTGCTCGATCGCCTGAGTCAGATCTTTGACCTGCTACGAACGTCTGAGACTCCTCGAACCACGGTTCACGGCGACATGTGGTGTGGAAACCTTCTGATGAGCAGCGGTGGCGTGGCGGGCGTCGTGGATTGGGAGGCGGGCGCACCGTCGGGAGAACCGGTTCGCGATCTTGTCCGCTTCGCACACATGTATGCCCTCTTTCTCGATCGCCACACGCGGGGGGGCCGGCCGGTAGCTGGTCATCATGGACTGCGCGCCGGCAAGTGGGGGGCCGGTGTCGAGTATGCACTCGACGGATCCGGTTGGTTCCCGGAGATATTTCGGCGCTTTCTGCGGGATGGATTGTCGCGTCTGGGTGCCTCGGCGGAGCGTTGGCGTGAAGCTGCGCTTGCGGGAGTAGCGGAGGTTGCCGCCACGGCGGACGATGAGGACTATGCTCTGAGCCATCTGCGCCTGTGTGCGCGCTTGGCGGGATGGCGCGGATGATCAGAGCTCCGCTCACGCCCGTTGATCGCCGTCGGAGTCCCTATCTCTTAGCCGACGCGGAGCGGACCGATAGGTGGGCGGTGGGCACGGAGAAGCTCGCGCTTGCTGCATCCGCTATCGGGGTCGCGATGCTGCCCGTTCTGCAGCCTCTCGGGCCGGGAAATGTGTCCCCTGTCGACGCGCTGATCGCGCTGGCGCTCCTGATGACGCTTGTGTGGGCCGGTTCGTTGCACCACCCCATCCGGCTGCCGTACGCGTTGTCAGTGGGCGTGATCATGGTGGGAGGTATCATCGGCGCGCTCGCGGGACCAGTGCCGACAGCAGGTCTCCTGGCCGTCGTGCAAGACCTCGTGCTCCTCGCTTGGTGCGCTGCCCTGGCAAATTTGGCACGGACGCCCCATGCCTTGCGCATTCTGCTCGAAACGTGGGTTTGGAGCTCGATCGCATGGGCAGCCTTGCTCCTCGTCGCATTGGCCGTCGGTGCCGAAGCAATCAGCGGGATCACCGCGTCCGAGGGGGGCAGAACGTCGCTCACCTTTGGAGATCCCAACTACTCAGCCAACTACTTCTTCATTTCCATGATGATTATTTGTGCTACGCGCCGGCCCAGTCAGCGCGCTGCACGGATCGGTGCCTACGTACTCTTGCTGGTGTCCTGGGGTCTGGCGGGCTCGAATAGCGGGCTCGTCTCCCTTTCCGTGGCGCTGGTAGTCATCGCACTATTGAGCACTTTCCGCAAGTGGGGCGTTGTTCCAATGGTGGGTCTGGCAGGACTTCTCCTGGTTGCGGCGTATGGCGTGGCCACGACGGTCAATCTCGGCGAGATTCAGCAGTCGGCCCGCTTCAGCACGTCCAGGGTCGTCAGGGATTGGGTAGGCAGGAGTGCCGAAAGCAGCAACGCTCGGCAGACGCTGTTCCGTGAAAGCGTCGATCTCTACTATGGGGGTGGCCTCTTGGGCCAGGGGCCGGTCTCGACCAAGGCGAGACTGGCGGCAGCCCAGGAGCCCTATGTCAAGGAAGCACACGACGACTATCTCGCCTCGCTACTGGAGCGGGGGCTGATCGGCGCCCTGGGACTGCTCCTGCTCATCTCTGCCATCATTGCGAGGACATTCGCAGGCGTCGGTCGCCCTCTGGCGACGGGCTTCGCGGACATCTTACCACGACCGAACGCGCTTGCCGGGGCGGTTCTTGGTTGTCTCGTCGCGGGGTTTGTCTATGAGCTGTTGCACGTGCGCCACGTCTGGGCGCTGTTTGCAATCATCGCAGGACTTTATCTCTGGGGAAGAGAGTGAACCCTCGCATTACGTTCGCCCGCTGGCGCCAGAGTCTCTTCGTCGGCAATGTCGTCGCCCGCCTTGGCGCGTTGGCCTCTCTGGCATTGGCGACCGTCGTCGTAGCGCGCATCGGTGGGCCCCCTCAAGTAGGTGTGTACGCGCTCCTTCGGGTCCTTCCTGGACTGGCCGGGGTGGTCATATCAGCCGGTCTTCCCGGAGCCGTCGCTTACTTCCTATCGGGCCCGGCACGCCGGGATTCACGGATGCGCCTGACGATTGTTGCGATCGCTGCCGTAGGTGGGCTGACGGGGACGATGCTATGGGTCCTGGGCACTCCGCTGCTGATCCGCATCTTCTTTCACAATCTCGATCCCGCTCTTGTGATCTGGGCGGGGGTCACGGTGTTTACGCAGCTCTTCGTCGCCACGGCGAAGTCCTGCTCGCAGGGTACCGACGACCTTCGGGGAGCCAATCGCGTGATCGTGCTGGAGGAGCTCACGTTTCTTCCTGCCTTCTTCGCATTGCTTGCGGTGGGGATCCGTGGCTACGCCGCGATCATTGCAGGTCTGTTGATCGCCGACGTCGCTACCGCTGCGGTTGGATGGATGAGGCTTGCGCGCCGAGGATTCTTTAGGGACCTTGCCGGCCCTTCTCTTGCGCTCGCACGCGAGGTATGCGCCTACGGAGCCCGGGCACAGATCGGCGGGGTCCTGCTCCTGCTCAACTTGCGACTTGACTTCGCGCTCCTTGGTGCGTTGGCCGGGCCCGCAGTGCTTGGTACCTATGCGATTGCATCGAAGTTCGCCGAGTTGCTCAAGCTGCCGCCCATGGCTTTGACGTACGTCCTCTACCCTTCTTACTCGGCAGCGGGTGCCGAGACCGCAGCACGCGATGCTCGGGCACTGATCCCTCGAGCGGCCGCGTTCAATGCGGTCGCAGCGCTGCCGCTCGCGCTTGCCGCTGCAGTGCTCCTTCCCTTGATCTATGGCGAGGCTTTCCGGTCATCGATCGTTCCCGCCTACATCCTGTTGTTTGGCCTCGCAGGAGAGGGAATCGCCGGAGTTATCACCCCGTTCTTCTACGGGATCGGGCGTCCGGGGCTCAACTCGCTGGCGATGGCAGCGGGAGTGATAGTGACCGTAGTCCTCGATCTCGCGCTCATCCCGCGCTTCGAAGCCACCGGAGCCGCGCTTGCCTCGAGCGCGTCCTATCTCACTACGACGTTGCTGCTCATGGTCTTCTTTTGGACCGTGAACCGCCGGGCGGGCAGAGATGTCGTCCCGGCTGCCGTGAGAGGTGTTCCATGAGCGGCCGCGAGCGCCAATTTGGCATCCAAGCGACCGTGAACGCACACCGGCCCGCGCACGAGCGGATGGCGTCGGCGCCGAATCTCAAGAGCTATCAGTGTCTAGGTTGCTTGGGCCGTGGGGGACGAACGAGGAGATGATGTCGTGAGAGTCTTGGTTTTGGCCGCTCATCCCGATGACGAGACACTCGGCGTTGGTGGAACCATGGCGCACCACATCAACAGGGGAGACGAAGTACAGGTTTGCATCTTGACCGATGGCGTAACGGCGAGACACGGGCACACGCGGTTGCAAGAGGAGAGGGCGATAGAAGCTTGCGGCGTTCTCGGAGTGGACGATGTCGTCTTCTATGGCCTGCCGGATCAGCGCCTGGACGCTATGCCGCTGATAGATCTCATTCAACCCATTGAGGAGTCCGTAAAGGCATTCAAGCCGGACATCGTCTACACGCATTTCAATCAAGACGCCAATCAGGATCACCGCACGACGTTCCACGCCAGCATGGTTGCTACCAGGCCGACCGGTGGGAACGGCGTCAAGCGTGTGCTCTGTTACGAGGCCGCCTCCTCCACTGAGTGGGCTGCTCCTCTCGCCGGCAATGTCTTCGCCGCCAATGTCTTCGTGGACATAACTACTAGTCTCGCCAAGAAGCTCGAGGCAATGAAGATGTATGCGAGCACCCATGAGTCCGAGGTCAGGCCCTATCCACATCCGAGGTCGTTTGAAGCGATCGAAACGTATGCGAAACGGCACGGGATAGTCGTCGGATACAAGGCAGCGGAGCCGTTCATGCTGGTAAGGGAATTGATCTCGGCCAACTCGCAGGGAGGGAATTCAGATGCAAATAGTTTTTATCACTCCTGAAGAACCATCGGTAGTCCCTCTATTTTTCGAAAAGGCGCTGCCGAGCGTGCGGGGCAAGGTCGCTGCCGTTGTGGTGGTCAGCCCGATCTATCGGAATAGCACATGGCTGCGGCAAGCCAAGCGGTTCGTCGGGTCTTTCGGGCTAAAGGACTTTATCGAAGAGGCACTCCTTTTTGGCGGGTACAAATGTTTGGACCTGATGCAGAGACTCATCGGCGTGGGAGGCTTTCATTCGGTCAAGAGCGTCGTTGCGTCCCAGAATGTGCCGTTGCTGGAAGCGGAGGATGTGAACGACGCCGCCTTCCTGGAGAGGCTGAAGGAGCTATCTCCAGACCTCATAATCTCTGTCTCGTGTCCTCAGATATTTCGAAAGGCCTTGCTCGAGCTGCCGACAAAGGGATGCGTGAATGTTCACAGCGCGCTGCTTCCCAACTATCGCGGCATGCTGCCGACCTTTTGGGCCCTGACGAACGGAGAGCAACAGACGGGCGTCACCGTTCATTACATGAATCCTGGGATAGACGATGGGGACATCATTCTGCAGCGCAGTATTCCCATTGGGCCCGATGCCACGCTGCGGTCGCTGATGAAGGAGTGCAAGAGTGTTGCTGCGGACATGGTCCTCGAGGTAATCCGGCGGCTCGAGGAGGATTCACTGGCCCCCGTGCCAAACAGGATCGAAGAGGGGGCGTACTTTTCCTTTCCGAAACGCGAGGACGTGGCGCGCTTCAAGGCTCTGGGCCACCGCCTCCGATAGTCGCCATGACCAAGAGAGCCGTCGATCTGTTTCTGTCCTTGTGTGGGCTGATCGTGCTCACTCCGCTGTCGGCTGCCATTGCCATAGCCATCAAGCTCGACTCACGAGGGCCCATCCTTTTCAAGCAGGAGAGGGTGGGGCTTGACGGTCAACCATTTGAGATATTGAAGTTCCGGTCGATGGTGAAGGACGCAACGCGGCTGGCTCCCAACGTCAGTTCCACCGACGATCCAAGAGTCACGGGAGTAGGTGCGTTCCTTCGTCGTTGGTTCCTGGATGAGCTGCCCCAGTTGATCAACGTTCTGAAGGGTGACATGAGCATCGTAGGCCCCCGGCCAGAAACTCCTGAATACGTCGCCCTCTACTCTCCAGAGGAAAGAAAGGTCCTGAGTGTCAAGCCTGGCATCGTCGGGCCTTCAACCCTTGCGTTCGTCAACGAGCCAGAGATTCTTGCCGGATGCGAGGATCCTCACAGTTACTACATCGATACGTTGATGCACCAGAGAGTCAAGCTCGACCTCGAGTATCTGGAGCATCAGTCACTCCGGTATGATCTGCAGCTGCTGGGCAAGCAGTTGCAGAAGATCGTTGCGAAGGACTAGAGAGCGGCTGCCTCCCAGGACGTCCTCAAGGCAGGTTCTCTTGCTCGAGGACCCGAAGGAGCTCTTGCCGGTTCTTTAGCCACGTATCCGGATCCTCTCCCCAGTTCCAGCTGAATACGAGGTAGCCCTCCATGCGGCTGCTGGACCAGAGACGGAACTGTTCCCGAAGCTCTGATGTGGTTGGCACTCGATAGTATTCATCTCCAAAGGCCTGCAGTATGGCCCAATAACGTGGGACCTTATCGACCTCCGCTTGGGCGATGGCTTCGCTGATCTTCATGAACATGCAACCTTTGGAGTGACTACACGGGTACACGTCGAGGCCCATGATGTCGGTCGTACCGGCAAAATCCTCGTACGGGTAGCTCTTGACCCCATTCCAGGTGTTCACAACGAGGAAGGTCGGCGTCGATCGATCGATCGATTTGATAAGGTCACTGCGTCGCTGTATCTGCGACGGAGCTCGTGGGCACTCTGAGGCGTAGGGTTCATCGGCAAGGTAATAGGCTACGACCACAGGACTAAAGGCGATGCTGCTAACGCGTTCGCGCACCCACGCATCGCTCTTTTCGAAGCTGCATGTTGAGTTCTCGTAGTCGCCCAACCACACGAGGGCCTTCAGCCGATACGTGCGCAGCTCCCGTAACTCCTCGCGAAAAGGATTAGCAGGCACGACGCCGAATCCAATAGCCTTTATCTTCTGAAGGCTAGGTCGGTTTAACCTCTGTCCGTACATTCCCCGCACGTCGAGGTCCAGCGTCGATTGACGTGTGCCCGACGCGTCGCCGTCTAGTGCGCATCCCGCAAATGCGGGCAGGAACAACAACGCTAACAATCTCATGAGCCACGCTGTCGACGGTCCCTTGCCCGTGGTCAGTTCGTCACTCCAGCAACGGAGCTTGGATAAGCTCGATTCCCCCTCCGCTTTCGCGGGGACGGAAACGTCCCGCGCTTCATTTCTCCCCCGATGCCTCGCATGGCCCTCCTAGCCAATCCCCAGCCGACTGCTGAAGCATACTAAGGCCGCTGGGGCGCCGGTGGGCAAATTCCTCACTCGGCGGCTGCAGGCACTTCAATGCGAGAGGTGGGGCTGCCCGTGGGAGGGGAACATGCCGGTAGGACATCTCGGGACCGCCCCGGTGCCCGACAGGAGCCGGACTTCCGGCACGGTGCCGCCGACCGCAGGGCGTTATCGGGAAGGCGGCGCTTCTGGCACCTCGAGTTCGAGCTGGGAGACACGGGCGCTTCGTAGGGCGCCGGAGCCCGATGTCGCCTCGACTACAACGTGGAGATTCCCGTAGTCTGCAATGCCGGCCGCCTGGGAGTCCGTCAAGATCGCTTCGAAATCGGTTGCTTTCGAATCGACGTTGTTACGCGTGACGCTCCGGACAAGGGTGCCGCCGTTCATCAGCTTGAATGTGAGATTGATAGCCTCGCCACCCCGTGAACCTTTGCGGAAGGTGCCTATGAAAGCGTGGTCGGCATCCACCTGAGGATCGGCCAGTTCGGATAAGGCAACCCACATGTCGAGATCACCGGCTGCTGGGTCGGATTTCGACTGCGCTTCAGTGGCACTTCCGTCCGACGGTCGGACTTCATCCATCTCATCGAATAGAAAGGCATTGCCATCGGACTCGTTCTCGAACCACGAAGTCGGGGGCGCATCGGCAACCGGCGGTGCGGTTTGGGGAGTGCCGGGATGCCCGCCTCCGCCGACGTTTCCGGCCCGCATCATCGGATGCAGCACCGTCTCGTTCCTTAGCAAGCGGGACGAGGTCCCATAGTTCCAGCTAAAGATCCCGTAGTTGGGATTGCGCCAATGATCGTACTGATACTGCATGCCATCGGGCGTTGGCATCTTGTAGTAGCCGTCGTCATGACCCTGCATGATCGCCCACCAACGCGGCACACCATCGGCGATGATCGCGTCTCGAGCCGCGTCGATTCGGGCGAGCCGGTCGGCCGAGCATCCCGAGGAGTAATTGCACGGATAAACGATGGCCCCGATGATGTCGGCGCCTCCTATCCAGAGCTCGTAGGTGTGCATGCGTTCCCCGGCGTCCTTGCGCTCGATGGTCGTGAAAGTGTCCTGACCGTATCCCCAGCCGTGGATTAGCTGGGTGCGCTGTCTGTGGGCGTTGGGCGCGCCGGGACACCAGGTGGCGTCCGGCTCGTCTGAGATGAGGAGCTTGTCCGACTCCCACAGATAGGGTTTGAGATCGGCGAGATAGGACTGCAACGAGTCGTCGGAGATGTCGAAGTAACACTGACCTTCGTCGGAGAAGCCGTTTCCGAGCCAGACCATCGCCGAGAGACCATGGCTGTGGACGCGCTGCACACTTTCTTTGTACTTCGAGGTCATGACGTGGGTGAATCCGAGGTCGCCGATTGTGTCGAGGTCGGCGTCTGAGAGCTGGGAGTAGGTGGCCCACATGAAGTGGGCGCCGTGTGATGCCTGAGCGCTCATCGGGTGCGCTCCCAGCATCGCCAGGATCGCCAGAACTAACGCGGTCTTTTTCAACTTTTCGCTCCCCGTCTCGGAGGGATTGAGCGGGCTGGACAACGAGCGCCGCTTCGGAGAGCGTCGCTGGTGGGTGATCGACGCTCCTCAAGGGAGATCGACGACCCCCGGGGGTTACTTGAGCGAAAGCTCCCATAAATCCCAGAAAGGGGGAGCCATTCCCGGCGGCGGTCGTGGCCGTGGCATGGAGATTCCCGGACGGCGCCTGACGGGGCTAATGAGGGAGTGGTGGACAGATCCCGGCGAGGCTGTGGCCGAGTCCGGGACCGCATCACATCTCACTGCGCCCCGATGGACCCCGCGCCCGGGTATGTCGATCGACTCGCCGGCATTAGGGAGTCGCGCCTCCAGAGGCGTGGGACGCGGGCGGGCAAGCCGACCCCCGGTCGGAGACGCGCTCTCCACAGACTCCGTCGGCGGGTGCCCCCGAGACTAGGGTCTCAAAAGATGAGCGACACCATACGGGCATTCCGGCTCGAGATCACGTTGCTATCTCTACTCGTGCCTGTGTCGGCGATAGCGGCTGTTGCCGTGGCCCTTTGGCGGCGCAGCCGGGGGGCCGACATTCGCTCTGCCGCGTATACCACTCTCGTTGACTTGGGTCTTCTGTTTTGGATCATCGCGACCCTGCTCATAACGCTGTTGAACACTCAGGGGGGCGTTCGCGAGCCGCCGGACCTGGTACCGCTCAGAGCGATATGGAGAGCGGCTCAGGAGCCCACCGACTCCACCTTCATCGTGATGGTCCTGAACGTGGGCCTCTTCCTCCCCTTCGGCATGCTTGCGCCTCTGAAATGGCCTCACTGGGGGAGAATCTGGCCCATTACATGGAGGGCCGGTCTCGTGTCGCTTGCCGTCGAGACCCTGCAGTTTCTAATCAACCCGAGGCGGACCGCCAGCATCAACGACGTTCTACTCAATGCCCTGGGGGCCGCCGTTGGACTCCTCCTCGCGATGATCCTTCGGCGGGTGTTGGAAGCGTCTCCGCGAGGGCCCTATCACGACAGCAGACAGCCCCCGTAGTCCTGCATTTTTGCTTGTACGCCAGCTCGAGGAGTGCTAGTCTTTAGCCGACCGTGGGGGTCGTGGGAATAGGCATTGTGGGGCCCGAAGACTGTGGAGATCAAGCGCTGCAGCGGAACTTCTCATTCAATCATCGCTTTGGTAGCGGCCCTACTTTCGTATCCCGTTCTGTATGCGGTTCGCACCCGGGCCGCTACTAAGGCGTATTCAGCGGCGTTTCCGACGTCGAGCCCGGTGGCGGGGGACGACGTCCGGTGAAGACAATGCGGCCGTCCGCTCGAACGGTGACGATCGGTCTTCTGGTGCTGGTCTTTGCGGCATCGATCGCAATGGTGCCGGCGAATGCGGTGGCCTCGACGCTCTATGTGCACGGCTCGAGCCTGAGCTGCTCCGACACCGGAACCGGGACGGAGAGTCAGCCGTATTGCACCATCGGCGCGGCGGCGGTAGCCGGCGCCGGCCAGACCGTGGTGGTGGCGGCGGGAACATATCCCGAGAACGTCAAGCCTGCGAAGTCGGGCGAGCCCGGTGCTCCGGTGACGTTTGCCGCGGCGCAGGGTGCGAACGTCACGATCAGCGGACAAACCAACGGGTTCGCGATCTCCTCCAAGAGCTGGATCACGGTTCGAGGTTTTGACGTCACCGGGACGACCGGCGTGGGCATCCTGGTGTCGCAATCGGCGAACATCACGCTCGACGGCAACCACGTCTCCTATTCCGGCCAGCCGCTCAGGCGGCAGATCGCCAAGGGCATTAAGCTCGACGGCACCAACAGCTCGGTGATCTCGGACAACACCCTCGACCACAACACCGACTCGGGCATCTACCTGACCGGCGGCTCGACCGGAAACGAGATCCGCGGCAACCTTGCGTTCAGC